>Ga0265797_10000415_pt1 | contig 78657 bp, 82 predicted proteins | sample P2T30metagenome_FD_192433 | JGI IMG/M metagenome (GOLD analysis project Ga0265797, IMG submission 192433) | Plant litter microbial communities from East Loma Ridge, Irvine, California - P2 T30 | ecosystem: Environmental > Terrestrial > Plant litter > Unclassified | place: USA: California... | reverse complement strand
GTGAAGGCGTGATTCCAAGCTATGTCGCAATTGACCTGCCCCACTCGGCAATGCTACTCATATCACTGCCTTATACAATCGCGGTGGTTCATATAGTCACGCCCATTCGCTCGTCAAGTCGATCAAACTCCGTCAATCTTCCAACAATCACTCTCAAAACATGCCTACCGAATTCATCAGCCTTGCCTTCCCGAACGAGTCTAACGAACTCAATCCGATCCCCGGGGCCCCCATCGACCCAGACTACCTCGCCAGATATGCCCGCAACCTAGACGACTACGAGTACAACTACACCCTCCAACCCTACGACAGCGGCGGCTTCGACCCTTTTACCACCGCCTCCTTCATCGCAGCTCACACCAAGAAGCTTAAAGTGATCGTTGCCCTGCGGCCCAACACCCTCTACCCAACTGTAGCAGCCAAAGCCCTCGCGACTCTAGACCAGCTCAGCAAAGGCCGCGCAGTCGTGCACTTCATCGCCGGCGGCAATGACACGGAGCAAGCCCGCGAAGGCGACTTCCTCATGAAAGGCCAACGCTACAGCCGACTCGAAGAGTACATCCACATCCTGAAGCGCGCCTGGGAATCCCCCGAGCCCTTCGACTGGAGCGGCGAGCACTACTACTTCAAGAACTTCCAATCGCGCGTGCGCCCCGCCAACGGCAAATCGATCCCCATCTCCGTCGGCGGCAGCTCGGACGAAGCATACCGCGTCGGAGGCAGCCTGGCAGACATCTTCGGCCTCTGGGGCGAGCCGCTGAAAGAGACCAAAGACCAGATCGATCGCATCTACGCCGAGGCCGAGAGGGCGGGCCGCGCGGACAGGCCGCGCATCTGGGTGACGTTCCGTCCCATCACCGCCGAAACAGACGATCTGGCCTGGGCCAAAGCCCACCGCACGCTCGACGCCTTGAAGTCGAATGTCGCAGCAGGCAAAGGCAAGAACGGGCAAAGTGGACCGGCACCGCAGAATGCAGGCTCGCAGCGTTTGCTCGAGATCGCCAGCAGGGGAGAGGTGCACGATCGCGCGTTGTGGTATCCGACCGTGACGGCGACGAATGCGAGGGGTGCCAGTACGGCGCTCGTGGGGAGTTGGGAGACTGTTTCGAAGTCGATTTTGGATTATGTTGACTTGGGGTGTGATTTGATCTCTATTCGTGGTTATGATAACCTGACGGACATGATCGATTATGGTCGACATGTTCTGCCGAGGGTGAGGGCTGAGTTGGCTAGCCGTGAGGTTGGTAAAGCCGTCGTACCTGGGATTGTTGGAGGCAAGAAGGAAATCGCAACCAACATTCACGATGGTTGATGAGGTGTTGATAGCTTTGCATGCTGAACAGTAACGGTCGTCACCTCAGGGATCTAGAATGCATGTCTTCTTCGGTACATTTGAAAGCTAAGCAAAACGCCCACGAAAGATTTCGAGGAAAAGAACGATGGCCATTCTAATAGACGTCGTTCGCAACTTTCAGCAAGGATTCTCGCTAGAGTTTGCTCAAGTCGTATGATCAACACCTTACTCGTCCATCCGACGGTCTGCCTGAATCTTTGGTATGGAGGAGACATGTAAGTAATGACAACAGATGCCTCATCCCGTATTCTGCGGTGTAGCGCGGCTTCTGACTGCTCCAAATGCCTGCATTCGAGTAAACGCAGACAACAAACGACACCTGATAAGACAGGATACGGAATAACAAGGTGGTTGCTCTCAATATCACGCTGCTTGGGCCTGTCGTTGCCACCCCAGGAGTTCGAGACCGTGGATCCCAAGTACTAGCGGCAAAGTACCGAGAATGACGGGGATGAGGTCGTAATGTTTATGGTTCAAATTGGGCCAGCTGCGGATGGCACGCAGCACAATGTTGGCGAATAAAGTGAGGTAGGAAGCCAGGGCGGCAGCTTCAGTCAGGCGCCATTTTGTAAGAGCAAATAACGCGGCCAAGATGGTGAACATGGAGAGATTTAGTGGGCTGTATGTATGCAAGCTCTGTCAACCATGCGTACTTGGACAGTCGGAGTGTCGGACTTACAACAACAAGTAACCGCCTGTGCCTAGTAGTGCGATGCACACAGGTCGAACCATTACTAAGAATGAATCCAAAGTTCAGTTATTTGTTTTGGAAGAGATTCGAGGCATAGAAGTACCTTGATGCCGGAGCAAAAACTGTATGTAACGTTCGAGGATGTCCATCATGGACATGAAAAGTCTCTCAGGGTCGCTGGCTACCAAGTAGTAATGGATAAACCTGCAATTGATGACCTGGTCACAAGGAGTTCAGTAGGGAAGCAAAACATTACATTCCGCGGATGTCGAGTTTCGAGTTGCACCGGAGATGTACGCTCACCGCCAAGATGCTACATAAATACTGTACATTTGCGGGGCGTCTGTGTTGGTGTCTCACACTACTGTACTCTCCTAGAACTCATCACTTACCAGAACGCCCCTCTGTCTGCTACGCTTGCTTGGAGAGCCAATCGAAGACCACGATAAGTCAGACATAGACCGAACCAACACCTCGCCCGACGCCGTTCCATGGGCCACTGCGAAAATCTTCAACCTGAAGAAGGAGAAGGCGGCAGTGCGGCGAGCAAAATCCCTCTACAGACTTCACACTTGTCCTAACCGCCGCAATCCTTCAGAGCTTCGCCGAGGCTTGTTTCCCGACAACCTCAGTCGATATCATTATTGCTTCAACTGGCTCTGACCACAATGGCACCACAACAACCCGCCCATACAGTGCCCGAGCACGCCTATCGGAGCGCCTTGGCCTTTAGACATCATGCTCTATGAACACGAGGATCGAATTGCATCAAACTCCAAAGTTCCGTTGATGCGGTGAAAGATGAGAATGAGATTTCTCTAGGTAGTGGGTCTTCTAGAGACCTGGAGCCTCGACTGTGCCGCTGCGGTGCTTACGCGCTGATGATGCGAACAGTACAGGCCAATGAAGCCAAAGAATATGCCTTCCTTCGTACTATTGGAAGTATCTAGGGCGGTAGCCCGCGGTGCGACATTTTGGACGAATCTCGAACTGACAAGAACCCGATGCTCCGATTGCTACAGATTACGAACAACATTGCAAAGCCGCGGTGGAGGCCGAGTGCGGCCATATCATATCGCGGCGATTTGGCAGATCAGAGTCAACAAGTACTACCACGCGCCAGTATACAAGTGCTACTCTTTTACGAAAGACATCGACGACACGAGTGAGATTCATTCAGATTGGAGCTCTGGACTAGATCGAGTCGATAGCCTTTGGTTAAACTCAGGACCGGCTACGGCGTTTAAGTTGTTGGTCAATTGTGTGCGTCGATCCAACAGCTCCATGAAGAGCATGATTGCCCGCCTTGGCTCCTACAATAGTATCGTGGGACCCATCGCGGCTGCTATAAGAAGATCGTTGCAACAACCCAGCTCACGGACTTCATTTCTTCATCACGCAGTCCATTCTCCCACTCACAGCAAAGATCATTCCGTCTCCGAACTAACGATCCCTTCTTCCAATATGAAAGCCTCCAGAACTTACGCCTCCCTAGTCGGGTACTGGCTGTTTAATCTGTTTCTCTACGCCGATGGCATCAACACCAATGGGTGGAACTACCGGACACATCCCGCTGCGGCGATCACTGCTCTCGTCATCAACGGAGGTGCCTGTGCGCTCGGTGGCTTTGCCGTCTGTGTGATCTCCAGCATTGCAAATCTCCTCATCCTGGTCGTGTCCTCGCTTTCCAACGAGTCCAGTGGTCAGAATGGATACGCCATCGATCAGGCCAAGCGGAGCGGCCTACAAGTCTGGCATGACAGCGGCGATGGGCAAGTGAGGGGCTATCTCGACACCAGTATCCTGAAGTCTGGGGTGGAGCACGCTGTCTGGGACAGCAAAGGTGAGCTTCTCTGCAATCTCATCCGAGTGTATGATGATGACCCGACTGACCGTCACACCCAGGCAACGTCTACACAGCTACCAAGCATTCCGTCACCGGCGACAACGTTCTCACCATCCACCTCGACGGCAAATTGGAAAATACCGCCGGCGGATTGCGTGTCAAGAAGCGCACCAACCGGCCGAACAAACGCGATGATGTAGACGCCACTCTCGATTCCTTTTCGGCGTCCTGGAACTGTATGTAAAAAGCCCGCACCAGATCAGACCGGTTCCGCCAGCTAACACGAATATCTCCAGACGAAGGAGCCGTCTATGACAACTACAGCGAGGCTGCGGCTCACGACGATGCGCAGCTGGTGTACGACGACATGATTGAGCCCGGACTCGGAGGGGCCAAGCTCAAGGATTCCTTCGACTGCTCCACCCTTTCCCCTTCCAACGGCGACAATGAGTCTGTGAACATTTCCATCACTCCCCAAGGCCCGGGTCTCCCGACAGAGACAGCGCCAGCTTGCGGTGCAGACTAGGAGCAAACTGATTGAAGAGCCAGGGGGTTGAGCGAGCGTGTCGGCTCATCGAACCGGTATTTGGAGGCGGAAGGCAGGAGATTTTTATCGTGGGTCGCTGAGGTATTGTGTCCGACAATGTTGTTGGAAGATGTAAACCGCCACAGTCATTACAGATACGTAGCTCCTACTGAAGTTTTGCCCTTGATCAGGGACACGTTTCGATCGTTGGCGGTCTGGTGTGTTGAGGGCCCTCATCGCAGTCTCGTCGAAGATATTGTTGCGAGCATGTCGATAGCTTGAGCTGGACCGACTCGGCTGTTGATATAGACGTAGTGGTATAATCGGTCGATGCTTGAGTTTTGTCGTGCTTACAGGTCTCTCTGAGAACAAATCAAGGGAGAAAGATAACTACCGAAGTCCGCCGAATCTGTCCTATTATCGGACTGAAGGTTCTATATTCGGAGACAAATGGAAAGGTCCCAAGCTGGATTCCAGCACTAACTTTTTAACAATAACATGAAAAAAAGATATTTGTCGATGCTGGTTAGCCAACACCGGAAGACTTTGAACTTGAAGAACTGTCATTTCTGAGATGCTCCTCAACAGGGAATCGAACCCTGGTCTCCCGCGACTTGTCAGTTTTGAGATGACAACTGGAGTGCTTGTTAGTGGATGATTCGTGAGATCAAAGATCGGGATTCGATGCTTACGCGGAAATCATAGCCACTAGACCATTGGGGATTGTGGTGTACTGCTGTACACCAATGGATGTGATTGGGTCGGAGCCAAGGCTATATCAAGGTTTGTGCAACGAGCAGCCATCCCAACAATCCAATGTTGACCTCGCTGATGTTGATGGATCCAGGTCAAGCAATCCAGCAATTGACTCTAGAAGCATCATGGCATGCACGTGGTGCGCACGCGTCTGTCAAAGCTGCAGGTTTCTGGCGGAAGCACGCGTTATGCTTTGAATTAATTGATAAGTTATGCGAGAAAGTGGTGACGAAAGAGGCGCCGTGTCCCAAGCGCGCTCTGACGTCTACGGTGGTTCGGCCGTACAAGGTCCGGTTTGCACTAGAAGCCTCGGCAGGCTTAGCATCCGTCTTCGGCGTCGGCGACTGCAGCGAAGCTTGGAAGCGTCCGATGTGGTTTGAAAGGTAAGTTACAGTACAGTACAGTACCTGCACATGTGCCACGAGGCTGTGAAACTGACAACCAAGAAACACCAAGGCATGCACATGTCAGCCCACCAATAATCCCATGTTGAACAGACGCCTGGGTGAGAGGACTTTGGTGTCGTGGAGAAAGGTAGCAAACCTGCCGACAAGAGCTTCAGGTCCCTTCCAGAGAGGGCGGTAAGATCTTTCGATTCCACCAAGGTTCGACTGGCGCTTGAGACGCTATCTCTGGTTTGTGATCGATAGCGCTGGTGTCTGTGGTTTTTACCTTAAGTACATCATGTACCATGTCACTCCAGCCTGCCGCTTCTCCCGAGTCGAGTCGATTGGGCCGCTGCTTCTATTGTACATAGTACCAATCTGCGCCTTCTTTTAACCTTCCAAGACCTGCCCTTTGTCTCATCTCATCCCATCATAACACACCCTTCTCACCCGTCCATCCTCGCCCACTCAACCAACCCATCTTCCACGTGCAGCTTCTAAGACTTGCAGAGACTCGTTCACATCCTCCCTCGAATACATATTTCCGCCCCAACATTGCACATCTATCGCAATTCCTCCTCCTTACACTACACCACTATTCCCCAGGATCTCCCACCCGGAGATCGCAGCTTGCGACGACCCGACAAGCCTCTGACCCACTCAATCTCCACCTCCGCCGCTCGTGCGACCTGACGACCGTCGCATTGTGTACTTTTATCACCTGCTCAATAGACGATCAACATCCTTCACGAACACCACATCCTCGATAACATCCAAACAACACACCCGCCACAATGCCCATCATGCGCAACCCGTTTCGCAAACAGGACGAGAATGCCCGGCCGACCTCGGGCGTCGTCGAGAAGACTTCCAACAATGCTGCTGCCCCACCAAAGTCAATTGACCTGGCCGAAAAGCAGGCCGCAGAGTACAAATTGAGTGGTAGGTAGCCATTGCGCGAACGACTCTTACCCATCGCATTCGCTAATCGTCCCCCGTCCACAGAGATCAACGACTCCGGCATCTGCTTGCCGCCGTCTCCCGGCGAGGAGCGCAAGAGCTTCTGGGGCCATACCAACTCGTCGCGCAGCACAACCACCAGCAGCACCACTCACAGAAGTCTCATCAAAGAGAATGAGCCGTTCAACATTTCCCGCGAGTCCTTCGATTCGTACCGTCGGTCATTTGTACGCTTGTCTTGTCTACAATCCCGATACTAGATGAACCTACACTAACACCACTCTCGCAGGACATCTCCGGCCGTTCTCCCGTCATAGGTGCCATGGGCCGACCATCAATGGGCGAGCGTCCACGCGCTTCTCTCGACAGCCGCACCTTCCAGCCCTCCCCACGCAAGAGCACCAACCTGCAGCGCCCTGCACCAGTACCTCTTGCCCCATCCATGCGCGAGGAAGAAGGATTCGAAGACGTAGGACTCAACGACGACCCCAAGCCTCTCACACAACAAGCACCAGCGCCCAAAAAGCGTGGCTTCCTCTCGCGCCTCACAGACTCCAGCAGCAACGATCAAGCCACGCCTGGAGCCACATCAAGTCAAGACAGCAAGTGGCACTTCGGCGGCAGGAAACGAGGGCAGAGCGGGCAGGGTGCTGAGCTCGGCAGCATGCCAAACCGAGAGGATACACCAAAGCCCGTCGCACCCGAGAGCGGACTGCGACACAGCGAAACGCCAAAGCAGGTCGAGACTCCCGTCAAAGCCGACGAACCCGCCCAGGCGCCCAGTGCAACACCGACGGCGGCATAGGCTGTCTCGGTGATAATGCGAATCTTGGGTCATTTTTCCGAGGACAGAGGGTGTCTTTGATCGGGTTCGGTAGTTTTCTGGGGTTTGGAGTTTTTGTGCAAATATCATACTCACAGCAAGGGCACGGGATGGACGTGCCGGGCTGGGCTGAAACAGAAATGGAAAGGGATGGGTTGGTCTAATGATTGAGAAATGAATACTAGCAATGTTTTTGCTCGAATCGATGACTCTCAGCGATACTTGATTGGAATGTTGCGGAATCCTGAGGTATCATGTTAAAAACTCACAAGCATGTTAGAGATTCGGCTCTCGGCTTCGCGACTCTCAATGGCACTGCACGATTGGAACAAGGCGGAGTCCTGAGATAGCAACATACAAAAACTCACAATGACCGCAGTGATGCTTCCTCGCGACGTCACGACTCTCAGCGGCACTATCCGATTGAAACAGCGCGGAGTCCTGAGATAGCACCCTACAAAATCGCATGGGCATGTTAGAGACGCTCTCCCTCAATATCACTAGGTCTCTCAGCGGCACTACATGATCGCGAAATCACTCAGGACGCTGAGGTAGTACATATGGGATTTGCTAAGCATGCAGATAGAGATACAGATGCTTCCATTCTGATACCCGACATGATCTCTGACCCTTTGGGCTTCTTTTCGCATGTAATCCATTAGGTTCGTTTCGAGAGCTTTGGAGCGTGGTGTTGACATCCTGCCGATGCGGCGATTTAGCTACTCGACTACACGATTGCATTTCGATGATTCTCGGGATACGTACTGAGTATATTTTCGCATTCCATCTTGAAAATCTTGGAGTGAGACTGTGGTACCTGAGGCAGCACTCCATGAGCGGCTCTCTGCCTCTTGCCATTCGATAGAATTGACTTCCACACCTACAACTGCACAACTACATCCTCACAACCTCGACATCTTCACAAGCTCTGCGGAACCTTTTTACTCAAGGATAATATCCCGACCACACGTTACAGACTCCGATCGAAAGGCGTTACTCTCGTTTCCGCCCGGATTAGCGCGCGGCGCATTCGCGACTACACCACGAGCCCGACCAACTACCCTCCGCCTCTCACTTGACTAACACATCGCATCTACACAACATGGATTATCAAAATCGCGCCGGGTCCAAGTTCGGTGGCGGTGGTGTCGCCTCCAAAGAAGCGACCCATGCCGACCGTCGCGAGCGCCTGCGCAAACTCGCCCTCGAAACCATCGATCTCGACAAAGACCCTTACTTTTTCAAGAACCACGTCGGCTCCTTCGAATGTCGTCTCTGTCTGACAGTCCACCAAAATGACGGTTCCTACCTCGCCCATACCCAAGGCCGCAAGCATCAGACAAACCTCGCCCGTCGCGCAGCGAAAGATGCGCAATTGGGCAAGAAGACTGAGGAAGGTGGGTACACAGGCGCGAACGCCATCGCCATCAAGAAGAACCTGGTCAAGATCGGACGGCCGGGATACAAAATCACAAAAACCAAGGACCCCGTCACCAGACAGCAGGGCTTGACGTTCCAGCTGCAGTACCCTGAGCTTGCGCCTGGGGTGGTACCAAAGGTGCGCTTCATGAGCGCTTACGAGCAGAAGATCGAGGACCCGCCAGACAAGAACTTCCAGTACATGCTCATCGCGGCCGAGCCGTATGAGACTTGTGCTTTCAAGCTGCAAGCTAGGGAGGTGGACAGGCGGGATGGCAAGTATTGGGAGTACTTTGACCCGGACAGCAAGGACTTCTATGCCCAGGTCACTTTCAAGACGGAGAGAGAGGAGCGGTACAGTGGCGTGCCGGGTCTGGCACCTAGCAAGGGGAGGTGATGGAAATGCAGCCCTCACGCTCGAAGAAGCGTGACTATGGCAATGCCGTCTTGAACGTGCTCAGAAGATGTCAGGGCTTGGGAGCGCACCCAGAGAACGGCAGGTGTTTCACGAGTGCCAGATTCTCAAACAGTTGCGATATGAGCTGTTGACAAGATGGTGAAGCTGCTTATGAAGGTGGCTAAGTGTCTGCGATGTAGTAGACCTGCTGTGCCAATTGCGCCGAGGGCGACTGGGAAGAAGGGGGTCCGACAGGGACCACTCTCGGAAGACTAGCACAGACTCATACGCTATCATAGCAGACAGTCATGCTATGGTGGCAATTATACGGACACCGCAATGCGAAACCACTGGCACGAGTGGTGCACGCCAGGCTCTATTAGTTTCTAAATGAATAGATGTAATGCAACGGACGTCACCAATAAACCCCAGATAGTCGCTGCACAGGAACACAGGTCTCATCCCAACGTTTTCAATGACACAGCTACAAATCTCATAGCAATTACTCGCTTCTGCTGTTCCATCTGTTGGGCCTGCCTGTCCTCAGTATAGTGTTCACTGAACTTAATTGCTATATGCTGAGCTCGGATCGCCAAGTGAACTTTCGGCAAGCTTAACGGCTTGCTCTAGATATACATATAGCTTTCTTACTACCAAAACATTTCCAACCTCACACAACAACGAAACATACACAAAACGAAACAACTGAAACATCGCCATGATGGATTCCAATCACATGAACCCCAAGATCCCGACAGTCTCCCCGATCTCCACGACTCTCAAGAGGAAACGTGGCCCAAGTATCTCAGGAGACTTGCCAGCAGGTGGCAAGCCTGCGTTGAAGCAAAATAAAGAAGAGGCCGTCGATGCAGCTTTGGAAGACCTTGATGAGCTTGAAGAATACGATTCTAGCGATGCCGGCAGTGACAGTTCTGGTATGATCGTTATTGCGCAAAGTCAACCGCAACCCACTAACGCAACGACAGCCTCCTTGATCCTCCCCAGCGACCAAGAAGCGCTTGACCTACGTGCGCGCCTTCGCAAGATCGGGCCTCCTGCCTTTGAGAAGGAATGTCTCGAGACGAAGAAGATGGACCTGCGAGACCTCGGCACCGCCCTCGGTGTGCCCTCTGAATTCGTCGACATCCCCGACGACCAATACCTGGGCTTCTTCCGCGGCATAATGCTGTACATCACCAACAAGCGACAGAAACTCCAGCACATCAACACCATCGACGACGCCGCCAAGCTCCTGCAAACCCGCAACAAAATCCTCGTCATCACCGGCGCCGGGATTTCCACCTCGCTTGGCATCCCAGACTTCCGATCCAAAGACACGGGCTTCTACTCCAGCCTGCGGGCGATGGGCATGAGCGAGCCAGAAGAAGTCTTCGACATCTACAACTTCGACGAGAACCCACAGACCTTCTACTCGCTCGCAGGTGAAATCCTCCCCAAGGACAGCAAGGCTTACACCCCGACGCACGCCTTCATCCGCGCCCTGCAAGACCAAAACCGCTTGCAGACAAACTACACCCAAAACATCGACAACCTCGAGGGCTTCGCAGGCATCACGCCCGACCGCCTGATCCAATGCCACGGCAGTTTCGCCACCGCCAGCTGCCGCAAGTGCGCGCACCAAATCCCCGGCGAAGCCATCTTCGCCGACATCCGCGCGAAAAAAGTCGCAACCTGCGCCGAATGCGAGAAGCGAATCGCCTCGGAAGCGGCGGCAGCAGCAGCAGCACCTCCCGCGCTGAAAACGACAACGAAACAGAACAAGAAGAAGAAGCACCACAAAACCCACTCCTTCTCCTACTCCTCAGACTCCAACCCCTCCTCCGACGAAGACGACAACATCCCCACCCCGGGCACCATGAAACCCGACATAACCTTCTTCGGCGAAGACCTCCCCAACGACTTCTTTACGCGCTTCAACGACCTCGACTCCGCCACCGCAGACCTCATCCTCGTCATCGGCACCTCGATGCAAGTCGCGCCCGTGGCGAAAATCCCAGATAAAATCGCGCAGGCGGGCCGCGGGGATGTCCCCTGCGTGTACATCGGGCGCGAGCCGTGCGCGCACATCGAGTTTGACGTGCAGTTGATTGGGGACTGCGATGCGGTGGTTTGGGAGCTGGCTCGGAGGGCCGGGTGGGAGTTGAGGCATGAGATGGTGCCCGAGGGGGGGTTGGAGTTGGTGGTTGGGAAGATTGAGGGGGGCGAGGGGAGGGGGTTGTGGAGGGTTGGGAGGGCTGGGTGAGGGTTGCACACGATAGGATGGATTGGACGGTACGGGGAACTCTTTCTTTTTTTTTTTTCTCGCTTTTTCTTGGATGTTTTTGCTGGCGCTATGGTTGGAGTAACAGTCTCCACTGAAGAGCGTATGCATGCACAGCGCGCAGGGTGCTTGTTTTTTTTTGTTTATCAGGTCTCTTCGATGACCGCTTGATAGATTACGACTAGTTCATAAATGTAAAGCGATATTACGCAAGCTTTTGAACAGCATGCGCAAAACGAAAGGTGGAAGTTTACGATTTGGTTTGAATCTGTGGTATTCGTATTCGAACTGCAAGTCCCTATTTACAAAAGGAAAACCTCATAACGCCTGATATCAGATGAGAGTTGGGGGGTATACATTCTTTGCCGATGGCAGTAACTTTCGTATCAATCGTGAAGTTCGCTCCTCTTCGATGAGCGAGCTCAGCCTAGCGACGCACGGCATCGCATTGCTCGAGGAAGCGGTAGATCCCTTCGAGACCTTGGTACTCGAGTGGGTTGTTACCCTTCCCCGAGTCGGATTGGGAATCGCTGCCTGAGCGGATCGATTCGAAACCTGAAGGGTCTGAGAGCCAGGGGTCTTCTGCGAGGACGTCTTCGAGACCTGAGTCGGAGTGTACCGAATATGCTTCAGCGCTCTCGGACGGGGTGAGCATGTCTTCAAGGTGGATGAAGGGACTATGCTTGTGGGGCGCTGGCTCGTATTCGAAGAGGCTTTCGCATTCGGATGCGTTTTCGCTGGGTGCGAAGGGGAATAGAAGAGCGATTTCAGTCCCGGCGAAGGCGTCGAAAGCTTCGTCTTGGGTGACTGTTCCCCGGGTGATGTTCAGCTCGGCGCACATCCTCTCTACGGTGTCGGAGTCGCAGCCTGGGAAGTGCACACGCAGGTTTCCATCCTGGTATGTGATGGGTAGGTCACCGAGTGCGGACAATCGTTTGAGATCATTCAGTACAGCAGCGAGGTCCTTGAGAGCACGCGAGAAGTCTACGGAGAGGACGTTGATGAGACCGTCGGTGTTGAGGTGGTCGACGGACTCGGTGGAGCCGGAGGAGAAGCCGGAAAGGCCGGCAAGAGGAGTGAGGGCGGTGATGGTCGGGTTGACAGCGAAGTTGATCCACGAGCCAGGTGTGATCTGGGGGATCGAGCGGATCTTACGGCCGGTCTCCTCTTGAAGGGATGACACAGCCTTGTATCGTTTCTCGCCAGTGGTCGGAGACACGCCATCGAACTGTGCCTTCTGTCCGGAGATGAAGAAGGCACGCACGGCTTGCGAGACATTCTGCACGACCTGTGCTTGGGCAGCCGGGCCGTGTGAGAAGTGCCTGGCGCCACCGATGCGGCCTGATCCGAGAGTGTATCCTCCTGCTGTTCTGCCAAGGGTGCCGCCAGTCAAGCTCGGTCGGAGGGTCGATGCGAAGGGAGCGCGTCCAGAGGACTGGGCAATCTGGGCGCTGACTCTCGATTTTGGTAGGGAGGCGCGGTCGAACTTGGATCCAGAACGAGCACCAGTGGAGAAGTGTCGGACGGTGGCCTCGAGAGAACCGCGGGCAGTGCTGTACCAGCGGGACTGACTCTGGCGGATACGTGCGAACTTGTGGAGAGGATGCTTGGTAGTGTTTCGTACGAGTATGGGCTCGAGTTGGGCTTGGGAGCGGCCAACAAGCTGCGCATCCAGGGCCTTGGTGGCCCGTTGGACGGCAGTCTTGAGGCTCTTGACATGCCTCGTGAGGAGGCTATGCCAATGCACCATGCCGGGTATGGGCGGCATGACTGATCGTGTTCGTGCTCAGCACTGGAGTTGAGAGTGGATGAACAGTGTTGTTGTAGGTGAAGAGGGAGGCAAGCGAAGGGAAGAGGACTACTGGGGTACTGTAATGGTCCAGGCTGATCATGTGACGGCATGCTTTCGCCACCGGATGATGCAGGGTCCAGCGGGGAAGCGGGAAACTAAGGTTTCGGCACTTTCGGCACCGCGGAGGCTAACAAGGCATTGACCTTGGTGCGTGAAGAGGAGGATGAAGATGGTCTGATTTGTGCACGACCACGATTGAGGTGATTTGGCAAAATTCTTAGGCAAAGTGCCTTTTCGCAAAGTACATGCAGATAAGACCTACCGACTTGATTATCCTTCCACTTCCGTGTAAATCATATGGCGCCGAAAATTGAGAGTCGACCTTGACACCTTCACGACACAAAAACTGGCGGGGACACACCGATGAAGTCTGGCTAGGTAATCTTCAACGGATTCAACATGATCTGGTACCTTCTCTATCCTCTCCGTGGCACGACTGCTCCTCCACGCCTCTCCAAAGACCACTTTGTTCGCCGAGCTTTCTACCGTCATGGCATGATAGTGGCACAGCATTGGTTGCTGGCAATGCTGGTCTCTGTTGCTGTCGGTGTTGCTCTCTCATATCCGACCGTCTTTCTACACGAGAACCCTACTGCTGGATTCACCAGCGTTCCCCATCACGTCTGGACCACTGCTAAGCCGGTCGATGCCGCCGAGAGTAATCATGCCGACGTTGAGATGCGACAGATCTGGGTTCATGGCTCGTACATGCGAGCACTGGAGAAGGACGTACTGAAGAGTGCTCTTACGATCCAACAGAGTCTCGTTGGAAGTGAAAAGCCGGCTCCTACTTTCCCTGAGCTTGGAGATCACCTAAGCTCGAGTGAACTGTCATGGGGTTATCATTCCCCGCTGATGTATTGTGAGAGACCCTCCTGTAGGAAACACTTGTCTGATCTCTAACAAGCACAGGGAACAACTCAGCGGCAGCAATTGACGGCGACCCAGATATCGTACAAACGATAAACGATCAATCTCGTAGCTCGTCCTCCCTGAATGTTGCTCTGCGTCCTGCGTCAGTCTTCGCCGGCAAGACATTCCACCATCGAAAGCTGATAGCTGCTGATGCTCTCGTTCTTACCTTGCTGAATAAAGTGGAAGACGGCGTCGGTGGCAAGTGGCAAGACAAGATGCACTCGCTGGAAGGCAGCGCCTGCCCGAATTGTACTCTATACCCTCCTCACGGTGAAATCAGTCGAAGTCGGGTCTACGAATTCAGCTTCACGCCTCTGAGCTTCAAAGAGAACACCGCACTCGCCTTTGCGTATGGATGCATGGCAATATACGTTCTTTTGAGCCTGCGCAGACTAAAAGCCTTTCACAGTCGCTTTGGCCTCGTTGTTACTGCAATCACCCAGATCACCACCTCCATCGTGGCCAGCTTCACGATCTGCGGTATGCTGAAGATCAATTTAGCGACGATCCCGCAGAACGCTTATCCGTTCATCGTGCTAATCATTGGCATTGAGAACATGTTTCGGCTGATCAACGCAATCCTTGCCTACCCTCCCACTATGGCGACGGATCTGCGGATTGCCAATGCATTGGGAGACGTCGGTCCTCTATCAATCGCCACTGCCGCACAGAACCTTATCATCTTGTGGTTACTATCCACGATCGTATCGCCTGGTGTCAAAGCTTTCTGTGCCTACGCTATCATCGCAACCCTCTTCGACTCTTTCTTCCTTCTCACCTTCTTCGTCGCCGTCCTCAACGTCGACATTCGCCGCTTGGAGCTGCAAGACTCCATCGCTCGCTCCAATCAAGCCACTCATAACAAGCGGACAGCCTCTACGCAGCGCACTTGGTTTGACGCCCTCATGCACGGACGTGTACCCTTCAGCACTCGCATGGCTGGCTCAGCGGTCACCACGACATTCATTCTGTCTCTCAACTATCACTTCTTCGAGCGGAAAGAAACTGTAATGAAGCTGCGCCATCTGCTCGGCTTCGTTGTTGGGCGTGGCGACGACGACTTGACCGAGTATGAGTCTTTTGCAGCGCCGCCCATGAATGCAACCCTGACACCCGGCGAGTGGATCCGCATGCAAGACTTTGATACTGCGCGAGAGGTCATGCGTCTGGTCAAGCCCGGAGCTCACAACCTAGTGATTCGGATATTCTCGCCTCTCATCGTCGTCCTCTCTGGAGCCGATCGCACAGGCGTACCCCAGGGTATGGATGCTGTAGCAAGCGCCCTGCGTGGATTTGCGCTGCATCACTTCTACCCCTTTGCAGTTGTGGTCGTTTTCGTTGTGGCTTTCGTCGCTGTGCTGATGAACTTCTTGCTATGGAACGAGACACCAGACGCTTCAGCGGAAGCGGCAGAGCGAGCAGAAGACGGCTTGAGTGCACTGCACATCGAACTCCCTCACAGACTGGATATCGTAAGGATTACCAGTTCACCCAAGGGGCACTTTGCGACTATCGGATTGGATCGGTCGATCGCTGTGTCGGTCTATGACCGAACACAGGTGGTGTATCTGGTCGATAATCTGACTATGGAGCTCGACGGGGCGCTCACCTGGCCTTTGCGCAAGATTGCAATTGACGAGGCTGGCGAACATCTGGCTTTCCATTGCGCCAATGACGATGTTGTCATATTTTCTCGTGTGTCGCGTACGTTTATTGGGAGCTCGATGCAATACCCAGACGACCACCCGGCAATTATTTTCACTTTCGAGAGCTTGCAGACGGTCCATGGTATGCAGCAACATTTTATGCTGCTGACCTCTGGCGGACGCAGCGTGACCATGTGCCTCAGCGACACTACAACTCCGATGACTTTGCCATTATCTGACCTACCACTCCTCGGAGCGTCTATTATCAACTCGAACATTCGCGGAAAGCGATTATATACAGTATCAGAAGATGGTCTTCTGTCTTGTTTCACTTTCGGCGAAAACAGATGGACGCAGTCCGCCTCCCCAGACGCAGCGAACATGACCCATCTCCCGTCCGTCTCTGGTGCTGTGTCAATTGAATCACTACCAGAAAGCGGGCATGAGTTCCTCGTCATCACTTCAGCATCACACGTCTACCTTGTCGATGTCTTTACCCTGCTCACCACAACGAGCATCGCCACCTCCATTACCAACGGAACGCAAAACGTAAGCTTCCTGTCTGGACAGCGCACGACATGCGATGCATGTGGTGGCATGGCGCTACAAGGATTCGCAGTAGCTTCAAGCACGCCCAGAAGTCAAGACGTCACTCTCCACCTGCGGAGCAGCGAGAAGAGCAGCAACACCGAAGCAAGCAACAACATCTACGCTTTCTGCGTCGGAAACCAGAACGCAACCTGCAACTCCATCAACGACGCTCCGCTCACCGCTACACACACCCTTTCAGATCCAGGAACATGGCACGCTCTCCCGTCTCACGCCCTGCTCGGGATCCGTAAACGTCCACTCAGCCCTCTCCCCTCTCCCTCCTCCACACCCTCGCAGCATCAACATCTCCGACACCGCCGCAGCGCCCGCTCGCAACACGTCCTTCCGTCGATGAAAGCCACGCCTACAACAACGCCCGAAGAAGAAGACCAATGGGAAGCATACAGCCTGTCTCTAACCGCCGGAGGAGATCTCAAAACTCTGGACCTCTGTCCCGGCGAGGCAGCATCTACTACCTCGGGAGAATCCAACCAGAACCAGCAGACCAAACTCTATATTACCAGACCTGGACCAACGGCTCTCCTGGACTCGCTATCCGTCGCTGTGGCATTCGGCAACAATGTCAGAGTGCTTCGAATCGCCGCGCCTAAGAACCTTGCTGGCCAGCAAGGGCAGGGAAATGGGCATGGAGGGCCTGAATTATCAGGAGGCAGTATGAGACTTTCCAACGCTGCTACTTCCAGACGGCGGGGAACAGGCAGTGGAGGTGGTAATAACGGCAGTGTTGGTACCGCGGCTAGTCGAGGAAGACGCAGTAGTCAGACAGGTGGTTGACGCTTGTTCAAATTGCAGCACACACTTTTGAAATTCGATCCATTCCTCTCGTTGACATCGTCCCCCAGACACGAATTACAGCGAGCGGGACGCCACCAAGTAGCCGTAAAACCTCGCTTCCTCTGTAAGATATGGTGTTTTGGTTCCGATGGCTATGATCAAGAAAGGAGACGTGGTGAGACGCTCCCACACTTCACTTTGTCAGTGACTGATCAGTTGAAAGAACGGACCATTCGCGCAGGTAGACAGAACAGCCAATGCAGACACACGAAGCAACCTCATACGGCACGAAAAATTCATTCCAACTAATTACACGCCGATCAACGGCAAAACATGCCCAACATCGACGAGTCCTCCTACACGCCTTACCTCATAGCTCCAACCGCCATCTCCGTCGCCGCCAAACCCATCCAGAGCCTCGCGAAAATGACAAACGGAGGCGGAGGAGGCCAGGAGGGGGCGTGGTGGAAGGGGGAATGGGTCCGGAGTTGGAGCGGCTGATGGAGAAGCTTTGTATGACGGCCATGTGTTGATTTGCGTTGTTGGTGTTGGGGGGGCGGTTCCCGCCTGCTTTGTATGTTACGTTGACCGTTCAGAACGGGGGTATTTCGAATGATGATTTGCCCATGAAGAAGGCAACAAGACCATATTGGCCAAGCAAGAATCATTGTATCGTGCAGAAACTTCAAGTCAGGCGCTAAGCCGACAGTCACAGTATGCACGGACGGAGTGGTGGTGGTAGTGATGCCGGCATTGGTCGATGTGAGTGAGTGAGTGAGACGCTCATGAATTCTTCGAAGAGCTGGAATTATGTATTTTACCCGCTCACCCAAAGTCGCATGATATCTCTTAATACACGTATCTAAAGCTCGCCATCTCTTTATCGGTGACATCCGCCAAATTCAACTCCCCGACCTCTTCGTGCGCAACAACAGGGCCCGTCTTGCGATCTCGCGATCTGTTCTCCCAGATCAAAAAGACACGAAGGATGATGCACAGAACGAAAGCCAGTCCGAAACAGATGATCATGGAGAGGAAGCCCGACGGGTAGCTCGGCGCCTCGTCTTCGAAGAAAAGCTGCGGGCCGATGATGTTGCCGGTGCAATAGGCGATAAAGATCTTGGTTGATTTGTGTTGTCAGCGATGAGACAAATCATGATAGGCAATTTCACCAATACTCACCATGGCATTCGCGGTGTTTTTCTTTGTAAAGCCGCCGATGTTGCTACTAGACATGCTCAGAACCAGGGGGAAGTTGGCGGAATATGCAAGACAGAGGCTGCGAAATGTGGTCAACAACAGTTCCTGTTTAAATTTTCGGTACTGCCTTTGTGGAAGTCGTACCAATAGCCGGCGAAGCGAGCCCAGATGTTGGCGGCGCTGATCTCGCGTATCATTATTGCGCCGGTCAGCGCGACGGCTAGGTTGAAGGCCATGAAGCAAGTGCGCGCGTTGCGGAAATAAGTGCTGCCCACTGTGCCGACGATGACAAACACTGCCTGATAGGCGACACCGATCATCTGGACCAGCAGAGTGTTGAGAGTGGTGAAGCCGAAGCCTTTGATGACGATGGATCCAAACTGGAAAGCTGTCAGTGTTTGGCATAAATGGCGAAAGAGGACCAGTCCACTTACCCCGTGTACACCACCGTTTGCGACTTGTTGGGACAGTTGAATGAGTACTAGCAGCCATATCTTGACGTCAGTCAGAGCCTCGAGAGACTGGCTCCACTTCCAAGTATCGCTCCGGATGCCCGTCATGTTCTCCCGGACACGGTCGACCGCTTTGGCACGATCGACCTTGCTGAGGAACCTCGCATTCGTAGGTGTGTCCGGCAGGAAGATGTAGATGAATGCAGACCAGGCGACGGTCAGGGCGCCGAACACCAAGAAGACAGCCTGACCAGATCAGTCAGCATGACGAAAGCCTCAAAGGGATACTGGTGGGTCTACCTTCCAGGGTGCAATGCTCTGCACATGGCCTACGGCATAGGCCAGAATGCCTCCTACGATACCGGCAACGACATTGCCCATGAACCAAGCTCCGTGGCGCAATGGTTGCTCCGAGCGTTTATACCACATGGCCACGATGACGGTCAGCCCTGGGCCTATGGCAGCTTCGGTGGCACCGAGGAAGAACCTGATGGCCAAGAGTCCCTGGGCATTGGAGCAGGTAGCGGTCAACATCAAGATCGCGCCCCAGATGAGTCTTGGAACAATTAGTGGCTTTCCCAACAAGGATCAAGCGTTTATCAGGGAGAGCATACACAGAGCAAGCGATTGTCTTCCCTACTGGAAGTCTGACAAGGAGCCAAGCCACCGGATACGAAGCTCCCAAGTACCCAAAGTAGTAAATACCGCTGGCCCAAGAGTACTGCGATCCAGATAAGGAGAGATCCGATCGCAACGACATGATAGATGTGAACCCGAGGGCGCTTTTGTCCAGGAATTGGAACAAGTAACTCAGGGCCATGAGAGGTAAAAGACTAGACGGCAATCAGCGTTCTGTGAAAAACGAGGAGAATTCGATGTGTCTTACTTCATGTCGAGCTTTCTCAATATGCGGCGGTCTTCTTCGGCGGTCAAAACCTGGCCGGTGAAGGCGATCTCTCCCAGTTCGTGTACATCATGTTGCTTTTGTGTATCATCGAAGCTTGGATCTCTCTTGATGTCTTGTGTCATCATGTCGAATTTGGGTGAGCTGTAGCGATGATGGGAGCGTCTTGTCTCTTTGATGCTGAAAGGTGCCGACCTCAACCCTGGTGTCGACCATGCTATATAGCTTCATACTCTCCTCTCGGTACATTGTCCGGCATGCTTGCTTCGATAAGGGCAACCAAATGGCATGATTGGCGTCCCGCGACAGCGAGCTTATCCGATCAGTATGCGGGGAATTACACGGCGTATACAGGTGTGAAGGTGTTGTATGATTGTAGGTGTGCACTGCTGGCTGGCCGGTTAGGGCTCATTGACTTATCGTAAATAAGCGCTGCCTGGGAAATAAGCGCTCGGAGGCCAAGAGTTGGCATGCATCAGCCAAGAACGAACAGCTCCAACTTCTCCATTTGGTCACGTAGATCGATCCTCTTTCCGATAGACTGCTGTCTCGGGATAGTTTGCTCCAGGAAGCGACGGGCTCGTTCGTAATTTTTGCCGTATTTGCGGAAGGCTGTGAATCGGTCGAGGATCCAGTCCCGATGGAGCATATCGTCTGTTTCCAGAACGGCTAGGAAGAGCGGCCATGCGACTCTTGCCGTGGCCTGGTCGCCGCCATGTTTGAAACTCTGATAGGCAAGATTCATGATTCCTTTCAGTGCACGGCGCTGCCGTTCGCCCAAGGGTTTGTCAAAGGCGGTCACGCGCATGAAATCCAGTACCACGGCGTGATACATTGGCACGATCGCACGCATATTGGCTACCAGTCGATGGCTGTTATCGGTCGCCATGGATAGCTCGTCCGCAACTTCGATCAACTCCTGGAAACGCTCGCCAACTTCATCTATGGAATTTCCGATGCCAAAAGACTTTGCAGCCGCTTCCTCAGGACATCTCCGGTAGTATGTTGCAAGTTGTGCAACCATGAAACGTAGATTTGCACACTGCCCCAGGAGGTCATAGACGTTGCGGTTCTCGACGTCGTCCAGTAGCTCACTTTGCGGGTAAGCGTCGCCCCATGAAAGTCGATACAGCGAGTTCGAATAGCGATGGAATGCGGAAAAGGCCTTGATGGGATCTTGCGGACGGTCGGCAGAGTCCGCTGAAGTTGAGAGGAGTAGGGTGATCATGGCAGCGTTCACGCAGCCCCCTACGCCTGACGAAGCTGCCGCTGCGTCGAGCAACGTAATCCAAAGTAGCATGCGCGCAGAGTATATGGAAATCTTCGTCTGCTCCTCCGCCACAACGGATTCAACGGTTCGGCCGAGGGAAGTGTGCAGTGTACCTATTGAGAGACGACATGGAGTAAGGAAACGTCTACCACGGAGCTGTAGGAGAGATGCAACGCCCGTCAAGTGGCTTGAGTAAGCTCTACACTCTGAATCACCGAACTGCTGCTCGTAAAGAAGCATCAGCCATAGTGCCGTGAGCAAGGCGTCGAGATCGTCTGTGTTTTGGGTCTCCAGACCATCCCCAAGTAGTCTCAGTGCAGAGGAATAGTGTGGCAGAGAGTGCTGTTCGCTCCTGTCTTGGGTATCTCGACGATGGGAGTGCATCTCCTGCAAGCCGAGCGCAATCACCATATGCATGACCATTGGGCTCTTCTGGGCGATTTTGAACATCAGAGATATGAGTGAGTAGCTCGGATCCTTCGTATGATGTAACCTGGCGAAGTCGGTGCGGAAATAACGGATAGCTTCATGATCCTCTGTGGAGAGTGTCAAAGAGCAAGCTGCTGGTGCAGGTGTTGGAGGCTGTGGCACGGCAAGAGGCAGTGAAATACTGTTAGAACTGGCCACCGCTGGCAAAACTTCAATGGCAGTACTATCGCCGGCATTGCGAGTGTGTACGAGAGTCCTGCTCTCCTGAGCTCTGCGTCTTTCGGCGAGTGTTGGGCGTGCAGAGTAGTCGCAAGAGAGATTCAGACGGGAGCAACGGCCGCAGCTTGGCCGCTGCTGATCACAACGCTTTTTCGCCGTCTTCGCTCGACATGTCCAACATCCTGACCGGGACCTCGATCCACCCATCGAAGATACGCCTCTGGCAGTATGAAGGGTGTCCAAACACCTTGAGTGTAGTGTCAGCTTCACCTCTAGAAGTGGATTGATCCGCAGGTATAGTGGAAGTACGCTACCTTATCCAGAACAAGCGACCTCGGCCTTTACATAATACGGTGGCGGAGAAACAAGCGATAAGGTATACAAACAATCATCCTTCTGAGATAGCCGACGAGCGCTTATTTCTATCTTATACCAGACCCCGCAGAGACTGATGTTACGTACAAGGGTACTCTAGCTCCTTTGGGTACATCGGTAAGTGACATGTCGGAACTGTAATCGATGCCCGCAAGTTCAATTAGAATCCGACAACACATGCAGTCAGTACATATAACGGACTTCCAATCTATGCTTCGGGTTTTCCTTTCCATGACGATTTCACGTAGCTCGACGCCATAATGCATCAAACCGCAGAGGAACCCAAAATCGACCAGGCTCGCGCCACCATCATCTCTACCATCGATTCATCTAGCATTGAACTACGCAAGATCAACGAGGCACTCCACTCGCATCCTGAGACGGCATATGAGGAACACTTCGCCCACAAAACGATTACGGGATACCTGTCCTCTCTCGGATTCAGCGTCAAGAAACATGCCTACGGCCTCGAAACCAGCTTCGAAGTAGAGGTTGGGACGGGTGGCCGCCTCGTCGTCGTCTGCGCAGAGTACGATGCCCTGCCACAAATCGGGCATGCGTGTGGACACAACCTGATCGCTACATCCTCCATCGCCACGTTCCTTGCAGCCGCGGAAGCGATGAGGCGACACAGCATCAAGGGCCGTTTGCGAATCCTTGGAACTCCGGCTGAAGAGGGCGGCGGAGGCAAGGCGAAGCTCATCGATGCAGGGGCGTTCCCCAAAGACACTGCGGCTGCCATCATGGCCCATCCGACGTCTGCGCATCAGATCTTGAACGACCCGAGTGCCTACGATGGACTTGCCGGCTTCAAGCTGATCGCAAGCCACAAGTTCCGCACCGAGTTTCGAGGCAAACCAGCACATGCCGCCGGCGAGCCATGGAACGGCGTCAACGCGCTTGATGCCGCTGTTGCGGCTTACAACGGTGTTGGTCTGTTGAGGCAGCAGATCGAGCCCGACGAGCGAGTCCACGCTGTTATCGAAGTCGGCGGGACGGTACCCAATGTCATCACAGACTACACTCGCATGAACTGGAACGTGAGAAGTCCCACCATCGAAAGAGCTGATAAGTTACTGGCGCGGGTGCGGAAGTGCATCGAAGGTGCCGCCATGGCGACCGGGTGCAGCTCGACCTACATCAGGTAAGTCAAAGTCTGACATTCACTGTCCACAAACACCACCTATGACTGACGAAGAATGACAGCTCACCGACATATCTCGACCTCCGCGCCAACAACACCCTATGCAAGACCTACGCAAAAGACATGCAGAGCTTTGGCTCGCGCGTCCAAGTCCACCAAGAAAAGCCAATGAACGCCTCGACCGACATGGGAAACGTCTCTCATCTCGTGCCCAGCTTCCACGGCGCGTTCATCATCCCGGCCGGCCCAGACGTCTCGGCGCACAACCCCGACTTTGCGGCCTGCGCTGGGACGGAAGAGGCACACGTGGCGGCTCTGACGTGCGCGAAAGGCATGGCTATGCTGGCGCTGAGGGTCCTTGTGGACGATGGTGTTGCTCGACGTGCGCAAGATGACTTTGCATCGGTTTCGTGAAATAAGATGAGATGTTTGCGCTTGTTTCGGAAATCGTTTAGTTACGATCCGCTGTTTTTCTTGCATGACTTCTCTCGGTCTACGCTCAGATCCTGGTAAAATACTTGATCTGGCCGATCATGATTTCGTGTATCCGTAAACATTGACGTGGGGCGTAGTCTAGCACTTAAACTCGAATGGATCTGAGCAGAGAGCGTCGAGGTCAAGTTAACGTTCACCAAGCAACCAACGGACCTTTAGAAGTACTCATCCTTCGTCTACGAGTAGTGATTGGAATGTTCGATAAGCTTGCGATAAACCAGAAAGGAGACACTTGGCAGCGATCGTCGAGAGTCACAACACCAACCCTAGCCCTACATACACTCAAGAGTCAACGGAACGAGAGCCGATGATCGGGTTTGGTGGATGAATACGGAGGAACACAGAAATCCCATTTCTGGGCGTACTTGAATTGTCCGAAGCATATCCCGAATCCTGTGTACACTAGGTAGGTGACACGAACGCGAACTATCTAGCAACCAGCTTCACTGCATCCCCGAGGCTGGGCCGCGAATCACAGCTGCTGTCCCCTCATGCTCAAGAACTCCCGGTACTTCGGAGCGCATCTCCTACGCCACGCCTTGCCCCAGATACCCATCGGTACGGCGGCGGCCATGCTCAGCATGACCATGACGGCGTAGAAGGTGAAGACGGGTCCGTAGCTGGTGGCATCGATGAAGTACTGCAGGGACTGCGTAATGGCGAAGTTGATGCACGACGAGCAGATGGCGAGGATGACGACGATTTCACCGGAGATCTGTACATGGTTCGATGGTTAGCTTGTTCAAAAATAGAAAAAAGGATGACGACGATTCGAATCGATTGGGGTTCAAACTCACGCCTGGGAAACAGTCCATCGCATACGCAGTTGCGATACTGCAAGCGCTGACTTGGTGTGCAATCATGGCTCCGAGACCAATTGCGACGGCGATCCAGGGCAGACCGCTGTCTGCTGCCCAGCCGTAGAGCAAGTAGCCCAAGCCGGCGTAGACGAAGCTGAAGCATAGTGTATACAATCGCATCTCAGGTTCCTTGACTCCACCGTTGCGGCGCGCGAGAAAGACGACGACGGTGTCAGCGAACACGCCGGTGAAGTAGCCGAATATGCTACCGATGAGGGCGGAGAGGAACATGAGGCCGGTGGCAGTGGTGGAGAAGTTGTAGGGTTCGTTGGTCATGATCACGGAGACTATTTGGTGGTCAGTGACTGCAGGTATGTGAGTAGGGGCAATGTAGGGCATACTTGTGTTGAACGAGACGATGCCCGCTGTGCAGCCAAATGCGAAGATGATGCCGGCCTTGGAAGTGTGTCAGCTTATCACCCTCCTAGAAGCATGGATCGCAGGTACTGACCAGGACGACATTCGGGAACGCAAAGAGGAAGAACGGCCTGGATTGTTTGTCAGCTGATGTTTCGTGGAGTGGCACTGCTCGTACTAACCTCTTGAAGTACTGCCAGTATGTCGTCTTGTCTTCCGGCTGGTAGCTCCAGAGATGCAGCCTCTGTAGGGCTGTCCGCTTCTCATAGCCGGGAAGCACTTCGCCCACACGTTCAGAAGTAGAGGTATGGGTAGTTGCGAGACCTTTCTTGCCGGCTTCTTCGTCGGCTGGCTTTGTTAAGTCGTCAACAACAGCTCCGCGCTCACCGGTCGCAGCGTCGTCGGGCTTATCGAACAAGAATCGAGGGAACATTGTCTCCTCGAATCCTCCGAGGATCAAGAGAAAGGTGCCAGCTTCGATGATAGCTGCGACCCAGCCGGACCAGCGCCAGCCGCGGGTATCTGCGATGGCTCCGCCAGTGATCAGTCCGAGACTGTAGAGTTCATCAACAAATGTTCGCAACACGGGAAAGACACTCGTCTGGAACTCACATCGATCCAAGCTGCTGCCCAAACAGATAAAATGACAGACTAGAACTCCGCTGGTGCACGAAGAACATATCAAAGATAGAAAGCTGAATGACAGCTTGATATGCGCTAGTGCCGACTCCGTTCAAGGCGCAAGAGAGGTACCACTGAGCGGCACCGTTAAATTCGGCCTGCCACACCATGGATCCCAGAACGAAGAGAGTCGTGACCAACAACACGGGTCGGCGACCGAACTTCATTGCAATGGGGATCCAAAAAATATTTGCAAAGCCCTGAGAGAGCCTTGATGTCAGTACCCGTCGTGTATCCCAACCTCTCGGGCAAGGTCCTCGAATTGTGGACTCACCAAAAGTAGATAGTTCAACGCACCACCGCCCGCCAAAGCAGTCAAAGGCACATTGGCCTCTCGACTGATGACGGTACGCGCAGCGCCCAAATTGTTCTCGCCATACGAGAAGCCGCAGGCGTACAAAGCGAGGAGCGTCAGCTGCCAGTACTTTTTAGGCATAGACCAACGCTGTTGTAATGTCAGCGTGCTTTCTCGCGTGCATCGTGTAGATAACAAGGTTTACCAGAGGATCCCTTCCGCAAGCTGTCGGCTGAGGCAAGAGTACGATATCCGAACTGCCAGAACCGGCGTGCGAGACATCGAGGCTGTGGTTGGTGTCGACGAGATACTCCGTGCCGGGCACATCGTCCTGCGCATTGGGAGTCGTCATTGTCGCAGTGCTCGGTTGAGGGTGTGAAGAGGTAATGTCAATAGCAAAACACAGAGCTTGACAGTACAGTAATCTTCGGGGCGACGTCTCTGGTCCTTTTGTATGTCTGCCTTTAGCCATTCGGCGTCTGTTGCCACATCTTATCGAATCAACACCCTCGTCTCGCTTTACAATCCGATATCAGCCGCCTACAATTGCTCAATGGCGCCTTGATAGAGCGATAGTCGGTACGGTATCTCGTGGAGTTGAATGACTAGAGTTCCGCCTAAAGGTGCGGGGTGTGAAGAAGGTCCACGCGCTTTGCGGAGGGGACCCATATCCGATGTCGATCCCGGGGAAGAGAGTGCATGGACGACTCGAGCAGTTGCTAGAAGCTGTCGTCAAACCATTGAGCATGAATTACATGGTCGGTTTGAGTCGTTTCGAAGTCGAAGGTCCATGCGAGACCCCACCGCGAAGCGAGCAGCCGCTGTGCAAGAGACGAAAAAAACTAAATACGTAAAGATAAAGTGAAGCTGCACCTTGCCGATCCTTAGGATCAGTGACATCGGCTTAGTCCATGCTTGGCAGATTCCAACCTTGGCCTGCCCGAACGCCTCAAAACCCTCTTCGTCACATCGTACAGTCGTTAATGCCTAGGCTAAGCTGATATTGCTGCTCACAGGGGCCACGAATCGGTCCCAATCATCGTCCAGCAGTGGCCTTGTCGAGGAGGCTGATGTCGACGACTCTTCGCTGGCCATAGCCATATCCCGGGCGTTCCATATCTTACATATCACTTCTCTTGTCCTCGTGACGTTGGCAATGCTCGTGGTGCCCATGTGCTCGAGCATTCGTAAGACAAGCCCTCTTCCATACACTGGAAGTCCAGTAATCTCGTCGTCCCAGAGCGCGTCATCTAGGGGGTCAAGCTCGACCGCAGCCACAAAAAGCGGCCAGACCATGCCTGCCGCAACACTCTCATCCAGGAACCGAGATGCCTGCCGCAGTACCTTCCGGACGCTATCTTTGATAATCTGCGTACAAGGATTGGCCCCGTACAAAGCGCAGTAGAGGTAGACTTTCGAAGCCATGCGTTTGATCTCGGCGGACCTGATCAGCAGCTCGTCATGGGCGCCCGCGGATACCACCTGTTGCAGACTGGAAAGGTCAGACTCAAGAGCAGCCGCTTGCACGGCAAATTCGTTCGATGTGGTCGAGTTGTAGTCCCGCTTCTTTGACCGACTCAGCTCAGTCACAGAGCAGACGATCGAGACTAGTGCTGGACTGCAACCGAGCCATGCATCGATGACCTGATCTGAAGCATCCCAGTAGTCGCTGCCGAAAATGGGCGTTTCTCCGCAAGCAGTGCGCCCTATCACATCCTGGAAGGCAAAGAACCTTTCGGCAAATCGCGTGAGTTCGTTGATCGAATCCTGTTGTGACGGATTTCGACCACTAGTAGTGCGGCGGGCACGTATGAGGTCCCTCGCACCTTTGAGGTGGACGACCCATCTTTGATCGCATCGATTGAGAATCTCGTATAGGCACATCATCATCATTACCACCGGCAATTCGTGATCCTGCCAGATCTCAGATGGTTTCGCTATTGCCAGCCGATGTCGTAGATCTCTTAGTACCCTGCTTTCTAGCTTCACGGCAGTAATAGCCCAGGTACTGTCCGTCCTTGAGAGGTGCCGGGCTGATAAGGCCAGTAGCGCGTCAGACACTACCGAAGATGCCGACGTGCAGAATGGCATGATTAGGGAATAAAAGGGCGAGGTGCGTTGGTGGCTTGTGACAGTAAGTGGACATAGTCGCTCGCAATAGTAAGAGATTAGGTGTCCATGGCGTGGGTCTCTCAAAGAAGGCAAGCTCGCCAGACCGGGTGGTGGGCTAGGCGTGGCATATTGACGTGCTCTTCGATCCAAGTAATGACCTTTGCGATTCTCAAAAGGCGAAAGGTGTGAAGAAGCAGTCACGTCTGTTGATCCACGCAAGACAATAGCGGTCTCGTTCTCGTCGAAGGGCTCTGTGCTGTCATTGATGAAATGACACGACTCCACTGTAGGGAGCGGCAACCAGCTTGTGTCGATAGCATCTGGGCGAACAGCATCAGGCTTGGGCCTGCCGTGCTTGCTCCATATCTGCAACGATGGTCAGCACATGTATACCAGCCTCACACCAGCCCTGCGAGCCAGCGGCTGGACCTACACCTTGACGGCCGAAAGCTAGGCCATTGTCGGCATAATCAGCCTCCCACTTCAAAACAACACCTCCACGCGAGCAGGTCAGACTCCGGCCTCTGCAGTAGCCGCAGGAGGGCGATCCTTCATCGCATCTGATCTTCCTTCGCCTACAGTTCACACAGCCGTTACGCGACCGGCGCTTGTGACTTGGTGGGTCGGCGGCTTTGCGTCGCGGCATTCTAGTCGTGGCGCGAGAAGGCCCATGTCTCCGCCGGGCAGATGAGGAGAGATGGAGTTAGACAGAAAATGCGGAGTGACAGTATTGGAAGGTGATGTTGAACGGCGAGGCTTGTGAATGGTTGGGGAGAAAAGAAGAAGGTCCATCCGCACTCTCGGCAGAAACAAAGTCCAGACCCACAGTCAACGCCACTGTGACAGCTCGCTCTGTTTAGCCGTGTTCAACAGCGAGCGAACATTTCGAGAGCAGCGATTGTCGACTTCGTGTAAGTCCTGATATATCTCATCATTACGTTTGAAGTGATATCGGATCGCTCCGAAAAGTGAGAGAAAGTCCATCCTTTCTGATTTTCCCTCTATCTCGACCGGCAGAACGCCTTGTATCCAGCCGTTGTACATCGTTCTTCTTAAAGACAAGACTGGGCCTGCTCAGATCTATAAACACTATCCCAGCCAGATTCGATCTAAGGCGGAAATCAATCATGTCTCCCATCGATCCAGCATCAAGCAAAATCCTCATCGTCGGCTGCGGCACATGGGGCTCATCCACAGCCCTCTGGCTCGCACGCAGCGGCTACAAAAACGTCACAGTCCTGGATCCATACCCAGTACCATCAGCCATCTCAGCCGGCAACGATGTCAACAAGTGAGCAAAATCGTCCACCATCACAATCTCCCAAACTCGAAACCCAGACACTAACACGCCACCAGAATTGTAGAAGGTTCGCCCCCGAGTTCCCACAGAACAAGACCAACTAACACAAAAACTAACAACAAGGCACGAGGCCGCGCACGCAAACCCTTCGAAGAGTTCACCGGCCCCGACGTCTCCGAACCAGAAGCAGAGCGTCAATGGACCTACAACGAGATCCGCGCCGACGCCACCGAGACCTGGCTGTCAGACCCACTGTTCAAAGACTACTACCACGAGACCGGCTACATCCTCGCAGCCAGCGACCCGGCAAACATCGAAGCCCTCATACATGACGAACAGCCTACCCCCGAGAACGGTTTCCGTGAAGTGAGCACGGCCGCCGAATTCCGGAAACTGATGCCCGAAGGCGTCTTGACCGGCGATTTCCCCAACTGGCGCGGCTGGTCCAAGGCGTCCGGCGCAGGCTGGTGCCACGCACGCAAAGCCCTCATAGCAGCCGCGAGCGAAGCCAAGAAGCAAGGCGTGAAGATCGTCGAGACGAAAGTCACCTCACTGATCGTCGAAGACGGCGACGTCAAAGGCGCCCGGAGCGAAGACGGCAGAGAGTACCGCGCAGACCGCACGATCCTCTGCGCAGGCGCAAACGCGCCGCAACTGATCGACATGAAAGACCAGCTGCGGCCGACAGCCTGGACGCTCGCGCACATCGCCATGACCGAGGAGGAATGCGAGCTCTACAAGAACCTGCCCGTCCTCTTCAACATGGAGCGCGGGTTCTTCATGGAGCCCGACGAGGACCGCCGCGAGCTCAAGATCTGCGACGAGCACCCGGGTTACACGAACTTCAGCATGGGCGAAGACGGCGTGACCAAGTCGTCGGTTCCGTTCAGCAAGCACCAGATCCCGCTCGAGTCCGAGGAAGGTGTGCGTCAGTTCCTGCGCGAGACGATGCCGCAGCTGGCCGAGCGGCCGTTTAGTTTTGCGCGCATTTGCTGGTGTGCTGACACGCCCAATCGTGACTTCCTCATTTCTGCGCACCCGGACTATCCTTCTCTCACTCTGGGATTGGGAGCCAGCGGCCACGGTTTCATGCACATCCCCGTCGTCGGCAAGTATATCGTACAGTGTTTGGAAGGGAAGTTGGATCCGAAGATGCAGCGTTCGTGGAGGTGGAGGCCTGAGACGGCGGTGGAAAGGGATTGGGATGCTTTGCAGGGCAGGGGAGGAGGACCGAACAGACTGAGAGACTTCGGCACGATTGCTGAGGATCAGTGGACGACCTTACCGGCGAGGCTGTAATGACTTGCAATGGGAGAGACGCCGAAGAATGGAGAATGGAAGGCAATTCGGGTGTCTGGGAAAACGTTTCGCGATGTTGATATATTCATCGTTGCATCCCCCAGCTGCTTGTCACTTCCTCGCGGCACCCTTCCTCTGCACTCTCAACTCGTCTTGAGCATGAGCTGGACGGAGTCTCTCGGTGCTCTCTTTAGCTGGTCCATTGTATGCAAGCGTGGCTGCCAGCCGTCTTATGCACCAGTGGTGGTTCTCCTTGGTGCCGGTGCCAGTTGCTGATTTGAGACATGCCAGCCGTGCAGAGTATGGCAGTTTTTTCCATGCCAGAGAAGTTCATCTTGAATCCTCTTGCGTGAAAACATTATCAGGAAGTCGTCCTATCCAGGTCTCAACAGAGAGAGTGCATGCTGCTCTCCACCTGCCTTTCTCATCCGGAGAAGAGATGTGAACCCCTAACCAGAACCTACCAAGACATCATTCATGTCGTTGTCATTAAGACCATAATCACCCCTCTCAAACACTCGTCCCAGCACCCACAATCCTCAATCCACCCGGATCGCCCGCATAAGCCAACCAGTAACGCAGCGGATGCCACGCCAACCAAGTGACAGGATTGCTCGTGTCGATAGTATGCACATGCTCCCCGGTATCAACATGGCAGACCTCGATGCCCGGGCTGCTATCTCTAGCATCGCTCCCACTGCTCGCCGCGATATACGCGCCGTCGAAACTGAAGCTCAGATCCCGCACCGAGCCCATATGCGGCGTCAGAGTGTGCGCGCAGTGCCAGTTGGTAGTGTCCCACAGCGTGACCATACTGTCGCTGCCACCAACGGCAACATATGAGCCCGCGGGCGAGTGCTGTACAGCGTAGGTCGCGCTCGTATGAGCGCTGAGAGTGTAAAGGCATTCCAGACTGGGCCAATCAAGGACCTTGACCGGCCCCTCGCCCGTCGTAGCAAACAGCTCGCGCCCCGAGTTCGAGAAAGCCATAGCATTGAACTGGCCGCGGTCTTTGACAGGCGAGCTGTCCCTCGCCTCGACCGCCCACCCACTCCCACCTTCTGCAGGCTCCATCTTCCTGACATCCACCGCCATGACCACATCGTCCTTCCTGCCCACGAGAACCGTACTCCCGCTCGGATGCCAATTCAAAAACAACCCCGTATCCCCCGTCTTGCACTCCTCCAGCACCCTGCCCTTGCCCGCCGCCACACCACCTCCACTCCCGACCCTCACATCCCAAAGCCTACACAATCCATCCCCGCCCGTACTAGCAAGCACTGCCTCTTGCGTCGGGCAAAATGCAACTTTCTCGACCATCGCGGTCCCGCCGGCGCGCAGCTCCGTCGAGCTCTTGACATTCGGGCGCTCAGGGTTCCAGACGCGAATGTACGAGGAGATCGAGGTGGCGATGGCAGCGCCCGTGGGCGACCAGGAGAGCGAGCGGATGTTGGGCGCCAGGCCCGTGGGCCGCCCGGTTTCGGCGAGCACGGTGGGTTTGATGCCTTTGAAAGTCGAGGGGAAGAGGTCCTTTTTCAGGGGCCGCGAGGTCTTTGGCGGCGCCATTGTAGGTGGAATGCTTGTGTTTCGGTTTGGTTGTTGGTTGTTTAGGTGGTGGAGCGCATTGAAGTCGAGAATCGCGAAGTTGGAGCTCGCGTTTGTGAAGCTCCAACAGCCGCGGTCTGCGCGCCAATTGGAATGAGTGCTGAGGTAAATACTGTCACTATTCACTTTGTACCTTAGACAGTACTAAGTCACTCCAACTGATTGCCAATACTTGCATTAGTCAAGTATGGTACTGAAGACGATTCTATCAAGCGAAGCAACTTCATAAAGACATCAAACTCAGCCTCTCCATACACGAAAGCTCTATGGCCGTACTTTTTCCCTTCCTCACATCACCACCTTGGTGAAACGCCCAGTTCACCAGACATGTATCTCAACCGTTTCACATCAATCGAGCAAAACAATACTCCTAATCTTCATGCTATTCCTTAATGATCATAGCTCTAAAGCACAAACACCTCCCCTCTATGCCATCTCGCCAAGCTTGCTCAATCCCTTGAGCGAGCCCAGGCTGAGTGCAAGGCCCTGGCTTCTGCTGCGTATCCTCATGAATCCAGTAACGGGTCCATTTGCGCCTTCCTGCTCGACGCTCAAGTTGGCCAACGCGTCCTCACCTGGAATGAAGTGTTAGCAATTGTTTCAATACTAGATGACAAAACATGACAAGTAGACTTACCAAACACCGACCGCGCGTACAGATTCGCGCTCAAGAACTGGCAATCGCCGCTCAAACTTGCCTCGGGAGTGAGGCACTCCATGTTTGTCACCTTCATAAGGCGCGCAAGGAAGTCTCTGAGACCCTTGCCGGCCTGCAGCTTGGTGTTGATGTTGACCTTGTTCTCCCACTCAAATTCGGTCCACATGGTCCTGAATTGCGTTTCTGTGCAGTGTGCTGGCTGGATGTAATCCATGATGTCGACGTGAACGTCGTTGAGGATGACGACTTGGGTATCGGTGCTGTGCGCGCCATCGTAGATGATGTTACCAAAGATGACACCAGTGTCGGTCGAAGAGACCTTGATGGTTGCTTGGACGTTCATGAAATCAAGACCGGGCAAGTTCTGAGTCGTAGGTCGCTCAACGACCTTGAGGTCACCCAGTGTGGCGAACTCGACCGAGAGGTTCTGGAGGGTCTCGCGCGTCTGGTTGACTAGGAGAACGTCGAGGATGATGTCGAACTGGTGGACTTCCACGTATGCCTCGGCGTATACAGGGTCGGAGAAACCGGTGAGCTGCACAACGCGGCTGAGTTTGGAGGCGATGTGCTCGGTCGCTGAGTCACCGCCAGTAGCCTTCTCGAGGTCAAGCTCGATCTCCTCGGCGCCATCCATCTGGTTCTTCCTGCTGAGCTGTCTGAATGAGACGACATCGTCAACTTGAATGGCACTCTTAGCCTTGGACGCCGCGTCCTTCTCAGCACGCTTCTTCTCCTCGACCTGGACCATGTCACTGAAGGCCTTGCGGGTATCCTCCAAGAATGCTGTCTCAAGATCCTTCTGCTTCGCGAACTCGGCAAGTGATCGCACGCAAGACATGATGCGGTCAATGGAGTCTTCGTCGATTGGTGCCTTGACGAATTGTGACTGACCAGCGCGCACAATAGAAATCATAATGAGCATGGCCTCAGCACGCAGAGCGTTTGTCCTTCTGGGGTCGGATGTGATCTCTGAGTGGCGCATGACAAGCTTTGTGAGAGTCGAGGAAAGAACGGTCGCGAGGTAGTAGTCGCCGTCCAGGATAAGCTGCCTCAATGGTGGCTTTTGTGCAGCTTTGACAGCGTCCAGTTTCGCGTTTGCAGATGCCTGGCTTGTTAGTGCACTTTCTGTAGCGTACGTGCCGTCTGCCAGGACCTTCCGTGAACCGGTCGGCTGTGAGGGCTTGGAGTGGCCATTGACTTGATCAGTCGGTGGCGCCTCGCCCTCGGGCTGTTCCTCCAGTAATCTTGCCTCGGAAGCAACGATCGGGATCTCGCCCAAGCTAGCTCTGATTCTCTTCCAGGCTTCTTTGATGTCGTTCTCTTCCAAAGAGTACTCTCCAACAATCCACAAGCTGCCACGGTAAACCTTGCCAGCTCTGACTTCTCCAAGGGTTCCCACCAGGCGCTCGACAATCGAGCTACGAAGCTTCGGGAACTTCTCAACGACTTCCTTCACGAATGTGATGACATCAATCGCAGAAGCGTTGTTGAAGTCGGCAATGAAGTCCATGAGCAGACCAACGACGCTTTGGGCGACCTCGGAGAACTTGATGGCGCATTGGTGTATCGAGTTGATGAGCAGCGACCTGTACTCGCTGTTCTTTTCGTATTGTTCGTCGACCGTCTTCGCAAGTTCCTTCTTCAAGAGCATAACAACTTCCTCCACGTTCTTGCTTGATACCATGTCCAGGGCCAGTTCGAGTGCCTTCCTTCGGACGTCCAGATCGGGGCTAGACAGCACGCGCAGAATCTCCATAGTCAAGTCGTCCAGAATGCCGTAATTGGCTTTCCGTAGCTGGTTGACCTTCTCCAGAACGATCAATTTCACGTTGTTGTCCGACTCCTTGATCGCAAGCTCGATGAACTTCGCGGCCGCTGCCTTGACGGCAACTGGGTTGTTCGTCAAAGCGGTGAGAGATGAGGCAGCCTCGTAAACGACTGTAGACTCCTTCGCCTCCAGCAGATCGAAGATCAGACGCAAGTATCGTGCTTTGTTCTGTTGGTTCTGGATTGCGTCCTTTCGGATGAATTCCAGCTCAACGAGTTGCAACAATTCGCTTGCGTTGGGGATGCCTTCAAACACCGAGCTCAGATATTCCAATGCTTTTTCGTGGCTGATGCCCATCAGAGCCGCAAATGCGTTGCGCTTGCATGTGTTGTCACTCTCCGATTCGAGGAAGGCCTGGATGAGTTCAGGAGCGTCTGGCATAAGAGCCTCGTTGTGTTGGTAGATGGAAGCGATTGCGAAGACGGCGTTCTTGCGGACGTAGGAGTGCCTGTGCTCGAGGCACTGTCTCGCAGGTGCAAGCAGGGGCTCGATGAGTTCGGCTTCACGTAGCTTGCACAGGAAGCGTAGGGTGTTGCCACGGATGAACTCGTTGGCGTGTTGAAGGTCCATTCGAATGCCGTTGCTGCACACTGGTGTCAGTGTCCGTTCAATCCTCATGATACAACACTCTTTCTTACCAGACCAAGATCATCTCCTGCTTCAGCTTTCCGTTCGAGTCCAGCTTAGGGCACACTTCATAGTACATGTACAACAGCTTTTTCAATGGCTTGCTCTTTGAAGGCATGACGAAGCGGATGATGTGCATGAGGAGTTGCGGCATAGGGTCGCCGTTCAGCATGACAGTCAGGATCCGCTTCATTGTTTCCACCTTGCTCTCATCTGTGCCCTTCTCCAACTGTGTCTTGAAGTCCTGAAGCGAAGGTTGATCGGCAGCATTGTCCTGGTGGACGACGCTATACGAGTTCTCAAGGAAGGTCGCCATGTTGGTCGGTGTGTGGATGGTCGATTGTGTGATATGCGTTGCTAGGCGAGTCCTCCTCGCGGGTTGCGCAGTGTTGTAGCCAGTATTCCGACTTGCGCGGTGACGGGGTCTTTGGCTGATGCTCAGGGTGGAGCTTGCGTGGCCTGATCTCGAAGCACCTGGATTGAGGGCGGTATGGGTTACTGTTGTCGGAGAGGAGAAGCGGTGGTGACAAAGAGGGGGCGGAGATGTTGTCTAGACGGCGGTGGAGAGCGGTAACGGTGGCCGTCTTTCTCGAGGGGTGCCCTGTTCGATGTTGTCCCCTTCGCTGGGCTACAGCTGTTCATTCGTCGGCCGCCGCCCAAAATTCCTTGGCAGGCAACTTCCACCTGCAACGCCGCATAACAGAGCGCCCGCGAAAACATAGCGGCGATATCAGCGATACAAAGCAAAATGACGACTCCCGATCCCTTCTATCTGCGCTACTAGTAAGTGTGGCTGGTTGCGATACTAGTTGTCGATTGCTCTCAACTTCCCGTCACAGCTCCGTGACAATTGAAGCAAACACATGCTAATCCAACACCAGCTCCGGCCACTCTGGTCGCTTCGGACATGAGTTCCTCGGTATGTGCCATCCTTTTCTGTTAAGATGTTCTCATGCTAATTGGTGTCAAGAGTTCGACTTCCGCGCAGTCGGTGACGGCAGCTCAGCACAAGCGCGTTATGCCAACAACTCAAATTACCGCAACGATTCTCTCATTCGCAAGGAGAGTGAGTCGACACCTTTTTGTCCTGGATGAAGCGCAAAGTCTGACAGAGTCGACAGTGTGCGTCAGCTCCATCCTGATTGCGGAGATCAAGAAGATCATTAAGGAGAGCGAGATCATGAAGTAAGTCTCGATGGTCGTACCCATATACATTGCTTTAGCTAACACACTCCGAGGGAGGACGACACAAAGTGGCCACAGAAGAACAAGGACGGAAGGCAAGAACTTGAGATCCGACTGGGCAACGAGCACATTTCGTTCGAGGTCAGTTGTCCTGCAATGAGTACTCACAATTGACTATACTGACAACAAGAAGACGGCCAAAATCGGCTCTCTCGTGGATGTAAATGAGTCAGAAGATCCTGAGGGGCTGAGGGTGTTCTATTACCTGGTGCAAGATCTGAAGGCGCTCGTCTTTTCCCTCATATCGCTTCACTTCAAGGTAAGGAATTCAACAACCGATCTGCCAACATCTGCTAACACTCACATGCAGATCAAGCCGATCTAGATGCGCTGGCTTACAGGGCTCGATAAATGGAGCGAGGAGTTTCGGCGTCTAACATGAGGCTTTCAATGGTTGCATACTGCACATTACGACATGAGTATGTGAGATCGGATGATTTGAGCCAGGATGAGGTGTAACGTTCACCCGGCTGTTCCTTATAGTCCGCCAACCTAGGGATTTGACAAGATTGAAAAAAAGAAAGCACATATCTCGGTGGCAGCAGCTGCTACTTTTGGCTTTGCACGCGGTGGTTTTAGCTTCTTCTTCCCCACACCACACCACAAACCCCAGATCGCCTGGACCGAGCACCATCCTCTACTCTCTCATCGCTCGGTGCTATCCGACTCTCTGTGTTTCCGTCATACCTATCACTCTACCACCTGACATTGTAACTACTTTCTACTCGTCCATCTCTTCGAATTGCTACCAAACTCTGTTCGCACTACCCTATCATTTCCTACACTGCTGTCATCTTTCCAGCCTCTGCATGCACCCGCAATCCCACGCATCATCGTGACCCGCCCATTACCTATCCAGTGGACTCCACAGCACCCACCATGCCGACACCAGACGAAACCGCCTGTCCGCCCTCACCTCCCACCGACGTTTCCGCGCGTTCATCATATCCGAGCTGTCCGCCCGAAGAAGAGAGAGATGCGTGCGACGACGAAGGCGAAGAAGCCGGCGCGGAAGCTGAAGGCGAAGGTCACGCGATCGCACAAGAACCCACACCCGAGCCCGATGCGATAGAGGGAGCTTCTACGGACCGGGAACAGGAGTCAAAAACCGAAGATGCGGCGACAGATCTGAATACACCCAGTTCTGTCGCGTCACCGGATGCCGTTGCGCCGGATGGCGATACGCAAGCGCAAGCTTCGTCCTCGAATCCAGATGCGGCTATACCGTTCTCATCGCAGTATTTGGACTTTGCGCCCAACAAGCAACGGGTGTGTATTGATCGCTGGAGTCGTTGTAATCATTTCTGACGAACGACTACTAGTTGCTACCCAATTCTACATCGTCTTTCCTCCGACCTGGCAGTAAATTCAAGGGGACCCAGCAGTCGGATCGCCAAGTATACGAGGTGCAAGTCGAGATCAAAGATGTCGACATGGCAGAGTCCTCGCTCTCCGGTTATTTGCGCATTCAAGGTGAACATTTCCCCCGTTCAGCCGACCAGACGAAGACTACACTAACACGACTCCTCCACCCAGGCCTGACCGACGATCATCCGACTCTCACGACTTTCTTCGAAGGCGAAATCATCGGGCCTAAACATCTGTTCAAGACTACGCACCCCTCTTGGGGCTCGTCAGAGAAAGTCGATCTGCAACATTGGGCACGCTTCCCTGCTTGGCGCCCTCTAGCGAAATCAGCCAAATCACCTTCTTTCACACTGAAGAATTACCAACAGCGAGAGCACATCTTCATGCGCTGGAAGGAGTACTTCTTGGTGCCCGATCATCGCGTCAAGACGATATCGGGTGCCAGTTTCGAGGGCTTCTATTACATCTGCTTCAACCAGTGTGACGGCAGTGTCAGTGGAATTTATTTCCATGCCAAGAGTGAGAAGTACCAGCAGTTGGATCTCAAACACATGCCTGATGGTGGATGCGTGGGTGCTATGGAATTCCGGTGATTATCTATCGAGGATCCTCGTAACTATGTGTGCGGGATTGTGGCGTCTGTGTAGACAACGACGAGGGAGCATCGACAAGGTAAGAGGAAGCGTATGTGGAGGACCAGCCTCATTCATCTGTTGGCGGTGCAACGGTACGCATGGTTGGGTGGGCATATTGGTCTGGAGATATCATCTTCTGCACAAATGGGGTAATTATTCGATACCATATTGTTACCTAGGCTCTCGATCGAAAGTCGAGCTCCATTTTGTTGACGTCCAACGTGAGCGCCACTCGACTACATGATGTGTATACATGGATGGAAGCACTCTGACATCTTCGGAGTTCAACACGTGAAACGGTCTGTAACTGGCGGACTATTGGCCGCCTGATAGGCGGTAGACTAAAAAAGTACATGGCAGATGCTAGCAGCGATCCCCAAAGCTCGTTCCCATACGCGTCACTGACTCCCACACACGACGACGGGATCTAAGAATAAGAGGCGTCGATCCGGCGCATCGATCGTAGCTTTCTGCACGGTAAAGTGCTTTCGCATCCAATCCTCCATGCGGTTTTGATTCCCTTGCTTGTTAGCTATATGTAAGAGCTGTGCCTATATTCACCACCCGACCACTCACGAGAAAGGGCCGTCTTCCATACCACAGCAACTCAATGGAAGCAAGACCAATCACACCGGCCTTCAGGTCAGCGCCTGCACCAAAGGACATTTCACGATCAGCCTCTGCAGAACCGGGACTCATATTTGACGACCTTCACGACGAGCTACAAGACAGCCACCACGATCACTACACCGAGCCCACGACGGCTTTCGGATCTGCATTAGACGAGCCCGGCTCCTACGATCTCAAGCCCCCGCCGCCCTCGGCATCGCATACCAATCTCGAGGCCCTCTCGCGCCGTTTCTTCTCCGTCGACCACCTCAACACCATTCTCAAAGATCCAGCCTTGTCCGCGCGCTTCCACGCCTTCCTCCAGCAATTCCGGCCCCAACACGTCCCGGCTCTGACCCAATACTTCGAAGCGAAAAAAGCGCAGACAGCCGTTGAATACGCCAATGCCGTCGCGAACCAGCTGCCGACCGATAGCGACCATCCGCCTTATATTGCGGCGACGTTGAATGCGCGCTTCCAGTCGCGCATGCAAGAGAATGTTGAGAGTCTGCTTGAGGATGCGCTGCCCGCGTATGTCACCCACAGGCTGACGCAGCTGGTCACTGAGTCGCTGGTGAAAGAGATCACGGGGAACAATGCGCCGATTATGCGCGAGCTCATACCAAGTCTGGCGGAGGTGTATTGCATCACGGATCCGTCGTTGCCGGACAATCCGATCGTGTATGCGTCGGAAGGTACGTGAGATGATGTAGAGGAGTCTCCTCAACGAGACGACACACACTGACAAGCGTTACAGAGTTCTACAACATCTCCCAATACGGTCGCGAATACGTTATCGGTCGAAATTGTCGCTTCCTTCAGGGCCCCGAAACATCCAATGCCAGCGTGCGCAGGATGATAGATGCTATAGCGGCTGGGCAGGAAATCACAGAGACGATTCTCAACTACCGCCGCGATGGTTCGCCATTCATGAACCTGCTCATGCTCGCGCCTCTCTACGACAACAAGGGCCAAGTACGGTATTTCATTGGTTGCCAAATCGATGTCTCATCGTTGATCGAAGGAGGACGCGGACTGGAGTCTTTTGCGACGCTACTCGCGCGAGATCGCTCAGAGGACAGATTTGGCGACTCACTAGACCAAGATCCCAAGCGTATTCTTGGTGAATTCGGCGCGATGCTAAACGGGGAAGAAAGCACCATCATCAAGAGTCGTCCTCAAAGCTTCAGCGACGAAGGAATCCGATCACCAATGCGTTCCGGCACCGCTATGAGCGGCTCTGTACGCGCACCGAGAAGAAGGCTGGGCATGGACGACGAGCCTTCTGCAGATCGCCATCTATGGCCGCATCCAAGTCTCGGACACTCAGGTCGCTTGCCCGGAGTGTATCAAAATGTAAGTGATCAATCGCTGCATGGCCCATGTTATAGGACCAGCCAACTAACACTTACCTCACAGTACCTCCTCGTCCGCCCCTACCCTTCCCTTCGCATAACATTCACATCTCCCGCGCTCCGCATCCCCGGCCTCCTCCAAACCAAATTCCTCGAACGCATCGGCGGCCCCGAAAGCGTCCGCGAAGGCCTCCTCGACTCCCTCGCGCACGGCACAGGCGTCACCGCCAAAATCACCTGGCTCAGCAGCACGCAAGGAAACGTCGAAGGCAAGCCGCGCTGGATCCACTGCACGCCTCTGCTGGGCAGCGACGAGAAAGTCGGCGTGTGGATGGTCGTCATGGTCGACAAGGAAGAGATTACCGGTCAACTGCACAGGGGCACTCCCTCGCAGGACATCAGCGGGTATCCGATGTCGCGGTCGGGCTCGGTTCTCATGGCTTCGCCGTCGCAGCGTGGGGCGGCAAGTCCGCGGTTTACGGGCAATAAGCTTTATGCTGAGTATTTGAGGCGGGAGGGTAGACCGGGGACTTCGGACTCGGAGACGGAGAGGAGGGAGGTCGATCATCAATTTAGGGACTTTTGAGGTGAGGGGCTCTTTTCCGGAGTGGTTCTTGGGATGCCTGAGTCGTTTTCGCGGAGATGTTCTGATTTGCCATGGTGGGTATGACCGAGCGAAGGCGTTTGGGCGCAGGTACCATATGTACCGATATGATTTCCACTCCAAGAGGATTCCGACCGCAACTTTACAACGAGGAAGACTGTGTTGTATACCGTCCAGCAACGCTGGCGAACGACGCATCTCGATCGCTTTCCGAAGATAACTCCACGGTGCTATTGTCGGCTTTTCGCTTACCATCGTATGCAGGTGGATTACTAAGGGCTTGGTGATCAAGCCTCGACCATCTTATCAACAACTCCTCTCCACGGTCTGCCTGCGCCGACACTTGATGATACTCAATGCCATTTCCGATCAGTATCAGCCCACTGGCTCGACCCACCAATGGAACGAACGGTCACATATGTAATGTCAGCATGTCGTATTCGGCTAGATAGGCTTGATGTACGGCTGAGGGCTTCTTTCCTTGCCATTGGAACCTCACCGGTCGAACGAGCATGACAATTATCCCGTCGGTTCGATAGGCGTGGGGTCGGGATATTGTGTTGTTCTCCCGATCTATCCGCACGATATCCTCTTGCCAATTGAGAGGGTTGCGTTCCCCCAAGGCTGTTAAAGTTGCTGTGCTCCTCTTCCTTTCTATTCATTGCCCTCCACCTTGCAGCTGTCTGCTTTACGGACGACCTCATAACGACCAGCGAACTCACCTACTCAATCTCTTGTGTCGTCCGACTCTCCACCAAAACCAACAACATGCCTCTCCCATCCGACGAACAAATCGTCTCAACCAGCGAAACCCTCGTCAAGACCCTCCGTGGCGCCTTCAACACACCAGAAAGCCATCGCCCAGGTTCGCTTACCTTAGATCCCTTCCCCCATCAACTCACAACTAACCACCTATCTCACCCCCAGCCCATGCCAAAGGCCGCCTCCTCCGCGGAACCTTCACCCCAACCCCCCTGGCCTCAACCCTCTCCAGCGCACCACACTTCACCCTCCCCTCAACCCCCATCCTAGCCCGCTTCTCCTCCTCAACCGGCCTCCCCCAAATCCCAGACACAGACCCCAACGCCAACCCCCGCGGCTTCGCCGTGCGATTCTTACTACCAACGCAACCTCCCCCTGGTCCCTCGTCCGAACACCCGAACGCACCACCCGAACCAGAACACGCACATAGACCCGCAGCAGGAGCAGGACACAATCAGCAGCACTCCCGCCACACGGACATCATAACCCACAGCACGCCCTACTTCCCAACCCGCACCGGCGAAGAGTTCCTAGCAATGCTGCGCGCCATAGGCGACGGGTCGATCGGCGAGTTCCTGCAGCAGAACCCCAGCGCTAAACGGTTCGTCGAAGCGCCCAAGCCGAGCCCGGCGAGTTTTGCTGGCCAGGAGTTCTGGGGCGTGAATGCTTTTGTGCTTGTTGGTGGCGGAGGGGAGAGGACGGCGGTGCGGTACCGGGTTGTTCCTGTGGCAGGTGCTGGTGGGACGCTGGGCGAGGGGGAGTTGGAGGGGAAGAAGGAGACGTATCTTTTCGACGAGCTGGAGGCGCGGTTTGCGGGTTCTTCTTCGTCTTCTTCGAAGATGTCGTTTAATCTCCGAGCGCAGATCGCGGAAGCGGGGGATGTGACTGACGATGCTACGGTTCTTTGGCCTGAGGAGAGGAAGGTGGTGGAGTTGGGGTTGATTGAATTGGACTCGATGCTTGGGGAGGAGGAGAGTGCTGAGATGCAGAAGAGGGTGATTTTCGATCCGATTCCGAGGGTCGAGGGCGTGGAGGCGAGTGAGGACCCGTTGTTGGAGATGAGGGCGGGGGTTTATTTGGTTAGTGGGAGGGGGAGGAGGGCGGCTTGATCACTCGTGGTTGCTGGTATTGGTGTTTCTTGCAAATTGGACGTTGGTTGATAAGTATTGTGTCGCCTTCCAGGTAGACTGGCAACGACTGCGATCGAATAGCTATCCGGAATCTCATCTTGTTTTCGAATGACTTGAGAATTCCAAAGGGACGTCTGAGCTTGCGCACCACAGGCACTCCTCTTTCGAGACGACGCAACAGATCCATGACCATCTTGCTGTCAATTTCAAGCAAGCCTGTCAAAGAGACTGTGAAGAGTCATTCGCCCGGTCAGTTCAACGCAACAACAACATCGACAGATCGATAATCCCCGTCCAAAATGACTACTCCTACGCTCAAGCCCAGCCCTCATAAGAGAAGCCCAAAACCTTCGAAATCATGTCTACGGAGAGGAGTCTGCTGTAAGCCAGCCCTTGACCAAAAGAAAAAAGACTAATGCTTCGATCCCGTCTCCACGCCATGTAGCACGAGTTTGTGGACCCAGAAGGTTCTTTCGCGGGTTTTCTTTCCGACCTAGGTCACATGCAACGCGATGAAATCGTCCTAGGTTGCGCACGCACAACTCGACATCGCGCAGTTGTCGTCAGCTTGAGTTACAGCAGATCTTGAACCGATGAAAGATCCAAATGTCGATGTATCTAGGTTACTATACTACACTACACACGTGATCGACGAGCGACGCCGCCGTCAAAACATCATGAAAGCGAAAGTATATCTGTAGTCGATCTTGGACTGTTTTCATAATGAGCTACTTGGAGACCGTATGGTAGGAGCGCTTTCACAGCAATGCTAACAGCTTACAGAACCAGAATACCGAGAGATCAGTAGTCAGTAGTGCCAGAGACAAAAGCAACAATAATCCAGAACCTCAACCCTCCTTTTCCCGAAGTTCTCGTAGACCGAACGTGACGCGACGCGTCTTGTCTGAGCCGCCTCTGTAAATTGCAGCCGAAAGCAAGAAGCGCAGGGTCGAAGTCTAGATAAGGGGACAAACAATTGTTGAAACGCGGCCTGGACTGTATGTATACATCGAGAAGTTAGAGCAGAAAGAAGGTCAGGGGCGAAGTGGCGCGGATGAATAGGGCAGCAGTATGTAGCAGGCAAGGGAAGTGTGGCGGCGCCTTTTGTAGATGTACATGCATGCGCGTCCTATCTATCTAAACATGTACTGTAGAGATTACAATAGTGAATCGCGGTGAAACTCTGATACCATCATACCTCCGACAGTAGTAGTAGTAGTAGTAGTAAGCCTCGAAGTTTCCCTACTCGCTCGTCAAATCTCTGGGATTGGTAAGCAGGCAATCGAGAACTCTTACATTGACGGGCATATGAACGAGTCGGCAGGTTCAACTATTCTTTTCTACGGACGTATGTGCATCCATCTCCTTTATCCGACGATTGTGGATAAATACCTTACAGTAACGGATACGGGTGCGTTTGATCGGCAGCAAATCACCAGGGCATGATCGACGCGTATACTTCCCGAGGACATGGAAGATTCACCATAGATAGTTTTGCAGCAGTTCGATCGCGAAAAATGGAGAGATTAGAATCGTGAGAGATCCAGATCCATAAAACGAGAAAAGCATGTTGAGATGAGATTGCCATGTACTAAGAGCGACGATACATACTCTCGCTCTCTGCCGACAAACCGTTGTGGAGGCTGAAAGTATCGCGGAGCGCGTGACTTAGGTCTACGCCTTCTTCACGGCTCAATCTTCCCGACTACTGTGGGACGCAAGTACTGTAGTAGGTTCGTGTGGTTGAGGTTGTGGTTCTCTCCTCATGTTTCACCTCTAGCCATCGAGAAACGTGACTCGTATGGGAGTCGTATCTCGTACAAAGTTTTGGGCGTTGTTTGGTCTGCTGCTGCCGAGCGCGCGGCCAAAGCTCGCGCATCGTGGACCGTTCGCCGCGCGCCTAGGGATTGTCGTTTTCGCGATCTTTGCCGAGAGTGCCGGACTGAGAGCTCCGGTGGCTTGGAAGGCTTGGGGGAGGCAGAGGCGACGGGAAAGGAGTTGGGTAAAATTGGAGTGACAATTATTATTCGCAAAAGGAGTAGTGATTTCTCCGGGGATAAGCACAAGTCCGTAACAATTGCTGTGCTGCTATCCAAGATCACGGAGGTATAGAAAGTGCGATGGATGTAGCTGCAGGCACTAGGAGGTTGCAGCTGGACTCACCGGCTCGGATGGATGCCCAAAATGCGCCGAAGTCCTAGTCGGAGTCCGGACTGGTCGGTTGGGCTGGCACTGGGTTGATTGTTGTTGTTGTGGTGCGCTTGCTGTGCTGTGCTGATGCTGTACGGCTGGTGGTGCTTCACACTACTGTAAGTACAACATGCTCTCCCCACAGCAGACACCGACCGTTTATCCGTTGTCTCGTGGGAGGTGGAAGGTTGAAGCGTCACGGTGAACGGACTCTGCTCTGCGCGCGCGCGCGCGATGCGCTTGGCGAGTAGTTTATGACTACCTAGGCGGCACCATTTCTCCGATCCTCCACAGTCATCGCCCGGGTACTTGTCTTTGGACCCGGGTAAGAGGGTGATCACTAGAGGAGATAAATCATGGAAGACACCTGCTAGAGAACATTGAAGGTGGCATCGGTGGAGATGATGTCAAGAATGCTCGTTTACGATGGTCATGGACTCATGGTAGGGATCATCTCAGCTCAGCTTGCATCTCGCATTGTGCAGCATCGGAAGTTGCCATCAGCTCGCTTGATACTATCCGTGCTCCGCGAGCGCGCTCATCACATAGTCTAGAGCGTAGAAGGAAGTATAGTGGTCAGCAGCGCGTCAGCGGACGTCCAACAATTATGACGACCAGCGCGCGGGCGGGTAGCCTTCTGACGTTGCGTGTTTCGCACAACGGCGCTCGCTTGGAATAATGTTCCCTCTGCTGATGTCCATGGAGAAAAGAGCTACGGTAAATGCCAGCGCTACCAAGACAAAATTCGAAACGTGATGAGGATGTGGTGCGGTGGACTAAACAGCCAACCGACGAAAGACTGGAGACGGAGGGCAGGGCGCCGCCGACGACAAGCATCAAGGCAAATCTGCTGATCTGCCGCGCCGGGCGCCGAAGGGTAGGCGGAAAGGTAGAGGGAAAGATGATCAGAGGAATAGGGGCCGCCAGTCTGATCTCTGACTTTGGTCAGACTTCGATCCCAGATTCCGCGCGCCATGCCACTGCCGCCACGGAAGCCCGGTGCCTGTGCCTGTGCCAGCGCGGCGAGGCGCTTTGACAGAACCTGATAACGAATGTCAAGTGTGTGTGTGGGAGAGAGAGAGAGAGTGAGAGTGAGAGGAACGGGTCTAGCGTATGCTGATGTGAATGGAAGCGGCGAGCCGAGGCTGATGGCGCTTGCGGGAGCTGTCTTTAGCCTTGGGATTTATTCTCCTTGAGAGTAATAATAAGAAGATACATGTGTGAGTACCTGCCTTAGGAGAATTCACATCGGGCATTATCATTATCACTTGGTAGACAGAGCTACGAGAAGTATTTGAGATGGGTAGGTACATGTGCGATCCACACAAGAACAGGAAGAGGAGGATAAACGACAGGGACATGGGTGGAAACATGGATACAGTCCTGCGACATGCAAGCGGGGACGGGCTATTCTTGGAGTCACAGAGTGTTTTTTGGAGGTGACACGCCGCATGCACACCAACAACCAGACCCAACGATCAAGCATGGCCAGAGCCTTGTTTATCAGTACCAATCCCTCCAACCGGCCATGTATACCAGACCCAATCAAGCGAAAGGTACTGCAGCCTTGCTTGCTGACTTGACGGCAGGAGTAGGAGTAGGAGTAGGAGCAGGATGATGAGGATCATACTAAGTACTGTAAGTAAGTAATCATAATGATTGACTGGAGGCATCGATGGATAGTTAGGACGATCTCCAAGAGCTGTCGACATCTCGATTGCACACGGCGCACGAGCTGGCCCTGTCTCCGGGTCTGCCCTCTCTCTCTCTCTCTCTCTCACACACACACACACATCTCTATCCACTCCACTCCTCGGCCTCGGAAGAAAGCCGTCTGAGCCTTGTGCGGTGCCTTGTGCTTGTCCCCCTCGGCTTCGCAGATCTTCTGCAGGTCGGGGGCATGGACTTTGACTGGCGGGCTGGACTACCGCCTGTGAGCTGCTGGCTGGCTCGAAGGCTGGCTGGCTGACATGGCGCCGACGACGAGGGCATAGCGCAACCGCCTCTCTCTTCAACTCTGTGCCCGCGCCGTTCCCTGCCCGTCTGCCTGTCTTGCAAGTGTCGTTTCGTCCCGTCCTGTGCTGTGGAGATCCTGACTATCGCCTACTGCTGCTGCTGTTCACTTACAGTACACCACCTACACCACCACCACCACCTATACCAACCAGACCCTCTGTCTGCTCACCTCCTTCGTTTCCCAATGCCCACGTGATATTCCGCCAGAGCCGCTCGCTCGCTCGTTCGCCTGTTGTCGACCAGTCGCCCACTCCCCGCCGGCGCCTACTCGACCGTTGCATCCTGTCTTGTCCTCGTCCAACGGCCTGCTCCCAGCTCTGCATCACTCGACCCTCTGTCTTCACGTCTGCCCGTCTTCACGCGCGCCCTCGCCGCTGCCACCCTCGCTATCACCAAGGGCCGGACATCGCCTTACACAGTACACAGTCATGATGGATTACGGTGCCGCTTATGCCTCGTCGCATCCACCGCCCATGTATGCGCCCAACTTCGGCAACCCCTCTGCCGAGCACATCCAGCAGCAACAGCAGCAGCACTACCAGCAACACTACAAACACATGTCCGACCAGTCTCGGAATCCCTACATTGCCGCTCCCGCACAGCACCAGATCGCTTGCGACATAAAACCCCGGCTTACCAAGGAGCAACATGATATCCTCGAGTCGCATTACAATGAACAGACGAAACCCAATACCAGCACCAAGAAAGGTTTTGCCGAGTCGTTGAATGTCTCCCTGGACAAAGTGAATGTAAGTTACATGCCATATGGCTGGCGTGTTGTCGCGCACGCGCTAATACATGTCCCTACAGAACTGGTTCCAAAATCGCAGGGCCAAGTCGAAACAGGATGTCAAGAAAGCGCAAAGCGCGATGGCTGCGATCGAGAACTCGCAACAGAACTTGCCGCTCAGCTCGAGCGGTTCAGACTCCGAGCCCTCGCCAGCTTTTACATCGCCCGAGTACTACAACATGATGCAACAGTATAATGCAGAGTCTGGCAGTATGGGCGACAACTTTGGTGGAGCTGCGACGAGTTCCCTTGAGGACTCCACTCCTGCCTTGTCTTCAGCTCAACACCAGTTCGACAACTTTAACTTTGCTCAGGCGTCCACCGATTTTTACGACAGTCCGCAAGATTTGAACAGGCGCACCCTCACTCAGGAGCAGTTCAACACCATGCAGCAAACAGGTCTCCAACTTTCTGAAACCGGCGACTTCAACCTGGACATGGAGAGTGACGTGTTCAACAAAATGTTCCCCGAGTACAGCCAGCAAGATACGAAATCACAGCATGCGTATGACTTTCCGGACCTTCCAGTACCCGCGCCTCCTGGATCGACAGAACAATCTACCATGGGCTTCCCTTCTTCCGGCGCGATGCAAAGTCGCTCTGTAGCTTCGTCGGCAAGCTCTGATTGGGGTGGAAGCCGGAGTTCATCCATTTCGACATACAGTCATGACGGCCATGTCGCGCAGCCAGTCGCTGCTTCACATCCGCAGGCCACATCCACGAGCTCTACGTGGCGTCCAGGACAGTCTGTCCCTGTGGATTTCAACCAGCTGTCTCAGGAATTCCGACAGATCGCGCAGTCTCGTCCTTCACATCAGGCTTATACTCAGGAGCAACCTTTGGCATTCCCTGACGATGAAACGTTTGGGGAGCGCAGGGGCTCTCACACAGCGGGAATCACTCACTCCATGGGCAATGTCGGCATCAAAACACCTCAGCCACAGCAACAAGCTGCCTTCAAATCACCAACACCTTCCACGAGCCTGGCTACCCGACGCCAACGGTCAAAGCCAGCACCTCTTGGTCTCGCTTCGATGCGCAGTCAATCGTACAGTGCAGCGTCGCAACCTGGGTCGCCGGGACCTATAGCTTCGCAACAACAGCAGCAGCATGCAATCGCTGGATCTCCAATGCCGATTCGACGTATCAAGTCTTCGAACATGATGAATGCCGTGGCACAGGGCCGGATACAAAAGGCCTCAATTGGCTCTGCGCAGCGGTCGCCACTCAAGTTCACATTCGCCGAGGCGATGAGCTCCCCTAAGGGAACCCGTCACATGTCCCACTCCGGCTCCAATTTAGTACCGCCCATACCCATGTCTCCCAGAGAGCAAGCCCACATCGATCCTGCCCGTCAATTCCAGCAATGGCAAAATTCCTCTGGCCAGCCAAGCCGTCAAGCCAGTATTAGCGAACACGACTTTGAACAAAACACAACGTATGGACCCTCCGTCTCAGGGCCACCAGATAATGTCTCTTCACCTCCGCACACTCCGCTATATCCACCACAGCCGCAGTTCTCGCAGCAGCGAGTAGGCAAGAACATCATAACCGAGAACACTCCACCACAATCGGCTCCGGCAACGCAACAATCCTTCACCAACGGTTCCTTCATTCCACAGCATGGCCATATGATGCAACATCAGCCTTCCGCAATATCACAAGCGCAGATTTCGCAACAAGCGATGCAACACATGTTTACTGCCCAACCTCCGCACATGATGGCGCCAGAGCCACAATTCCCCATGGGCGACATGAACATGCCACAGCACCTTCAATTCACCCTCACCAACTCCGACCCAATGATCGCACCGCAGATGCACTTTCCAATGGGTGGAGTGCCGATGGTTGACGGGAACGGAAACCTCCAAATGTCCATGCCGCAACCGCACTACCAGCTCGTCTCACACGCACCACTGATGGCATCAGTGCCTGCGCCACCTCTAAGTCATACTTCACCGGTGCACTATCCGTTCCCATCGACCACCTCTCCCACGCCAGGTCTCCAGATTTCCCCGCACGCCCCTAAGGTTGCAGCACAGCCAGAACTCTTCGTGCATGAGTATCAGCCTCCTGCCGATGTCAAACGTGCGGCGACTCCGCGCAAGGTGGCTGTCGAATCAGGTCCCAAGAACTACACGTTTGCCAACCAGACGCCTGAGCATTTTGAGAAGAGCAAGAAGTCGTCGAATGCATCGGAGCACAGCCCGGAGAGCAACTCGTCTTGACGTGGGTTTACCAATGGCCGAAGAACCCATTGACGACGAGTTTCACACATTACACGAGCGGGATGACGAAGCACCCGCCTGCGGTGACCACGAAAAACACCCCTCAACCATACCCAGCTCCGACCTTCGGGCGGCCGCTCACGTTCTCACAAGGGACCCAGATCTACATTGCGCAATCTTTCATTTATTTTTTCGATTTTTACCGTCACAGCGCACACCGAGCACACGAGCTGAAACACATGATCACGACTAATCCCATTTTTTCGACCTACCGTCTTTTCTGGTAGATCTTCCCCCATTAGCAAGCAAGCACGCAAGCAAGGATACCAGGACCTCCAGCACAGACTTTTGATTTATTTTGTTTTGTTTCTTTCTCCGCCGACTAATTCTTGGGCAGGCGACCGTTTCTTGAATTGTTGTTCCATTGTTTCTCCGCATCGTTCTTCTTATTTATTTTTTCTTATTTATTTTCTTCTTCTTCTTCTTCTCCTCCTCGCCCTCAATAAGGGTTGAGCTCCATTTTTTCCATCCGCTTTTCTCCATTTTCTCACATACTTCGCTGCATTTATCGAGTGGTTGCAAAGGGGCGGGGGAAAATTGAAAAATGAACTTGTTTTTGTTCGTCTCCTTTTTTTCAAATTCGAAGGAAAAGAAAAACACGATAATGACCTCTTTGTGTTTTTTTTTGGAACTCGGATGATTCGAGGTAGCGATGAAGTGACAAGAGGTCTAGTGAAAGAGAGAGAGTTGAAAGGAAAAGGGGTCGGATGTGCTGCTCATTTCCTTGTTGCTCACAGGCACTCTCGACGTCGCTAGATAGGTACCTTTTGCATCTCTTCCCCATAATACCCTGAAGAAAAAAAAATTGTACAATTAACAATCTACCTTTGTCCGGTCAACCTCCTTGTCGAATTGTCATCATTATCATGGTACAGTAATCATCGTTGTCACCATCTTTGTCATAGATTGACCTTTTGCTCTTCTACCTCTTTACCTAGTAAGGGAAAAGGTCAAGGATTAGGAGGATGAAAGAGTTGAGAGCTATAGAAGAAGTTTTTCTGGCTCTCATGATCCTACTTGATCTTTCTTCGGTTGCCTCTCCTCCCTCTTATCCACCCTTGGCTCTATACTGGATTGTCGGATGCCACGAATTATTTCGTCTATCCATCGAGTGAGGGGAAAAGTATATCGTCGTTGTCTTTACTTGCCTTTTTCTTTCCCTCTGGAAGAGCTTCCATTGCGGATGGAGAAAAGGCCATCTGGAAAGGGCGCCCCTACAATACAGCCAGGGTGAAGGGAAAAGGGAGAGTAATAGATGAATTTTGTTCTTCACATACATGGGTTACACCAAGAAAATACACCCATCGATCCCATCCCACCTTCCCTCCGAATCAACTTTCCACGTCAAAAACAAGCAACAAAAAACAGTTCAAGGCCACTCAGGATCCACCCCCCTCTTAAAAACCGCCACAAACTTCCGCCCCCCGTTCCGCGTAACCTTCTTCCCCTCCTCCGTCTCCTCCCGCATAACACCCACGCACCCGTCCGCCTCGACCTCCTCGTCCCCAACCCGCTCGAAGCTAGGATGCGCCTCGAAGCGCTCCACCATCCACTCGTGCAAGTCCTCGACGTCCGTGATCGTGTACACCTTGCCGCCGGGGGCGAGCGCGTACGCGTACTCGGCATTTAGCGTGGAAGAGACGATGCGGGCCTTGTGCTTGCGCGCTTTGAAGTGCGGGTCCGGGAAGCAGAGGAAGATTTTTTGGAGTTGGGCCTTGGCGAAGAAGTTGGGGAGGAATTTCATCGTGTTGGCGCGGATGCAGGAGACGTTTTGGTAGGTTGTGCCGGGGGGGATGGGGATGTTGTTTGTTTCGGGGCTGGGTTTGTGCGGGTTGGTGGTGGTTGCAGCGGCGGGATCCTGGTTTTGTTGTTGTTGTTGGGTTTTGCCTTCGGCTTGGGCTTGGGCTTGGACTCGCAGGGCTTTGGCTTTTTCCTGCACGTATTCTGTGACGGAGACGCGGATTTCCATTCCCAGGAGGAGGGTGTTGGGCAGTTTGGGGGCGAGGGCGAAGAGGAGGCCGCCGAAGCCGCAGCCTATGTCTGCTACTTCGACTTGTTGGGACATTTTGGGGAATTGGGAGGTGGTGGTGAGTGCTTGGTTTGATTCTGAAGAGGCTTGTCCTTGTTCTGTGGTGGCAACGTAGGCTGGGTAGTGTTGGGACCAGTCCATTGCTGCTGGGGATTCGGGGCTGTAGGTGAGGTCAGTTTTGCGATTTCTTGTCTTGATTGTAAAGTTTTCCGAGCTCATTGAGCCTTTAATGCTACTCACTATTTGAGGTCATGGTCTGAGAATGGGTTTGCGTGAGCTCGTTGACGGTAGTACTTTTTCTGCGGGAGCTCTGCTTCGGGTTTGTCGTCGCGCCTTGCGCGTTTCCTAGGTGGACCGGCCATTTTGATTGATGACTAGATGGGGAAGTGTCCAATCTCGAGGTCGAAGTATGTGGTGAGGTCCGATTCTTTGGTATAGAGCATTCACAGACGAGCAAACTTCATTCGCCCGATCGAGTAAGGCGAGGATATTGAGAGGCCTGAGGCATGCATGTGGATATGGGGAGAAAGTGGCTCAAGAAGTGCGAAGTGCGGCTCAAAAGGTGTGGCTCAAGACAAGGCAGCCCTACTCCACCGACAATCGACTATAGCTTCCGAAGATTGCACACGCGGCTGACGCTGACACCCACCCACGTGAACACCTTCCCGTCACCCGATTGCGCGATTGACCGTCTTTGAGACAGACAGCATGATCTCCTGCATGATCCGCTCAACACTGACGCCACAATAATGACATGTTATACCTCTGATATCCTCATACACCAGGGGCGATCTTCGATGTGATGGGTCAAGTAGATGTATGCGCAACATCCCTGCATACCAACGGCACGGGCGCGGTGGTGTGGCGAACTGGCGCGCTGAGACGTGGACAAAACTTGTTTTTCTTTGGCTGCTAGGAAATGAGAGGCTTGTCGAGATTGAAAGGGAGCGCGGGGCTTGAAGAGTCAAGACCATCCTGCTGCTGCCTACTGCTATTGCTGCAGCGTAACGTCGTTCTTGTCGTGTTCATCCGTCCATGTAACCACTTGTCCATTACATGTACAGTCATCTTCCAACATATTCTTCCACTAACAAAACAATCTCACCAGCCACACTCGCGCACATCTTTTGTACAAACTAGCCCATTTGGTCTTGAACGGATCGTGGAGTTGAGTGGCGCAAACCAACCGGCTTTAGCGGATCGCGTGTCCGTCCCCGAGACGTTGCGATGGACTTCACCACCAAGGCCTCGAGCAAGAGTCCTCCATCCTCCCTCAAGACCTCAGGTTTCATCGTGCCATCCGCGGCACCAGTCGAGACCATCATGGAGGACGGAGAGACCCCAGGCAGGCCCGAACTGCAGCACTTTGACTCTGGCACCACCTCCGGCGACGATACCGACTATGTCTTGGGACAGGACGCCGCCTTTTACCCCGAATCCGTCGCGTCGAGGCACTTCTCATCCAACCCGCAGAGCGTGGCGGATGGTATGTCGCCATTGACCGCCACGTCCTCTTACGGCTGGACACCCGGCACCTCCGCCACCTCTTCGCGAATGAGTGGCCGCCCGACTCCAGGCACGCCATACTTGCCGCAGGACGTGGCGACGAACAACATGCACAGCGCGCAGCAGCGGCCACCGAGGCCAACTGCATCGAGGCAACCTTCGAATGCGTACAATCCTGCGCGCAGGCCCCAGCAGTACGTGAATACCGCCGCGCCGTCTAGGCAACGAGCGAACTCGAGGGCAAGGCCTCGGAACCCAAATGCCGAGTACCGCGCGCAAGAGAAGGCATACGTGCAGAGGATACGACAGGAAGACACACCAAACGACTTCTTCGGTGAACCGCGAACTCCGAGTCTGGATTATAGTGATGGAACAAGTGAAGATGGCGAGTCACCGGCTACTAGCAATTACGTCGAGAACGACCCATACGACCAGGATACCTTGCTGTACTACGGAAACGAGGAACAGGAACCCTCGATCGAAGAGCTGAAGATACCCGCGAATCGAGAACGGTTGGAATGGCATGCTATGCTTGCAAATGTCCTTACAGGAGACGTTGTAAAACAAGAGAAGAAGCGCTTGATCGGTGGGCCTGACACGCAAGGTGACAACACTATGAAGATCGAGATCTGGATCGGTGTCAGGGCGAGGACGTGCGGACGCAGCGTGGCGACACAACGGCGATTGATCGAGGAAGGTCGCTCGAAAGCGAAACAAACAATAGAGAGCATCATCGCATTTGAGATCAAAGGTGAGGCCGAGGTTGGAAAGTCACCTCTGGAACAGGTCCAGCAAGTTGTGAAACGCATCGAGAAGGTCGAGAACCTCTATCCAACACGGCAAGCATTCGAAGCCGCGCAACCCCGGGCTGCGTCTGACGCTTACAAAGACACCTGCAACGCCGTCGTCTCCTGGCACAACACTACACAACTTATCAACACCGAGCTCGGCATCCTCCAACAATGGGTTGGCAACGTCGAGCTCGACTTCACCAAAGCCCGCACTGTACCCCCGGGCGAGCAGAACGGACATCTCTTCGATGACAGCTCTTTCATCGATCGCATTCTCAAGGAAGATGGACTCAAATCATTGCAGGGTGAGAACAGTCTGCTCAACGGTGTCAACACTGTCATCGACAAGGCCAAAGTCACTCTCATCGAGAACGCCGAAGCGTTTGCCAACCAGCACTTGCCACCTTATATTGAGGAGCTGCTGACCTTGATCAACTTCCCTTCGCGCCTCATCCAGGAGATTATCCGCATGCGACTTTCATATGCGAAGAAGATGAAGGATCCAGCGCAACAAGGTGTCATGATGGCCGAGCAGACGATCTTGCAGTTCAGAATCCTGCTCACACTTGCAGTAAAGATCAAGGAAGCATATCTTGTGATCGCGCAGCCAGAGGCTGGATGGGACCTGCCGCCTTGCATCGATGAAGCTTTCGACGGTGTTGTTGTCGATGCTCTGCTGTTTTATTTCAAGATGTTGAATTGGAAGCTCATTGCCAACAAGAACACATTCAAGGAGGCTGAGATCCTGGAGCAAGAATGGGATTTCTGCTACCAGCTGGGCCGCCACTTGGAGGGAGGAGATGTTGAGGTCGCAGAGCAATTCTCTTCTTTGACTTCAAGATCACTCAATCGTCTCACCACACACTTTGAGAAGGAACTCGTGAGGAGACCTGATGAACACGGTGGTGCCGAAATGGACAAGCGGTACAAGTCCATCCTCGATTCCGTCAGAGTGCGTCAGAGAAAGATCTTCCGTTTCTCCAAGGTTCTCAGTCAACGCTTTGAGAATGCTACAGAATACAACATCAACATGGCACAAGACCACTTCGATGACTTGTTGGAAGCTCTGACTTTGACCGGACACTTCCTCGTCGAGACACAACCTCCGCTTGGGGATGGCAAAACCGAGGACTACTCTTACTGGATCATCGCATCGCCTACGTTACAGGACAGACCGAAGGATGTCGAGAGCATGCTTGGCACTTGCTATCATGCTGAAGACGCGCCCGAAGACCCGAGCAACCCGTACGTTCTCATCCTTGAGCCCGAATATCCTCTACAATGGGACGGACCAAGACTCCGCAGCGAGGTCCGAAGAACCGACCTGGGCATGAAGACTGGTCGCTTGAGGCTTGTCGCAGATGGCAGCCAGCAGAGGCTTGCAAACGCAAACGCCACATTCGCGGCTGTCACCGGTATCGAGCTCAACGTATTGGTCGAGCAGCGTGCAAACTTGCTGCGTGTCGATACGGAGCTTACTAGGATCCGCAAGACTGCGTACAAGCTCAGTAACACCATCATGGACAGTGTCAAGATCGTTCGCAAGCAGACGGCTGGGCTTGAGTGTCAGGAGCTGATCCAGACATGCTTCGCCTTCGCTACTGAATTCGGTCAGCGTTCTGCCATTCACATGGATCAGCAGAGACGAGCTATGCATCAACTGAAACTCACCAAGCTTGCCTTGGACTGGGTCAGCTTCATTGGAGACGACTGCATTGCTAGTGACCGCAAGACCTTCAGATGGGCTGTCGTGGCGCTGGAGTTTGCCATGATGATGACCAGAGGCCAGAACATTCTCTCCATCAGCGATGACGAGTACGCCACCCTTAGGGCTAAAGTGGCGGGTTGCATGAGTCTACTCATCAGCCACTTCGACATCATGGGAGCGAGAAGCACAGTCGCGGCTCAAGCGGAGAAGCAAAAATTGGAGACCATGGTCGGCAAGATGAAGCTCGACTATCACAAGCTCAAGGACGATGAAGAGAGTAGCAAGGTCGTGCGTGCACAGCGGTTGGATGAGCTGGAGAAAATCGACCAGGGCCGCAAGGATCGCGAGGCTGAGAGGCAACAGATGGGCCGCGTTCTGGAAGACTCCAACGATGCCGACCGCGCCCTGACACATCTGTCTGCATCCGCTGGCAACGTACATCTCCGATGGCAACAAGGAATGTTTGTCGGCGGTGGCACCTTCGGATCTGTTTACGCTGCTATCAACCTCGACTCCGGACATCTCATGGCCGTCAAGGAGATCCGCCTGCAAGACCCCAAGCTCATTCCCACCATCGTCTCACAGATCAGAGACGAGATGGGTGTGTTGCAAGTTCTCGACCACCCCAACATTGTGCAGTACTACGGTATCGAACCCCACAGGGACAAGGTATACATCTTTATGGAATACTGCTCTGGTGGTTCTCTCGCTGGCCTCCTCGAGCATGGCCGTATCGAAGACGAAATGGTCATTCAAGTGTACGCGCTCCAGCTTCTCGAGGGTCTCGGCTACTTGCACGAAGCAAATGTCGTGCACCGCGACATCAAACCCGAGAACATCCTCCTCGACCACAACGGTGTCATCAAGTATGTCGATTTCGGCGCAGCAAAGGTCATCGCCAACCAAGGCAAGACGATCGTCATGGACAACTCATCCGGCAGACCCAAACAGCAGTCCATGACCGGCACGCCCATGTACATGTCCCCCGAAGTCATCAAGGGCGGCCAGCACCGCGGCGCCCGCCTCGGCGCCGTCGACATCTGGTCCCTCGGCTGCGTCGTCATGGAAATGGCTACCGGCGCGCGCCCCTGGGCCTCGCTGGACAACGAGTGGGCCATCATGTACAACATCGCCCAGGGCAACACGCCGCAAATGCCGACACACGAACAACTGTCGGAGCTGGGCCTCGACTTCTTGCGGCGTTGCTTCGAGCGCGATCCCGCTCGCCGCGCGAGCGCTGCTGAGCTGCTCCAGCACGAATGGATCCTGAACATCCGTAGCCAGATGGATCTCGAGCCGGCTCCGCAGACTCCGGCTAGCGAGGGTGGGAGTGGAGGCTACACGCCCATCAGTGCCACGAGTTCTCACGGCAGCAGTCGTCTTGGGAATGAGGTGATGAGTGCTTGATTGGGGTTTAAAACTTGTTGATTCTTGCTGATGCACTATATTTTTACTTGGGTATACTCGGGATGGCATATTACCGTCGCCGTTTTGTTTTTTCTTTTCGACTGAGCATGAGCGAGGGCGTTTTGCGGGTTTCTACGGGTGTATTCACAGGGAACCCTTGGGGGTTGGAAAGGGTTGAGGGCGTCTGTATTCATTCAGCTACTGTGGCTTGTCGATATTCATACGCTTCACCAATGAGATGTCCTGTCTTGATAGGTGTTCGGTTTGTTCTTGAGTTTACCTTCCGACTGCTCTATGGAGTGCGAGTGCCATTGTGACCACGTAGACATGCAGCAATGTACATGACCTCGATCGTTCGGTTTTGCAGCTCTGAGCAGTCATGGTCGTTGTTCCGGACCTCTGGACCCGTGGCTCGTTCCATTATTCGTGTTACTGCATGATTGTTGTACCAGTTCGCAGCAATGGAAGACAAGATTGGCGGCCCCGACCAATCACTTGCACGGCTCCACGGGGACCCCAAAACTATCCTCATCCTTCGACCCATTTTTTCCGGATCAATGGTTCTTCCGGAGACCTCGATCGAGCTTCAGGGCGACTTCTTCAAGCTCTCCGGGCTCCCGCATCCTCCGCATCTGCTGTTCATGGCGATACAATCCACCGTAGTCTGGCTCATCGCTTGCGAATCGCAATCACGGATGGTCCCAACGTATCGAGGCGGTCAACGAGGTAACAAGCTCGGTTGGAAGGTCGAGTTGCCAGCGCAGCATTTGCTAGGCAGCTGCTGTTGTAGATAAGTTTGGCTCTTTCGCCGTTCTGCCTTTCTTTCTTTCTCCTTGCCATCTTCCTCTTCGTCTTCCCAAAAGCACAAGGATCTGATTCATACACTCACCAACCTTTGTTCCATCCCAAACTCGATCGAACTTCAACCAAGGGCTCTTCAAGACCCTGCTGCCACGACGTTCTCTAACCTCCTTAACTCGTAAGTCGTTCCCTTTGTCCGTTGATCGTTTGTCGTTGCTTGGATGCTTGACAGTCAAACCTGAGTGCATGCTCTCTTGGACAAATCGACTGACAGGTACATGATAGCGTTCATCACCCCTTCGCCGGTCGCCGCTGCTCTCCGGCAGGTGCAGCACCGGATTCTCTCGACTCCAAGTAACCTTACAACCACCCTCAGACTTACATAACATTATGGCACCTCACGCAGAAGGCACCAACGGCTCCGAGAGCAGTGTTGGCCCCACCACCCACAGCACTACCTCTTCCAAGCCCGAACTCTTCACAGTCCAGTCCCCCAATGTCAAGTACACCGACTCGGACATCACCAGCAAGTACACTTACCGCACCACCGAAGTCAACGTCACCGATGGCAAGTACGTCGCCTCTCCCAGGGAGAAGCTCTACGACTTCAAGACCGAGCGTAACGTCGGCAAGGTCGGTCTGATGCTTGTCGGACTCGGCGGCAACAACGGCACCACCGTCACCGCCGGCATCCTCGCCAACCGCCAAGGTCTGAGCTGGGACACCCGTGAGGGTCCCCGTGCCGCCAACTACTATGGTTCTGTTGTCATGTCTTCCACTGTCAAGCTTGGCACGGAGGCAAAGACTGGCCGCGAGATCAACGTTCCTTTGAACGATATGATCCCCATGGTCCACCCCAACGACCTCGCCATCGGTGGCTGGGACATCAGTGGCATGGACCTTGCTGCTGCCATGGACCGCGCCAAGGTCCTTGAGCCTACCTTGAAGTCCCTCGTGAAGAAGCAGATGGCCACCATCAAGCCGCTGCCCAGCATCTACTACCCCGACTTCATCGCGGCCAACCAAGAAGACCGTGCCGACAACGTCATCCCCGGCTCCAAGGCCAGCATGGAACACGTCGAGCACCTCCGCAAAGACATCCGAGACTTCAAGTCCGCCAACGGCCTCGACAAAGTCATCGTCCTCTGGACCGCCAACACGGAGCGCTACGCCGACCTCGTCACCGGCGTCAACGACACAGCCGCCAACCTCATGAAAGCTATCGAGTCCGGCAACGAAGAAGTCTCCCCCAGCACCGTCTTCGCCGTCGCCTGCATCCTGGAAAACGCCCCCTTCATCAACGGCTCCCCCCAAAACACCTTCGTCCCCGGCTGCATCGAGCTAGCCGAGCAGCACAAAGCCTTCATCGGCGGCGACGACTTCAAGTCCGGCCAAACAAAGATGAAATCCGCCCTCGTCGACTTCATGATCAGCGCCGGCATCAAACTCACCTCGATCGCCTCCTACAACCACCTCGGCAACAACGACGGCAAGAACCTGTCCTCGCAGAAGCAGTTCCGCAGCAAGGAGATCAGCAAGTCCAACGTCGTCGACGACATGGTCGCCGCCAACACGGTGCTCTACAAGGAGGGCGAGCACCCGGACCACACGGTCGTCATCAAGTACATGCCGGCCGTCGGCGACAACAAGCGCGCGCTCGACGAGTACTACGCCGAGATCTTCCTCGGCGGCCACCAGACCATCAGCATCTTCAACGTGTGCGAGGACTCGCTGCTCGCGGCGCCGCTGATCATCGATCTTGTTATCGTGGCGGAGATGATGACGAGGATTTCGTGGCGCGACCACGGCGAGGGCGAGTGGAAGGGTTTCCACTCTGTGCTGAGTGTGCTGAGCTATATGCTCAAGGCGCCGCTGACTCCGACGGGGACTCCGGTTGTTAATGCGTTGGGCAAGCAGAGGAGTTGTCTGGTGAATGTGTTGAGGGCTTGTGTTGGCCTGGAGCCGGAGAATGACATGACGCTCGAGCACAAGCTGTTCTAGATGTGTTTTGGTTTCCAAGTTCACGAATAGACTTGGCGGGATGTGGAAGGGGTGTTTTTTTTTATCACGTTTAGCTTTGGTAGAAGTAGACTTTTGTTATAAATCAAATGAATTCATGACTAGTACTCAACTCACTTTGATCACTGAGCTTCAAGGTTCTATCGTCAACTCCAAGTTGTTGTCTGGCGGTCCACGAAGACAGGAGAGCTGAAACATCTCTCGAGCCCCAACATCGTATAACGTTACGCCTGCGACCATAGAGAATCTGAATGACGGGCGCCTCACTGCTGGAGGTCCTTCGGCGCAACGAATCTAGAGAAGGCAAGCAAGTAAGAGCTCGACAGCGAGTCGCATAGACAGATGGAAAGATCAATCATCGTCAACGCCAGAATCGGCTCTGCCAGCCGAAACCCATTCATTCTACCAGCAAACACGGTCAGATCAATAATCATCTTGCACTCCTCATCATCAAATCTGTCAACTCACATATCTCTTCCGAAGAAGTCCAATAAACCGCATCGACTCCGGATGCACATCCGCCTCCAAAGAATCGACCTCCGCCTGAGCGTCGTCCATCGCGCGCTTAGCCACAAAGCACGCCTGATCGCTCTCCTCGGCAATGTCGAACAGGAAAGTCGAGTAGTTGAGAGCCAGGCGCAGCCGGTCGGGGTTGATGGTGCTGAGGTCCGACACGGCGAGGATGGAAGCGTGCATGTACGCCCGCACGGCGAGGTCGCTGGATTTTTTCCGCGCGGCGCCCTGCGAGACTGCGGACATGTAGGCGAGGGCGTCGCCTTTTCTGTTTTGATATTGTTTTAGCTGGTTGCTGCTGTGGTTGATGGGTAAGGTAGGATTGCTGGAGCTGGAGCGTACAGTGCGTGGTATGCGATCTTTTGCTTGCCGGTTTTTGGAGAGAGGGCTAGGTTGTCTATGGTAGAGACCAGCTCTTCGCAGGCTTTGAATCTTTCGGTGGAAGAGGTGCCGCCGAGTCTTTGGTCGAGTTTGCCTGCTTGGGTCAGGAGTTGGGTGAATTGGGTGGACGACATTTTTCGCGAATCTCTCAGTGGTATGATTGTGGCAGAGGATCCCGGGGGTGAGTATGATGGCAAAAGAAAAAGACAGGAACACTTCGTGTTACCTACCCTACCTTACTGTGCATACGGCTATGATTGTCACAGCGTCACCGCCAACTCAAACGGCGACTGCATGGATCTGGTCCAAAGTGTATGTAGTAGGTGGCTTATTATACGAACGTTCTGGTATTGCATGCAGAGGCTTGCAGTTTGAGGGGCGCTCTGGCCGGTGCGCTCTTTGAATGCAGGCTCTGGGGACATTTGATAGTGCTGCTGGTCGCTTCCACGTAAACACTCCTTGCTGCCGCGCGAGTTCTCGAGATCATGATCTTCGTATAGAACATGGCAAGTGGTTGTAAGGAAGAAAGCTATCCTTCGCGGACCAGTATTCCGACAGGCCGACCCACTATATTCACCATTGAACCAATCAACCACGACTATCACAACGTTGGTGCGTGTTACCGGTTGTCCTCCTGTCCTCCCTTCCCCTTGAGGTGTTCTACACGGCTTGGGTCTTGAGACCGAGTCAACCTATCTTGCCTTCTCTCCGGACATCAATCGACATCCTTCTCTGCGCGTGTTGATAGCACTCGAATGAAATCGCAATAGCACGTGTGTAGGGTTAGTGTTGGTGTTCAGACCACAACACTCTGGTGTCGATATCTTGCAATATCTCAAGTCTTGATCGACCCTATGCTCTTTTAATGAACGATCGAGTGAGTCCTGATAGCTGACTGATCGTTTAGATAGTGTTACTAGTCGCCGTGACGGTTTTCTAGACGATAGTTACTAATCGATAGATGTCCGCGGCTGTTGGAAGGCAACTAGATAACTCATGTGCTTTCCAGCCAGAAGGAGAAGGCTTGAACGTATATGAAATTGCGAAGCATGAACTAGAACGTGCGCAAACTGCATGAACAGGCCAAAGTCGAGTCCACGTCTCTAGAACAAAGTAATCGGAAACTTAAATGTCGTTGTTGCAGAATACAGTCCACAACATTCAATTGAGAGGAAGAGTGAACCTAGCCTCCGCGGGCAACGGAAAGCCCGTTCCGCAGCGCAGCGCGCGACTTCCCTTGTTCGTCCGTTCCCGAGTCCAGGGCAAGGGAACTTTTTGGGGGAGAAGCCCATTGTTCAGACGGCAACCACCCACAACACAGCATGTCTTCCGAAAAACCCGTCCTCCCACCCGCCGAGCCCGCGGCGACTGCTGTCACCGAGAATGTAGCAGCAAAAGCCCCAGCGGCGGCCAAAGCGCTGCCAGAGCAGAACCCGGCATTCAAAGCAATGGGTGAGTTCGTTCCCAAAATAGGAGGAATGACAAAGCTGTCATTGCATGTGTATGGAGAGGCTGACTAAATGGATCGAACAGGTCTGCCTCGCTTTCGCCTCCCCTCACGCAACTGGATGATCTTCCTCGGAGTGACTGGCTCTTTCTTCGGCGCGGTCTACTACGACAAATGGCAGACGAAGAAGAACCGACAAAAGTGGTGCGATCTCGTCGCGCACAAGTCGGAGGAAACGCTGGATGCGCATTCGATGCCTCGGAGGCTTACGGTCTACCTTGCTGCGCCGCCCGGCGATGGCCTTAGAGCGGCGCGCGAGCATTTCCACGAGTACGTCAAGCCAGTGCTTGTCGCGGCCGCCATGGACTGGGATGTTGTCGAGGGCAGGAAAGAGGGCGATGTCAGGTTCAAGACGGCGGATAGAGTTAGGAGGAGGCGGAGGGCTGGCGGAGAGGGCGAGGCTCTGTCTGAAGAGGACCAGGCTGTGGAGGTCATGAGGCGGAGATACGGCACAGACGATCCTACGGGTGTCGCAGGAGACGTGGTGATCGGTAGGCACACATGGAAGGAGTACGTGCGAGGACTCCACGAGGGCTGGTTAGGACCTGCAGATGCGCCCAAGGACCCCGAACTCGATCAGACCTCAGGATCCGAGTCGCTGGATACCAAGCACATCCCGGGACAGAGCTCAGTAGGCGATGCAGCCGTCAACGCCGCAAGCGACATCGCGAACGCCGCGACAACCCCCTCAAGCGAACTCACACCCGACGAGCCGCAGCCCCAACAAGACGCGCCCATCGCCGAAGAAGAAGCCGAGAAGAAAGAACAAACAGAAGAAGAGAAGAAAGCCGCTGAGAAGCCCAAACCGCGCCACCCACCCGCATACATCACACCCGACGCCTACCCATCCGCGACCCTCTCCGCCCTGACCCCCGAAACAATCGGCCCCTCAACCGCCGTCAGCTTCCCTCACCTGCTCGGCTTCCGCAACACCCCGATCCGCATCTACCGCTTCCTGAACCGCCGCGTGCTTGCCGACGACGTCGGCCGCCAAGTCGCCTCCGCCATCCTCGCTTCCAACAGACCTTACACCACGGTATCCTCGGCCGACGACGCCGGCGCTTCGACCGAGAGCATGAGCGCACCGGTCTCCGAAGTCGCGACCGTCGCACAGCACGAAGAGCGCAACTGGTGGAAGACGACTTTCCGCGAGCGCGAGGCCCACGAAGAGAGCGTCTGGATCGAGCCCTGCGTTGTCGACGAGAGGTTGGCGGGCAGGATGAGCAAGTTCGAGCTCAGCGCGGAAGAAGAGGCTCGCGCGAGCAGGATTGGCGAGGGCAAGGAGAAGCCTTTGACCAAGTTTGCTGAGGAGCAGGAGTGAGTGATGAGATTTGCTTTTGGTTGAATCCGGGGATTGTGCATTACATGTGTATATGTATATACGTGCGATCTCGACTCTTTACTTGGGACTTGGGGAGGCACCCGATGGAGGGTGTGTTGTATGTATGATTGGGGAGTTTTCGGCTGGGCATGGACTGCGAAAAGTCGTTGTTCTGCGTTCTGCGCTTAAAGATGGTCGAAGCGGGCCCATACACGGAGAGTGTAGGATAAGAAAGATGAACAAATAATTGTACATTTAAGCCACCCAGCTCTGGTTCCGCCTGCAACCGGCCGACTGATAAATTCGAGACAATTGAGGAATCCACGCCCCGACTTGTCTTGTCTTGGGAAAAAAAAATGCAATTATCAAAAGAAAGTTACATGCTTTTAATGGATTTGCCTCGATGCCGTATGAACGCGCCGCACGAGGACTTGGTATCGTTATCGTCATCATCGTGATTCCTCTTCCTTCATTCCTCCCGACTCCTCCCCCAAGAAAATGCCACCAACGCCTTCGCTAATCCCGAGTCCCATTTTCGGTTTCTGTTCTCTCGCCTGTCCGTCCTTTCCATGATACCAAACCCCCATACTCTCCTACGCCGGCACCTCCACACCGCCACCAACATCAACCGAAGCCCTCTTCCTCTTCAGCCCCCGAATCGGCTTCCGCAGCATCTGCTCCCTGTTGAAGTATTCCTCCCACTTCCTCGGATCGCGCACAATCTCCAACCCATGTCCCGCGCTCAGGCAATGCTGCCTCAACTTCTCCCGCCTCGTGTCGACATACGGGCACTCCGGCCCCGCGGGGCACGGCACGCCCGTCGCCGGATCGTGCACGCTCTTGGTGTGCTTGGTGCGGTTCGAGCTGTCGCTGAAGCCCTCGCCGCAGATGGCGCACGAGAACTTCTTGTCGGCCTCGCCGTGCACGCCCGAGCGCATGTGGGACTTGAGCAGGTCGCGGTAGGCGAAGGCTTTGCCGCAGATGGTGCACTCGAAGGGCTTCTCGCCCGTGTGTTTTTTGCGGTGCACGTCGCGCTGCTGCTGCGTGACGAAGGTGAGGTTGCAGCCGGGGAAGTCGCATTTGTGCGGCTTCCATTCGGTGTGCGAGTGCAGGTGGCGGGAGAGTTTGGGTTTGGTGTTGAAGACGCCGCTGTCGCACCCGTGCCAGAGGCAGGGGTGGTTTGAGCCTGAGCCTACAAAGTGTGCTGATTGGACGTGGTGGTGGAGATCTTGGGCGTTGGGGAAGAATTGGTTGCAGATGTGGTCGCCTTGGCTCCACTGACATAGGTATTGGCCGTCGGCTTGTAGGGCGGTGGCGCCTTGGAGTCGTCGGTGTCCGCCACGATGTGATGGCTCGTGCATTGACGATACGGTACTTGCGCGAGTACTTCGTGCACCCGGAGTGATGGGAGAACTTGCTTGACTTTCTTGGTGAAGAGCCGCACTGAGACGTGGCTCTATCGAACCCATCCCAGAGCTACATGACGGCTCTAATGGTAGGTGAGGTGGATGCATGTGACCTTGCCATGGTGTGTATCCCGTAGAGAAGACATCGTGGTGCCCACCAATATGTTGATGTGATGGATGGGGACAAATGTCTGACATGCAGCACGTCGTACATCCTTCTGGAGGGTGATGATGTTGATGATCATGTGGGTTGTGATCGTGTTGAGGTTGAGGCTGTTCGACACATGGAACATCGCAACATGCATTGACATCCTCGCAGTATGGATCGTCGCAGCATTCCGGCTCTGCAGGTTCACTACAGCTGGGATCTTCGCAAGGGCTGTGTGATTGAGGTGGTAGTGGGCAAGGCTCATGTGGCAATCCGCAGTCCACGTACGTAGGGTCGAAAGCATCTGGCGTACAACAAGCAATGGGCTGCTTGTGCATGTCTGAGAAGATGTCCGGATCACAGTGGGTGTCGCAGAAAGACATGTCTGGGCAAGGCAGGTCGCAGCAGAAAAGGTCCTCGTAGTTGAAGTGGCTATGTGCGTGATCTATCGCACACGCGGCAGCATGGGCGACTTCTTCAGGCGTCTGTGATGTCTGAGATATAGGTATGTGGCCAGGAGGGTCCAGTCCGAGATAGCTTTGTCGACTGCCCGGCTGACCTTGGCCGGGTGGTGGCATAATGGGATGGCCATAGGCTGAGTAACCATTGGACTGCATGGTCCTTGCGGTCCTGGCAGAGTCAGGGTCGTCGGCTCCTCGGTTTGACTGCCGTCGCACAAGGTGGTGGTATAAAGATTGTTGTGAAAATTGTGGCAGAATGTGTCCCACCAGATAGTCAGCGAGTAGGGTTTTGGCAGTGTGTTGGTGAGAGCGGCTGAGAACCGAGTATCCAGGTCTGTTTCGTATCACAGTCAATTGTTGCCTCAGAAAGATTGTCGTTGTGCCTTGTCGGGTCTTGAAATGGCTAAAAGACTCTGATGGTTACTTGCCATGCAGGCACTCGAAGCAGAGGGGAACACGTCCATCAAGGTGCTCAGAAATGACGGAAGAGAATGTCAACCAATCAGACGGATCCGGTTTAAAATTGGCAGGAATCACGTGTTCCTTCAAGTTATCAGCAGGCGCGACGCTTTGTTCCGTGTAAGAATCGGGATTATCCAAGATTTCAATGCTTCACTTATGATTTTTGAAATGCTGTCTATGGACTCGGTGAGTTGAAGTGTCGAATGCTGCTTTCTCGAGTCGTGCAAGTCCTGGCGCCGAGGTCGCGGAAGCTTGGACGGCTAGGCACGTGGGTGGACATGTCGCATCGAACTCGAGACCCTGCAACCTGCACATCACCACTACTCCATACATCACAACCGCTATAGGTAGCTTTGATTCAGCCCTACAGAGGTATACTCATCAACCATGGGCAACTGTTGCGGCAAGCCCTCGGACAAAAACTTCGGCGGCGAAGGTCGCACCGTCGACTCGACACCTAAACCTGCATCGGCCAACAACACCAAGACATCGTCCAAGGTACCGCAAGGTGGCCGGACACTAGGATCGAGCACCAGTGGTTCATCACCCAGAGAAGCCGCCGCCAAAGCAGCCGAGGTGCGTACCCACGAATACACCACAGAGACAGGAAAGCGCAAGCCGCGGAAGCCCGAACCTCAGAGAATGGTTGCGACGGCTTGGACATGAGAGCTTCCAACCTCTCTCCGCGACCGGTGTTCCGCGGCCTAAGCTACAAACCAAATACTCAAGAGCTGACCATGCTCTCTCTCTCTACCAGGAACGAGCCAAAGCATCACAAGGTGGCAAGGGCAAGCTTGGCAAACAACTCGATGCGCAGCGCTCGCAAACACAGTCCGACACGCTGAAACAGACGGCGCGCGATAATGTCGCTGTGCGGGATGCGGATTCAGGCGCGCAAGCAAGACAGTGGAATTGAAGCGATGGAAGAACCAATAGACGATCTGACGAAACGATATGACCATTTGAGTAGGCGGGAAAGAGATGCTTGCGCGCGATACCCCAACGCCGCGCAAATATTGGTTCAGAGTAATCGATTTTATGACATTATGGGGAGGCAAGACATCGCCCACGCGAAAACCGGTGGTACGAGACTCCTCCAGAGTAGCACCTTGTAGGCGCAAAACCCGAACCCATCCTTGCAGTAGTTCACAGGTTCAGTCCGTCCATCCCGTTGCATTAGCGCGAGCCTTTTGGCTATGCACTCTATCGACGGAAATCCTCCAAATATCATCAAGCTGCACTGCGCATACACCGCAGATGTATCTCGCCGTCGGTTCCTCGTCAACAAACTCGGCATGTTGGTTGCAGGTTGCAGGTTGATTCCGTGATCGCGAACTCCATGTTGGTCACAAGCCAACCATTCAGTCGTCAAATCCACCAAACTCTCCGTCTTCACCATCTTGCTCGTCCTCGTCCTCATCATCCTCCTCTTCACTCTCCTCTGTGATTTCCTTCCTGCTCTTCCAATTGTCCACACGCTTGTCATCCAAAGCCTCTGTTGCACGTTTCCTCGCAGCCTTATTCGGGCTATCTCTTGCCATCTTCTTCATGGGCGCAATCAACCTCTCAAAAGGCGACGCACTGTCCTCGTCCGCCTTGTCCAGCTCATCGACGTACAGATCAATGACATGGTACCTGAGACCATTCGAGATCCTCACACTCCTCAGCTCAAACGGCGTAGCCTCCAATACACCCATGTACTTCTCCACCAGATCCTCATCCCAGCCAGACCGGCGCACGTATTGGAAGCCTTCTTGCACGTAACAGCGCACGAGGTACAAGAACTTGTCCATCCGCAGGGCGTCGATGCTGGGCCACTCGCGCGACATCGTCTGCCAGAAGCCGTCGACGAAGACCAGGAAGTTTTCGCGGGTCGGCATTACGTGCACGAGATCGGCGAGGTCGCGAGCGAGCTGTTGTTGGTTGCGCGGCTTGTCGGACATCCACATTGTGTAGTATAGGCCTTTCCAGAGCTTGAGACATTCGGGTTCGGAGAGAGGCGCATTGCGCTTGAGGAATGTGCGAAGAGCGGAGACGGCGCGGTCGCGGGTTGTGCGGTCTTGAAGGTTAGGCGGTTAGCGACTTGTGTTAGCCGCGTGAGCGGGGAAACAAAAGACTCACTGCTTGATGCGAGCTGCTTGATGAAGGGACTTGAGCCCTGCTGTGCTGTTGCTGTGGCCATGTTTGCTTTGTGGTGTGGTTTGCGATTGAACGATGGACTCTTTCACATGGCTGGACTTTGGTCCCTCCCAAAAATTTGGGGCGCGCTTTTAGCCTGACGTTAAAGCCGACGACGGGCGCTCGGATGCTCAAGCGCACCGTGCCCTAAGAGGTCTGTAAACAAACAGTAAGAATGCTCTTTATGCCTCTATATGTGAGAGTCTAAAGCAGCAGAAGAAGTTAATGTATTTAGCAATAGATTAATAAGATGAAATTACTTATGAACTTATTTCCTATTCAGAGATGATACGTAAATCTATAATCTTAAGACTTCCGATACTAAGCTTAGTTAGGCAAATCAAACGCTCTTCGCCTTCGACACGTCTAAGCGGAGAGGTTTACTTTCTATCTTAACTTAAGGTAACCTACCCTTAATCCCTACCTAAACACGCGATTTCATAGGAGCTTTCTACTAGAACTTCCTAGGTCCGCTAAGCGGTCGGCTTCGCACCCGATAAAATGCCTACTAGCAGCGGCGCGCGCTCCACAATATCCTCGAAACCGCTCACTTCTCTTGCCGCACGGACCCACACAGTACCTGCTTCACAGATCTCAAAGGTCTTAAGCCATCGTGAGATTCACGATGTCAGTACTACCCCATAATCCAGACCTCTACATATATCTAACTAACAATCCGGGATAGGTACCTCAGTTCTTAATCCGCTGGCGCACTCTTAAGGATCCCCTAGTCCCGCCGCGAGCGGTTTGCTCGTGGCACGATCTGGATGAGCTATCATTGGCACTTCATTTCGTACAAGCCTACATTGAGGATTTGCCACCCCCGGGCTCAGTAACTGCACGCACCGGCGCGCTCCTCGAGGCCGCGACAGAGTCAAGGACTCTTAAGCGTAAAGCCGCTGGTGCAGCTATAGCACGTGACAGCGCAACCGCTTCGACCGCATCAACCGGCCTACTCACGCCGTTACCTTCACACATCAGCAGCAGTCGCTCGCCATCATTGTCAAGCTTGGACGTCCCTCCTTCTGAAAGCGATGAACAACCCGGCTGGCTTGATATCACGGTGTACAATGGCATCCTGCAGAAGAAAGAGGGCCGCATCTTCACCAAAAAGGTTAGTGGTTTTGGATCCTTCGAAATGGCATCGGCTGACACTTCTCTCAAGCCCAAGTACGGCAAGGTGGCCACCATCAACGCAGCCACACTCCCCACCGATGAGATGAGGGAACATGCGGCCGTGACCCCGGGGCCAATTGCTGCAGCTGAGCGCCAAATCCGCAACGCTTTCATGGAGAAGCTACGCAAGGTCAAAGGTGTCCATCTTGAAAATGGAGTCGATACCACGACTCCCTCCTTAGACTTCACATTCATCGACTCATTTGTGCTGGGCAAAGGAGTCCACGCTGCAGATCCCGAGACCAACCCGGGCTGCCAATCGCCTTGCAAACCTGACATGGGCGGGCAGTGCGGGTGTGAGTATACCAAACTGTGCGACTGCTTGGAGTATGCTGCAGTCGACGAGGAAAAGCTTCTCAGGACAGATCCTCAAACACATGCCCAGTACTGCTCGGAGAGGGACGCTGGCGGATTCATCAACACGGCTGGCCTGCCCAAGCGGTTCCCATATTCGAAGCCAAGAGAAGGCTCCGTCCAAATCCTACAGTCTTTTTACCGGGAGCAAAGACACGCAATCTACGAGTGCAACGACAAATGCAACTGCGGGCGCAATTGCAAAACACGGCTCATCAACAAAGGCCGGCACGTGGACCTCACCATCTTCAAGACTGACAACCGCGGCTGGGGCGTGTACTGCAATGAGAACCTAATCCGCGGCGAGTTCATAGACGTCTACCTAGGCGAGGTTTTGACAAACGACGAGACCACCGAGCGCGAGAGCAAAGCCGACATCGAGAAGGGCAGCTACCTCTACAGCCTCGACAAGTTCGTCGGCGACGACCCGACTCTGACGGCGGAGACTTGCTACGTGGTGGACGGGCAGTACATGGGCAACGCGACACGGTTCATCAACCACTCCTGCGAGCCAAACTGCCGACAGTACACGGTCTCGTACAACAAGTACGACCTGCGAGTGTACAACCTGGCATTCTTCGCTTACGAAGACATCCCTGCGGGCAAAGAATTGACGTTTGACTACATGGACAAGGACGAGGAAGAAGAAGAGGATGTCGTGAGGAGGCGAGAGGCGGCGGTTAATGACCCAAAGAACACGGACATCCGGCGCTGCAATTGCGGTGCCCGGAAGTGTCGTGGTTATCTGTGGGATGTTGGTAAAGAGGGTTACCAGGATAGTGATGAGAGTGACTAGGAGAGTGGAGAGAGTGACTAGGAAGATTGGAAGAGTGGACAAGAAGGGTGAAGTGGCTCCCATCATGGACATGCACCGGGTCAGGGCTGTTGAAATTGTTGCATTGCTGGAGTTTTTGTTTTGCATTTGCGGATCTTGTGTTTTGTTTTGTTCGTGACTGCTGGCACAAGCCAGCCATGAATTCCCACTTCGGCGTCAGGGCTCGAAGGAAGGGCTATTGAGAAGTGTGATTGATGAAGAAAAGACAGAACAATCTTCCCATGTTGCTGCTTCACTTCCAATCATTGAACTTGTTCTGCATGAGGAATGATTGACACTTGCACTAGAAAGGGAGCGTAAGTGACTACGTGTATAGCTTGGACCAAAGGGGATGAATCCTATAGCTATAGTACTTCTTCACGTAAGTCCGAGTACGGTTCTCCTTATAGCATCGCCAATAAGTATCGAGTTCTACCAATGCTTGCGTCTAGTGGCGAGGGCATATGTTTCTTAGACTCCTGTTTACTAGAGTGCGTCTTCAGAATCATGTTGGTGTGGAAGTCCGTTTGTCTTCCAGCTCTATTCAATCAATCTTAGATGGTTGTCCGCATTCCATCTACGGACAACCTCCGGTATAGGCGGTTCGATCGTGATTTATGCATGGGTAACAGGTTGCATTGCAGCACGTGCGCCATCCACGACGGGTGGAATAGGAGGAAGGAAGCACAGCAACCGGAAGGGCATTCCGATTTAGGGCTGAATGGCGAAATGCAAGTGACGTCTATCGTCTATCGTTAGCCGAGGAACATAGCGCACGACCAGACTGTCGAGAGACGATTGACAAGACGAGCAGTATGCCTAGAACAGATAGATGCCATGTTCCTGGGACTGAACATCGGAACCGGTAGTGTCTGCAGACGAACAGAGTTTGGATGCACAATGATGTCGCGTGCCTCGCGTGGAGCCAACTGCAAACGCTTCGCGCGCGTGAAATCGTCTAAATCCGCTGATGCGGAAGCTGAGCTGACCATAACCATGACCATGACCATGTATCAAACGGTCTGTCAAAACTGTTAGTGTTACAGGTTTACTTGGCGGACGAGAAACAGACAGAGAAAGACGGATATAATGACGGGATGGCTTGGGGAATCTTGGCTCGCAAGGTGCTTAGCAGGAGCTGGCCGTAGAGCAGGCCAATTACTTAGCTAAGGATTGAAATTTTGGATAGCAGTGCGGATCTGCCCTCTTTGGAGGAGGAACCGATTCCAGAGCTCTCCCGCGCAAGCTCCGATGCTCCGGTGATTTTTTTTTATGTTCTTTTTATGTGCTGCTGCTGCTCGGCTTCGGGAGCCTGCTATCCACCCATTCGTCACTGCAAACGGAGGCAAATGAAGGCTGAAGCTGGCATACACTGCATACAGTAGACAGGACTCGCTAGCAGGCAAATTAGTTAATGGTTTGGCTGGCAATTACCGGTCACGCGGGTGATTCGTGGTAGCTCGGGCCCACAAGCAACAACTTTGGCGGAAGAGCACAGGCTCAAAAAACTCCGCGTTAGTTAATCGGCGGCCACACACACTGCACCAAGGCTGTGGTCTGTAGACTTCAATTCCCAATCCGCCTCTACAACGCTGCTCGCCCACCACACACACCACGCACCTGTCGAATATCCCCATCATCGGCAGCCGTCGTGCTCGTGGCACTCACTCCTCCTCCTCCTCACCACCCTCCGCTCCCTTGCTCCAACCAAAAGCCTTCGCCGTTTTCCCCGTCCTCGCTCGGACTCGACCTCATTGGGAAGGCACGACCTCGTCCGTCTGTTGCCTTAGGTACGTTCCTCCCAGAACTTCACCTCTCTTACACTTCCAATTCATCCTCCCCCCCACTAAGCATTGTTCGTACGCGCATTTGCGGCATCGTCCAAAGACTCATTTCCTCTCATCGCCATCGAGCATCCGCCAATTTGCACCGCTTTCGCTAACAGCAATCGCCGCCGCAGTCATAGCTCCGGCAATTAACACTCTCCAAACCTCGACACCTTTCCGACCTTCATCTCACCGCGCGTCGCTTCATCTGGCCCCGCACCGACTTTTTGCTTCGACCTCTTCCCGCGCACTTCGCTCGTCACACGACATCGCACAACGTCTTCACGCCAACCACTGCACCGCACGACTACCACGACCGCCTACTGCCGACCAACACCGGGAGAATATCCAGCCAGCGATCTCCCCAGCGAGAAGAGCAAGGATCGAGGCGTACTCGTTGAATTGTTAAGGTAAACTTGGCGCGTGCGTGAATATTTCTGGGCGGCACCCAGCGAGCAGGCAAAAAAAACATTCGGACTGCACTCACAGTGCGCGTGAGTTCAGGAAACTACTAAGATGGCTGGCCCTGGGGTATCAAGCCCGGGCGGCTTCTCTTATGCACAAGCGGCGAAAGGCCGTGTCGCTACACCAACATCGGCACCTTCAAGCAAGCTCACATCAGGCCCGGCCACGCCGGCCGCCGACATCTTGGCTGAATTCGCCCCGGCCGCTTCAAGCAATTGGGCTGACGATGTGGACCTTGCTGCAGCCGACAAGCAGCCTCAGTCAAGTGATGAGCCGCAAGAAAAGAGCAAGGCCACGGAGCCGAAGAGTATTATTGAGCGCGCGAAGGCCGAGGAGAAGGCCCAGACCACCTCCGGAGTATCATCACCAGATCTTGCTGCATCCGCGACTTCCAACGACGACGCATCGTCTGCGAACAATGGTTCTAGTCAGACCAGCTGGGATGGGAAGTCCCAGGCCTCGGAGACACCCGCGGCCACAGAAGGCCCTACGTCCGGATCTTGGATCGCCGCTCGCGCCGAGCGCGCTGAGCGTCAAAGCGATACCCGTCACAAGCACGAGTCTTCCGGCGGCAAGAGCAAGAAGAACAAGGCTGAAAAGACCGAGGAGGCTCCAGCACCACCGCCTAAACCTGTTGTCCTCACCGATGCTCCCGCACCAACAGTCAACCCATGGGCCAAGCTGGCCGAGGCCCAGAAGGCGAAACAGGCAGCGGCTCCTACACCCAAACCGGCACAAGCTCCCGGACCTGCAGCGAACCTGAAGGAGAACCAGCGCCCTCGCGCCGACTCGAAGAAGAAGAGCAACTCGACTGAAGCCAGCGACTCAAAGAAGCCAGGCTCTTCTCAGGGCAAGCGATCGGACGAGCAACGTGTGGCCTCTCGCCAAGCAGCAAAGCCGGCAACTGGCCCACAGCGCGCAGAGGTGAACGTGCCCGGTTACTCCAGGCCTGTTGCCCGCGATGAACGTTCAAATGCTGCAGTCCCACCTCCTGTCAAAGACGAGGTATCTTGGCCAACTCCTGACACTGCACCAGCTGTGGAGGCCAAGGAGCGCAAGCCCGTCGTCGAGAAGGACAGTGAGGAAAAGAACGATGAGAGCGCTTCTACGGGAAAGTCTCGCAAGAAGCAGGAGTGGAAGGTTGTACCGGTTGTTCCTAACGTTCTTTGGGAAACACCTCTCATGCGCGAAAAGAGCGCCCGCAGCACTCTGCCTGGTGGCGAGGGTCGCGGCCGTGGCGGTGCGGCCGTTCGTGGCCGTGGCACTTTCAGAGGCGCTGCGAACGGCACTCCAGCTCGCTCTGGTACACAGGGTGGTGACGACGCGCGTCAAGGGCGTATGGAGGTTTCTGACGACTCGCCCATCAAGGCCCAGCGCAGTGCCAGTGGAGCTTCTCAATCACGCACCACCAACAAGCCTGCTGCACCTCAAGACAAGGACACTAGCTCCGTTGACGTAAAGCCCGCAATGCCACGCAACAACAAATCCAAGGTCGAGGGAACGGGCTTTGACGGGCAAGAACCCGAATTCATCCCTGGGTCTACTCCCAGAGGTCCAAAAGCCGATGAGGTTGACAGTGTTGCCAAGGGCCGTGAAGGACAAGCTGCTCGCCCTACCGCTGGGCTCGAGAAATCGACTGCCCGCGAAGGCAACTGGAACAACACTCGTGGTAGTAATAGAGCCCGTGGTGGTCGTGGCAGAGGGGGTTCGCGTGAGTTCGCTAACGGCCATCACGGCGCCCAACCCTTCTCCAACGCAAATGCCGGTCCGGACTTCTCTGGCGTCTCGCCATTTGGTGTACCACAGTCTCCCTCCTTCCAAGCACCTCGCGGTGGCCACTTCGCTGGTCCAGGCCGTGCAGGCTTCCGTGGCAACTCTCGTGCTCAGTCTTTCCCTGTGGAGAACGCGTACAACAGATATCCTCCTTTCCCTGCTCAAATGCACGGATACGGTCAAGGCACATTCGAGTACAACGCATACCCTGTGCCCAACGTGCCCTACGCCGCGTTGATGGAACAGACCTACCTCTTCGGCGTGGTCGCTATGCAACTCGAGTACTACTTTTCCCTGGACAATCTCCTCAAGGACATGTACCTTCGCAAGAACATGGACTCTCAAGGATTCGTCTACCTCGAGGTCCTTGCCAGCTTCAACCGCGTCAAGAACCTCACTCAAGATTGGGAACTCCTGAAGCAGGTGTGCCTGCAATCTGACATCGTCCAGATCCGCATTGGAGAGGATGGAAAGGAGCGCGTGCGCAAGAGGGGCGACTACCAACAATTCGTTCTTCCGATGGAGGAGCGTTTCCCTGCCGCCCGCCACGAAGGCCCGACCAAGCTGGAGGTTCCTGAACAGCGAGTACCCGCCAACATGTACAACCCCATGCAAATGATGCAGATGAACCCCCACGGCGCCATGCCGCACCCTTCGGCCATGCCCCGTCAGAACGAGCGCCGTGATAACACCCACGCTATGATGACTGGCGCTGCTCGTGGTGCTTTCTACCCTCAGAACGCAGAGGGCTCGTACGGCGAGGAAATGCGCGGCCGGGCCCAGAAGCCGGCCATCTTCGACAACAGCGTTCACCAGGCTTACCTTAACAACGGCAACACCGACGCTGAACCTGATGTCTTCCCCGAATACAAGCTCGAACAGCTCACTGTCTGCGTCCGGCTGAGCGCCCGCCGCGTCCCGTACCACACCGCTGCCGCGAGGACCTACTCGAATGGCTCGATTGATCAGAAGAGCATTGCAGGCGACATTGCTAAGCAGGACGGTCAGGCTGTCAACGGTGAGGCTGTCACCAATGCCACTTCGTCGCCCACGCAGTCTCGCGGCACTAGCCCTTCCGTTGCAACCTCCCCTGACCGTTCTGCCGGCGGTCACGTCTTCTGGATCAAGGACACCGAGCACCCTGTCGGCACTCTTCCTTCGGACCTCACCCCTGAGCCTTATGTTCAGCTTCGTCTCAAGGCTCTGGAGCAGCGCAGCCACGCTGCAACTGGTACTTGCCCATACGATCTCCGTGTGCTGTACCAGTTCTGGTCTCACTTTTTGGTCCGCAATTTTAATAACCGCATGTACAGCGAGTTCAAGTACTATGCGGATGCTGATGCCAAGGAGCGCGTGTCTCTGGAGGGCCAGAAGAATCTGGTCAAGTACTACGTCGAAGCTGTGAAGAGTGCCAACCCCATTCCCACTCGTGTAGTCAACGACTACATTGAGCTTGTAAAGGCAGAGGGCCCGAGCTCCGACAGCACGCTGTTCGCGTCACTTCGAGCTGCGTGGTCCAACAAGGCTCTCAACCTGCGCAACCGCAAGACGCTCACCGACTGCATCGATCAAGGGCTTAAGGCGCAACTCGAAGCCTAGTCGATGTAGCTTGCGCTAGTTCTTTTCCTTTTACGATGACCGAAATTTGATCCACGACACGGAGAACGTGCCCGCGAGGATCGATGTGCTTAGCGACTCTGCTTTCATCGACTCATTATTACAACACACGCGACACACGAGAGTCGCTAATTAGCAATTCTGGCGGATGGTTTTCATTCATCAACCCTGATCACCATATATCAGGGTGGGCTACTTCAGCCCTTTGTTAAATCGGAACCGGTCAGTGACAGGGGGCGTTTAATGGAAAAGTGATGTTTATGGACTCCGGTCACGCACTCTGGACTCGACGCGCGACGCATGGTATGAGCTTTCTTTCGAAGGAAGCAAGGTACTGATTATGTGGTTGGGTTTTCTGTGCAAGGGGTTTTCGGAGGAAGCGTTCACGATGGCTTGGAGGGATTGAAGGTGCTCTGCATGACGCATTCTTTCCTCGCGGCAAACATGGGATGTCTGGTATTCTGTGGCGCCAACGCGTCCATCACGAGCGGCCGGCACAGATCGACTGTCTCGAGTCCAGGACCTGGCACGTTATCGTCCGACCTCACCGACTCGATCGACTCGAACACGCATGGTCTTGCTGGGGACCTTTTTACGCTTTCTCCTTCTGCTTGGGTTTTTTGTTAGGGTGCATAGCGGCAGGAGTACGCTTCTGATCTTGAGTTTTACCGGGACGGGATTACACTTCTTTGCGATTTCATCGGTCATCCGCCACGGCTTTTTGACCTTTCTCATTCTTCGAAGACCCGACGACGCTGGGACGGAAAAAAATTATTGCTTTTTTGCTTTTTTGACCCTTTCTCGATTACTTTTCAAGCTACTCTCACTTCTACTTGGTCTGTCTCGCGGCATGCAATGGCGTAATACAATTCCGGCTCATTCACAAAAAAGGCGCTTGGGTGGGGCGGGATATAAAAGCTTTAGGCATTCGTTTCTTCCTCTTCTCTCCTCTATACTCTAGATGATGATTTGGGAGGCTTTTGTGTAAATAGACAAGTTTTTCGCGCGTTGAAAATTTCATACACTTTACTCATCGGTTGAACTTTGTCTTGTGTTGTCTTAATGCACTCTGTCTGTGTTTTATCTCTATATGTATATGTACAACAACGCGCCGCGACATGCCATTGCTCCTAGAACTCCACCCGGAGCAACCTCTCGTACCCGTCAAACAACAAAAGAAAGAGGAAATCCAACTGACTCCAATCCACACACCCTATCATTCCTCGCCCTCTCTCTCACCCACTCAATCGTCACCCTCCAACATAGCCCTTTGCTTCATCTCAAACGCATCCCCAGCCTCGCTCCCACCACCAACAACAGTCCGATCATCATCCTCCCCACCCCCCTCCACACTCTTCTTCCCCCCCTTCTTCGACCTCAACGACCAATTCGCAGTATGCCACTCGGCCCCAAACGCAGGCCCAGGGTGCAGCACGCTCAACAACACCACCGCAAGCGCAATCATCGCCCCGTCCAGAACCAAAAACTCCGTCTCATTGTTCCACAGCTCCCCCTCGAACCCGCCCCAAAGCTCCATCGCGCGGAAAATCGACCGCGCCAGAATCGCCAGAGTCGCAATCAGAAGCGACACCAGGAACGCCTTGAAAGCGAACTTCGCCCGCAGCGCGTTCCTCGAAGGGACTCTCGTGTCCGC
>Ga0265797_10000414_pt1 | contig 78687 bp, 56 predicted proteins | sample P2T30metagenome_FD_192433 | JGI IMG/M metagenome (GOLD analysis project Ga0265797, IMG submission 192433) | Plant litter microbial communities from East Loma Ridge, Irvine, California - P2 T30 | ecosystem: Environmental > Terrestrial > Plant litter > Unclassified | place: USA: California... | reverse complement strand
GAGCGATTGCCGCGTAGCGGACAATCGCTCCTCAACGGCAAATGGGCGATTCGGAGAGCCCCGCGCTGGCAGGCGCGAGTCTTCGAATCCCCCGCGGAGAGCCCGCAGGGGCTCTCCTTCTCTCCGCCATGAAACAAATGCAAAAAAGCCACCCGAGGGTGGCTTTTTTTACATTTGAGTTCCTGGCGGAGAGAGGGGGATTCGAACCCCCGGTAGGCTATGAACCTACACACGCTTTCCAGGCGTGCGACTTAAACCACTCATCCATCTCTCCTGCATGCTGCTTCTCCCGCCTTGCGAGAGGCGCAGATTATAGCAAGGATCGCCGTTGAGTACCAAGTTTTTTCGGTGGAACAATTATTGTCCCGTCATCGACTGGCCGTTGCGGCGGCGGGCGACGCCCGTCAGTATGGCCAGGCCGCCCAGCAGCATGGCTGCGGTGGCGGGTTCGGGGACGGCCTGGACGTTGGTGTAGGTGCCGTCGAAGCTGTACGTGACGGCCATGGCGTCCACCGTCGTGGCGCGCATCAGGTTGAGGAACGTGGCGTTGCCGACGTAGTTGCCGAGCAGGCGGAAGGCGTAGCCTGGGATGCCCTCGTCGTCCAGCACTCTCAGGCTGGCGCCGTCGCCGACTGCGCCAAGGCCGTTGAATGTCAGCGCGGACTGGCCCAGCACGATGGTGGCGTCGCCCGTCAGCGCCAGGCTGGCGAACGTCTGGGCGGCGGCGCCCGTCAGGTCCAGCTTCCCGCCTGCCACGACCAGCGCGCTGGCGGCGTCGATGCGGTTGGCGCCCGCCAGCGTCAGGGTGGCTTCGCGGACGATCGTGCTGCCAGTGTACGTATTCTGTCCGGACAGCGTCGTCGCCCCGCTGCGGAACTCCACGCTGGCGAAGCCGGAAATCGTGCCGGCGTAGGCGAACGCGTTGCCCGCGCCCGCGTCGACGATCATCGTATTGGCCGCGCCGCTACCGCCTTCGATATTGCCGATGATGCTCGCGTTGCCGCCGCTGACGATCACGCTGTTGGCACCGCCGCCCAGTGCGATGGCCCTGCCGTTGCTGCCGCCGTCGATCGTCCCCGCATTGCGGATGACCGTGTTGTCCGCGCCGCCCTGGATTGCGGCACTCGTGGCGCCGCCGCCCTGGATCGTCGCGCCGGCGTGGTTCTCGATCGTAACCGTGTAGCCGCTGGCCGCGCCGGTCGCGAAGATGGCGGCGTCGCCCTGCCCGCGAATCAGGCCGCCGGCCTGGTTGACGATGGTCGCGTTGCCGTACAGGCCTTCGCGCGTGCCCGCCAGCGGGCCGCTGGTGATGTCGTTGCCGGCCAGCGTGATGCCGCGACCCACGGCGTTGCGGTTGCCTGCCGCCGTCAGGCCTTCGATGATGCCGGCGTTGACGATCTTGCCGCCGCCCGCCGAGATGCCTTCGCTGAATGCCGGACCGCTGCCTGCTTCGCTGTAGGCGTTCAGCGAGCGGATGACGCCGCGGTTGGTGATGTCGACCAGGCCGTCGACATCGACGCCATCGCCATCGCCGGTGACGCCGTTGCCGAGGATCGCGCCGTCGTTGACAACCGTGACGACCTGCCGCGCGTTGAAGCCATCCACGTTGATGCCCGAACCGCTGTTGCCGCGGATCGTGCCGCCGGCGGCATTCGTCACGGACAGCGCGAACGCGGTGCCGGCGGACGCCTGCTCCGCCGTGATGCCGTGCCGTGCGCCCGCGACGAGGCCCGTGGCGGCGTTCGTGACGCGGATGCCCGAGTTGCCCTGCCCGTCGATGCCGTCACTGCTGGCACCCGTTGCCGTCAGCGAGCGGATCGTGCCGGCATTGAACAGCGTGCCGTTAGTACCGGGCCGCACGGCGTCGGCCTCGGAAGCCGTCATCACCGCGCCGGCAAAATTGTTGATCGTGTTCGCGCCTGTCATGGCGGAGAAATCGACGGCCTGCGCCCCGCCCGCTGACGCGTTTTGCGACAGCAGCGTGCCGTAGTTGTTGAGCGTCGCGGTGCCGGTCGCCACGTTGACCTGGATGACGTCCGCATCGGCAGTACGGATCAGCGCACCGCTGGCGTTGTTGATGACGAGACCCGTGACGCCCTTGTTGTCGCGGATCGCCCGGCCCGAGCCGGTCTGGTCGATCGTGCCAAGGTTGTTCAGCACCGCGTCGTTGCCGGAGATCGTCACCGCCACCGTGCCGCCGGTCGTCGTCAGCGAGGCGCCGGCGCTCACCTTGCCAACCTGACCGCTGCCCGGCCCCAGGAGCTGGCCCGTGGTGACGGCGCCGTTGATCGTGAACGGCGCGGCATTCGCCCCGGCGGCGCAGAGCGCGAGCGTGACGGCAAGGATGGCCGCATTGATCGGCGTGCGCGTTGGATGGACGACTGGCATGGGGCGGCTCCTGGTTATAAGGTTGTCATGAATTCGGTCAGCCGCCTGTTATATGACAGCGATGTGACGCGCCGATGACAGCTGGCCCTGAAACGACAAAAGCCACCGCGAGGTGGCTTTCGATGGCATCGACGAATCTGGCCGTCCGTTATGCCGACTCTTTGAGCTGCTCCAGAATCGCCGGGTTCTCCAGCGTCGAGACATCCTGCGTGATGTTCTCGCCCTTGGCCAGCACGCGCAGCAGACGCCGCATGATCTTGCCGGAGCGGGTTTTTGGCAGGTTGTCGCCGAAGCGGATTTCCTTTGGCTTGGCGATCGGACCGATCTCCTTGCCGACCCAGTTGCGCAGCTCCGTTGCCAGCTTCTTCGCTTCCTCGCCGGTCGGGCGGGCCTGTTTCAGGACGACGAAGGCGCAGATCGATTCACCCGTCGTGTCGTCCGGCTTGCCGACGACGGCCGCTTCGGCCACCAGCGGGTTGGCGACCAGCGCGGATTCGATTTCCATCGTGCCCATGCGGTGGCCCGAGACGTTCAGCACATCGTCGATGCGGCCCGTGATCGTGAAGTAGCCCGTGTCCTTGTTGCGGATCGCGCCGTCGCCGGCCAGGTAGTATTTGCCGCCCAGTTCATCCGGGAAGTAGCTTGTCTTGAAGCGCTCCGGGTTGTTCCAGATCGTGCGGATCATCGACGGCCACGGGCGCTTGACGACCAGGATGCCGCCCTGCCCGTTCGGCACGTCCGCGCCGGATTCGTCGACGATCGCCGCCATGATGCCCGGCAGCGGCAAGGTGCAGGAGCCCGGAACCATCGGCGTGGCACCCGGCAGCGGCGTGATCATGTGGCCGCCCGTTTCCGTCTGCCAGAACGTGTCGACAATCGGGCACTTTTCCTGGCCGATGTTCCGGTAGTACCACATCCACGCTTCCGGATTGATCGGCTCACCGACGGTGCCCAGCAAGCGCAGCGACGACAGGTCGAAGTTCTTCGGGTGGACCTTCGCGTCCACGTCCGACGCCTTGATCAGCGAGCGGATCGCCGTGGGTGCCGTGTAGAAGATCGAGACCTTGTGCTTGGCGATGGTCTCCCAGAAGCGGCCCGCGTGCGGGAACGTGGGGATGCCTTCGAAGATCACCTGCGTCGCGCCCACCGCCGTCGGGCCGTAGGCGATGTACGTGTGGCCCGTGACCCAGCCGATATCGGCCGTGCACCAGTACACGTCGTCCGGCTTCAGGTCGAACGTCCACTTCATCGTCAGCGCGGCCCACAGCAGGTAGCCGCCAGTCGAGTGCTGCACGCCCTTCGGCGTGCCCGTCGAGCCGGACGTGTACAGGATGAACAGCGGATGTTCCGCGTCCACCCACTCCGGCTCGCAGTCGGCGCTCTGACCATCGACGAGGTCGGACAGCCACAGGTCGCGTCCTTCAACGAAATTGATGTTGCCGCCGGTGCGCTTGTAGACGACGACGTTTTTGATCGTGTCGCAGCCGCCCATCGCCAGCGCTTCGTCGACGATGCTTTTCAGCGGCAGCTGTTTGCCGCCGCGCAGCTGCTCGTCCGCCGAGATGACAGCGACGGCGCCCGCGTCGATGATGCGCTCCTGCAGGCTCTTGGCCGAGAAGCCGCCGAAGACGACGGAGTGCGTGGCGCCGATGCGCGCGCAGGCCTGCATCGCGGCCACGCCTTCGACCGACATCGACATGTAGATCACGACGCGGTCGCCCTTCTTGATCCCCAGCGACTTCAGGCCGTTGGCGAACTTGCCCACCTTCTCGTGCAGCTCGCGATACGTCACGCGGGTGACGGCGCCGTCGTCGGCTTCGAAGATGATGGCGGCCTTGTCGGCATTGCCGTTGGCCAGGTTGCGGTCCAGGCAGTTGTATGAGGCATTCAGCTTGCCGTCGTCGAACCATTTGTAGAACGGCGCGTCCTCTTCGTTGAGCGTGCGCGTGAACGGCGTCTGCCATTCGAGGTTTTCGCGCGCGAGGCGGGCCCAGAAGCCTTCATAGTCACGCGCCGCTTCATCGCACAGGGCCTGATAGGCCTCCATGCCGGCCACGGTGGCCTGCGCCGTGAACTGCGCAGGTGGCGCGAACACGCGCGATTCGACAGGTCCCTGTTGTTCTGTGCCTTGCTGTGCTGCGGTAGCGGTCATGCTTGTCTCCGTCGTGGTATTTGGAATAGTTTGCCAGAACAGTAAGCGGATGCCCTTACGCCCCCCTTACAGCCGGGCGCTCGCCCGTCGGCAAATGACAATGCTGTCATTCTACTCAGAATCCACGAAGGGCGACGACGATGCCCGTTTTCGCCACGACCGTCAGCGTGCCACGCGTCGCGCGCCCTGTGCCGGCGCCGTGGCTTCCCGTGCCGGCAGCACGCGCTGCAGGCCGGCCATCAACACCCGCCGCACGGCGCCGCTGAGCTTCTGCTCCAGCAGCCAGTGCGCCAGCGCGGCCAGCGGCAGCGCGCACAGCACGGTCAGGAAGACCTGCGCCCACGTGTGCGTGTCGATCTCCCAGCGCGACAGGTAGTCGGCCAGCAGCCACTGGCCGAGGTAATGCGTCAGGTACATCGAGTACGACACGGTACCCATCCAGACCAGCGGCGCCGGCGGATCGAGCGACACCGTCTTGCTGGCCAGCGCCAGCAACAGCACCATCAACGCCAGCGGCCAGCCCCATTCGCGCGGCCCATGGAACATGCCGATATTGCCGAACACGTACCACGCCGCGAAGCCGATGCCGCAGACAACCAGCAGCCACGCGACCTCCTTGCTGCGCATGCGGAACCAGCTGCACCGGTACAGGTGGCCGATCGCCACGCCGGCCAGGAATTCGAAAACGATGGGGTTGGTCACCAGGTGCAGGTACGGCCTGGAGAACGCGAGCTGCTGGCGCACGTCCAGCGACGGTCCGCCGCGGTCCATCGGCAGCAGCACGAGCGTAAGCAGCATCCATGCACAGAACGTGAACCAGCGCAGCCGGCCCGTCAGCATGCACAGGCCGAACACGAGATAGAAATACATTTCGAACGCCAAGGTCCAGCCGAGCGGAAAGGCAAAGCCGAAGAACGGCGGATCGGCAAGATCGACGGGCATGAACAGCAGGGATTTGACGAAGACGACCAGGCGGTCGATGTCGGTGAAAAAGGCGGGACCGCCACGGCGCAGCAGCAGGTACAGCACCGTGACGACGGCATAGGCAGGCCAGATGCGCGCGAAGCGCTTGACGGCGAACAGCAGCGCGGCGCGGGCACCCGTGGCGCCCGCGGTGGTGTACACCATGATGAAGCCGCTGATGATGAAGAACAGGTCGACGCCCATCGCGCCCGGAAAGAACAGCCGCTGCGCCAGCGGGAACTGGTCCGTGTTCTGCAGTAGATAGCGCGCGTGCGTCAACACCACGCCCAGCACCGCCGCACCGCGCAGCGCCTGCACCCAGTGCAGCTTGTTGTCCCGTTCTTCCATCGGCCTCTTTCGTCCGCCGCGGTGACGCGGCGGTTGCTAAAAAGGCCAGTGTATCAGGCGCCGAGAGCGACCAGTGCGCGCGACGGCGTGTGCGGCTGCGCGTCCAGCTTGAACACGGCCACGACCTGGGCCAGGCTGCCCGCCTGCTCCTGCAGCGACGACGCCGCAGCCGACGCCTCTTCCACCAGCGCCGCGTTCTGCTGCGTGATTTCGTCCATCTGGCCGATCGACTTGTTGACCTTCTCGATGTCCGCGCTCTGCTCCACCGTGGCGGACGTGATCTCGGCCATGATGTCGGTCACGCGCTTGACGCCATCGACCACCTCATTCATCGTGCTGCCGGCTTGCGCCACCAGGCGGCTGCCCGCATCGACCTTCTCGACGGAGTCGCCGATCAGGCCCTTGATTTCCTTGGCCGCGCTGGCCGAACGCTGCGCCAGGTTGCGCACTTCGGACGCGACCACGGCAAAGCCGCGGCCCTGCTCACCGGCGCGTGCCGCTTCCACGGCGGCGTTCAGCGCCAGGATATTGGTCTGGAAAGCGATGCCGTCGATGACGCCGATGATGTCGACGATCTTGCGCGACGATTCATTGATCGCATCCATCGTCGAGACGACCTGGCCGATCACCTCACCGCCCTTGACCGCGACGCCCGATGCCGCCTGCGCCAGCTGATTGGCCTGGCGCGCGTTGTCGGCGTTCTGGCGCACGGTGGACGTCAGTTCGCCCATCGACGAAGCGCTGTGCTGCAGCGATCCCGCCTGTTCTTCCGTACGCTGCGACAGGTGCAGATTGCCGGCGGCGATTTCGCCGGACGCCGTGGCGATCGTGTCCGTCCCGCTGCGCACTTCCGAGACGATGCGCACGAGGCTCTCGTTCATGTTCTTCAGCGCCTGCATCAGCTGGCCGATTTCGTCCTTCGAACGCACTTGGATATTGCCCGTCAGGTCGCCGCGGCTGACCGTCTCGGCCAGGCGCAGTGCGACGCGCACCGGCACCACGACGGAGCGCACCACGCGATAGCCCATGAAAGCGGAAATCGCCAGCGCCAGCAGCACCACGCAGATCAGCACCTCGCGATAGGTGTCGTTGGAGGCCAGCAGCGCGGTAACTTCCTCTTCGGCGTTCCGGTTCTGCAGTTCGATCAGATCCTTGAAGGCCTTGACGGTCGCTGCGCCATACTTGTTCGTGTTCTTCGCGCGCCAGTCGGCCGCCTCTTCCACCTGACCGGCCGAGTACAGCTCGAACCAGCGCGGGCGCGATTCGAAGTACTTCGCATACGATTCCTTCAGCTGCGTGAGGCCGGCCTTCTGCGCCTCCGTCAGCCCGCTCTGTTCATATGCCGTGAGGTTTTCCGCGATGATGCCGGACCACTTCTTCTCGTCGCCGAGGATCTTGGCGCGCGCCTGCTCGTTGCCGGTCATGAAATTGGCGATACCAAAGCGCAGTTCCCACATCGCGTTCTGTGCCGTGACGAGCCCGGTGCTGCTTGATTTGAGGTCACGAATGCCCTCGTTGTTGCGGGCGACGCTGACCAGCGACATGACGCTGACGGACAGCAGCAGCGCAAACAGGCAGCCGAGCATCAGGCTGATGCGCGTGCCGATTTTCATGTTGTTAAACATTGTTTTTCTTCCAGTTGAGGTGGGCGCGTGCGTGCGCCATGGGCGCGCGGGCGTGGGAGACAAGAATGAAGCGACACGAAATTGTAGAGAAACAAGTGCCGTACGGCAAAAGTTATCCGAGGAAATTAGCAATTCTTGTTTCGTTCGAACAACGGGTTGTCACAACGTCGCGCGACCGCTCGCGCAACTGTGGCGGACCGGGGGAGAACTCTGGGCCTTGAGCTGCGGCAAGGAACTGGCGGGTGTAGAATGTCGGGTGTTTTTTGCCCGCATCAATCCAGAGGAGACGCAGCACGATGACCGACCCGAAGCAGCCGCAACAGCACCGCCTCCGGCCACTTCCCGCCTTCATTTTCATGTCGCGCTGGCTGCAGCTGCCGCTGTACATTGGCCTGATCCTGGCGCAGTGCGTCTACGTGTTCCATTTCTGGGTCGAGCTGAAGGACCTGATCGGCGCCGCGCTGGGCAACGAGGCAGCGCTGCAGCACATCTTCCAGGCCGTCGCCGTACCGAACGCGCCGATGCCAACCAAGTTGAACGAGACAACGATCATGCTGGTGGTGCTGGGCCTGATCGACGTCGTCATGATCTCGAACCTGCTGATCATGGTGATCGTGGGCGGCTATGAGACGTTCGTCTCGCGCATGGGCCTTGAGGCCCATCCGGACCAGCCGGAGTGGCTGTCGCACGTTAACGCCTCCGTGCTGAAGACGAAGCTGGCCACGGCCATCATCGGCATTTCGTCGATCCATTTGCTGAAGACCTTCATCAACGCCCAGGTGTACGACGCGCAGACGCTGATCGCGCAGACGTGCATCCACATCGCTTTCCTGCTGTCGGCAATGGCGATTGCCTACACGGACCGACTGACCACGACCACGCACAACGCATCCAAGCAACACTAATCCAGCCAATCGCTAGTGAGTTTTTAACATGACCATCATCAAGCAAGACGATCTGATCGAATCCGTGGCGGCAGCGCTGCAGTACATCAGCTACTACCACCCTGCCGACTATATCCAGCATCTGGCCCGCGCCTACGAAGCGGAACAGAGCCCGGCCGCCAAGGACGCGATCGCGCAGATCCTGACCAACTCGCGCATGTGCGCGGAAGGCAAGCGCCCGATCTGCCAGGACACGGGCATGGTCAACGTCTTCCTGAAGATCGGCATGGGCGTGCGCTTCGAAGGCTTCCGCGGCACGGTGACGGACGCCGTCAACGAAGGCGTGCGCCGCGCGTACAACTTCGCCGACAACAAGCTGCGCGCATCGATCGTGGCGGACCCGCACTTCGAGCGCAAGAACACGAAGGACAACACCCCGGCCGTCGTGCACATGGAGCTGGTCGAAGGGAACACGGTTGAAGTGGCGGTCGCGGCCAAGGGCGGCGGCTCGGAAAACAAGACCAAGTTCGTCATGCTGAACCCATCGGACTCGCTGGTGGACTGGGTCATCAAGACCGTGCCGCTGATGGGCGCCGGCTGGTGCCCGCCGGGCATGCTGGGCATCGGCATCGGCGGCAGCGCCGAGAAGGCCATGCTGCTGGCCAAAGAGTCGCTGATGGAAGACATCGACATGTATGAGCTGAAGCAGCGCGGCCCACAGAACAAGCTGGAAGAGCTGCGCATCGAACTGTGCGACAAGATCAACGCGCTGGGCATCGGCGCGCAGGGCCTGGGCGGCCTGACGACGGTGCTGGACGTGAAGATCAATATGTACCCGACGCACGCGGCATCGAAGCCTGTCGCGATGATCCCGAACTGCGCCGCCACGCGCCACGCGCACTTCGTGCTGGACGGCTCCGGCCCCGCGTACATCGAGCCGCCGAAGCTGTCCGACTGGCCAAGCGTCAGCTGGGCGCCGGACACGGAGAAATCGCAGCGCGTCGACCTGAACACGCTGACCAAGGAACAGGTGGCGGCGTGGAAGCCGGGCCAGACGCTGCTCCTGAACGGCAAGATGCTGACGGGGCGCGACGCCGCGCACAAGCGCATCCAGGACATGTTGGCCAAGGGCGAGCCGCTGCCGGTGGACTTCACCAACCGCGTCATCTACTACGTCGGCCCGGTCGATCCGGTGGGCGATGAAGTCGTGGGTCCGGCCGGTCCGACGACGGCCACGCGCATGGACAAGTTCACCGACATGATGCTGGAGAAGACGGGCCTGATCTCGATGGTCGGCAAGGCCGAACGCGGCCCGACGGCGATCGAATCGATCCAGAAGCACCAGTCGGCTTACCTGATGGCCGTCGGCGGCGCCGCCTACCTGGTGTCGAAAGCGATCAAGCATGCGAAGGTCGTCGGCTTCGAGGACCTGGGCATGGAAGCGATCTACGAGTTCGACGTCGTCGACATGCCGGTCACGGTGGCCGTCGATTCGACGGGCACCTCGGTGCACCAGACGGGCCCGAAGGAATGGTCCGTCAAGATCGAATCGCTGAAGAACGCCGTTCCGGCCTGAGGTGACGCGATGACGCAGCCCGTTCACCCAACGTCCGTCGACGCGCCGATCGGCATCTTCGATTCCGGCGTGGGCGGGCTGTCCGTGCTGCGCCATATTCATGCGCAGCTGCCGCATGAGCACCTGACCTACTTCGCCGACACGGCCTACGCGCCGTATGGCGGCCGCAGCGAGGAATCCATCATCGAGCGTTCGCTGGCCGTGGCGGGGTTCCTGTTCGGCCAAGGCGCCAAGGCGCTAGTTGTTGCCTGCAATACGGCGACGGTGTCGGCCATCAAGGCAATTCGCGCCGAGTGGCCGGGCATGCCGATCGTCGGCGTCGAACCGGGTTTGAAACCCGGCGCAGCCGCCACGCAGTCCGGCAAGGTGGGCGTGCTGGCCACCGACCGCACGCTGCGCGGCGAAAAATTGCTGCAGCTGCGCGACCAGATCGCCGCGGCCACGGGCGCGCAGTTCCTGCTGCAGCCCTGCGTCGGCCTGGTGGACCGGATCGAACTGGGCGAATTGGCATCGGCGGAGACGGCGGCCATGCTGGAGCAGTTCGTGGTGCCGCTGCTGGAACAGGGCGCCGACACGCTGGTGCTGGGCTGCACGCACTATCCGTTCGTCGAAGACGTCATCCGCCAGGTCGTCGCCAGCCATGCGACGGGACCCGTCACGCTGATCGACACGGGCGACGCGGTGGCCCGCCAGCTGGCGCGCCTGCTGGAAGGCGCCGGCTTGCTGCGCCCCGCCGGCACACCGCAGCTGCGCGGCTACACGACGGCCGATGCCGCCACGCTGGCCGCAGCGTTCCGCGGTCTGCTGGGGCTGACGCCCCAAGTGGAGTCGGTGACGGTCGGCTGAAACCCGGGACAGACCCCTGTTTTGAGGAAACGCACGGCAAAAAACCGGTGACAGTCACCGGTTAAAAATTGCCAAAAATCCGGGACAGTCCCCATTTTTTGGAAACTTCCATTTAGATTTGCCAGAAGCAAAACGGCTATGTATAATGCGGCCTCTGTCATGCAGAAGGTGTTGCAGAAGCAGTAGTAGTTCAGTGGTGGCTGTAGCTCAGTTGGTAGAGTCCAGGATTGTGATTCCTGTTGTCGTGGGTTCGAGCCCCATCAGCCACCCCACCGAATTCTCAGAAAGCCCCGTGTCCGCACGGGGCTTTTTGTTTTTGCAGCGCGCTTTGGAGACATTGTTATGCAGGTATCGGATCGAACCCTGGACCGCGACGCCGTCGTCGCCCTTCTCGCAGCAGGTACGCCAGCCTTCGACGGCTGCGACTTCGATGGCGCCGACCTGTCGCGCCTGGATCTGCGCGGTGCGTCCTTCAGCAATTGCAGCGTGGCGCAGACATCGTTCTACGCGGCCAGCCTGGGCCACAGCACATGGCAGCGCTGCCGCGGCCGCGAAGCCGACTTCGAATCCGCCGACGTTACCGACGCCCGCTTCCACAGCTGCGACCTGAACAACAGCAGCTGGCGCCGTGGCAAGCTGGCCTCCGCCGTCTTCAAAGGCTGCAAGCTGACGGGGGCGAACTTCGAGGAAGCGGCGCACCTGGGATTGACGTTCGAGGAATGCCTGCTGATCGGCGCCGACCTGCGCCGCATGTCGTTTCGCAAGGCCACGCTGGCAGGGCTGGATCTGTCCGACGCGGACCTGGCCGGCTGCGACATGCGCGACACCGTCTTCCAGGGCGGCAGCCTGCGCGACGCCAACCTGAAGGGCGCGCGCTTCGAGAATGCCGACCTGCGGGAAGCCGATCTGGGCGGGTTGACACTGGCCGATACGAAGCTGTTCAAGGGCGCGTGGATCTCGCCACGGCAGGCGGCGGAGATCGTCGCGGCGCTGGGTTTGCGGGTCGGCTGACCGAGTGTGCGGTCGCCCGGCAACAGAGTGAGTAAAACTTCGTGATTGTTTCCACTCGGCACTAGTTTAGCGCTAAAATAACGCCATCGACCTTTGCGAAAATGCATCCATCATGGCAGAAGACAATCCCACGCGTGAATTCACGACGTACAGCAAAGACACCCCTGTCGGCCATCCCAATTTTGGCGGCCGAGCCGGCATCTTCGTCCCCACCGAATCGTTCGACCTGGATGCGTCGACGACGATCCGCAAAGGTGCCGGCGTGGTCGGCTTCGGCAATGTGGACGGCTCGCTGACCGTCTACTTCGAGGCCAACCGCTTTGACGAGTCCGGCCTGCACAAATGGGAGCACAAGGTACGCAAGGCGTACGACCGGCTGATCGCGACCGCGCCCACCGTATCGAAAGCAAAAATGAACGCCAGCACGCTCGAGCTGATCGGCTTTATCGACGGCATGGGCATTCGTATCAGCCATCCCGAACAGCTGGCCCACTGGCTGACCATTTCCAATGCCCTCGACACGGCGCCGGAATCGAGCGTCATTCCGTTCGGCCGCAAATAAGCTCTTCCGTTTCAGTCACTTGCAAAAAAAAAGCGCAGGCAAGACAGCCTGCGCATCGTGGCGAGCAGTATTCCTACAAGTGCTCGACGCTTTTGCCGATGACCGCTCCTTAAGCACCGCTTAAGATGGAACCATCACGAATCCCCACGCGACGGTCATCAGGAGCACATCATGTTACGCCATCTTCCACTTACGCTGAGCTCGATTGTGCTGGGATTTGTCGGTACGTCGACCTACCTGCTGTGCTCGGCAGACATGCTGACGCAAGCCACCTTCTTCCTGCTGCACTGACAACGCGCCGGCACGGCCGGCGCCTCTCATCAACGGTGACCACGGCCCCAGCCGCGTCCACCCCAGCCGCGCCCGCCCCACCCACCATGGCGGTGATTGCTGAACATGAAATCCAGTCCGATCGAAACCGGCGGCCAGTAATACGCCGGCGGTGCCGCATACACGGGTGCCGGTGCGTACACTGGTGCCGGCGTGTACACCGGCGTGGGCACGTACACAGGCTGCTGCACGTAGGTGGTCGTGCGCACCGGTTCGGATGTGTAGTTGCTGCCGGCCGAGGCGCCCGTGCCCACGGGCACCGGTGTGACGGACACGGTACGCCACTGGTAGGGGTCGACCGGTTGCGTCGCGTAATACGGACCTGGGACAGCACAGCCGGCCAGCGTGAGTGCCACAGGCAACGTCAATAATAGGGTTTTCATCGCAAATCTCCTTCCCGATCAGACATGATAAGGAATATCGCGTCTGCACGCCGCGGATTTACACACGGTTACAGCACGAAACAACATGCGAAGATGGGACAAGAAAGGAAACGCCCCCAGCAGCGCCGGGGGGACACGCTTCATCCCGGAGTTTCGTCCGCGACGCCGATCAGTGACCGCGCGCCTGCTTCTTGCCGCCGCCCGCGCCCTTGTCGCTGCCGGCCTTGGTATGGCTGGCAGCTTCCTTGCCGCTCTTGGCTTTGTTTTTGGACGGAGTCGCTTCCACGTCAGCCTGCGTGGCGGACTGCTTGTTCTGACTGCCCGACGATTTCGATTGCGCCATCTGAACTCTCCCGTTTGCCCACGGAGACCCACGTCTCCCTGCAAATCAAATATACGGGATATCGCACTTATCCAGCGCACGCCCGGCCGCATCCACGCGCTGGGCGCAGATCTCGTAACGGATGCCGTATTCCATCTCGACGCGGTACACGCGCCCGTACGGCAGCACGACGCCTTCCTTCTCCTTCTTCTGGTACGACAGTGCGGGCACGTCGGCGGGAATCGCCATCGACGTATGGAAGTTGCGGCGCCGGTCCTGCTGGCGCCGGTGCACGTCGACCAGCAGGCCCACGTCCAGCGTCACCCCGCCGGCAATGTATTCGTAGCGGGTGATGCTGCGCGCCGCGCTCAGCACGCCCCACTTGCAGGGCAGCGCCGCGTTGTCGCACTGCTTGATCTGCGCCAGCGGAAAGATTTCCTCGTGATTGGCCAGTTGCGCCAGCGGCCACGCCGTGCGGATACCGTCGCGCTTGCCGGACATCGGGTTGGTCCACGTCATCGCATTGATGACGGTAACGGTCTCCTTGTTGCGCGCCGGATCGTGGGGATTGCGCATCATGCTGCAACCGGACAGCATCGCGACGGTCAGAATGGGAAGTGACAGCTTTGGTGAATACGGATATTTCATGACAGGGTACGATGCAAGCGACCCCGCCAGATTAACAGATGTGCGCCAGGATCGACAGCGCAGCTGCAGCCCAGGCCACGGACGTAAAAAAACCGGCTCTGCAACCCCGAGCCGGTTTTTTGAAATGCGCGATACCGCCAGCGCAATGCGTTGCGATCAGTCCAGTTTCCAGGCGTAGTCGACCTTGGTCCACGTTTCCGCCGGCGCGCCGTCTTTCGAGCCCGGCTTGAATTTGCAGGCGGACAGCGATTTGATGGCTGCCTTGTCCAGGTTTTTGAAGCCGCTCGATTTCTCGACCTTGGAATCCTTTACGTCACCGCCGGCGGAAACGAGGAACGACATCGATACCGTGCCCTGCTCTTCATTCATCAGCGAAGCCTTCGGATATTCGGCCTTGCAGTTCTTTGCATCGAACGATGCCGGCACTTCCGCGCCAAACGCCGCGCCGGACACCAGCACAGCAGCTACCACACTCAACAGACGCTTATTCGTGAACATATCATTTCCCCTTATTTATTGAATCAATCGATTGATTACAGCGACCAAACGTAGTCGACCTTGGTCCAGGTCTGTGCTACGGCACCATCCTTGGTGCCCGGCTTGAACTTGCACGAGGTCAGCGCTTTCAGGGCTGCCTTGTCCAGATTCTTGTAGCCGCTCGATTTTTCGACCTTCGAATCCACCACGTCGCCACCCGGCGAAACGAGGAACGCCATCGTGACGGCGCCTTGTTCCTCATTCAGCAGGGAGGCTTTTGGATACTCCGCCTTGCATTTGCGGGCATCCACGGAGGCTGGTACTTCGACGCCAAACGCTGCGCCGGAGACGAGGGTTGCTGCGATAAAACCGATGAAACGCTTATTCATTTTTCTTTCCTGCTTATTCAAGAGCTTGTTATTGTTGGCTTGCTGCCGGGGCCGCGTACCGCATGCGGCCCACGGTCCTTAGAATTCTTCCCACTCGTCCGCGCCGGACGACGCGGTGGCGACAACCTTCTTCGGCTTGGCGGCTGCCGGTGCCGGCGCTGCCACGGCTTTGCGCGGGGCCGGCGTACGAACCGCCGGCGTACGGGCAACCGATGCGGCCGGCTTGACGACAGGGATCTGCTTCACGGTCGCGGCAGTAGCGGCCTGGACTGCGCGCTCTTCGCCCGCTTCCAGCTTGAAGATGCTGACGACGCGGGCCAGTTCGGATGCCTGGTCCTGCAGGCTCTGCGCTGCGGCGGCCGCTTCTTCGACCAGCGCGGCGTTCTGCTGCGTCATGCTGTCCATCTCGATGATCGACTGGTTGACCTGCTCGATGCCGGCGCTCTGTTCCTGGCTGGCGTTGGCGATCTCGCCCATGATGTCGGTCACGCGGCGCACCGAGTCCACCACTTCGTCCATCGTCACGCCGGCCTGGCCGACCAGCTTCGAGCCCCGCTCGACCTTCTCGACGGAGTCGCCGATCAGCGCCTTGATTTCCTTCGCGGCGCCGGCCGAACGCTGGGCCAGGTTACGCACTTCCGATGCCACGACGGCGAAGCCGCGGCCCTGTTCGCCGGCACGGGCCGCTTCGACAGCGGCGTTCAGTGCCAGGATGTTGGTCTGGAAGGCGATGCCGTCGATCACGCCGATGATGTCGACGATCTTGTTGGCGGACTCGTTGATCGAGCTCATCGTGTCAACCACCTGCGACACCACGGCGCCACCCTTGCGGGCCACGTCCGATGCGTTGGCGGCCAGCTGGTTGGCTTCACGGGCATTGTCGGCGTTCTGCTTGACGGTCGACGTCAGTTCTTCCATCGCCGAAGCGGTCTTTTCCAGCGACGATGCCTGCATTTCGGTACGCGACGACAGGTCGATATTGCCGGCGGCGATTTCACGCGATGCGGTGCCGATCGTTTCGGTACCGACGCGCACCTGGCCGACGATGCCCACCAGGCTGTCGCGCATTTCCTTCATTTCCACCAGCAGGCTGCCTTTGTCCGTGGACGAGGTATCGATATCGATCGACAGGTCGCCATTGGCGATGCTGCCGGCGATCGACGCCGTGTATTCCGGCTCGCCGCCCAGCTGCTTCAGCAGGCCGCGGGTAATGGCGTAAGCGGCGGACAGCGAAATCAGCACGGCCATCACGCCCAGGCCGATCATGAACGTACGGGCGCTGCTGAAGCCTTCCGCAGCGTCGATCTTGACTTGGTTATTCAGTTTGTCTTCGAATGCGCCCAGTTGATCCAGTGCGCCCATCCATTTATTCTGTGCGGGACGGATTTCCTTGATCAGGATTTTCGTCGCGCCCATCGCGTCATTGGCCAGCCACAGCGCGGAAGCGCGCTCGATCGCAGGCATGGCGACGGCTTCGTATTCCTTGATCTGCGCCAGCAGCTTCTTTTCTTCCGGTGCCGCTTCGACAGCGAATTGCGCTTCCAGCTTTTTCAGCTGACCGTCGTATTTCGCAGTCTGCTCTTTCAGGCGCGCGAACTCCGGTTCCATATCGGCAGGATCCGACATCAGGGTCAATACGCGCAGCGAGCCGACACGGTCGGAAACGTTATGCCGCATATCGACAACCAGGCGAGTTACGACGTTATTCACGCTCACCACGTGATCCAGACGGTCCTGAATCTGCGCCATACGGAAGATGCCGACCACCGTAACGGCAATCAGGAACAGCAGCACCAGTGCGAACCCGAGACCAAGGCGGGTCCCTACTTTCATTTTGCTTAAATTCATTTCGGCTCTTCGTTTAAAAATGACGTTGTTATGATTGCCCAGGAACGTATAGTATTGACATCGCTCACTGATCCTTGCTGTAGCGCAAGATAAGACAGTAACAAACAATGACTGCGAATGCAAAACAAGGCCGCCAAAACGAAAGACCGCTGTCGTTTTTCGTCCCTTTTTGACACATCTTTTCGCTACAATTGTGTGTCTTGTAAGAAATTATAGTTGCAGACATTGCTGACGGGCAAGCAGAACATGCCCAAAAAGTACGCAGCGGTACTTTCTTTGTGGAAAAAGCGACACCGCAAACGATTGCGCGGCAATACGCCGTGACGGCGACGCCGATGCGGTGCAATGATGGGTTTTTACAACGATGCTGCGGAAGAGCAGCAAGAGGCAGGAACAGCAGAGCCCGTGACAACCTCGGGGTCAGGCACAAAACCTGTCACGAGCTCTGCCGAAAGACAGGCAACGGCTGGCACCGTTGCCGTCGCACGGCGGGATCAGCGGAAGCGGGGAATGGCTTCCAGCAGCAGCGCGGGATCGCCGGCCGCCAGTTTTTTCGAGTCGGACAGCGTCTGGCGGAAATTCTTCGCGCCCGGCAGTCCCTGCATCAGGCCCAGCATGTGGCGCGTGATGGTATTCAGTTTCAGGCCGCGGCCGCCCTCCTTCGCCAGCTGGGCGGCAATGTACGGCATCATCGCGTGCAGGATTTCCTCGCGCGATTTGACGGGCGCATCGTCGCCATAATAACGCTGGTCGAACGTCGCCATCAGGTAAGGGTTGTGATACGCCTCGCGGCCCAGCATGACGCCGTCGACGTGCTGCAAGTGCTCGTCGATTTCCGCTTCCGTCTTGATGCCGCCGTTGATCAGGATCTCGAACTGCGGGAAGTCGCGCTTGAGGCGATAGGCATACTCGTACTTCAGCGGCGGGATCTCGCGGTTTTCCTTCGGCGACAGCCCTTTCAGGATCGCATTGCGCGCATGGACGACAAAGGTCGTGCAGCCGGCATCGGCCACCATGCCGACGAAGTCGCGCACGAAATCGTAGCTCTCCGTCTCGTTGATGCCGATGCGGTGCTTGACGGTGACGTCGATGCTGACGGCGTCGCGCATCGCCTTGACGCAGTCGCGCACCAGCTCCGGCTCGGCCATCAGGCAGGCGCCGAACGCGCCCTTCTGCACCCGCTCGGACGGGCAACCGCAATTCAGGTTGATCTCGTCATAGCCCCACTTCTCGCCCAGCTTCGCGCTGACGGCCAGGTCATGCGGATCGCTGCCACCCAGCTGCAGCGCGACGGGATGCTCCTCGTCGTTGAAGCGCAGGTGGCGTTCGACGTCGCCATACACCAGCGCACCGGTCGTCACCATTTCCGTGTACAGCCAGGTGTGCTTCGTGATCTGGCGGTGGAACAGGCGGCAGTGGCGGTCGGTCCAGTCCATCATGGGGGCCACAGACAGGCGGCGGCCGCGCGGCGCGGTTGAGACGGTTGGGCTGATGGTGGAGGTCATGGCGGAACGGCTGGAATGCGGGGCCGCACATTATACAGGCAGTCCGCCGTGGCGGTTCAGCCCATCCGCCGCATCACCGCCGGCACGATACGCCGATGCAGCGGCGCTACTGGCAGCATGTACAGATGCCCCAGCAACCGGTGCACGTGGACGACGGTCGACACGGCAAGGGCTCGTCGAGCCGGCACAACGACACCTGCACGTCCAGGTGCCGGTCCGAATCGCCGAGAACCACTTCATCGTCCGACACGTGCAGCAGCTTGAAGATGCCGACCCTGTCGCCGGGACGATAGGCCTCCACCGGCTTGGCCGGGTCCACGTTATTCAACCCGCCCAGGTTCTTCAGGCCGAGTGGTGCGACGACCGCGTTTCGCAGTGCCATCAGCCGATTGACCCAGCGCGGCGTGCGGGCCACCGCGTCCAGGAACAGCGCCAGTACGGGCCGCCCATCCGGCAGCGCCATGCGATAGCAGTCGTGGAAGTGTGCGCCGGGCAGGCGCGCGTGCAGCCGGCTCGCGGCGGGTACGGCGATTTCGGTAATGGCGGTCATGCGGCCAGCTTACACGCGTTCGCGCCCCGCCGCTCATCATCGTGACTACATGGAGCCGCGCCGTTGACACTGCCATGGCGCGTGCCGATACTCGTTTGCCATCCCCACAACCCACGACCGGTGAGACCATGACCCGCCTATCTGCCCACTTCGGCGCCCGCCTGACACCCATCGCCCTTCTGCTCGTATTGACGCAGCCCGCGTTTGCCGACACCGGCAAACAGGTCGAAAAGCTCGATCGCGGCGTGCTCGCCATCGCCACGGCTGGCGGCACGTTCGTCAGCTGGCGCGTGCTGGGCACCGACGCGGCGGACACGCGCTTCAACCTGTACCGCGACGGCGTCAAGGTGAATGCCGCGCCGCTGGAGGCCAGCAACTTCGTCGACCCGGCCGGCATGCCCACGTCGCGCTACATGGTGCGCAATGTTGTCAAGGGTGTGGAGAAGGACAAGGAGTATGCAGGCGCCCCGTGGAGCCAGCAGGCGTTGCGCGTGCCGGTGCAACAGCCGCCCGGCGGCGTCACGCCCGACGGCGTGGCGTACACGTACGAACTCAATGACGGCTCGGCCGCCGATCTCGATGGCGACGGCCGGTATGAACTGATCGTCAAATGGCAGCCGACGAATGCCAAGGACAACTCGCAATCGGGCTACACTGGCAATACCTACATCGACGCCTACGAACTCGATGGCAAGCGGTTGTGGCGCATCGACCTTGGTCGCAACATCCGCGCCGGCGCGCACTACACAACGTTCCTGGCCTACGACTTCGACGGCAACGGCCGCGCCGAGGTGATGATGAAGACGGCCGATGGCACCGTCGATGGCCGCGGCACCGTCATCGGCGACGCGGCGGCCGACTACCGCAATGCGGCCGGGTATGTCCTCGACGGTCCGGAGTTCATGACGGTGTTCGACGGCCGCACCGGCAAGGCGCTGGCAACCACCGGCTACCTGCCGGCGCGCGGCACCGTGGGCTCGTGGGGCGACAACTACGGCAACCGCGTCGACCGCTTCCTGGGCGGCGTGGCCTACCTGGACGGCTCGCGCCCCAGCGCCGTCTTCGCCCGCGGCTACTACACGCGCGCCGTCGTGGCGGCGTGGGACTGGCGCGACGGCGCGCTGACCAGCCGCTGGACATTTGACACCAATGTCGAAGGTGCCGAGGCACGCGGCCAGGGTGCGCACTGGTTCTCGGTGGCGGACGTGGACGGCGACGGCCGCGACGACATCGTCTACGGCGCGGCCACCATCGGCAGCGACGGCCACCTCCTGTACAGCACGAACCTGTGCCACGGCGACGCACTCCACGTCGGCAAGCTCGATCCGGCGCGCGACGGCCAGCAGGTCTTCATGGTGCACGAAAGCCCGGGCTGCTACGGCGCATCCGGCGCGGAGATGCACGATGCCGCTACCGGCAAGGTGCTGTGGAGCGTGGCGGGCAATGGCCGCGACGTCGGCCGCGGTGTCTGCATGGACATCGACCCGGCCTATCCGGGCGAAGAATGCTGGGCCTCCGTCGGTGGCCTGATGAGCGCGAGCGGCCAGCAGATCTCGGCCACGCGGCCGAACCGGATGAACTTCGCGTCGTGGTGGGACGGCGACCTGCTGCGCGAATCGCTGGACGGCACGGGCATCGACAAATGGGACCCGGCCACGAGCAGCTTCACGCGCATCCTGGAAGGCGCGACCTACAACGCGGCCTCGAACAACGGCACGAAAGCGACACCGGTGCTGTCGGCCGACATCCTGGGCGACTGGCGCGAGGAAGTCGTCTGGCGCACGGCGGACAACACGGCGCTGCTGGTCTTCTCGACGACGGCGCCGACACCATACCGCATTCCGACGCTGATGCACGATCCGCAGTACCGCGTGCAGGTCGCCGGCCAGAACGCGGGCTACAACCAGCCGCCGCATCCCAGCTTCCACCTCGGTGAAGGCATGAAGCCCGTGACGCCGGCACCGGTCCGCCCTCGTTGAGCCGCTGGGGACAGGCCACGAACGCCACCATGCAGATCGCTCGACACCTCGCTACGGCGGCCATCCTCCACGCCGGCGCTGCCACGGCGGCCACGCAGGACACCTGGCGCTTCGCCTTCACCGGCACGCCACCGCCCGGCTACACGGCGGTCGGCCCCGCCGCGATCTACAACGACACAACCGGTTTCGGTTTCGAGCCCGGCAGCCACTCCCCCGAGGTGGGCCAGAAACCATTTTTCTTCTCGGTCGATGTCCCCGAAGGCAATCACGCGGTCACGGTGACGTTCGGCGACGCGACGCAACCGTCCACCACGACCGTCAAGGCGGAGCTGCGCCGGCTGATGCTGGAAAACGTGCCGGCCTTCCCAGGCGCCACGGTCATGCGCACATTCATCGTCAACACGCGCACACCGCGCATCGCCGGCGGCGATGGCATCTCGGCGGGCCATGTCGACCTGAAAGCGCCGCGCGAAACGGTGCAGGAAGCGTGGAACTGGGACCGCCGCCTGACGTTGGAGATGCACGGGCCCGTGCGCACCATCGAGATCCGCCCGGCCCAGGTGCCGACGATATTCCTGCTGGGCGACTCCACCGTCTGCGACCAGCCGGGCGAGCCTTACGCCAGCTGGGGCCAGATGCTGCCGCGCTTCTTCAAGCCCGAGATTGCGGTCGCGAACCACGGCGAGTCTGGCGAGACCTACCGCGACTCGCTGGCGCGGCGCCGGTTAGAGAAGATCGTCAGCCTCCTGCGGCCGGGCGACACGGTGCTGATGCAGTTCGGGCACAACGACCAGAAGCAGATCAAGCAGGGCACCGGTGGGCCGTTCACCACGTACCAGGCGGAGATCAAGGCACACGTCGCAGCGATCCGCGCACGCGGCGGGATTCCCGTCATCCTGTCGCCGATGGAGCGGCGCGCATTCGACGCCAACGGCAAGGTCATCGGCTCGCTGGCCGACTATGCGCGGGCCGCGGCGCAAGCGGCGCGCGAACTGCACACCGCTTTCATCGACCTGAACGCCATGAGCCGCCCGTTCTACGAGGCGCTCGGTCCCGAACGGTCGAAGGCGGCGTTCGCGCAGCCGGCACCGGACAAGACCGACAACACGCACCACAACAACTACGGCAGCTACGAACTGGCCAAGGCGGTTGTCGCAGGCATGCAGGCCGCCCGCGTCCCGGCAGCCAGGTACGTCGTCGACGGCTTTGCGTTCGACCCGGCGCGGCCCGATCCCGTCGCCACGTTCAGCGTGCCGGCCAGCCCGCGCCACGACAACGAGCGCCCGCTGGGCGACGAGGCGAACCGGTAACGCGCACATCCGATCAACAATACGAGTGATGTGCGGACGGCGCGCGCACCGCATTGCAGAGCGCAAGGAGATCGGCTACTGTGGCTTCGGCCCGCACGCGCGGCCTTACCTACCCGTGGAGATGATTTCAAGTGCCGAACACCCAGTTGAAAAAACCGCTGCTCGCCTGCCTGGCTGCCCTCGCCTTCCATGCGTCCGCGCAGGAAGCCCCGCCACCGCAGGAGAAAGGCCCGGCCGCGAAGGACGCGATGCTGCACGCGCTGGCGGTCAGGTACGACAATCCCTACCGCGCCATGGAGGCGGCCGAGGTCAAGGCCGTGCTGGATCGCGTCTTCGCCTACCTGGATGCCGGCACGCCCGCGGAACTGGTCAGCAAGTCGAATGGCACCCCCATCGGCCGGCTGGACAAGGCCGATCCCGATGCCGTGCTGAAGCCGGGCGACTTCCGCCTGACCAGCTATGAATGGGGCGTCACCTATGCCGGCATGCTGGCCGCCGGCGCCGCAACCGGCGACGCGCGCTACACCGATTACACCGTGCGCCGCCACCAGCTGCTGGCCGACCTCACGCGCCTGTACCTGCCCGCCGTGAAAGCCGATCCGGCCAATGCGCAGGCGCCGATCAAGAGCTTCCTGAATCCCCATGCGCTGGACGACGCTGGCGCGCTTTGCATGAGCTTCCTGAAGGCGAAGAACGCCGGCGTCAAGGTGGACTACACTCAGATGGTCGATATCTGCGGCACCTTCGTCACCCAGAAAGAGTACCGGCTGAAGGACGGCACGCTGGCGCGCGGCGGCCCGGATGGCAAGGGCGGCGTGAAGATGCGCCCCCTGCCCGACACGCTGTGGCTGGACGACATGTTCATGGGCGTGCCGACGATCGCGCTGATGGGCAAGCACACGGGCAACGCCAGGTACTATGACGACGCCGTCAATCAGGTGCTGCAATTCTCGAAGAGGATGTTCAACCCGAAGCTGGGCATCTACATGCACGGTTATGTGGAAGGCATGCGGGATCACCCGGAGATGCACTGGGACCGCGCCAACGGCTGGGCCATCATGGCGATGGTCGAAGTGCTGGAGGTGCTGCCGAAGAACCACAAGGGCTACCAGGCGGTGGCAGAGCAGCTGCGCGCGCATGCGCGCGGCCTGGCCAGCTTCCAGGACAAGGACGGCCTGTGGCACCAGCTGATCGACCGGCCCGATTCATACCTGGAGACGTCGGCCAGCGCGATCTACACGTATGCGCTGGCGCGCGCCGTCAACCGGGGTTACCTGGACAAGGAGATGTACGGCCCGATGATCAACCTGGCGTGGAACGCCGTCGCCGGCAAGGTCAACGCGAAGGGCGAGATCGAAGGCATCTGCGTCGGCACCGGCATGGCGTTCGATCCCGCGTTCTATTATTACCGCCCCGTCAGCGTACGCGCGGCACATGGCTACGGTCCCCTGCTGCTGGCCGGCGCGGAAGTCATCGACATGAACCGGCGCTACCGCTTCGGCCTGAACGACAGTGGTTTCATGTACCAGGGGCCGCGCTGACATGCGGCGCACCGTTCTCGCTGCCGCAGCGCTGCTGGCCGCGGCCAATGGCAACGCAGCGATGCAGCTCGAGCGGCTCGACCGCGGCGCCGTCGCCGTCCAAGGCAGCGCGGGAACGCTGGTCAGCTGGCGCGCGCTGGCGACCGACCCGGCCGACCTGGCGTTCAACGTCTACCGCGATGGCCGCAAGCTGAACGCCGCGCCGATCGCGCAATCGAGCAATCTGCTGGACGGCACGTCCGGCACCGGCCACTACGAGGTGCGCGAGGTCCGCGGCGGCAAGGAAGGTGCTGCCAGCCGTGTCCTCGCGTTCGACAGCTACCTGACGGTGCCGTTGCAGAAGCCTCCCGGCGGAACGACGGCCGACGGCAAGCCCTACACCTACACGGCCAACGATGCATCGGTGGGCGACCTCGATGGCGACGGGCAGTACGAGATCGTCCTGAAATGGGAGCCCACGGCGGCGCAGGACAACTGCTGCGCGGGACATACGGGCGCCGTGTTCTTCGACGCCTACCGGCTCGACGGCACGCGGCTGTGGCGCATCGGCATGGGCCCGAACATCCGCGCCGGTGCCCACTACAGCCAGTTCCAGGTGGCCGACTACGATGGCGACGGCAAAGCGGAGATGATCGTCAAAACGGCGGATGGCACGCGCGACGGCACCGGCAAGGTCATTGGCGACGCGAACGCGCGCTGGGTGAGCATTGGCGGCGAGATCGAACAGGGCGACCGCACCGGTGCGCGCCGCACCGAGGACGGCAAGCTGATGGCCGGCCTGACGGGCCGCATCCTGAAGGGGCCGGAATACCTCAGCGTGTTCGAGGGCGCCACGGGACGCGTGCTCGATACGATTCCCTACCCGTCGCCACGCGGCGCCAGTGGCGACAACCCGTCGCAGGAAGAACTGAAGGCGCGCTGGGGCGACGGCTATGCCAACCGCTCCGACCGTTTCCTGGCCGGCACCGCATGGCTGGACGGCCGGCTGCCCAGCGCCATCTTCGCGCGCGGCTATTACGCCCGCACGACGATTGCCGCCGTCGATTTCCGCGGCGGCAAACTGACACGTCGCTGGTACTTCGATTCGGAAGCCCCCGGCGTCCCACCCGGCTATTCGGGCCAAGGCAACCATCAGCTCAGCGTGGCGGACGTGGATGGCGACGGCCGCCACGAGATCGTCTACGGCTCGATCGCGCTGGACGACGACGGCCGTCCGCTCTGGAGCACCGGGATGGGCCATGGCGACACGATGCACGTTGGCGATTTCGATCCGCGCCGCCCCGGCCTGGAGAAAGTCGGCGTGCACGAGAACATGGCGATGTCGCACAACACCGGCGCCGCCATGATCGACGCACGCACGGGTGAAGTCCTGTGGCGCACCGCGGCCGACAAGGACACGGGCCGCGGCGTGGTCGGCGATATCGATCCCCGCCATCCGGGCGCCGAAGCGTGGGCGTCGAACTCGCCGAACCTGTACGACGTGCGCGGCAACGTCATCGGCGCCGCGCACCCGCGCCAGGTCAACTTCATGGCCTGGTGGGACGGCGACCTGCTGCGCGAACTCGTCGACGGCACCGGCATCTACAAGTGGGACTGGCAGCGGGGCGAGTCGACGCCACTGCTGGAGGCATCCGGCGCCGCGTCGAACAACGGCACCAAGGCCACGCCGGCGCTGCAGGCGGATCTGTTCGGCGACTGGCGCGAGGAGATCGTCTGGCGCGCGGCCGACGACAGCGCGCTGCGGATTTACTCGACGTCGATACCCACGACGCACCGCATCACGACCTTGATGCACGATCCGCAGTATCGCGCCGCTGTCGCCTGGCAGAACACGGCTTACAATCAGCCGCCGTGGCCTTCGTTTTATATCGGCGCGCCGGCCGCCGCGGAATAGGCGTGCCGATTACTGTCCCTTCAGCCAGGACCTGAACGGATCGCCGGGCAGCGCCCGCAGCACGGCGACGACGCGTGCGGCATTGAACCGCGCGCCGGCGTCGTTGGTATGCGTGCGCGCGTCGGCAAAGAAGGCGTCCACCGCCGCCGGCCCGATCTCCCGATAGCCCTGCGTGACGGCCAGCGTCAGGTCGCCGAACAGCGCGCCGCCGGCCGCCGCCACCTGCCTGTCCCATTGCGCGAAGTCGGCAAAATCGCGCTCCGACTGCCAGCGGTCGCGGTGCGGCACGGGCGACAGCAGCACGACGGTGGCGCCCTTCCCTTTCGCATCGGCGACGTAGCGCGCCATGTACCAGCCGAACGTATGCACCTGTTCCACGCTGCCGTCCGGGCGCCGGTCGTCCACCGTCTTGGGACCGGTGCCGGGACCGGAAGCGCGTCCCTTCATGGCCGGGTCGCCGATGCGGCCGCCGTCGTTATGGCCGAACTGGATCAGCACCGCGTCGCCCGGCTTCATCTGTTCCAGCACGGTGTTCCAGCGGCCTTCCGTCAAAAAGGTGCGGCTGCTGCGGCCACCGATGGCGTGGTTGACGACATTGACCTTGTCGGCATCGAAGTACGGCGCGACGCGTTCACCCCAGCCCACCATGCCGTTCGTGCCACCGCTCTTCACGGTGGAATCGCCCACGATGAACAGCGTGGGCAGCGCGGGATTGACCGGGCGTTCCGTGCGTTTGGCCTCTACCACAGGCCGGGCATCGTCGGCCGGCGCGATCGCCCGTCCCTTTTCGTTCAGCGCCGCCACCAGCGGCGGCACGGCCAGTGCGCGCATTCCCGCCACGACGACTTCCGCATTCAGCCGCGCGCCCGCCAGGTTGGTGTGCACGGTTTCTTCCGGCGCCACCTGCGGGAACAGCGCCAGTACGGCGGCGCGGCCCATCGCCTCGTAGCGCGCCGCCGCCTGCTCGTTCAGGTCGATGAAACCGACGCGCTCCTGCCGCGCCACCTGGGCCGCCCAGCCGCCATAGTCGGCTCGCGCGCGGCGCACCTTGCCGTCGGCATCCCAGCGCTTGAACGGCACGGGCGAGCAGACGAGCGGTGTCGCGCCCCTGGCGCGGATGTCGGCGATGAAGCGGCGCAGGTACCAGCCGTAGGTGTGCACCGTCTCGCGCTGCCCCGTCAGCAGGTTGTCGATGGTTTCGCTTTCTTCGCCCGTGCCGCGCAGGGTGCCGCGCGCGCGGCGGTCGTCGTTGACGGGACTGGCGTCGTTGTGCCCGAACTGCATGACAACCACGTCGCCCGGCTTGACCAGCGCCAGCGTGCGCTGCCAGTGGCCGCTGGTCAGATACGTGCGGCTGGACAGCCCGCCCACGGCGCGGTTGACAACATTGATGCGGCCCGGGTCGAAGTAGTCCGCGATGGGTCGACCCCAGCCCCACTGCCCCGCGGCGCCCTTGCCCTGGCCGTCGTCATGGCCGTTGCGCACGGTGGAGTCGCCGATCAGGATCAGCGACGGCAAGGCCGGGTTGGCCGGTTCGGGCAGCGTGACCACGGCTTTTGCCGGGTCGGTGTTGGTGGCGGCGGGCAGGCCTTGTGCCCGTGCGCCGAAGAAAAGCATGAGAAGAGCGGCGCAGGCGAGCGCCTTCAGGTAGCGGTCCATCGGAACATTCTAGATCAGCGCAAAATCGTGACGGCGGTGGCCGGCAAAGAATCAGGAAGATGAGCAAACGGCAGGTGCGCCTGCACGCACAATCGGGTGTTCTTCCACTCCTCCACGCCGCCATGTACCGTACCTTCCTGTCGCTCCTGTTGTTCGCCACCGCCGCCCATGCCGATATCGGCCAGCGCTTCCCGTCCGAACGCAGGGTCGTGCCGGACCCCGTGACGGGAACGCCGCTGACCTTCCTGACGACGCGCGCCCATGGCGACTCGAAGATCTACCCGACGCACCCGCAATGGACGGCAGACGGCAAGTGGATTGTGTTCCGCTCGAAGCTGGCCGGCAACGAGGCGCTAGCCGTCAATGAGGCCAGCGGCGACATCGTCCAGGTCACGCAAGGCGGCTATACGGGGATGCTGAACCTGGCGCGCAAATCGATGAAGCTGTATTTCATGCGCGGCGATGCGCAGCCTGGCCGGTTGCAGGTCGTGGAAGTCGACCTGGCCGCCGTGCTGGCCGACAGCGCCGCCGGCACGATGAAGCCGGCCGATACCTACCAGCGCGTTTGCGGCACGACACCGGCCGCATTGGGCGCGGGCGGGGACATGGCCCTCGACGCTGACGAGGAATGGGTCTACTTCCGCGTCGGCAAGGAGGAGGCCGCGCGCCATGTGGCGGCGGGCACGAAGATCGAACCGAATTTCGGCCCGCGCAATATGGGCGCCGGCCCGAACGGCATCGCGCGGATGAACGTGCGCACGGGCGAGATCCGCCATGTGGTGTCCGTGCCGTTCCAGGTCGGACATATCCAGGCCAACCTGTGGCGGCCGGGCGAGATCGTGTTCAGCTGGGAGACGGGCGGCAAGTCGCCGCAGCGCACGTGGACCGTGCAGGCCGACGGCAGTGGCCTGCGCCCGCTCTACCCGGAAGCGCCGTACGAATGGGTCACCCACGAAGCCGTTATCACGCGCGACGAAGTGGCGTTTGCCATCATGGGCCACCGCCCGATTCCGAATGGCGCGGCGGCGGTGAGCGGTGCAGCCACCGACGTGGGCGGCGCCAATCCCGGCCAGGATGCGGCGTGGGGCCCGGCCGGCACGCGCGAAAAACCCAGCGGCCTCGGAATCGTCAATCTGCGTACGCGCGAGATGACGATCGCCGGCCAGACGCCTTCCGGCAGCGGCCTGTGGCACGTGCACGGCTCGGCGGACGGCCGCTGGGCCGTTGGCGACGATTTTTCGCGCAGCGTCTGGCTGATCGACCGCCGCACGCGCGAGATGCGCATGCTGACGACGGGCCACAAGACCACCGCCGCCGACCATCCGCACCCGACGTTCAACGCGGACGGCACGAAGATCGAGATCCAGTCGGCGATGCTGGCCGAGGACGGACGGTCGATGAACATCGTGATCGTGCCGGTGCCCGAGGACTGGCTGGCACGCAAATGACGGCGTCAATGCAAGTCCGATACCGTCACATTGCGCAGCTGGTACGGCGTGCCTTCCAGCTGGAAGCCGATACGGCCCCGCCGCGGCTGCACCGCCGTCACGCGGTTCTGCGGCACGCCGTTCACGATTACTTCCACGGTGCCGTCGCGGCTGACGATATCGGCGCTGTTCCATTCGCCAGGCGGGCGTTCGCTGTCCGGCGCCGTGTGCGCCTTGATGACGGGCTGCGCGCCCGGCGCGCTGGTGGCCGGCTCGGCAAACGTGGCGCCGGCCATCGGCAGCAGGTCGCCGGCGCCGCCCCGCTTTGTCTGCACCTGCAGGCTGAGTGGCCAGACGCGGTCCATCGGGCCGTCGCTGATGTGCAGCAGCACGCCGGCGTTGCCCGGCTTGTCCGTCCAGCGCCATTCCACGTGCAGGCGGTAGTCGCCATAGCTGGCCCGCGTGGCGAAGTAGCCCGAGGGCTTGCCGGCAACGTCCAGCACACCGTCCGCCCGCACCTTCACGACGTCCCGCAATGACGCCGCGGGTTCCGTGTGCAGTTCCCAGTCCGCCAGGGCCGCCGCATCCAGCAGGTTCCGCTGCGGTGCCGGTGCGACGGCGCATGCCGTGACGGCGCCGCACAGCAGTCCGGTGCACAATAATGTTCTGATCATGCCTTACACTCCGAGGTCCATTCATCCATGAAAAACTCCATCCTTGCCGTGATGCTGTCCGCCCTCTCTACCTGCGCCCTGGCGCAAAACGTATTGCCCCTGTGGCCTGAAGGCGTGCCGGGTGCGCGTGCCATCGGTCCCGAACAGCACGATAACGGGCGTATCGCCAACGTCAGCGAACCCACGCTGACGTTGATCGGCCCCGCCGTCGACCGGCCCAACGGCACGGCCGTCATCGTCGCTCCCGGCGGCGGCTACGTGCGGCAGTCGGCCGATCGCGAGGGCACCCAGTATGCCACCTGGCTCAGCACCCTGGGCGTGACGACGTTCGTGCTGAAGTACCGCATGCAGGAATTCGGCCACCCGGCGCCGCTGCAGGACGTGCTGCGCGCGGTGCGGCTGCTGCGCTCCCGCGCGGCGGAGTTCCATATCGACCCGCAGCGCATCGGCGTCATGGGCAGCTCCGCCGGCGGCCACCTGGCCGCCAGTGCCGGCACGCTGTTCGACCATCCGCTGGGCCGCACCGGCAATGCCCTCGACAAGGTCAGCGCGCGGCCAGACTTCCTGATGCTGATGTATCCCGTCATTGCGATGGACGGCCCGGCCGCGCACGCGGGCTCGCGCAAGGCGCTGCTGGGCGCCAATCCTGCGCCCGAGGCGGTGCGGCTGATGTCGGTGGAGCGCCAGGTCACGCCGCGGACGCCGCCCACGCTGCTGATCCACACGCAGGCCGACGCCGCGGTCCCCGTCGAGAACAGCATCCTGTTCTACCAGGCGCTCACAAAAGCGCACGTGCCGGCCGAGATGTACCTGTTCGAGCAGGGCGAGCACGGCATGGGCATGCGCGACGGGCTGGCCAACGCGTCGATGTGGCCGCGCCGCGCGGAGGAATGGCTGCGCAGCCGCGGCCTGCTGACGCCATCGGCCAACGCCGCTCAGGCGAAATAAAACATCGGCTGCAACGGCCACTCGCGGGGCCGGTTGCCCGGCTCCACTTCCATGATGTCGGCCATATGATCCCACCAGCGGCGCATGACCGGCAATTGCGGCAACGCGTCCGCCGTGTGGCTGTCGCGCAGCTTCAGCACGGCAAACAGGATCAGGGTCTCCTCGTCCAGGAAGATGGCGTAGTCGTAAATGCCGGCCTGGGACAGCGCCGCGGCCAGGTCCGGCCACAGCTCGTCGTGGCGGCGCTTGTACTCTGCCGCCATGCCGGGTTTGAGTTGCATCTTGAAGCCGCGCTGGATCATCGCCGCACCATTCATTCTTTCACCATCCTTTTCAGTTCCGCGCCGGCCAGCAGGAATGCGCCGACGCCATAGTTGTAGCTGGAAGAAGGCCGGTAGTACGCCGGCTCCGCGCCCGTTTGCTGGATGCCGCCCAGCCGGCCGTCCACGTACACATGCCGCAGCAGGCCCGCCCACGCCTTCCCGATCACGGGGCGGTACGTGGCCGCGTCCAGGTAACCATGGTTGACGCCGTACGCCATGCCGAACACGAACAGTGCAGAGCCGGACGTTTCGGCCAGCGGCCACGTGGCGGGATCGAGCAGGCCGGCGTGCCACAGCCCGTCCGGCCCTTGCAGCGCCGCAATCCGGGCCGCCATTTCGCGCAACTGCTGCACGTAAAACGGCCGCTGCGGATCGTCCGGCGGCAGCACGTCCAGCGTGCGCGCCAGGCCGCCCAGTACCCAGCCTTCGCCGCGCGACCAGAAGATCTTCCGGCCGTTCGGTTCGCGTTTGCCGATATAGCCGGCATCGCGCGCGTACAGGTGTTCGTCGCGGTCGTACAGCAAATCCGACGTCTTGCGCCACTGCGCATGCATGTAGTCGAGATATTTGCGCTCGCCGGTCGCCTGATACATCTTGACCCACACCGGCGGCGCCATGAACAGCGCGTCGCACCACCACCATGGCAGGCGCTCGTCGTCCGGCCTGAGCGTCCGCAACGGCAGCAGCGTGTCGAGGTGGCGGCGCGTGTCGGCGATCCACCGTGCGTTCTCGGGACGGGGATCGCGCAGGTACAGCTCCAGCCAGGTCTGGGCGATGCTGATGTCGTCCGCGTTCGGATACGGCCGGTCGCGCAGCTTCCAGTCAAAGCCCTGCGCCATCTGGAACATCGCGTCGCGGTATTTACTGTCGCCGGTCGCTTCCGATGCGGCCATGAACCCCGTGTACAGAACGCTCGACGTCCAGATCCGGTCCAGGTGCGCCATCGTGCGCGGCAGCTGCCAGTCGGCGACCTTGCGCAGCGCATGGTCGATCGCCTGCGGCGTCAGTGCCGGCGACACGTCCGTCGCCAGTGGTCCCGGTTCGGCCGGCGCGTCGCCGAAGTGGCGTGCAATGTCCTTGTCGATAATGGCTTGCATCGCGGCTGTCGGCTCCGGGTACCGCGGCACAGTACTGCATGCGCCGCAGGCGGCCAGCACGGCGGCAGCGATCATCCGCATCGGCATGTTCATGATTTGTCCTGCTCCTCGTAGCTCTTCTTCGATGGGTCTTCCTTCGGTGGGCGTGGCCGCACGACGAGATGCGCCGGCGGCAGGCCGATCACCTGCCGGCTGTTCTCGACGTCGATGCGGGTGCCCAGCGCCAGCTTCACGGCGTCGAAACGCCAGTCCTCGATGTCGTACAGCCAGCCGCCCTCCTTTGCCTGGATGTCCAGGTGATTCAGGCGGAAGCGCTGCAGCGGTGCCTGCGCGTAACCGTCCACTTCGAACGCGCGCGTGGCGCCCGTCGCCCTGATATTGGCTATAGTGACGTCGTGGAAGCGCGCCCTGCCCTGCTCGGGCGGCACCGGCGTCGCCAGCACGCGCCAGGCAGGCGGCACGTCCTTCACGTCGGCGGGAATGCGCGCGTAGCTGTAGCTGGGGTTCCAGTTCATCGTGATGCGCAGCACCACGGGAACGTCCCGCATCGTGATGTCATGCAGGCGCAGGTTCTCGCCAAAGCCGCCGCGCGTGTGCGCCGACTTGAACAGGATGCCCACCGGGACCTTGCCTTCCACCGTGATGTTGTATGCCTCGATATTGCGAAAGCCCCCGGAAGTCTCGCTGCCGAACGTGATCCCGGCCGCAGCCGCGCGTACGACGGAGTCGCGGATGACGACGTCCTCGGTCGGCCGTGCCACGCGCAGGCCGTCCGCATCGCGTCCCGCCTTCATGCACAGCGCGTCGTCGTTGACGTCGATGTCCGCATGCTGCACCAGCACCCGTTTCGACGAGTCGATATCGATGCCGTCCGTCGAGGGACCCAGTCCGTCCGAGTTGTTGCGGATGACGACACTGTCCACCGTGACGTCCGACGAGTAGCAGATGTGCAGCGTCCAGAAGCCGGAGCGGCGCAGCAGCAGCCCGCCGCCGACCTTGACGTCGCTCGAATCGAACACCTGGATCAGGCGCGGGCGCTGCGCGTCGTAGTCCGAGGCCCAGCGCAGGCCGCGCGGCTCGTAGGCGCGACGCAATGTCCAGTAGCTGTCCCAGAACACCTTGCCGTCGCCGTCGATCGTCCCTTCGCCTTCGATGGCGGCCTTGCGCTGCCGGTAGACGTTGACGAGTGCCGCGGGCCAGGCCATTTCGATGCCGGCGATCCGCGTCGGCATGACCGGGTAGTCGCGGATATCCTGCGATCCCAGCAACGTCACACCCTTGTCGATGCGCAGCGTGACGCCGCTCTTCACGAAGATCGAGCCGGTGAGATACGTCCCGGCCGGGAAGACCACGGTGCCGCCGTCCTTTGCCGCCGCGTCGATGGCGGCCTGGATCGCCCCGGTATTCATCGTCCGGCCATCCGGCTTCGCGCCGAACCGCTCGACGCTGACCGTGGCTGCCGCGGCGCCCGTCATCAGCAGCATCGCCAGCGCCGCACCCAGTAGTTTCATCATCCTTGCCTCACTCGATAAGGAGCCGCACGGGGCCCAGCAGGCCGGATGGCCGCGGCGCGATCAGCTGTGTATCCTGCGGCACGAAACGCTGGCCGTAGCGCGCCCACAGCAGGCGGTAGTCGGGCCGCTCCTGGCCGGCCAGCAGATTGAGCGACAGATTTGCCACCTTCACTTCGATACGGTTGCGGCCCGCACGCAGCAGCCGCGTTACGTCGATCCGGTACGGCGGCGACCACACAGCACCCGCGCGCCGGTCGTTAACGAACACCACCGCCGCCTCCCGGACCGGGCCTTCCAGCATGGCCCGCATACCGGCAGGCACCTTGGGCACGGTGTCCAGCGGCGTGCCCTCGCCGAAGTCCAGCATGACGCGGCCATCGACGGCCGGCAGCTCGACATCGCGCGCATAGGTGACCTCGGCGGATACGTAACGCGTGACCGGATCGTCCGTCCATGACCGCAGCGTCGCCATGCGGCGCGGCGCACTGCCCGGGAACGTCACCTGCCAGTCGCGCGACAGGTCGGCCAGCAGCTTGATCGGCTTCGGCGCCGGTGCCGGCGCCACCGGTTGCGGCGCATCCGTCAGCACCAGCACGCGTGACTCGTACGGCGCCAGCGTCAAGGACAGCGATGGCACGACACCGGCCGCCACCTTGGTGCCGTCCATCGGATTCCACCAAGCCGCATGCGCGCGCGGCGCATGCAACGTGGCAGTCGTCGCCACGGGGCGGTTGCCGGTATTGGCGATGAAGTAGATGTCGGCATCGGGCAGCCGGCGCCGGATGAAGCCAACACTGGAAGCCTGCGACGCGAGGCGCAAATCCGCTGGCAACGGCAGCGCGGCGCCGACGGCGGCATCGTCGTCCACCTGCCGCACGTTGGGGTGTGCAAACAGCGCCGCCACCGCCGCGCCGATCGATTGCTTGTCGCGAAAGCCTGGCGCGAGGGTCGGCCGGCCGATCGCGACGATCCGCCCGCCCCCGTCCACGTACGCCTGCAGCTTTTGCAGCACCGCCGGCGCCAGCCGCGTTACATGCGGCAGCACCAGCACGGGATGTTTGACGCCCAGCGCCAGCACGGACTGGGCATCGACGTAATCGAGGTTGTGGCCCGCATCGAGGATCGCCGCGGTCAGCCCGGGCGTGACGAACCGGTGCATCTCCGCCGATACGGACATCTTGCCCGGTGTGAGCGATGCATACACGTCGTCCACCGGCAGGAACACGGCAACGTCGTTCGCCGGCTCGCCCTGGCGCAGCAGGTAGCTCATGCGCTGCAGGTATGCGTTCACGTCGGGCATGACGTTCCACCACGGCTGGTGGTCGTTGAAGACGGCCGCCGCGTAGAACGAATAGCCCGGCTCGCGCGCGCCCGGCGGCGTGTACGGCCAGCCGTGGCCGACGAACTGGTTGACGCCTTGCAGCAGCATGCGGTCCGCTTCCGCCTTCATGTCCAGTGGCGTCGCCGCGAACGCGGGAGAGTTCAGCCATGTCCACGTCTCCGCCGAGATCACGGGGCGGTTGTACAGATGCCCGGCGGACGTGGCCCAGCGCGTGAACGAGAACTCGCGGAACTGCGGCCCCTCGCCTTCCGGCAGCGCCACGAGGCGGTTGCTGGACATCGTCACCACGGGCTCGCCGTACGTCTGCGAGCGAAAGCGCGTGCCGTGTTGCGTCGCCCAGTCGTTCACGGGTGTCAGATAGCGTTCGTCGACGAGCTCCGTCTGCGTCTGCGCCCAGTCGTGGCGCAGCGCCGCCGCGTCCGGGCCCTGGCCGGTGTAGATCACGGGCAGGTAAGGCGCCAGGTCGTAGCCGCGCCGGCGCCGGAACTCGGCCAGGAAATCGTCGGTCCAGTCGGTGTTGTAGACCTCCAGGCTGTCCGAGAAGACGGCGTATGGCGGCCGGTCGCCGAAGGCTTTCAGCAGCGGTTCGGCCACCGTGGCCAGGTGCCGGTCGATGGCGCCGCGACTGAGGTGATCCAGTACGAAGCCTTCAGCGCCCAGCGCGGCGCGCTTGACCTGCTGGCCGGTGCGGCTGGCAACGTAGAACGCGACGACACGCTCGAACGGTGCCGGCGGCACGGATGCGCGGCCCGACTTGTCGTCCAGCGCCAGCGGGCGCATTGCCGCCGCATCGAATGCCTTGTCGGTACCGGGACCGGCAAACGCCGCCAGCAGCGATTCGCCGCTCATGATCGCCGGCAGCGGGACGGACGTCGCGCCCGCCGGCAGCGGATGCAGCGCCTGCCGCAAGCGGCCAGCCGCATCCTGCACGCTCACGTGCGGTCCGCCGTAGGGCCAGCCGCTGGCCAGCGTCATGTCCACGCGCAGCCCGTGCTGGTGCGCCTTGTCGTTGACGAAGCTGACGGCGTCCAGGAAGTCGGGCGACAGGTACGGCACGTTGCGAATGCCCCGTGCCGGGTCGTCCAGTTCCATCGGGTAGACAGGCTGGATTTCAAAGCCGCCGAAGCCGCCGGCCTTCATCGCCAGCATTTCCTTCTCCAGCTGCTGCTTAACGACGGCCGGGCCGAACCACCACCAGCGCACCATGGCGCGGGCGTCGTCCGGTGGCGTCGTGAAGCGCGCGGCGATGTCCGTGATGTCGGCGGTTGCGGCGGTTGCGGCGGTTGCGGCGGCCGATGCGAACAGGCAGGCGAGTGCCAGCAGGCGGGCCGGCGCCCGCCCGCGCACGATGCGGGCAGTCATGGGGACCGGCGTCAGACGATGCCGCTGCTGGAAGCCCCCGCCTTTGCCGGGCGCCGCTCGGCGGCCATGCCGCGATAGCCGCTGGCGCGATACGCGCCGACGGGATCGGCGGCGCCGCCAGCACGCAGCCGGGCCATCGCCAGGATCGGGCTGACATCCGTGCGGTATGCCGCCTTCAAGGCCTGTGCGGCCTGCAAGACGTCGTTGCCTTCCTGGTGCGCACGCAGTGCGTTGCGGTCGACCAGTGCGGCCTGGACGAACGCTCGCTGCACTTCCACCGCGCTGGACATCAGGCTTTCGATCGGGTCCGTCACGTTGTGCGACTGGTCCAACATGTAGGCGGGGCTGAACGACGGGTCGCGCTGTGCCGCGTCGGCCAGCTCGTTAAAGACGAGGAACAGCTGGAACGGGTTGATGCTGCCCGAATCGAGGTCATCGTCGCCGTATTTGCTGTCGTTGAAGTGGAAGCCACCCAGCTTGCCGAACTGCGCCAGGCGCGCGACGATCATTTCGATATTCGTGTTCGGCGCATGGTGGCCCAGGTCGACAAGGCACTTGGCCTTCGGCCCAAGCTCCGTGGCGCAGGCGAAGCTCGTGCCCCAGTCGGCGATCGTCGTCGCATAGAACGCCGGCTCGAACAGTTTATGTTCGATGAACAGCTGCCAGTCCTGCGGCAGCGCGCCGTAGATGTCGCGCATGCTGTCCAGGTAGCGCTCCAGCGCGCCGCGCAGGTTGTGCTGCCCGGGGAAGTTGGCGCCGTCGCCGACCCACACCGTCAGCGCTTTCGAGCCCAGCGCGCGCCCCAGTTCGATGCATTCGATATTGTGCGCCACGGCCTGGGCGCGCACGGCGCCGCTTTGCGCCGTCAGGCTGCCGTACTTGTACGTCTGCGCCTGGTCCTGCTGGTCCTGGAACGTGTTCGAGTTGACCGCATCGAAACCCAGGCCGTAGCCTTCCGCGATCTCGCGCAATGCCGCCGGATCGTCGGTGCGGTCCCACGGGAAGTGCAGTGAGACGGCGGGCGTGGCGCGCGTCAGCTGGTGGATCACCGCGCAGTCTTCCATCTTTTCAAACACGTTGCGCGGCTCGCCCCGGCCCGGGAAGCGGGCAAAGCGCGTGCCGCCCGTGCCGACGCCCCAGCTGGGCACCGCCACCGCGAAGCCTTGTGCCAGTGCCGTCAGCTTTTCGATATCGACGCCGCGGCGGGCCAGCATGCCACCCAGCGCGTCGTAGTCGGCCTGCACGTGCGCCTGCACCGAGGCATTGTGTTCGGCCACGCGGCCAGCGTCGATGACTGCATTTGAAGCTGTTGCGTTCATTCCTGTCTCCTTGGATACCTGTTCCGCTTATCGTTTTTTTTAATTCTAGCGCGTGAACGCCCCGGCGTTGCCGGCATCGACGTTGAGGATATTGCCGGTGCTCTTCGCGGCCTTGTCGCTGGCGAGGAAGTACACGGCTTCGGCAATGTCCTCGGGCAGCACGGAAAGCTTCAGCATGCTGCGCTCGCGGTAGAACTTCTCGACGTCGTCCGCGTCGATCTTGTTCGACTGCGCCCGCTCCTGCTTCCACTTGCCGTCCCAGATGCGTGAGCCGCGGATGACGGCATCCGGATTGACGACGTTGACGCGGATGCCGTGCGGCGCGCCTTCCAGCGCGATGCAGCGGGCCAGGTGGATCTCGGCCGCTTTTGCCGTGCAGTAGGCCGAGGCGCCGGCCGAGGCTACGAGACCGTTCTTGCTGGCGACGAAGACCATGCTGCCTCCCAGCCCCTGCTGCTTCATCGTGCGGAACGCGCTGCGGCTGACGAGGAAGTAGCCCTTGACGAGGATGTCCTGGTTGCGGTTCCAGACGTCCAGCGTGGTGTCCTCCAGCGGGCTCGATGACGCGATGCCGGCATTCGAGATCAGCAGGTCCACGCCGCCGAAGCGCAGCGCACAGGCCGACAGCACCTGCTCGACATCCTCCTCGCGGGTGATGTCCGCGACGACGCCCGCCACGCTGTCCTTGCCGCCCGCTTTCGCCAGGTTCTCGCGTGCCCCTTCCAGCGCTTCGGCGTCGATATCGGTCAGCATCACACAGGCGCCTTCAGCCAGCAACTGCCGCGCCACGGCCTGGCCGATGCCGCCGGCGCCGCCCGTCACCAGCGCGATGCGGCCGGCCAGGCTTTTCGGCTTCGGCATGCGCTGCAGTTTCGCTTCTTCCAGCAGCCAGTATTCGATGTCGAACGCTTCCTGTTCCGGCAGGCCGACATACGTATCGACGCCGTTCGCGCCGCGCATCACGTTGATCGCGTTGACGTAGAACTCGCCCGCGATGCGCGCCGTGGCCTTGTCCTTGGCGAACGACAGCATGCCCACGCCGGGGATCAGGTAGATGATCGGATTGGCGTCGCGCACGGCCGGGCTGTTATCGTGCTTGCAGCGTTCGTAGTACGCCACGTAATCGTCGCGGTAGCGCGCCAGTCCTTCATCCAGGCTGGACGCGACCTTGTCGAAGTCGGGGTTGGCGGGATCGAATTCGATCACGTACGGGCGGATTTTCGTGCGCAGGAAGTGATCGGGGCAGGACGTGCCCAGCGCGGCCAGCGGCTGCAGGTCGCGGCTGCAGACGAATTCCAGCACGGCTTCCGAGTCGTCGAAGTGACCCAGCTTGAATTCGGTCTTGCTGATCTTGCCCCGCAGGAGCGGCATCAGGCGGGCTGCCAGCGCCGCGCGTTCCTCTCCCGGCAGCGGCGTGACAGCGGCGCCGCCGAACACGGGCTGCTTCACGTTCGCCCCCAGCCACTCCTCGGCGCGCTGGATCATCGCCAGCGTGTTTTCATAACAGGATTTGGCCGTATCGCCCCACGTGAACAGGCCGTGGCCTTCCAGGATGATGCCCTTCAGGTGCGGCTGGCTTTGCGATACCTCTTCCAGCTTCAGCCCCAGGTCGTAGCCGGGCCGCTGCCACGGTAGCCAGCCCAGTTCTCCTTCGAAGATGCGCTGCGTCAGCGCGCGGCTGTTGGCGCAGGCGGCGATCGCGATGACGGCATCGGGATGCATGTGGTCGACGTGCTTGCGGTCGATGTAGGCATGCAGCGGCGTGTCGATGCTGGCCGCGCGCGGGTTCAGGTTGAACGTGCAGTGCGGCAGGTAGGCCACCATCTCGTCTTCCAGCGCCAGCCCGCGGTAACGCCCCTTCAGCGCGCGCAGCTTGTCCATGTACAGCGTCGAGAAGCCATCGAGCCTGATGCTGCCCAGGTCTCCGCCGGAGCCCTTCACCCACAGCACCTCGACCTGTTCGCCGCTGAGCGGGTCTGACATCATCACCTTGGCCGACGTATTGCCGCCGCCGAAATTGGTGATGCGCAGGTCGGAGCCCAGCAGGTTGGAGCGGTACAGCAGCAGTTCCGGCTCGCTCATGGCGGCCGCCTGCGCGTCGTCCCATAACGAGGCGATGGGCTGCTTTTGCTTTCCGGACTTCTCATTTCCCTGCGCTGATTCGTGCGATGCCGTCATACGTTCTCCGTCGTTGATTTGCGTTCTGTTTTGCCGGGCGTTCGCCTCCCTGGCAAGCGCAGTCAGTAGAAAACAGCGGCCCTTGGGGTGTCAATGCACAAGCGCTCAACCGGATGACCAAGAATGAATTAATCATAAGGATGATTGAAACACGCATCCGCTCACGCAGCTGTGGGCAAATAGTCACGGTATTGAGCAGTTGGTGATTGACGACCCAAATTGAAGTGTTTAGCCTCTACCGTTAACAAACAGACCACTCCGGGCTTTGCCTGAGAAGTAGGATCAACATAAAGGAGACGACAATGGTTAATCACAAGCGCCGTAAACGTTTGCTGAAGCTGCTCGCCGAGCACCAGAACGCCAGTGTTCCACAACTGGTCGAATGGCTCAGCGCTTCCCCCGCCACCGTGCGCCGCGACATCAGCTGGCTGGCCGCGCGCAACCTGTTGACGCGGACCCGCGGCGGCGCGGCCAACCTGGCGCAGAAGAAGCGCAACTTCGCGCTGACGAGCGAAACGTTCGAGCACAATATCCAGTGCTTCGCCGAGCGCAAACGCGCCATTGCCCGCTACGCGGCCGGCATGTGCGACGAAGGCGAGACCATTGTCATCAACGGCGGTACGACCACCTTCATGATGGCCGAATTCCTCGTCGATAAACACCTGAAGATCCTGACGAATTCGTTCCTGATGGCCGAGCGCCTGCTGGTCTCCAGCGAGAACGAGATCATCCTCCCCGGTGGCAAGGTATATCGCGAACAGAACGTGATTCTCTCCCCGTTCGACAACGACATCACGCAGCACCACTACGCGGCCAAGATGTTCATGAGCGTCTACGGCCTGTCGCTGCTGGGATTGATGGAAGCGGACCCGCTGCTGATCCAGGCCGAGAAGCGCCTGATCGGCCAGGCCGAGGAACTGATCGTATTGGCCGACAGCTCCAAGTTCGCCAAGAAGGCGGGCCTGATCCTGTGCGGCCTCGATCGCGTCTCGACCGTGATCACCGATACCTACGCGTCCGACGCGGCCGTGCAGCTGCTGGAGCAGTCCGGCGTCAAGGTCGTTACCGTCGCGCCGGAAGCCGTGCCGGCGCCGCAGCCGCCGATGTCGTTCCCGTACGGGTTCGAGTTCCAGGCCCAGAGCATCTATCAAACGGAGACATCGCATTGAGCCCGCGCGCATTCAAGAAAAGAGCCCTGCTCGCGTCAATGCTGGCACTGGGCGTGCTGGCCGCCTGCGGCGACAAGCCGGCCGCGCCGACCGATGGCAAGATCCGCATCGCGATGGTCGTCAAGAGCCTGGGCAACGGCTTCTTTGACGCGGCCCACACGGGCGCGAAGGAAGCGGCGGCCCAGTTGAAGGACGTCGAGATCATCTACACGGGTCCGACCACGCCCAGCGCGGAAGGCCAGATCGAAATCATCAACTCGCTGATCAGCCAGAAGGTCAACGCGATCGTCATCTCCGCCAACGATCCGAACGCGCTGGTGCCGATCGCGAAGAAGGCCATGCAGCGCGGGATCAAGGTGGTGTCGTTCGACAGCGGCCTGGCGCCCGAGGGCCGGCTGATGCAGCTGAACCCTTCGAATGCGCAGCTGATCGGCCGCAAGCAGCTGGAGATGGCCAGCAGCGCCATCGGCGGCGCCGGCGAGATCGCGATCCTGTCCGCATCGGCCCAGGCGACAAACCAGAACCTCTGGATCGACGTGATGAAGTCCGAACTGGCCAAACCGGAGTTTGGAAAACTGAAGCTCGTGGCCACCGTCTACGGCGACGACCAGTCGGACAAGAGCTACCGCGAAGCGCAGGGCCTGTTGCGCAGCTACCCGAACCTGAAGGCGATCATCGCCCCCACCACCGTCGGCATCAACGCGGCCGGCAAGGCGGTCGTCGACGAGAAGCTGGTCGGCAAGGTGTACGTCACCGGTCTTGGCCTGCCGTCCGAAATGGCCGGTCATGTGAAGAGCGGCGCCGTCAAGGAGTTCGCCATCTGGAATCCGATCGACCTGGGTTACGCGGCCACGTATGCGGCCTACGATTTCGTCAAGGGCCATCCGGACGCGAAAGCGGGCGGCAAGGTGGACGCGGGACGCATGGGCAGCATCGCCATCGACGCGAAGGGCGAGGCCTCGATGGCCGAGCCGTTCACGTACAACGCCGCCAATATCGACCAGTTCTCGAAGATTTTTTAGACCATGGCAGCGACTCTTCATGAACCGGCAGCGCCGGGAACGCACTCGCACAGCCCTGTCCTCCAGCTGGCTGGCATCAGCAAGCGCTTTGCCGGCATCGTGGCGCTCAACAAGGTAGCGCTATCCGTGGCGGCCGGCGAAGTCATGGCGCTGATCGGCGAGAACGGCGCCGGCAAGTCCACGCTGGTGAAAACGCTGACGGGCATCTACCAGCCCGACGAAGGCAGCATCCTGCTGGGCGGCCAGCCCGTCACGTTCGCCAACGCGCAGGACGCGATGGCGGCCGGGATCACGGCCGTGCATCAGGAAAGCGTGATGTTCGACGAGCTGACGGTGGCCGAGAACATCTATGTGGGCCGGCAGCCCGTCAAGGGCGGCCGCATCGACTGGCGCCGCATCGAAGAGGAAGCCGCGCAGCTGTTCGCGCGGCTGGAAGTGGCGCTGCCGGTGCGGGCGAAAGTGAAAGACCTGTCGGTCGCGCAGCGCCATTTTGTCGAGATCGCGCGGGCGCTGTCGCAGCAGGCCCGCGTCGTCATCCTGGACGAACCCACGGCCGCGCTGTCGCAGCGCGAGATCCAGGAACTGTACCGCATCGTGCGCCAGCTGCGCGCGGCCGGCACGGCGATCATCTTCATCACGCACAAGTTCGACGAGATCTTTGCCGTGGCGGACCGCTACACGGTGCTGCGCGACGGCCAGTACGTTTCCAGCGGCAGCATCGCCGACGTGACGGAAGCGGACCTGGTTGCGCTGATGGTAGGCCGTGCCGTGCACGACGCCTATCCGAAGGCGGACGTGGCGCCCGGTCCCGTACTGCTCGAGGTGGACAGCTTCTGCCATCCAACGGAATTCGACAACGTCAGCTTCACGCTGCGCCAGGGCGAAATCCTCGGCTTCTATGGCCTCGTTGGCGCCGGCCGCTCGGAAGTGATGCAGGCGCTGTTCGGCTTGAGCCCACTCGCGCGCGGCACCGTCAAACTGGACGGCGCATCGGTGCGCATCGGCTGCGCCGCCGACGCGATACGGCACGGCATCGCCTACGTGCCGGAAGACCGGCAGCACCAGGGCGCGCACCTGACGATGCCGATCCTGCACAACATCACGTTGCCCATCCTGGACCGCATCGGCTTCTTCCTGCGCGGGCGCCGCGCCGAGGAGAATGCCGTGGCACGCCACTACAGCGAGCAGCTGGAACTGAAGGCCAGCCACCTGTGCCAGCACGTGGCCGAGCTCTCGGGCGGCAACCAGCAGAAGGTCGTGCTGGGCAAATGGCTGGCGACAAATCCAAAGGTGATCATTCTCGACGAACCGACCAAGGGCATCGACATCGGCTCCAAGGCCGCCGTACACCGCTTCATCGGCCAGCTGGTCAGCCAGGGGCTGGCCGTGATCCTCGTGTCGTCCGAACTGCCCGAGGTGCTGGGGCTTGCCGACCGCATCGTCGTGATGCACCAGGGCCGCGTGCAGCGCGAATTCTCCCGGCTGGAGGCGACGCCGGAGAACGTCGTCGCGGCAGCATCCGGCTGCAAAGAAGATGTCCCGGAGGCCGCATGAACATGTTCAGACAACGCGAAACGCTGCTGGCCTGTTCCATCGTTGTGCTGGTGTGCCTCGTGGGCCTGCGTTCACCCGTGTTCGTCAGCGCCGCCAGCCTGTCCAACCTGCTCACCGACAGCACCTTGCTGATCATGCTGGCGCTGACGCAGATGCTGGTGATCGTCACGCGCGGTGTCGATTTGTCGGTGGCGTCGAACCTGGCGCTGTCGGGCATGATGGCCTCGCTGCTGGCGTCGCGCCATCCGGGGCTGCCGCTGCTTGCAGTGGTGTTGGCCGCCACCGCCATCGGCCTGGTACTGGGCCTCGTCAACGGCTGGCTGATCGGCTACCTGGAGCTGCCCCCGATCGTCGTCACGCTCGGTACGATGAGCGTGTATCGCGGCCTCGTGTTCGTGCTGTCCGGCGGCGCCTGGGTGTCGTCGCACCAGATGCCGCAGGCGTTCATCGCGTTTCCGCTGACTCGCCTGCTGGGCGTCACGCACCTCGTCTGGATCGCGGCCGCCGCCGTGCTGGCGGCGTGGTTCATTGCGCGCCACAGCCGTTTCGGGCGTGACCTGTACGCCGTCGGCAATGCGCCGTCGTGCGCGCGCTATGTCGGCATTCCGATGGCGCGCCGCCTGTTGTGGACCTACGGCCTGTCCGGCGCCATGGCCGGCCTGTGCGGCTACCTGTGGGTGGCGCGCTATGCCGTCGCCTACACGGAGATCGCCTACGGCTTTGAATTCACCGTAATCGCCGCCTGCGTCATCGGCGGCATCAGCATCGCCGGCGGCACGGGCAGCGTGACGGGCGCCGTGCTGGGCGCCCTGTTCCTGGCCGTGATCGGCAACGCACTGCCTGTCGTGCAGGTGTCGCCATTCTGGCAAAGCGCGCTGACGGGCCTCGTCATCCTGGCCGCGGTGCTGATCAACGCCCGCGACGGCAAGCATGGCGGCCGCCAGATCCTGCCCCTGCACCTGCTGCAACGGGGTGCCGCATGAACTCTTCGACCGCCAACATGACCATCACCCACAGCTCGCGCTACACGATCCTCGACCGTCCCGGCTTTCGGCTGGGTGCCCTGCTGGGCAAGTGGGAAACGCTGCTGGCCCTTCTGTTCGTGGCCGCATTCCTCGTCAACGGCATTCTCGTGCCGAACTTCCTCGACCCGTACAACCTGGCCGACGGCACGTTCAACTTCAGCGAGAAGGCGCTGATCGCACTGCCGATGGCGCTGTTGATCATCTGCCGCGAGATCGACATTTCCGTCTCCGGCATCCTGGCGCTGTGCTCCGTTGCCCTCGGCCTGGCCAACACCCATGGCGTGCCGCCGGCGCTGCTGCTGCCCGTCGCGCTGGCGGCCGGCACGGTGTGCGGGCTGCTGAACGGCGTGCTGGTGACGCGCTTCGCGCTGCCGTCGATTGTCGTCACCATCGGCACCGTTTCGCTGTTCCGCGGACTGGCCAGCGTCGTCCTGGGCGACAAGGCCTTTACCGGCTACCCGCAATTGATGGCCGACTGGGGCCAAGGCTACTTCTTCGACGTGATTCCGCGCGAGTTCGTCGTGCTGCTGGCGTTCGCCGCGATCTTCGCCGTGGTGCTGCATGCGACGCGTTGGGGCCGGCGCATCTACGCCATCGGCAACAACCCGGTGGCGGCGCGCTTTGCCGGCATCGAAGTGAATCGCTATCGCCTCGTGCTGTTCATGCTGACGGGCGCCATGGCGGGACTTGCGGCCTACCTGCTGACCGGTCGCATCGGCAGCACGCGGCCGAATATCGCCATGGGCTGGGAGCTGGAAGTGATCACGATGGTGATCCTGGGCGGCGTCAGTATCGCCGGCGGCGCAGGCACCATCGGCGGCGTGCTGCTGGCAGTGCTGACCCTGGGCACGGTGACGTACGGCCTGTCGCTGGCGAATGTACCGGGCATCTACATGACGATCGTGATCGGCCTGCTGCTGCTCGTGACGATTGCCGTGCCGCGGCTACTGCGCGGACGCAAGGTGGCGAAATGACGGCGACCGTCGTTGTCGATATCGGCAAGACCAACGTCAAGCTGGCACTGATCGATGCCGAAGGCCGCCAGCTGGCCGAGCGGCGCCGTGCCAATGCCGTGCTGCGCGACGGCCCCTACCCGCATCACGACACGGAAGGCATCTGGCACTGGATGCTGGACGGCCTGCGCGAGTTTGCAACGCTGGCGACGATCGATGCCATCGTGCCCGTCACGCACGGCGCGACGGCGGCGCTGGTCGATGACGACGGCCTGACGCTGCCGATCCCGGACTACGAGCACGAACCGGCCGCCCCGCTGGCGCAGTATCTCGCCATGCGGCCACCGTACGCGGACACGCACTCGCCGCGCCTGCCGGCGGGCCTGAACCTGGGCCGGCAGCTGGCATGGCTGGCGACGGCGTACCCGATCGAGTTCGCGCGCACGCGCCACATCCTCATGTATCCGCAATACTGGGCGTGGCGGCTGTGCGGCGTTGCGGCGGGCGAAGTGACGTCGCTGGGCTGCCATACGGATTTATGGGACCCGGGCCGGCAACGCTATTCGTCGCTCGTCGACGGCATGGGCTGGCAGTCGCTGATGCCGCCACTGCGCCGCGCGTGGGACACGCTGGGCACGATCCTGCCTGAACTGGCGGCGCAGACCGGTCTGCCCGCCGGCTGCCGCGTCGTCTGCGGCATCCACGACAGCAATGCGTCGCTGCTGCGTCATCTGGGCGGCGACGACGTTCCGGCCGTGCTGTCCACGGGGACGTGGGTCATCGCCGCGGCACCGGGCAAGTCGCTGGACGGCCTGCGCGAGGAAGCGGACATGCTGGCCAATACCAGCGCATTGGGGCACGCCGTCCCCAGCATGCGCTTCATGGGCGGGCGCGAGTTTGCCGAGCTGGCCGGATCGGCGCCGGTATCCTGCAGCGCCGGCGCCCTGCAGCGGATGATCGACGGCGGTACTTACGCGCTGCCCGGCTTTGCCGGCGCCGGCGGCCCGTTTGCCGGCCGCGCCGGCAGCATCGTCGGCCCCGCGCCTGTCAACGACACGGAGCGCTGCGCGCTTGCCACGCTGTACTGCGTGCTGATGAGCGACTACTGCCTGACGGCGCTGGGTGCCGATGGCGCCGTCGTGGTCGAGGGCAGCTTCACCGGCAACCCGCATTTCGCGCCGCTGCTGGCGGCCCTGCGGCCGGGCCAGTCCATCGCGGTGACCGACGATGCCAGCGGTACCACGTGCGGCGGGTGGATGCTGGCGCACTGGGGCCGCGTGCCGGGTGTGCGCTCGAGCGTCGCGGCACCGCTGGCGTTGCGCGGGTTGGCGGCTTATCGGGATGCGTGGCTGGCTCAGCTGAACTAAATTGGGGTCAGGTCCGACATTCGGACATGAACGCGGTTGAAATGTCCGAATGTCGGACCTGACCCTTTATTCGGCCCCTTTATTAGTTCCGCAATGTCCGAATGTCGGACCTGACCCCGATGTTCCTGCTTCACGCAGTACGTCGGGGACAGGCACCTCGTCGGGCGTTCGCCCGAAGAGGAGCCAGTCCCCGGCATCATCCGCGGCCAACGGCTCCGCAGTACCACCGGCGCTTCTCAATCCGCGACGGGTGCGCCGAAGTCCGGCGTGCCGTCGGCGCGCCACGCGATCGCCTGCGCGCGCGTATGCCGGTCGGGGTTCTGCAACGGGTTGCCGACGATGTCGCGGTAGTTGCGGGCGTGGTAGACGAGGATGTCGGTCTTGCCGTCCGGCGTGGTCGTGAACGCGTTGTGGCCAGGGCCGTACTGGCTGTTGGCGGCGCTGCTGGCGAATACCGGCTGCGGCGATTTGATCCAGGAGCGTGCGTCCAGCAGGTTGGCGCCCGCGGGCGCGGTCAACATGCCCAGCGCGTAGTTCGCGTCCGTCGCGCTGGCCGAATAGGTGACGAATACGCGGCCGTTCTTCACCAGCACGGCGGGCGCTTCGTTGACGTCGTGCTGCACCTTCTCCCACGGATAGTCCGGCTGCGACAGCCGCGTCGCGGGGCCGGCGATGGACAGCGGCGTGTCCATGCGCGCGATGTAGATGGCGGTGACGTGCTTCGCACTGTCCTGCGGACGCTGTGTCCAGAGCAGATAGCGTTTGCCGTCCAGTGCGAACGTGGTGGCATCGAGGGCGAACGACTCCCAGCCCGTTTTCAATTGGCCACGTTCGATCCACTGCCCGCCGAAAGGGTCGTCGGACGCGTTTTCCAGCACGTACAGGCGGATATCCCAGATGGCGTCCGCGCGGCCGGCCGTGAAGTACAGGTACCACTTGCCGTCGATGCGGTGCAGCTCGGGGGCCCAGATGTGATGGCTCATGGGTCCTGCCGCGTGCTTGCGCCAGACGACCTTCGTTTCGGCCGCGCCCAAAGCGTCGAGGCTGCGCGCACGCCGCAGCTCGATCCGGTCGTATTCCGGCACCGTCGCGGTGAAGTAGTACTGGCCGTCCGGCTGCAAGGTCACATGCGGGTCGGCACGCTGCAGCACCAGCGGGTTGTTGAATTTTGCAGCGGCGGTGGCGGCGGATGCGAAAAACGCCACGGACACGAGGCCCGCGGCGCCGAACGATAAAAGGCGCATGGTCAGAATTTGAGCGAGACGCTGGCGTAATAACGGCGCCCGGAGAAGGCCAGCTCGTTGACGCGGAACAGGTCGCCCGCGTCGGTGATCTCTTCCTGGTCCGTCAGGTTCTTGCCCTCGATCGAGAACGTGATGTTGTCATTGTAGCGGTACTGGATCTTCGCATCCAGGTAGCCCGTCTTCTCCTGGAAGTTCGGATTGCCGGAGACGTCGTTCCCGCCCGTGTAGTAGCGGTCACGCGCGTTGTAGGCGACGCGGGCATTGATCGGACCGCGGTCATACCACAGCGCCACGTTGTAGCTGTTTTTCGACAGGCCCGGATACGACAGCACGGTGCCATCGAGGATGTTCAGGCGCTCCGTGCCGGTCGCATACTTGTAGGTCATGCGGGTGTAGTTCACATCGCCGCCGAAGCCGCCCAGCCAGCCGGGCAGGAACGTGAACGCGGTGCGTGCCGTGATCTCGATGCCCTTGGTTGTCGCGCCCTTGCCGTTGACCGGCTGCGTCACGTCCCACTTCGTCCCGTCGTGGAAGACATCCACGTTCTTCTGCAGCTGCTTTTCCAGGATGTAGCTGGAGATGTCCTTCTTGAAGAATGCGACGCTGACCTGTGTGTCCGGGCCCGGATAGTATTCGAGCGACAGGTCCGTGTTCGTCGCACGGAACGGTTTCAGGTCCGGATTGCCGGCCGTGCAGTCGTCGGTGCCGTCGCCGCCGAAAGCGCTGCTGCCGCTGTGCAGGGTGCAGGTGGCGTTCGGCGCCAGCAGGTCGATGCGCGGGCGCGACATCACCTTGCCCCAGCCGACGCGCGCCAGGAAGATGTCCGGCACGAGCCACGTCATCGCGTTCGCGCTGGGCAGCACGTCGTGGTACGAGTTCGCCACGCTGGAGATGCCGTTTTCGACGATATAGTCGGTGTAGCCGGAGATGCCCGTGCCGGTGGCGACGCGGATCTTGTTCTGGTACGAGCCGGTCGCCACGGCGCGGGTGTGCGTATAGCGCGCGCCCACATTGCCGTTGATCGCATAGCCGAACAGCTCCGTATCGAAGTCCAGCCGGCCGTAGCCGGAGCGCACCCGCTCCTCCGCACCGTACACGGGGATCTGTGCGTAGACATTGCCGTCGCTGGCGCGGGCGCTCTGCACCAGGTCGTGGTTGAAGTGCGTCAGGTCGAAGAACGGCGCGGCCTTGTTGAAGTCCGGCGCGATCCAGTTCGACGGCAGGTTGCTGACGTTGTCGAAGCCCTTGAAGAAGGAACCGGGCGAGCGCGTGCGGATCGTGTCGATCAGCTGCGCCATCTGGGCCGCGGTCGCGTATCGGGTCGAGCTGTAGGGATTGAGCAGCGACTGGTTATCGGCAGGACGTGGCGTGCCGCGCCAGTTCGGGTCGTAGATCAGCGTCTGGTTGATGTTCGCGCTGGGGACGATGACGTCGTCGCTGACGTCCGACAGGCTGTCGCCCGTGTAGCGCAGGAAGCCGCCGCCCTTGTACTGGCGACCCGTCGATTTGCGCGCCTGCGCGCCGAACCAGACCTTCGTGAAGAACGGCGTGTCGAGGCGGTATTTCAGATCGAGCTTGACCTGGTCTTCCGTGTTCTTCACTTCCTCGGGACGGTACTGCAGCTGCACCTGCGTGTACGCGCCGCTGTCCTCCGGCGAATACCCGGCCGGGAAGCCGAAGTGCGGCAGGCCCTGATTGTCCAGCGCGACCTTCAGCCCCGGCGCGTCCATTGTCATCGTCACGTTGTTGCTCTGGCTGATGTAGTCGGACTTGGACTTGCCGATCAGGCCCTCCACCTCCAGGCGGTCGCGCTTGAAGTTGAAGCCCGTCGAATAATACTTCGAGCGTACGTTCAGCGAGAAGTCGCGTGCCGATGTGTAGAACGCGCCCTGTCCGCCCTGCCCTGCCGCGTACAGACAGTCGCCGACGGTGTACTCGGTCACGTAATGGTCGCGCACCGTCATGCCGGCGGGCGTGCCGGTGGTCGAGACGGCGTTACAGGTGCCGGCCGTCGTCTGCCTGCCGGCGCCGTCATAGACGGGCGCCTTGCCGGCGTTGTACAGGCGGTTGATGTTCTCGAAGTTGGTGCCGTAATTGCGGTCGTTCAGGCGCTGGTCCTGCTTGTTGTCCTGGTAGCTGACGAAGGCGCGGAAGTCTTTGGCGAATTCATACTGCGCCGTCAGCTCGGCCGACGAACGCTTGTGGTCGCGCGTCCAGATGCCGTAGCGCGGAATGCCGGGCGAGTAGTCGTTCCACTGGTTCAGGCAGGCCGTCTTGTCGGCTGCGGCATCACAGCCGGCTTTCGTGGCAATCGCAGCCAGTGCCGGGTCCCGGCTCACCACCGTCTTCTCGGCCGACATGTCCCAGTCGCGCAGGAAGCGCCACGACGTGTTGCGGGCGTAGTCGTTCTGCGTCAGCACCTTGTCGTAGACGAGGTTCGCCATCAGGCCGAGCCGGTTGCCGAAGAACCGGTCCGCCAGCAGCAAGGTGGCACGCGGATCGACGCCGCCGCGGCTCGTGGAATGTTCGCCGGAGATCGTCGTGGCAATCGTGCGCTGCTTGAAGTCCAGCGGCTTGCGCGTCTTGATGCTGACGGTGCCGCCGACGCCGCCTTCCGTCATGTCCGCAGTGGTGCCTTTGAAGACGTCGATCGACTCGATCAGTTCGGAGGCCAGTTCGCGCAGTTCGGCGCCGCGCCCTGCCCCGCCGCCCGTACTGAGAACCGACATGCCGTTGATCTCGACGCGGTTCAGGTCCGGCTCGACGCCGCGGATCGCCACCTGCGAACCTTCACCGAAGGAGCGCGACAGCTGCACGCCCGTGATGCGCGACAGCGCTTCGCCCACGTTCTTGTCGGGGAACTGGTTGATGTCCTCGGCCACGAGCGAGTCGGACACGGTGGCGTTGCGGATCTTGCGGTCGATCGCGGAGGCGACGGACTTGCGCGTGCCGACCACCATGACGACGCTGCCCTGGTCGCCACTGCCGGCCTGGCGGCCTTGCGCGCCGCTGGCGCCTGCGCTGGAGGATGGGGTGACCGCGGGCGTGGCGGCGGGCGCATTGGCTTGCGCAGCTGCGCTGTCCTGCGCATGCGCGGCCTGCGCGGCAAGCAGCGCCGCGGCAAACGCGCAGGCGGTCATGCGGCAGTTGCGGGGTTGGGCACGACGGGTGTTCGAATGCTCGGTCACGTTGATCTCCTCCGGTGTCGGCCTTTGATTGGCCTGTGTCTGCGGGCTGTGTTGCCCTGCTGTTTTTTATTCTAGGGGAGGGATACGCTTGAAAAGTCGCGTGATTTCAAAGAATCAGCATGATGATTAACGGGGAGTTTTGGTCATCCGATTGAGCGGTTAGTGCTCGGAGAACGTAGCGACTGAACGTCGGGGACAGGCACCTATCTTCGGGTCGGAGACCCGAAGATAGGTGCCTGTCCCCATAAAAAAAACCGCCGGCTCCTCGCGGATGCCGGCGGCTTTTGTCAGTGACTGACGGGGATTACGCTTCGCGCGATGCCTTCTTGCGCTCGTGCTCTTTCAGGAAGCGCTTGCGCAGGCGGATCGACTTCGGCGTGATCTCGACCAGTTCGTCGTCCTCGATGAATTCGACGGCGTATTCCAGCGACATCTGAATCGGCGGCACCAGGCGCACCGCTTCGTCGGTACCGGACGAACGCACGTTGGTCAGCTGCTTGCCCTTGATCGGGTTGACGACCAGGTCGTTGTCGCGCGAGTGGATACCGATGATCATGCCTTCATAGACCGGGTCGTTGTGCGACACGAACATGCGGCCGCGATCCTGCAGTTTCCAGATCGCGTAGGCGACGGCGGCGCCGTCGTCCTGCGAGATCAGCACGCCGTTGCGGCGGCCAGCCAGCTCGCCGCGGGTGTTGTCGACCGGAGCGTAGGCGTCGAACACGTGGCTCATCAGGCCCGTGCCGCGCGTCAGCGTCATGAATTCGCCCTGGAAGCCGATCAGGCCACGCGCCGGGATACGGTACTCGAGGCGCACGCGGCCCTTGCCGTCCGATTCCATGTTCTGCAGGTCGCCACGACGACGGCCCAGTTCTTCCATGACGCCGCCCTGGTTGGCTTCTTCCACGTCCACGGACAGGTTTTCATACGGCTCATGACGCACGCCATCGACCATCTTGAAGACCACGCGCGGACGGGAAACCGCCAGCTCGAAGCCTTCGCGGCGCATGTTTTCGATCAGGATCGTCAGGTGCAGTTCGCCGCGGCCCGACACTTCGAAGATCGTGTCGTCGTCGGTCGGTGCCACGCGCAGTGCCACGTTGGCCTTCAGTTCCTTGTCCAGGCGGTCGCGCAGCTGGCGCGACGTGACGAACTTGCCTTCGCGGCCGGCCAGCGGCGAGTTGTTGACCATGAAGTTCATCGTCAGCGTCGGCTCGTCGACGGTCAGCATCGGCAGCGGATCGATCGTGTCCGGTGCGCACACGGTGGAGCCGATACCGATTTCCTCGATACCGTTGATCAGGACGATGTCGCCGGCGACGGCTTCGTCGACCAGCACGCGTTCCAGGCCTTTGAAGTTCAGCACCTGGTTGATGCGGCCCTTGATCGGGGTTGCGCCCGGACCGTCGACAACGACGACATCCTGGCCGGCCTTGACGCGGCCGCGCGAGATGCGGCCGATGCCGATCTTGCCGACGTACGACGAGTAGTCCAGCGACGTGATCTGCATCTGCAGCGGGCCATCCGGATTGTCGTCACGGACGGGAACGTGCTGCAGGATCGCTTCGAACAGCGGCTTCATGTCGCCGCCGCGGACGGATTCGTCCAGGCCGGCGTAGCCGTTCAGGCCCGATGCGTAGACGATCGGGAAGTCCAGCTGCTCGTCGTTGGCGCCCAGCTTGTCGAACAGTTCGAACGTCTGGTTGATCGCCCAGTCAGCGCGCGCGCCCGGACGGTCGATCTTGTTGACGACGACGATCGGCTTCAGGCCCAGCGCCAGTGCCTTGCGCGTGACGAAACGCGTCTGTGGCATCGGGCCTTCCTGCGCATCGACCAGCAGCAGCACGGAGTCGACCATCGACAGCACGCGCTCGACTTCACCGCCGAAGTCGGCGTGGCCCGGGGTATCGACGATGTTGATGTGGGTGCCTTCGTACTCGACGGCGCAATTCTTCGACAGAATCGTGATGCCACGCTCTTTTTCGAGGTCGTTCGAGTCCATGACGCGAGTGTCGACCTGCTGGTTTTCACGGAAGGTGCCCGACTGGCGCAGCAGTTGGTCCACGAGGGTGGTTTTGCCGTGGTCGACGTGAGCGATGATGGCGATGTTGCGAATTGCGCGTTTTGTATTTGACATAGTCGTTGTGTTTACAGAAAAACTGCGAGTGCGGCTGCACTTGAACCCACTAGTATACCATGGCAATGCACGCGCGACCAACCTGCCGCTGCCCGGTTACAATAAACAACAAGCGGTCAAAATCTGGCATGCTGTCGTAACGTACCCATTCAACAGCCATGACCACCGCCCGTTCACCCGACAATCAGGCTGGAACCCAGTCCGCGCCGCGCCACCAGAAACGCCGCGCGGCGCGCGAATCCCGTCCAGCGCCGCCTGCCGGCGAGCCCGATTTCCGGCGTGTGTTCGAGGCCGGCCCCGCGCCGTACCTGCTGCTGTCGCCCGAGTTCACGATCGTCGCCGTCAACGACGCTTACCTGCGCGCGACCGCCACGGTGCGCGAGGTCATCGTCGGCTGCAATATCTTCGACGTCTTTCCCGACAATCCGAACGACCCCGATGCGAACGGCGTGGCCAACCTGCGCGCGTCGCTGATGCGCGTGCGGCAGTCGGGCGCGCCGGACACGATGGCGGTGCAGAAGTACGACATTCCCATCGCCGGCATGCCGGGCGGATTCGAACAGCGTCACTGGAGCCCCATCAACACCCCCGTGTTCGACGCGGAGGGCGCGCTGACGCACATCATCCACCGCGTGGAGGACGTGACGGCCATCGTGCAGGCGCGCGCGATGACGGTGCGGATGGAATCGGAACTGCTGGCGCAGGCCCAGCACGTGCGCCAGAGCCAGCAGTTCGCCGACCTGTTCCAGCAGGCGCCCACGTTCATGGCGATGCTGTCCGGCCCCGAGCACCGGGTCGACCTGCTGAACCAGGGCTTCCTGCGGCTGACGGGCCACCGCGACGTGGTGGGCCGCTCGGTGGCCGAATGCTTCGGCGGCTCGGCCGGCCGCGCCTACGTGGCGCTGCTCGACGAGGTGTACCGCAGCGGCCGGCCGCTGGCCGCCAGCAGCGCGCTGTATGCCGTGCAGGCGGTCGCCGGCGGCCCCACCGAGGAACGCTATATCGACTTCGTGTTCCAGCCCATCCGCACGCCGGAAGGCACGGTCAAGGGCATCTTCGTCGAAGGCGTCGACGTGACGGAGCGGGTCCAGGCCAACACCCGGCGCGACGCGCTGATCCGCCTGACGGACGCGCTGCGCGACCTGCGCACGCCCGAGGACATCGCCTACTCGGCAGCGCGCATTCTGGGCGAAACGCTGGGCGTGAGCCGTGTGGGCTACGGCGCGTTCGACGCGCAGACGGGCACCCTGCGCGTCGAGCGTGACTGGACGGCGCCTGGTGTCGCCTCGCTTGCCGGCAGCCTGAATCTGGGCGACTTCGGCGACTATGTCGAGGACATGAAACTCGGCCGCCTCGTCGTCATCGACGACGTGGCGAAGGACCCCAGGACGGCTGCCGCGGCGGCCGCACTGTGCCCCCACGATGCGGCGGCGTTCGTCAACATTCCGCTGACGGAGCAGGGGCGGCTGATGAGCATCCTGTTCGTCAACAGTGCGCAGCCGCGCGGCTGGTCGCCGGAAGACTGCGCCCTGATGCGCGAGGTGGCCGAGCGGGCCCGCACCACGACCGAACGGCTGGCCAGCATGCTGGCACTGCGCGACAGCGAGGCCAAGTTCCGCACGATCGCGGACGCGATGCCGCAGATGGTCTGGTCCACGCTGCCCGACGGCTATCACGACTACTACAACCAGCAGTGGTACGAATACACCGGTGTGCCCGCCGGCTCGACGGACGGCGTGGGCTGGAACGACGTGTTTCATCCGGAGGACCAGCAGCGCGCCTGGAATGCCTGGCACAACAGCCTGGCAACGGGCGAGACCTACGAGATCCAGTACCGCCTGCGCCACCGCTCCGGCGAATACCGCTGGGTGCTGGGCCGCGCGCTGCCGATCCGCGACGAGACAGGCCGCATCGTGCGCTGGATGGGCACCTGCACCGACATCCACACGCAGAAGCTGGCCGAGGACGCGCTGCGCGAGGCCGCCCAGCGCAAGGATGAATTCCTGGCGATGCTGGCGCACGAGCTGCGCAACCCGCTGGCGCCCATCAGCACGGCCGCGCAGCTGCTGCGTGTGCGGCACGCGGACGAAAAGGCGCGCACGATGGCCAGCGAGATCATCGTGCGCCAGGTGCGCCACATGACGGAACTGGTCGATGACCTGCTGGATGTCTCGCGCGTCACGCGCGGCCTCGTCGAGTTGCACATGACGACGCTGGACCTGAAGCAGATCGTGAACAGCGCCATCGAACAGGCGTTGCCGCTGATCGAGTCGCGCCGCCACGCTCTGGAGGTGCGCACGCCGCCGCAACGGGCGCACGTGCGGGGCGACCGCACGCGCCTCGTGCAGGTCATTGCCAACGTACTCAATAACGCCGCCAAGTACACGCCGTCGAACGGGCGCATCGTGCTGACGCTCGACGTGGACGACAGCCATGCGCACATCGCCATCGCCGACAACGGCAACGGCATCGCCCCCGCGCTGCTGCCGGACATTTTCGACCTGTTCATCCAGGGCGAACGCAGCCCGGACCGCACGCAAGGCGGCCTGGGTCTCGGCCTGGCGCTCGTGCGCAGCCTGACCGCGCTGCACGGCGGCAGCGCCACGGCCGAAAGCGCCGGCGAAGGCCGGGGCAGCACGTTCACCATCACGCTGCCGCTGGCCGACGGCGACGCTCCCTGCAGCGACGCACCGCCGCAGCACATCCCGGGGGCTGCATCGCACGGTCTGCGCATCATGCTCGTCGACGACAATATCGACGGCGCCACGTCGCTGGCCGCGCTGCTGGGGGCGCAGGGCCACACGGTGTCGGTGGCGGAGGATGCCGAGATGGCGCTGTCCGATCCCGCACTGGAGAAGGTGCAGGCATTCATCCTCGATATCGGCCTGCCGGGCATGGACGGCTACGCGCTGGCCCGGCACCTGCGCGGCCGCCCCGCCATCGCCAGCGCATTGATGATCGCGCTGACGGGGTATGGCCAGCCGGCCGATCGCGTGCTGTCCAGTGCCGCGGGATTCGATCATCACTTCGTCAAGCCGGTCGATGTCGAAGCGCTGACGCGGGCGCTGGATGGGTTTGGGGGATGATGCAGGGGACCGTTCAAGGTCGCGGACGCCGGAACAGCACGTCGGGGACAGGCTCTTGCCACAGGGCCTTCGCCCTGCGACACGAGCCAGTCCCCGGTGACGCGCGGGCCGCGGATGCTGCTCGGGACTGGCTCGTCTTCGGGCGAACGCCGGACGACGTGCCTGTCCCCGACGTTTTACACGAGGTCGTACTGCGCGTGCCGCTCCAGCGTCACGCTCGACATGTACCAGTCATTCTGCACCAGCTCCACCGCATCCACGTGCATCGTGCCGAGCGGCGTATCGCGCAGCTGCGCGAGCGTGTGGTGAAAGCGGTCGGGGCTTGTGAGCGGACGGACGAAGCGCAGCAACGTCGAGTGGGCGGTCACGAGCTTGTAGCGGCCGTCCAGCGAACCATCCAGGCCACGTGCGCGCAATTCGTCGCGCAGCCTGTCGCGTAACGCGGGCAGCGCGTCGCCTTGCGGGAAGCCCTGGGCCAGCACGGCGCCGCGCGAGGCGGTGATGCCGATGAACTCGATGGTGAACGGCGGCGTGCCTTCCACGGCGGCGGCGACCGCGGCGCGATAAGCCGCGGCGCGGGCCAGCTCGGGCCCGTGGTCGACCGTGGCCGTAAACAGCGACAGCACCGTGACGTGCATGTCCGGTACCGGGTGGCGATATTGTTCGGGCTCGATGTCCGTGAGCCGGTCCAGCAGCGCGGAAAAGCTGGCGGCCAGTTGCGGATCGGGGCGGGCAATCAAGGTGAGGCCGCGGCGCGGATCGTTGCCGGCGGCCAGTTGCGCATCGCACGCCACGTCGCCGCGGGCCAGTGCCGGCGCGGCTTCGTGCCAGATGGCGTCGTAGCGGGTTTGCAGGTCGTGCGGGTCGGTCATGCCACCTCCTTGTGATCGGAAGGCCGTATTCTGGCAGGCGCGCCTTATCGTTTAATTAATGCGGCGGACTGCGATGCTGGTGACAGGCACCTGTTTCAGGATCGGAGGCCCTGAAACAGGTGCCCGTCACCGACGTTGTTGCGACGTTCGAGCTTACTGCGGCGCGGCGATGAGACGCTCCGGCGCCAGGATCGCCCACTCCCCCAGCACGCCGGTCCCCAGCAGCCGTGCGCCATCGTACACGCGCACACGCCCTTCGTACGGCGCCGGCGTGACGACAGCCGGCTCCTTCCCCAGCGGCAGCCGCTGCCCCTGCAGGAAGCGCTTCGCCAGCTCCGGCGTCAGGTCGATGCGCGGGAACGACGACAACAGCGCATCCACGGGCGCCAGCAGCGACAACGGCGCCGGATGCGCCAGCAGTGCCTCGGCCGTGATCATCTCCTCGGCACGCAGCGCGCCGACGCCGATGCGCCGCAGCGCGTTCAGGTGCGCGCCGCAGCCCAGCGCCGCGCCAATATCCTCGCCCAGCACGCGAATATACGTGCCCTTGCTGCAGGTGACTTCGATCTTCAGGAACGGCGCCTCGTAACTCACCAGTTCCAGCTTGTGGATGATCACGTTGCGCGCTTCGCGTTCCAGCACGATGCCGGCACGGGCGTACTCGTACAGCGGCTTGCCGTCGCGTTTGAGTGCCGAATACATCGGCGGCACCTGCGCGATCGGGCCACGGAACTGCGCCAGCACGGCCTCGATCTGCGCCACCGTCACGTCCACGGGATACGTCTGCAGCACCTGCCCTTCCGTGTCGCCCGTGTCCGTGCGCACGCCCAGGTGGACGGTTGCCAGGTACGTCTTGTCCGCCTCCAGCAGGTCCTGCGAGAACTTGGTCGCTTCGCCGAAGCAAAGCGGCAGCAGGCCCGTCGCGAACGGGTCCAGCGTGCCGGTATGACCCGCCTTCTTCGCGTTCAGCACGCGCTTGGCCTTGATCAGCGCATCGTTGGACGACAGGCCCACCGGCTTATCCAGCAGCAGCACGCCGTCGACCAGGTCGCGCACCCGCTTTACTCGTTGCTGCGTCATCAGGATTCTTTGTCGTCTTCTTCGAAGTCGGCCGCGCGCGTGGCGTTGGCCTTGTCGATCAGCGCGGACATGGCGATGCCGCGCGAGGCCGACGTGTCGTGCACGAAGTGCAGCTGCGGCAGCGTGTGGATGTGCAGGCGCTTGCCCAGCTGGTTGCGCAGGTAGCCGGCGGCGGCGTGGAGGCCGGCCAGCGTGTTCTTCACGGTCTCGGGATCGTCCTTGAGCATCGTGAAGTAGATCTTCGCGTGCGCGTAGTCGGGCGTGAGCTGCACTTCGGCCAGCGTCAGCATGCCGACGCGCGGGTCCTTCAGTTCGAAGGCGATCAGCTCGGAGAGGTCTTTCTGGATCTGGTCGGCGACGCGCAGGCCGCGGGCCGGAATGGATTTGCTGTGTTTAGCCATGATGTCCCACCAATAAAAATAGTGGCGGGTGGCGCCCACCCCGCTTGCGCGGAGCGGGCGGCACCCGCCACGGATACCGCATTCGTTGCGATTACAGCGTACGCGCCACTTCGGTGACTTCGAAGACTTCCAGGACGTCGCCGACCAGGATGTCGTTGTAGTTCTTCAGCGACAGGCCGCACTCCAGGCCGGCGCGCACTTCCTTCGCATCGTCCTTGAAACGCTTGAGCGAGTCGATCTCGCCCGTCCAGACGACGATGTTGTTGCGCAGCAGGCGGACCGACGACGAACGCTTGACGACGCCATCGGTGACCAGGCAGCCGGCAATCGCGCCGACTTTCGAGACCAGGATGACCTGGCGAATCTCGACCTGACCGGTAACGGTTTCGCGCTTCTCCGGAGCCAGCATGCCCGACAGTGCCGCTTTGACCTCTTCGATCGCATCATAAATGATGTTGTAGTAGCGGATATCGACACCGTTGGCTTCGGCCAGCTTGCGGGCCTGGCCGTCGGCACGGGCGTTGAAGCCGATGATGACCGCTTTCGAGGCCACCGCCAGGTTGACGTCCGATTCCGAGATGCCGCCAACCGCGGCGTGCACGACCTGCACACGCACTTCGGACGTCGACAGCTTCTGCAGCGAACCGACCAGCGCTTCCTGCGAACCCTGCACGTCGGTCTTGACGATCAGCGGCAGGTTCTTGACTTCGCCTTCGGCCATCTGGTCGAACATGTTCTCCAGCTTGGCGGCCTGCTGCTTCGCCAGTTTCACGTCGCGGAACTTACCTTGACGGAAGTTACCGATTTCGCGGGCCTTGCGTTCGTCAGCCATGACCATGACTTCTTCACCGGCGGCCGGCACTTCCGTCAGACCCTGGATTTCGACCGGGATCGATGGGCCGGCTTCGGCCACCGCTTTGCCGTTCTCGTCCAGCATCGCACGGACACGGCCGTACGACGAACCCGCCAGCACGACGTCGCCGCGCTTGAGGGTACCGGACTGCACCAGGATCGTCGCGACCGGGCCGCGGCCCTTGTCCAGACGGGCCTCGACCACCAGACCGCGGGCCGGTGCTTCGACCGGTGCCTTCAGTTCCAGCACTTCGGCCTGCAGCAGCACGTTTTCCAGCAGCGCGTCGATGCCCTGACCCGTTTTGGCCGACACCGGCACGAATGGCGCTTCGCCACCGTATTCTTCCGGCACGACGCCTTCGGCGATCAGTTCCTGCGTCACGCGGTCCACGTTGCCGCCCGGTTTGTCGACCTTGTTGATCGCGACAACCAGGGGCACGCCGGCCGCTTTCGCGTGGGCGATCGCTTCCTTCGTCTGCGGCATCACGCCGTCGTCCGCCGCCACCACCAGGATGACGATGTCCGTTGCCTTGGCACCGCGGGCACGCATTGCCGTAAAGGCTTCGTGACCCGGCGTATCCAGGAAGGTGATCATGCCGCGTGGCGTGTCCACGTGGTAGGCACCGATGTGCTGCGTAATGCCGCCGGCTTCGCCCGACGCGACCTTGGCGCGGAGGATGTAGTCCAGCAGCGACGTTTTACCGTGGTCGACGTGACCCATGACCGTGACGACCGGCGCCCGTGGCGTCGCTTCGAAGTGAGCATGTTCGCCCTGGTCGGCCAGCAGCGCTTCCGGATCGTCCTCGGCAGCCGCGAACGCCTTGTGGCCCATTTCTTCCACGACGATCATCGCGGTTTCCTGGTCCAGCACCTGATTGATCGTGCACATCTGGCCCAGCTTCATCAGCTGCTTGATCACTTCGGATGCCTTGACGGACATCTTGTGCGCCAGTTCGGCAACGGTGATCGTTTCCGGCACGTGCACTTCCTTGACGATGGCTTCCGTCGGTGCCTGGAAGTTCGATTCGCGGTCGTCGTGCGAGTTGCGGCCACGGCCCTTGCCGCCGGCACGCCAGCCGTCGCGACCCGATGGCGCGGCGTTGCCGCGGCCTTTCAGGCCACCACCCGGTGCGCCGCGCTTCTTGGCGTCATCCGACCAGGTCGACGACACATTGGCCGACTTGATGGATTTCTTGTCGCCCTTCTTGTCGTCCTTCTTGTCCGTCGTCGTGGCGCCGGCGGCCGGCTTCTTGTCCGCCGGCTTGTGCAGCGTCCCTTCGGCAACCTTCGGCTTGACCGGCGCAGGCGCCGGCTCCGGAGCCTTGATGACGCGGCGCGGCTGACTCATCATCAGCTTGATCTGCGCGACTTCGTCGGCCACGGCCTTGCGGGCGCGTTCGGTGGCTTCGGCGCGTTCGGCCGCTTCCTTCGCAGCCTGTTCGGCCTTCTTCTTCGCTTCCTCGGCTTCGGCCTGACGCTTCTTGTCGGCGGCGGCAGCGGCTTCAGCCTTCTGCGCATCCGCCGCCGCATCGGCGGCACCGGCCTTGTCGGCCTTCTCCGCGGCGGCCTTCTCGGCAGCAGCCTTGGCCGCTTCCGCGTCGGCACGACGCTTCGCTTCCGCTTCGGCGGCAGCGCTGGCTTTCGCCTGGGCTTCCTTCTCCGCGTCCAGCTTGGCCAGGCGTTCCTGCTTCTCGCGCAGGTCCGCTTCCTGGCGGGCGATCAGCTCGGCCTGCTTGCGCACTTCTTCTTCACGACGGGCACGTTCGGCTTCGTCGATCACCGGCGCGGCGGCCGGCGCCGGCGTGGCGGCAGCCGTCGTCGTCAGGTCGTCACGCTGGACGAAGGTGCGCTTCTTGCGCACTTCCACCTGGATCGTGCGCGACTTGCCCGTGGCGTCGGCCTGCTTGATCTCGGTGGTTTCCTTGCGGGTCAGCGTGATCTTCTTTTTCTCGGTTCCTTCCGCTGCGCCGTGCGTGCGGCGCAGGTGTTCCAGCAGCTTGTCCTTATCATCTTTCGACAACGGATCTGACGCCGATTGCTTCTCGACGCCGGCAGAACGCAGCTGCGTCAGCAGCAGGTCTGCAGGCATCTTCAGTTCGGTGGCAAATTGGGCTACGTTGTTACTCGCCATTCAGTCCTCTTTTCTATGTGTCGCGGTGATGATAAGAATGCTACTCAAGCTTTGGCCGTTTCTGCCAGTGCCCACGCCTTGGCCTGGAGGGCCTTGGCACGGTCGTCGTACTTGCCGTCGACCAGCTTCATTTCATCGTCGGTCACATCTGCAAATTCAGTATTGATCAGTTCGCGTGCACGGTCCGACGACAACGCCAGGATGGCGCCGAATTCGTCGTAGGCCAGACCGGCAAACTGCTCGACGGTCTTGATGCCTGCCAGGCCAAGCTTGCCCGCGGTGATGCGGTCCATGCCTTCCAGGCCAACCAGTGCTTCATCCATGCCTTCCAGCCCCTCTTCCGAAGCGATGGCTTCGGTCACCAGAGCGTCACGGGCACGGGTACGCAGTTCGTTCACGGTGTCTTCGTCGAAGGCATCGATTTCCAGCATTTCGGAGATCGGCACGTAGGCGATCTCTTCCAGGCTGGCGAAACCTTCTTCGACGAGGATGTCGGCCACTTCCTGGTCCACATCCAGCTTTGCCATGAACAGGGCGCGCACGGCCGCCGTTTCCTGGGCCGACTTGTCGGCCGATTCCTCGGCCGTCATGATGTTGATCTTCCAGCCGGTCAGCTCGGCAGCCAGACGCACGTTCTGGCCCGAGCGACCGATGGCGATCGCCAGGTTTTCTTCATCGACGACGACGTCCATCGCGTGCTTTTCTTCATCGACGACGATCGACGACACGTTGGCCGGTGCCAGCGCGCCGATGACGAATTGCGCCGGGTCTTCCGACCACAGCACGATATCGACACGCTCGCCACCCAGCTCGCCGGTGACGGCCTGCACGCGCGAACCGCGCATGCCGACGCAGGTGCCGATCGGATCGATGCGCTTGTCGGCCGTGTAGACGGCGATCTTGGCGCGCACGCCGGCATCGCGGGCCGCCGATTTGATTTCCAGCGAGCCCTGTTCGATTTCCGGCACTTCCAGTTCGAACAGCTTCATGATGAATTCAGGCGCCGTACGCGACAGGATCACCTGCGGGCCGCGCATATTGCGGTCCACGCGCAGGATATAGGCACGCACGCGGTCGCCGATACGCAGGTTCTCTTTCGGGATCATCTGGTCGCGCGGCAGGCGCGCTTCGATCTTGCCCGATTCGACGATCGCGTCGCCACGTTCCATGCGCTTGATCGTGCCCGTCACGAGCGAGTCGCCACGTTCCAGGAAGTCGGCCAGGATCTGCTCGCGTTCCGCATCGCGCACGCGCTGCAGGACAACCTGTTTCGTATCCTGCGCAAAGCGGCGGCCGAATTCGACGGACTCGATCGGTTCTTCGATGTATTCATCGACTTCGATGTCCGGAATCTGTTCCTTGGCTTCGAACAGCAGCACTTCCTGGTCAGGCAGCTGCAGGCCCGCTTCATCAGGCACGACGTGCCAGCGGCGGAAGGATTCGAATTCGCCCGAATCGCGATCGATCGAAACGCGGATGTCCACTTCGCCTTCATAGCGCTTTTTCGTGGCCTGCGCCAGTGCGAACTCGAGCGCGCCGAATACCACGTCCTTGTCGACGTTCTTCTCGCGCGCCAGCGCATCCACCAATAACAATACTTCGCGACTCATGCTTTGCGGCTCCTAAAATCCACCTGCGGCACCAAACGTGCCTTATCCATATCCGCGAGCGTGAAATTCAGCACCGCAGGACCATCTTTACTTTCGAATTCAATACCCAGTTGCTCGCCTTCGGGCTGCTGCAGAATGCCCTGGTAGGACTTGCGGTTCGACGTGCCCGGCAGCGCCATGCGCAGCTTGACGATGGCCTCGTGGCCCGCGAAACGTTCGAAGTCGGCGAATTTTCGCAGCGGCCGGTCCAGGCCGGGCGACGAAATCTCGAGCCGTTCATAAGGAACATTTTCTACCGTCAATACGTGCGACAGCTGATGGCTGACCGTGGCACAGTCTTCCACTGTGATCGGACCTTTTTCTTCCGCATCCGCGGCAGGGAAGTCGATATACACGCGCAGCAGTCCGCGCTCGGCTCGTTCAAAATCGACCAGCTCGTAGCCCAGACCGACAACGGTCTTCTCAATCAAGTCCAGCTGTTGCAAAGAAAAATCTCCAGATCGGGGTCCGGAACGGGTTTTTCCAGACCTTCTAAAACAAATCACCAAAAAAAAAATGGGCAACTGCCCATCTTCTTGTACTACCAGCCAGATGAAAGCACTCTCAACAGCAACTGTGCTTCAGCACAACCGCACAAAGAACTTTTACCAGGCTGCTTATTATAACGGCTTATTGATTTCGCTGCAATGCCGCATAATCAAGCGGAACGTCGTTACAACAGTAGCAAAGTTGGCATTGGGGTCAGAACCGGACGGCGCTAACCCCCTGCCTCGGCCGCTTAACCTTTGCGACGGCGCGGCATGCCATGGTCAATGGCCCCGCCGCGCGGCGGACCGCCGCGGCGTGGTTGCTGACCAGCAAAACCGAACGTCGTCTGCAGCGGATCAGGCTGCTTTGGACCGCGACCGCCCTTAGCCGGCTGGCCGGGACGGCCACCACCACCAGTGCCGCCCTGGTCGCCCAGACCGGCACGGCCGAAGCCCTGACCACGGCCGGCGCTGCCCGGACGGCCCGAGCCACCGGCGCCGAAGTAGCTGCCCTGCCCCTGGCCACCGCGCGGACCGCGTGGCGCCTGCGGGAACGGATCGGCGTTCTTGTTGCTGACGTCCAGGCGGTTGAAATTCGGCTCTTTCTCGCCGCGGCCACCGCGACGCTCGTTGCCGCGCTCGTTGCCACGTTCGGCACCGCGCTCATTGCCGCGCTCATTGCCACGTTCGCCGCGCTCGCTACGGACGTTGCCGCCCTTGGCCGGCGCGCCCTCGGCCTTCTTCTCGACGCCGACCATCGCCAGCAGGTCGCGCACCGTGTTTTCTTCCATCTCTTCCCAGCGACCGCGCTTCAGGTTGCTCGGCAGGGTCAGGGCACCGTAGCGGGTACGGATCAGGCGCGATACCGTCAGGCCGACGGCTTCGAACATGCGGCGCACTTCGCGGTTACGGCCTTCGCCGATCACCACGCGGTACCACTTGTTGATGCCTTCGCCGCCGCCGTCGGCGATCTTCGTGAACTGCGCCAGGCCGTCTTCCAGCTCGACGCCGGCCAGCAGCTTCTGGCGCATGCCTTCTTCCAGCACGCCCAGCGTCCGCACGGCGTATTCGCGGTCGATGTTGTAACGCGGGTGCATCAGGCGGTTCGCCAGGTCGCCAGACGTGGTGAACAGCAGCAGGCCTTCGGTGTTGAAGTCGAGGCGGCCGACGGCCAGCCATTTGCCGACCTTCATCGTCGGCAGGCGGTCGAACACGGACGGACGGCCTTCCGGATCGTCGTGCGAGACGATCTCGCCGGCCGGCTTGTGGTACACCAGCACGCGTGGCGGCTTCTTGCTGACCTTACGTTGAATCAGCTTGCCGTTGATGCGCACGGCATCGGTCGGCAGGATGCGCTGGCCGATATGGGCCGGCTCGCCGTTGACGGACACGCGGCCGGCAACGATCAGGTCTTCCATGTCGCGGCGCGAACCCAGGCCCGCCTCCGCCAGCACCTTGTGCAGCTTCGGTGCGTCGTCTTCGGCCGTCAGGTCACGACGGACGGTTTTCGCAGGGCCCTTGCCGCGCGCGCCTTCGTCGCGGTCGAACGCATCGGACGTCACGAACGAGAACACGGCATCGGCTTCGCTCGGCTTGGCACCGTTGCCACCCTGGCCGCCGCGGCGTTGACCTTGCTGACCCTGCTGGCCCTGCGCCTGCTGACCCGGCTTGCCCTTGCGCTTGCCGTTGCGGCCTTCGCCGCCGCGGCCTTCGTTGTTGCGGCCTTCCGCATTGCGGCCTTCGGCATTGCGGCCCTCACCATTGCGGCCCTGCCGGTCGCTGCGTGCCGGCGTGCTTTCGCCGTCAAGCTGGACGACCTCCGGCTGCGCTTCGGCAGGCTGCTCGCCTGCTGGCGCTACTGCTTCGGCGTGCTGTGCCTTTTCGGCATCGCGCAAGGCGCGCTGGGCGCGCATCTGGCGTGGACCACGGGGGCCGCGCGGCGACTTCTGTTCTTCGGCCGGTGCCGCTTCGACCGGAGCGGCCGGCTGCGCGGCGACTTCGGCCTGCGCAGGCGCTGGCGCCTCGGTCTTCGGCTTGGCCGCGCGGGTGCGTGGCTTCTTGGCAGCAGCGGCTTCGGCGGGCGCTTCCGGCGCGGCTGGCGTCACGTCCGCGGTCGGCACGACGGCAGCGTCGGCTGGCGCCGCGGCCTTGCGGGTGCGTTTCGGCTTCGGCGTTTCGCCGGCGGCCAGCAGGGCCGCGTTGTCCGCTTCGATTTGGGCCTTGGTGCGGCGCTTCGGCTTGACGGCGGCGGCCGCTGCGGCGGGTTCTTGGACGCCGGTCTCGGTGGTCTTATCTGTGTTGTTCATTCGTTTGTTCTTGCGTGGGGTCAGCGTCAGGCGCTGCTTCCTGCACCGTGCCGGGGGCAGGTGCTTCCTCGGGCGCTACATTGTCAGGGGCTTCGGCGGCATGGGCCGCCTTGTCGAAATTCTCTTGCAGCGCGGCTTCGAGGACTTCCATCGAATTGGCATTCTGCACATCGCTGATTTGCTGCAACGGCGGCAGCTGGGACAGCGACTGTAAACCCAGGTCATCCAGAAACTGTTTTGTCGTTCCCAACAGTGCCGGGCGTCCCAGCACATCGCGGTAGCCGACCACGTCGATCCAACCACGGTCTTCCAGCATCTTGATCGTCTGCGAGTTCACGGCAACGCCGCGGATCTCTTCGATATCGCCCCGCGTCACAGGTTGACGATAGGCGATGATCGCCAGCGTTTCCAGCGTCGCCCGGGAATACTTCTGGGGCTTTTCCGGATTCAGCCGGTCCAGGTACTGCTTCATCTCGGGCCGGCTCTGGAAGCGCCAGCCGGACGAGAGGCCAACCACCTCGATACCCCTGCCCTGCCAGTCCTGCCGCAATTGCTCCAGCAGGTCGCGGATCGTGTCGGCACCGACGCCGGCGCCCAGCGGGCGACCCTGATCGTCGGTGTCGACATATAACTTTTTCAGGCTGTGAATCGATAACGGTTCACGAGCGCAAAGCAGCGCGGTTTCGAGGACTTTCTTGGCCTCAGCTGTATCCATAAGCAATTCTGTGGTTGCACATCCATGCAAGAAGCCGCCGGGCCGCTGCGCGCCAGGGCGGAAAGGTCACAGATGGAGAGATGTGTTTTCGGGGAGAAAACCTGACGGCAGATCCAGCTACCCCTGCTCTGCCTGGGTACCGCCCGGCACAGGGCGCCGCGATGCAGGCGCCGGGACCGAACTGACGCCGCCCGCCAGGGGCTTCCCGAGATTTCTCAGGATCGCGCTCAACCAACGCGCGCTGCCGTTTCATCCAACTTTGTTCATTGTACCCGATAAAATCGGGAATAGCGCAAATCGCGCCGCTGCCGTGCGACCGCGGCGGCGTTTGCGCCGGGCCTCAAGCGGCGGCCAGACGCTCCGCCAGAATGGCGGACACGCCCAGGAACGCCGGGTATTCAGCCGTGATGACAAACGTGGGAATCGCCGCCAGGTAATCGCGGAAACGCCCTTTTGCTTCGAAGCGCGCGCGGAAACCGGACTGGTCGAAACGCTCGCCCAGGCGCGGCACGATGCCGCCGCCAATATAGATACCGCCCTGCGCGCCCAGGGTCACGCCCAGGTTGCCAGCGATCGTGCCCAGCATCGTGCAGAACGCCTCGATCGTCTCTTCGCACAGCGGGCAGGTGCCGTCCAGCGCGCGGCGGGCAATTTCCGGCGCGCCCAGCACTTCGGCGTCCGTCTTCTTGCGGTAGTCCGCCAGCGCGCGATAGATCAGCTCGATGCCGACGCCCGACAGCAGCCGCTCGGCCGAGACGTGCTCGAACTCGCGCCACGCGAACTGCAGGATTGCCACTTCCGTCTCGTTATACGGCGCGAAAGTCACGTGGCCGCCCTCGGACAGCAGCGCCGTCCAGCCCGTCGCGGACGGGATCAGGCCCGACACGCCCAGGCCGGTGCCGGCACCGATCAGACCCAGCGGCGCGCCTTCCACGGCCTTGCCGCCGCCGACCTGGCGCTTCTGCGCGGCGGGGATATGCGGCAGCGAGCGGGCCAGCGCCGTGAAGTCGTTGACGACGGCCAGCACCTCGAAGTTCACCTCGCGGCGCAGCGCCTCGATGGAGAATTCCCAGTGGTGATTCGTCATGCGCACCACGTCGCCCGTGACCGGATTGGCGATGGCGATGGCGCCATGGCGCAGGCCCGGTGCCGCCGCGGCCACGTCCGGCAGCGCCAGGTAGGCGCGCATGGCGTCCGCCAACGTCGCGTAGTCGGCACACGCCAGCACGTGGATGTGGCTGAACTGTGCAGGGCTCAGCTCCAGCGCAAAGCGGGCATTGGTGCCGCCAACGTCCGCCAGCAGGCGCGCGCCGCCGGAAAATACGGGAGAGGTGTTCAGCGACGCGGTATCGGACATGGCGTTCATGGTTCAGACGAAAATTAGTGACCCCTCATCGTATCGGATTTCTTAGCAACGGCGCAAGAGTCGAGTGTAGTTTTAGTACACCCGTGCGACAAACGGCCATAAACAGCGCTAACCGAACCGTAGTACGACTACCAAAAACCCGGGACAGACCCCTGTTTTGAGGAAATGGTTGCCTTAAAACCCGGGTCTGTCCCGGGTTTTCAGCGCGCGTCCGCCGGGATCTGTTCCGCCACCACCAGCGTGCGCTCGTCGGCGAATGCCGTGTTCCAGGCTTCCAGCCCGCCGTGCAGCGGCTTGGCAAGCGTGTAGCCGTGTTGTTGCAATTGCTTGGCGACGGTCGCGGCCGTGACGTCGTTCGGGCAGCTGCAGTAGACGACGATGTGGCGGTCGCGCGGCAGTGCGTTGACGATCTTCAGCGGGTCGCCGTTCAGCAGCAGCGCACCCGGTACCGGCGGGTCCATCTGCTGCGCCGTCGCGCTGCGGGCGTCGATCAGCACCGGCTCGTGGCCGTCCGCCAGCAGCCCCTTCAACTGGTCGACGCTGATGCGCTCCGTGCGCATGGCGCGCTGGAAGCGACGCCGTTCCACATATTTGAACAGCACGAACAGCGTCAGCAGCGTGGCCAGCACGGACAGCGCCGTGCTGCCCATCGTCGCCAGCATGTCCAGCACTTCATCGACATTGGCGTGGAAATACGCGCCGATCGAGATGCCCGTCAGGCTCCACAGCAGGCCGCCCAGCGCGCTGAAGCTGAAGAAGACGGACACGCGCGTGCCCATCGCGCCCGCCAGCGGCGGCCCGATCGTATTGAAGCCGGGGATGAATTTGGCGACGATCAGCGATTTCGGGCCCCATTTGCGGAAGTTGTCTTCCGTCTGGCTGACGCAGTAATCGGGCGACAGCGAAATCCGGCACAGGAGTTTCAATATCCGCTTGCCGTAATGGCGCCCGGCGCGGAACCAGAAAAAGTCCGCCAGCATGCAGGCGGCCAGGCTGATGGCCAGCACGCCGGCCAGCGACGTGCCGCCCTTGTCGACGGCCAGTGCGCCGGAGACGATCAGGATCGGATAGGCGGGAATCGGCGCCCCCATCTGCTCGACCAGCACGACGATAAAGACGATCAGTACGCCGTACTCTTGCAGAAGTGAAATCAGGTTTGCCATAGTTTGTCCAGTTTAGCACCGGCTTTCGACGTTCACATCCGGCGATCGGGGTATCGCCCCCAACAGCGCGCGGGTGTACGGATGGCGGGGATTGCGGTACAGCTCGTCCGCATCGCCGATCTCCACGACTTCGCCCTTGTTCATCACCATCACCTGGTCGGAGATGTATTTCACCACCGCCAGGTCGTGCGAGATGAAGATATACGACAGGCCGTATTCGTCCTGCAGCTCCTGCAGCAGATTCAGCACCTGCGCCTGCACGGACACGTCCAGCGCGGACACGGATTCGTCGCAGACGAGAATCTCCGGCTTCATCGTCAGGCACCGCGCGATCGCGATGCGCTGCCGCTGGCCGCCGGAAAACTCGTGCGGATAGCGGTGATATGCCACCGGCGGCAGCCCTACCCGCTCCAGCAATGCCTGCGCCAGCGCCACCCGCTCGCGGTCGTCGGCGCCGATGCCGTGCAGCCGCATCGGCTCGAGCAGAATCTGGCCGACGGTGAAGCGCGGGTTGAGCGACGCGTACGGATTCTGGAAGATGATCTGGATTCGCCTCTTGTATGGGTGATAGTCGCGCTTCGACAGCGCCAGCAGGTCGGTGCCCTCGAACAGCGCGCTGCCGGCCGTGGCCTCGTGCAGGCGCAGCAACGTCAGCCCCATCGTGCTCTTGCCGGAACCGGATTCGCCGACGACACCCAGCGTCTTGCCGCGCGCCAGCCGGAACGACACGTCCTTCACGGCCTGAAATTCGCGCTTGCCGAACAGCCCATCGTTGACCCAGAAGCTTTTCTTCAGGTTGCGCACGTCCAGCACGATGTCGTCGTCCGGCGCATAGCCCCGCTCGCGCTGGCGCGGATTCGCCTCGACCTGGCCGCCCATATAGTCGGCGATGACCGGCAGGCGCCATGGCCGCGCGTCCAGCGGCGGGCGGCAATGCAGCAGCGCCCGCGTGTAGTTGTCCTGCGGCTCGCTGAAAATCCTGCGCACCGGGCCCGTCTCGCGAATCTCGCCGTGGCGCATGACGATGACTTCGTCGGCGATCTCGCCCACCAGGCCCAGGTCGTGCGTAATGAACAGCACCGACATGCGGCGCTTGCGCCGCAGCGCCGCCAGCAGCGCCATGATCTGCTTCTGGATCGTCACGTCCAGCGCCGTCGTCGGCTCGTCCGCGATCAGCAGTTTCGGCTCGCAGGCCAGCGCCATCGCGATCATCACGCGCTGCTGCTGGCCGCCGGACATCTGGCTCGGGTAGGCGTCGATCTTTGCCTGCGGATCGGGAATGCCCACTTCGTCCAGCAGCGCCAGCGTGCGCGCCCGTGCCTCACGACGGTTCATTCCCATGTGCCGGCGCAGCACCTCGCCGATCTGGTAGCCCACGGTAAACACGGGATTGAGCGACGACATCGGCTCCTGGAAGATCATCGCGATATCGCGCCCGCACAACGCGCGCCGCTCGGCGTCCGGCAGGTGCAGCACATCACGACCGTCAAACAGCACGCTGCCCGCCGGGTCGATCGACGTCGTCCCCTTCGGCAGCAGCCCCATGATCGCCAGCGAGCTGACGGACTTGCCGCTGCCCGACTCGCCCACCAGCGCCACGGTCGCATCCTGCGGCACCGTAAACGAGATGCCCTTCACCGCTTCGAAGGTGGTGCGTTTATCGACGCGAAAGGCGATGCGCAGGTCGCGCACCTCAAGTAAGGCCGCCATCATTTCACCTTCGGATCCAGGGCGTCGCGCAGCGCGTCCGCCAGTAGCGAGAACGCCGTCACCAGCACCGCCATCGCCACGGCGGCGCTGGTGAGCTGCCACCATTTGCCCAGCAACAGCTCGTTCTGTGCCTCGTTCAGCATCGAACCCCACGAGACAACGCCGACGGGCACGCCAAAGCCCAGGAACGACAGGATCACTTCGGCCTTGATGAAGCCGACCGCCAGGATCGACAGCTGCACCAGCGCGACATGGCTGACGTTGGGGAAGATATGCGCGAACATCTTGCGCCATGACGACGCGCCGATGGCGTCCGCCGCCAGCACGTATTCGCGCGCCTTGTGGCGCATGTACTCCGCGCGGATCAGGCGATACGGCCCCGTCCACCCCGTCAGCCCGAGGATCAGCACGATCGTCAGCACGCCCTTCTGCTGCAGCACGGCCGCCACCGTCAGGATCATCAGGATCGACGGGATCGACGTGAACACGCTGTAAAACCAGTTGAACAGATCGTCGACGATGCCGCCAAAAAAGCCGGAGATGGCGCCGAACAACGTGCCCAGCCCCACCGCCACCAGCGCGGCAACCAGCCCGACGATGATGGACGTCTCGCCGCCCCTGATCGTCTTCTTGAGGATGTCATGGCCCCACTTGTCGGCGCCGAACGGCAAGGTGGCGCGGCGCGGCGTCGCCGTGGCGGCGCCCTCGCCCCGCAGCGCGCGGATGTCGGCGGCCAGCGGGTCGAACGGGTTGTCCGGCACCGGCGCAGCCACGCCAGCCGCGGCCAGCGTGGCTGCGGAGGCGCCGACAAACGTCGGCGGCGCATAGTTGACGCCCACCTCGTCCTCCCAGTCGGCGGCCACGAGGCCCGTGGCGGACAGGATCAGCATGACGAGAAACGCGGCCACGACGGCCAGCGCCGCCATCGCGATGCGGTCCTCGCGCAGCCGGCGCCAGGCCAGTGTCCACAGCCCTGCGGAATCGTGTTCGTTGACGATGGCGCTCATGACAGCTGCACCCGTGGATCGACGGCCTGGTACAACAGGTCGGCCAGCAGGTTGAACACCATCGTGGCAGCGGCCACGTAGACGGTCACGGCCTTGATGACTGGAAAGTCGCTGCGTTCGACGGCCAGGATCACTTCGCGGCCGATGCCGGGAATACCGAAGAAGCGCTCCAGCAGGAACGCACCGATCAACAGCGCAGGCAGGTTCGCCATCACGTGCGTGATGATGGGGATGGCGGCATTGCGCAGCACGTGCACCCACAGCACGCGGCGTTCGGGCAGGCCCTTGGCCCGCGCCGTGCGCACGTAATCCTGGTTGACTTCGTCCAGCACGAAGCTACGGTACAGCCGCAGCGTGGGCGCAATCGACACGGCCAGCCCGATCAGGATCGGCAGCGGCGCGTAGCGCAGCAGGTTGTCGGCAAAATTGTCGCCCCAGCCCTGCACGGGAAACAGGCCGAGCCGGTATGCCAGGCCATATTGGAAGACGATGATGTAGACAAGGATCGACACGGACATGCCGACCGTGCAGGCCACCATGACGGCGCGGTCCGTCAGCGAGCCGCGTACGAACGCGACGGCCAGCGCCAGCGCCACGCCGATCAACGTTTCCAGCACCGTCATCGGCACGAGCACCGTCAGCGACGGGCCCAGCCGCGTGGCGATGACCTGGCCGACGGGCTCGCCGGTGGCCCAGCTCTGGCCAAAGTCGAAAGTGACGATCTGCTTCAGGAAGATGCCGAGTTGAACATAGTACGGCTCGTCCACGCCCAGCTGGCGGCGGATATTGGCAATGGCTTCAGGGCTCGACATCTTGCCGGCCAGGATGTAGGCGGGGTCGCCGCCCACCCAGTTAAACAGCAAGAACACAAGCAGCACAACGCCCAGCATGGTCGGCAGCATCTGCCACAGGCGGCGCAAGATAAAAGCGGGCATCCGGTTCCTCAAAGCGGGCGCCAACCACGGCTGGGCGCCAAAAGTCGTAACGATAACGCATACGGCCCACAAAATGCGTCCAGCTGCCGCGATCTTCCCGGCGGCGGCAGCGCGCTGCGCGCCTGTCATCCGCGCTGTCGTAAATTTTCCACAATATTGCGAACTGGCTTCTGCCCGATGACGGCGCATCGTTTACGGCCGTTGAACGACGTTGCGAACAGTTCGATGGCGGTTTGCGCAGCACACGGTGACTTGCACCATGCAAGTGCGGGAACGGTCCAAATCAATGCATTTCTGAATTAATTTGCCGGGCGAACTTTATTGACGGAAAAGTATGGCGGGTGCTTTCATGCCATGGCGAGAAGCGAACCGCTTCTCCACCTGGGCATCGCAGAAACACCCGCTCTGCCGCTCGTCGAACAATATATGTGGAGGTAGCTCATGGTAGAAAAAATGATGTCGCGTTCGGTGCGCCTGTTGTGCGCCGGCGGCTTCGCCGCTTCGCTGGGCCTGACGGGCACGGCGGTGGCACAGGACAATACACCGCAGGACAGCCCCAACATCCAGCGGGTCGAGATCACCGGCTCCAGCATCAAGCGCGCGACCGCCGAGACGGCGTCGCCCGTGCAGATCGTCGGCCGCGAAGAGCTGCTGCGCTCCGGCAAAGGCACCGTTGCCGAATACCTGCAGACCCTGGCCGTGGACGGCGCCGGCTCGCTGCCGACGGGCTTCGGCAACGGCTTTGCCGCCGGCTCCACCGCCATCTCCCTGCGCGGACTGGGCGCCACGTCGACACTGGTACTGCTGAACGGGCGCCGCATGGCGCCGTTTGCCCGCGCCGACGATGGCCAGAAGAGCTTTACCGACCTGTCCACCGTGCCGATGCAGATCGTCGAACGCATCGAGATCCTGAAGGACGGCGCCTCGTCGACGTACGGTGCCGACGCGATCGCCGGCGTCGTCAACATCATTTTGCGCAAGGACTTCCGCGGGCTGGAACTGAAAGCGGACACGGGTTGGTCGCGCTATGACGACGGCAAGCAGAACAAGGCATCGATCACGTACGGCCAGGGCGACCTGGAAGAAGACCGTTACAACTGGGTAGTCAATGCCGAGTACATGCAGTCGGACAGCATCGCCAACAGCGACCGCTCGCACCGGCGCGGCTATATCGGCGCGGGCGACCTGCGCCCGTGGGGCTTCCCGGTCGGCACGCAGTTTGCCAACGGCTTCATTTCCGGCACCAATAATGCCAACCAGAGCGTTGCCGGCGCCGTGCGCAACCCCGTCACCACCAATTACGTCACCCTGCCCGGCTGCGCCGGCCTGACCGCCACGCAGGACCAGACGGGCGCCAACGGCGGCTGCCTGTCCCACGTGGACCAGTGGCGCGATATGCAGCCGGAGATCGAGTCCGTCAACCTGTACACGCGCGGCACGTTCCAGATCAATCCGGCCACGCAGGCCTACGTGGAAGCGGGCTACTCGAAGCGCGACACGTCGTTCACGATGATCCCGCCGCACTTCACGCCGACGGTGGCCTTCCCGCCGAACGCGCAGAATCCGCAGGGCTTCATCAACTACAGCAACCTGAACCTGCTGGCGGCGTCGCACCCGCAGAATCCGTTCGGCGCCCCGGCGCGCATCCGCTACCTGGCCGGCGACATCGGCCCGAGCGTACGCATCGCCAACAACGAATTCAAGCGCTTCGTTGCCGGCATCAAGGGCTCGGCCTTCGGCTGGGACTACGACACGGGCTTCACGTACTCGAACTCCGAGCTGCAGCTGATCTACACGAACATGCTGAACATGAACGTGATGCGGGCCGCGCTGGGCGATCCGACGTCGCAGTATTTCCCGTACTACATGGGCGCGGAAGCGGGCCGCAATCCGGCTTCGCTGTATGCGGCGCTGGCGGTGAATGCCACGTCGCTGTCGAAAAGCAGCCTGGCCGTCGTCGACTTCAAGGCGTCGCGCGAGCTGTTCGCCCTGCCCGGCGGTAACCTGGGTATCGCCGTCGGCGGCGAGCACCGCCGCGAGAAGCTGAGCAATCCTTCGCTGTCCGGCTCCGAGAACGGCTCGATCAACTCGAACTACGTGGCCGCGTTCGGCGACTCGAAGGTGTCGGCCGTCTACGCCGAGCTGCTGGCACCCGTGCTGAAGGGTGTCGAGATCTCCGCCGCCGTGCGTTACGACAAATACGACAACTTCAACTCGACGACGCCGAAAGCCGGCATCAAGTGGACGCCCGTGAAGAGCTTCGCACTGCGCGGCACTTACACGGAAGGCTTCCGCGCGCCGGGCCCGGCCGAAGCCGGCACGCGCTCGCAATCGACCGGCAACTCCACCGTGGCCGATCCGGTACGCTGCCCGGACGGCCAGGCGCTGACGGCCGGCGGCGCCACGTCCACCGACTGCGGCCTGTCGGTCGCGGCCGTCAAGGTCGGCAATCCAAACCTGCAGCCGGAAACGTCGAAGGGCTATTCGCTGGGCCTCGTCTGGGATCCGTTCGACGGCACCAGCGTGGCGCTGGACGGCTGGAAGATCAAGCGCAGCAACGAGATCAACCCGCTGCCGTACAACGAAGCGGCCGCGCTGCCGACGGCCATCCGCTCGGATAACAACCTCGTCATCAACGGCCAGACGATCCCGAACTCGGGCACGCTGATCATGACGCAGGCGCCCTACCGCAACTCCAGCTTCACGGAAGTGTCGGGCGTGGACCTGGACGTGCGCCAGCGCCTGCGCCTGGGCGAGTATGGCCGCCTGAACCTGGGTGTCGTCATCAGCCATACGGCTTCGTGGCTGCGCCAGGAATCGGCCACGCGCGCCTACCAGTTCGCCGGCACGCACGGCAACTGCGATACGTCGAACTGCGCCGGCACGCCGAAAAACAAGGTCAACGCCACGGCGTCGTGGGACATCGGCGCGTGGAACTTCACGGGTAACGTGAACTACCGCGACAAGATGAAGAACATCCTGTTCGAAGGCAACCCTTGCGCGTCGCTGCTGGCCAACGGCCAGCCGGGCACGACCAACTGCGAGATCGCGTCGTTCACGACGGTGGACCTGTCCACGCGCTGGAACGTCAACAAGCAGCTGACGTTCTTCGCCTCCGTCAGCAACGTGTTCGACAAGGTGGCACCGCTCGATCCACTGACGTACGGCGCGCTGGGCTACAACCCGATGGATGCTTCCGGCGCGATCGGCCGCTACTTCAAACTGGGCGCGAGCTACAAGTTCTTCTGACCGAAGACGATACGACTGACCACAACTGGTGACAGGCACCGCCGGGTAAGCCCGGCGGTGCCTGTCACCAGTTTTTTATTAATTGTGGCAGAGAAACCACATACGCATTAATACTGACACAGCCCCGATGCACCTCCCACATCCTCGGAATATTTGCCGCAGAGCAAAGAAAACGGCGATCAAAAGACAATCTTGCAAATAAAGTTCGAAAACGACCGATATTCGTACCCGGCTGTCACATCTGGTTACATATCATGATGCAAGTTTACGATTGACGCCCCGCCGCGCGCGGTGGTCTGATGCCCTCGCTGAAGGGCCTGCATAGACAGTTCCTTCAGAAAACGTCACTTCAAGCACCACCGCTTGTTCAAGGTCGTTCAATTTTGGAGGGTAGTAACCATGATGGAAAAAATGATGGCGCGCTCGGTCCGCCTGCTGTTCGCGGCAGCCGGCATGGGCGCCGCCGCCGTGCCCGCACTGGCACAGGATGCGCCAATGCAGCGCGTGGAGATCACCGGTTCGAGCATCAAGCGCGCAACCGCCGAAACCGCTTCCCCTGTCACCGTGATCAACAGCGACGAGCTGCTGCGCTCGGGCAAGGCCACCGTTGCCGAATACCTGCAGACGCTGACCGTCGACGGCGCCGGCTCGCTGCCGACCAGCTTCGGCTCCGGCTTTGCCGCCGGCTCGACGGCGATCTCGCTGCGCGGCCTGGGCGCCACGTCCACGCTGGTGCTGCTGAACGGCCGCCGCATGGCGCCGTACGCCCGCGCCGATGACGGCCAGAAGAGCTTTACCGACCTGTCCACCGTGCCGATGCAGATCGTCGAGCGCATCGAGATCCTGAAGGACGGCGCTTCGTCGCTGTACGGTGCCGACGCCATCGCCGGTGTCGTCAACATCATCCTGCGCAAGGACTTCACGGGCCTGCAGGTGCGCGCCGAGACGGGCTGGTCGCGTTACGACGACGCCAAGCAGAACAAGGCTTCCGTCACCTACGGCCAGGGCGACCTGGACGAAGACAAGTACAACTGGGTCGTCAACGCCGAATACAGCCAGTCGGACGAGCTGGCGGCATCCGCGCGCAAGAACCGCGACTGGATCGGCCACGGCGACATCCGCCCATGGGGCTACGGCCTGGGCACGCAGTATGCCGGCGGCTACACGGGCAACCAGACCGCCCAGCCGACCCCGACCGGCGCACTGCTGAACCCGGCCACGGGCCAGTACGTTTCGCTGCCGGGCTGCGCCAAGTTCTCGCAGTCCGTGCAGAACGACCCGCGCGGCGGCTGCGTCTGGCACCAGGACCAGTTCCGTTCGCTGCAGCCAGAGATCGAATCGATCAACCTGTACACCCGCGGCACGTGGCAGATCAACCCGAACCTGCAGGCCTACACGGAGCTGGGCTACTCGGAGCGTCGTTCGTCGTTCACGATGACGCCGGGCTCGACCTCCGGCAACATCATCTTCCCGGGCGCGAATGGCGTACCGCAGATCATCAACTACGGTTCGCTGATCAACATGGATGCGTCGCATCCGCAAAATCCGTACGGCCAGGACGTGCGCCTGCGCTACTCGATGTTCGACGTGGGCCCTTCGGTGCGTAACGCCAAGAACGCGTTCAACCGCTTCGTCGTCGGCCTGAAAGGCACGAACGCGGGCTGGGACTGGGAGACGGGCTTCACCCACTCCGAGTCGAAGCTGGACCTGAACTGGACCAACATGATCAACATGCAGGTCCTGAACGACGCGCTGTCGAACCCGAACAGCGCCCTGTTCCCGTACTACATCGGCGACCAGGCCGGCAAGAACTCGCCTGCCCTGTACGCGGCGCTGACCCGCAACGGCGTGTCGCACTCGACGACCAAGCTGAACATCGTCGACTTCAAGGCCAGCCGCGAGCTGCCGATCGCCCTGCCGGGCGGTAACATCGGTCTGGCCATCGGCGGCGAACACCGCCAGGAGAAGCTGGACAACCCGTCGTTCGCCGGTTCGGAAAACGGCTCGATCAACTCCAGCTACACGGCCGCATTCGGCGACACCAAGGTGTCCGCCGTCTACATCGAAGCGCTGGCACCGATCCTGAAATCCGTCGAACTGACGGGCGCGCTGCGTTACGACCACTACGACAAGTTCAACTCGACGACGCCGAAACTGGGCCTGAAGTGGACGCCGGTGAAAACGTTCGCCCTGCGCGGTACGTACACTGAAGGCTTCCGTGCCCCGAGCGCGGCGGAAAACAACCCGCTGAGCCAGGCTACCGGCTCCGCTTCCGTGCAGGATCCGGTGCGCTGCCCGACGGCCGCCAACGGCGTGCCGACGCCGATCGCCGGCGCCAGCCAGACGGACTGCTCCATCTCGATCAGCTCGATCAAGATCGGCAACCCGAACCTGAAGCCGGAAGAGTCGAAAGGCTACACGCTGGGCATGGTCTGGGATCCGTTCGACGGCACCAGCCTGTCGATCGACGGCTTCAAGATCAAGCGCGAGAACGAAATCAACCCGGTCTCGTACGCCGAAGCGGCCAGCCAGCCGGGCGCCGTGCGCAACGACAACAACCTGAAGAATGCCGCCGGCCAGATCATCCCTGGCACGGGCACGCTGCTGGTGGTGCAAGGTGCGTACCGCAACTCGTCGTTCACGG
>Ga0265797_10000413_pt1 | contig 78703 bp, 61 predicted proteins | sample P2T30metagenome_FD_192433 | JGI IMG/M metagenome (GOLD analysis project Ga0265797, IMG submission 192433) | Plant litter microbial communities from East Loma Ridge, Irvine, California - P2 T30 | ecosystem: Environmental > Terrestrial > Plant litter > Unclassified | place: USA: California... | reverse complement strand
CGCCTCCACCGCCATGGTTGGTGCGAGAGAAGTGCATTGCAGTTACAACTGCATCCACTAGTCGTTCGATATTATCAGTCGAATTGAAGAGATCCTTGGGAATGAAGCGTCCTCCGCCATTGAAGCCTAGACCGACCGGCCCATTGCGAGATATCTCGGGTCTCTCTGTAAATTCGTTGTACTGCGAAAATCTCTTGAAGGAGTGATACTCATTCTCGGTGATATTTAGACCAGGATAATTGGTAAGAAAATCATGCCATTGGGAAGTGATAGCCTTGATCTCTGAAGTGTCGCTAGAGGGCAATACTTGAAGAAACACGACATGATCTGGGAGTACAAAATTGTATCCGGCAACTCCATGCTTGGAAAACGAGGGCTGATTGGAGGCAAGCCCGGTGATGATGTCGCGATGGATCTTCGACTTGGCGATGTCTTTTGGCTCCGGAAAGTGAGCTTGAAAGCTGTACACATTGATAGGCTCAGCCGGATGCAGCTGAAACTTGTAGGATGTGAGCACAGCGTAGCTGCCACCTCCGCCTCCACGCATTGCCCAGAAGAGATCCGGGTCGCTGCATTCATTGATAGTGCGTTGCTTGCCATCAGCAGTGACGACGTCGAACTCAACTGCTTGATCGATCATGAGTCCATACTTGGGCCCCAGCGGTCCATGGCCACCTCCCTGACCGTAGCCCCCTGCGATGCCAACGGAAGCTACTGCGCCAACTGTGACGAGCATGCCATGAGGCTCGAAGGCCTCCCACGCCTCCTGAGCTTGGATGCCAGCACCAATCTCCCCGATGTTCTCATAGCGGGTTTTGCAACCTGTGGGCTGGAAGGATTTATGAAACTTAGTATCTTTCATGTTATGAGTCCAGATAGCCAACGAATTCGACGCTGTTGACCGCGCATAATAATCGTGCCCAGTATTCTTGATCGAGACACGAATCCCATGTTTGCGAACGAAATCCAACGTCTGGCTGATATCGCGCCCAGTCTCAGCCCTTACATGGTATGCGGATAGCCTTCCTAGCGCGCAGGTACCAGAGACGGGCGCTGAAGTGTTGAAAGAGTTGAGTGCGCATTGGGATTGACCACACCTTTCCCAGTCGAGAAACTCCATGGATCCGTATTGTTTGGTACGTGAGACACCATCACCGTAGTTCTTTGCAACCTCTTGGCACTGTTTGCTCGAAGGATCAGAGTAGCAGGGTGCGGCCCAGGGTACCGTCAGTCGGAGATTGCCGTTGATGCTTTGGTTGAAAGCATTCCACTCGTTTATGGTTGGCCAACAAGTCTGGCCTGGCAGACATGTGTAATTGAATGAAGTCGAGCCTTCGTGTGCTGGCACTAGCCATGCAGTTTTCTGGAAAATGTGTTGCCTGCAAAGAGTATACGATCCATAAACTGCGAGGCCGCAAACGAGGGGTAGTATAACGACATGACGCAGTATATCGCTCAGACTTCGCTCCGCCGGTCTCATCCAGTTTTGCGAATGTTCATCCTCGTTCTGCAGTCCATGTGTGGGAGCAATCTTCTCATCTAACAACGGTTGCTGCTCGGCGGAAGCCATCTGACCAGCCAGTCAAGTCGTCTTCTGTCGAATGCTGTATATGGTTATCTCCAGTCCGTGATTCTCGTGAATGTACCTCCTGTGGAATATCCAAGTGATGTTGTATGGAAAAAGGTGAAGTTGTGGTAAGCCAGTAAACATAGCAAAGCCTGGTTATAAGGCAGTAGATGTACAGCCACAAGCTGAACTTTTGGACATATCGATGTCCCACAAATGCATCAAAAGCCGTCCTGCCGTAGCCTACATTTGGCAAATGGCTGACCGCGTCTCAGCCTTAGATCTTACTTCAACGGCTAGATCGGCCAATCAAGTCTCAGAAACAACGCGCGAACCGCATGGTCTAACCAGTGGCTGAGCAGGTGTCAAACACCGCTCGAAAAAGGAAACAGGCAGAAGTATTTGCATGTACATGGGGTTGAAGGCTGATGTGGAGTGGTTCGGGATGGGCGAGCGTGCGGTGTGGATGGCGCGATATTTGCCGTGTGCCTCCCACGCGTTCCCGAAAATGGTTCCTGGCGCGTAACGCCTTATCTACCTATCCCCGGGGCCGCCTTGGCTGTGCTCTGCAGGTGATGCAGGGCACTACATCCAGTTGCGCGACCGCTGGGGCGAATAGACGGAAGTTTGGCGATGAGGCTGCGCCGTTGACGCGCGATGTTTGTGGAGTGGTGGCCTGACTGACACCTGGAACGATGACGCATGCAAAGAAGAAGGCTGAAGTGCTAGGCAGAACACTGTGCGCAGGCATCAAAGACGAACCTTACGGTAGTACAAACAGTTTGTCCGCTACCAGTGGTTGTTGTAGGATTTCCAATGTCACAAGGCACATTTTATGCGACAGGAGCTTGAGGTCCCGTGGTGCTTCCCTCGGTTTACAACTATGGTGTCCTGACAACAGCGCTCATTAATACGGTGCTCATCATGTCCAGGTAAGCCATGGTTGCGCTCCTTTACATATCTTCGCATGTCAGCACATCCATCTGAAAGGCCTCTTCACACTTCATAATTGTTGTTAGACACACGGATATCCGTCTCGATAAAGATCGTGTAAGACCTTGATAGTTGCAATGGACTAGAAGTCATCAGATACAATTTTTTGATTCTTATTCATAGAAACGTGCTACCGCACCACATAAGAAGACCAAGCGGGGAATCAAAACACTTGCAAAGGCCGAGCTCAAGTTCACTACATTCGTGGTACCGGTAGATGTAAGTATTTTAGCCCGCAGACATCTCAATTAGAGACTCCTTGATATCGTGATTTAGCTCTCCGTTCGCTCGTCCCATCGTGAGATAGCTGTTGTTCATTCGTTCATTTCATCCGCACTTGATTGTGGGATGCAGGTACACCCTGTTTTCAGGCAGCGACCAGTGTTGACGCAGTCTATGCGCCCAGGCTGGGGAAGGCGCTGGAATCGGTGATGTTGATGCTGGACGGGGCACCACCGCGGCCTCCACGACCACGGCCTTCGCCACGTCCACGTCCCTCACCACCACGTCCACGTCCGCGGAATTCGCCACGACCTTCGCCGCGACCACGTCCCTCGCCACGGGACTCACCACCGCGGCCACGACCCTCGCCGCGGAACTCGCCACGGCCACGGCCGCGTCCTCCACGGGCACCGCCCTCGCGGGGAGGGGGAGCAAGCATACGGTCACCGTCGAGCTCAACGTGGACCTTCTCCTTGCGGGCGCGCTCGCGCTTGGCCTTGCCCTGGGAACCGGCCATGAAGTCTTCTTGCTCCTCACGGGCGAGGGCAGTGCCCTCAGGGAACTTCTTGCTGCTGCCCTCGTTGGCCTTGCGGACGTTCTGGGCGGCAAGAGAGAGCTTCCTCTCCGCCAACTCGGCGAGGTAGGCGGTGTAGGACTTGCTCTTGTCCTCAGGCTCGGCCTCGGCGGCGTCCTCAGCGTCCTCCTTGATGGCGTCCTTCTCTTCGGCCTGGGCAATGGCCTCGCCAGCCTGCTCGTCAGCGAGCTCAGCGTTGCCGTCGTTTCCGCCCCAGCCGTGTGCGGCCTGCTTGTCGTGGTCGCTGAAAATTGTTAGATGGTATCAAGATATAGTGTGGGGTCGTTCATACGCGATGCCAGTCCTGCTATGACGGTCACCCTCGGCACGAGCAGCACCACCGCGGCCTCCTGCGCGTCCACCGCGACCACGGCCGCGGCCGCGAGTTGAAGCACCAGTAGGCTCTATAACAAATCAGTACATGTGCGTGCGAACCAATGGTATTCCACTCACCGCCAGATCCCCTTCCACGGTTCTTGTCAGAGCCGACGCCGCGATCCCGGAAAGCTGTGTTTCGTTAGCCAGTGTTCATGGAGTTCCCCTTGTGAAGCCGGAGCATGTTAAACGCCCTTTTGTTCAACGTACCGTTCTCGTTGGCGTTGTCGGTCTGCTTGGCACGGTTCTGGTGGCTCAGCCTCTCGGGCATGGGCTTGGGAGCGTCGGGTCCATCGCGCTTGCCATGCCTCATGACGGGCTTCTCAATTGCCCTCGTCGGTGGGTCAGCCGGCCTGTCGGGGTCGAGCTCGGGGTCATTGCCTGCGGGGTCGTGAGTGAATGTTCCGGTACTGTGCAGTGCGTCTGCGACATACCCAGCAGCTCGTAAATGTTCTGTACTTATAATTAGCATCTTGAAGCTCTACAACAGACTGCAGCCACTCTTGCAGCCCTCAATGGGAGGGCGCGACGCTGGACCTGATGGCGGGGTGAGTTGGAGCTTACCTTGGAAGCAATTTGCGACATCTTGACGAATTGGAGCGCCTTTCGCGCTTTGCCCTTCTAGATGCACAATCTGCCGGGAGAGAAAAAGGATGCGAGAGCTTGCCCTACGAAATTTAGGGACGTGGCTCTCAGAATGTGACTCGCGAACGGGGTGATAGGCGCGATGTTGCGGGCAAGAGGTTTTGGTGATTCGAAATTGGGCGTGGGTTGCTTCCGTAAGCGAGTGATGTGGGGCTAGGACTATTGGAGGCACAGAAGCAACAACAACGCTGCAGTCGCTGCCGCATACAGCGCTTCAGTCGATTCCTGTGTAATGCTAGCCAGAAATGATACCTAGGGGAAGGGATCATCGAACAGAAGCTAGGCTTTCGATTGGACACTTCTGCGACACCGGTGTGAGGCTGGTGTGAATCAAGTGTGGCTTCAGGTGCACGTCATTCCGAGGCTCAAATCACACCAGGTATGCATCGCTCCAATACTAAGCATCTGAGGCAGGTACAGATGCTTGTAATGCAGACTCAAAATAATGTTGCCAGTTGGTTATATAACGAAATTGACGTCATCCGTTTGCTCCCTCTGGCAAGGAGCAATAGGCATTGTCAAGAAACTTCATGAGGCGAGATTGGGGGTGCGACTTCCATTGACAGTTGCGGTCGACTTGGATTACAATATGTACATGGCACCATCCCGTCTTCCGAACGGGCTGCAATGCCAGAGTGAAACGTATGGATGAGAAGCATTCATTGCTGTCCACAACAATAACCCCAAGCAATTTCCATCACAATATACACGTCGTATGACCTGTTTCAGGCCAAATAATAACTTTTTGAGAATTCCCCCCATAGCAAGACTCTGGGTCTGCTGTTGAACGCCGTCGTACTGTCGTGACACGTGGTCGATTGGGTAAAAGCAGTTGTTACGCCCGCTAAACAACGTCATTAAAAAGTATCAGTCGGCGGGCGACGATCCGGTTGGTCCCTGATTAACTTCCAATATAGCCTCCTCTTCCCATGAATCCTCCTCATATCATCATCTACTCTCATACATCGTGGGGAAGTGCATGCTGGCCGAAAGTCCGAAGGGGTCGGCGTCGAGCATCGGGTCGTACGGGTCGAAAAGGTGGTTGTTGCCCATGCCATTGAAGTTGTGGCCCCCGTCGTTGGGGGCTAAAGCTGCTGGGCTCGTAAAGGGAGGGTTCTGCGACGGCGGCATCGGCGGTGGCATGTTGTTCGAAGGGGGGAAGCTCTGCTGCGGGAACGGGCCGGGGCCAGCAGAGTGGTCGCTCGGGTCGTCATGGTCGTTGTAGGAGTCGGCTTGTTCCTCGTACTCCTGCTCTATAACACGAAATCAGCCTAGGATTACAAAGCCCTATACCTAAGAGGGGAAAGGAAACGGGTCAGCTTGCCGAGTTGACTCATATGGTCTGTGAATTGAGTCTGGTAGAAAGACGAAGGACCACTGCTCTGAGTTATGCCGTTTCCGTTGCTGCCAACGGTAGACGCGCTTGTCATGCCATTCGAGACAGGCTGGTTTGTTACAAGCGGAGAAGGTCGCTGAGCATTCATCATAGGAGTGAAGTTTGATCTAGGTGGTTGTGGCCGCAGCGGCTGTTGCTGCTGTTGATGCTGCTGCTGCTGCTGTGGAGGAATGGGCCCAAAGTTGGGAGACACTGATTGACCGTGAGGTATGAAGCTCGGCGAGCGCGTTGCTGATTGAGCAGGCGACGACATATGTGAACCAGGAGTGGGTTGCGACAGTGGTGAACGCTGAATCGGCCCATCCGGCTGTATCATGGGCAAGCCATTTAGACTATCAACCTTGGGCGGGCCTTGCAGCGACCGCCTCTGTTGTTGTCTGTTCAATATAGCACGTTGTTGGAGAGGCGCCTGGTTTGGCGAGGTATGTGCAGAGGCTGGGGCTCTGGTCGGCCCCAGGTTTGGACTGCCAGTCTTCGCGCGCAGCTCGGCCTGGACGTCGATACCTGGTGGAGCAAGGGGTTAGCGTGTGTACGCTGATAGATAGACATGTTGATAAGATCGGGGCTACCTTTCTCTAGCAGAATCCTCTCGAGTAGAGAATTCTTATACCGGAGCATAAGGCACTCGTCGGCGGCGTTGCGGTGACTGTTCTGCAGGTTCTGCAGGGTATCCTCATGGTGCTTTATGGTGCTCTCGAGCTGCTTGATATACTCTGTCCGTCGCTCACGAAAGGCGGCTTGCGCCTGTCTATTGCGCTGCTTGCGCTCTTCTGAGGTGGCATAAATCTTACGACGCTTGGTTAGTCCTATCTTCGACATGGTAATCGGCGCTTCAATTGCTGCAGCCATGGCAGGCAACTGGTATCAGGAAGGCTCACAGGTTTACGGCCACCTTTGCGCTTCTGCTGCTGGGGCTCTTCCTGGGTATATGTCTCCGCCAGACCAGGTTCGGGCGACGATCCGATAGAGGAGGTCGAACCATCGCGCGAAGCCTCTGCCTTGCCCACGGGAGCCGTCATATCTGTTACGAGACTATCTCCCATCTGCGGCCACCGTACCCCTCGGTGCAGATAGAGGGGCACAGAGGCGCCAAGAGATGCGAGAGATGCGACAAAGGCAGGTCGAAGGAGATAGCAGGAGGCTCTGGTCGCTTAGACGCGCTTGTGCTGGGCAGCCGCAGCGCCGGGTCGAAAATCGATACGGTTTGTATGGGGTTTTGATAATGTATGATAAGAAGAGGGCGTTCGGGCCTGTGTGTGGTCGCGCAGTAGTTGTGAGGTAAGCTCTTGGGTAATGGAAACAGAGATGGGCTCGAACGGAGGGGCGGAGTGCTGGACTTGAAAAGGCGGGCGGACCACTCTCTGCTGCCCAGATCACCTCCTCCCGTGTGGTTAAAGCTCGACACTCGACTCGCCTCCAGGAAGATGTGCCCTCTGGCGCGCAACGAATCGCAGCCGCGCGAACGCTGCTGGGCACTTCCAACGCGCAATGACGGCCAAGCGTGCGGGAGCGCGGTTGGCCGACAGCTCAGAATTTTCTCGCGGGGTGCTCACGCTGCATCACGGCTCTGGCAGGCAGGCTTCGTGCAAGACGCCTTGGTGGAGGACGCCGAACATGGCTGCCCCAGCCGAGCTGGATCGCGATACTGCATACGGCGTAGCTGCGTGTTTAGTTCCCGCGCCACTAGAAACTTTTACACGCTTTCTCCGGTTCTCCATGGACGCGCAGTGCAGACTGCGAGCCTTGGGGTGTTATCTAGCAGGCGTCTCCCATCCAAGGGCGATCGACCGCGACATCTATGCATCTGTCTGATTTCATCTGCGCAGCCATGAAGTGTTCCTGTGAAAAGCAAGCAACTCGTCGTCGCATCGACACCAGCCCACCGACGTCGGAGCGCGCTGCCCCTGCACCGAGGCCACGCACCTCGTCCGTATGAAGCCATCCTACTCGCAGGCGGCATATGTAAGGCTGACGAGCATGTTCCATCTGATATGACGAGGGGTGCAGCTCGCGATAACGATCGATACGAAGACCAGCCAGTCCATCCGACATGCCTCACCGATGAACCTTCGACGTCTTCTCAGCCGTGACCAGGACAACGCCAGTAGCTGAAGCGCAACGGAATTCCGATCACGCTCTTTCGCTCGTCACGTGGCTTGACTCTCCCGCTAGTCTGGGGACGGAATTTTGCGAACAGCGAGCAAGGAGCCAAGCCGGCCTCAAAGCCTGACGCATGCACAGCACACCACTACCACACATCTGGTACTCTAGACAATTCTCTCCGCCAACGCTGCATCCAGCTTCCGAACCGCTACCGAAGTCTAACCTAGGGATCACCGGAGGTCGTTGCTTTATGCACCACATGAGTCCTATTCGCCCGAAGCAGCCATAGCGTCACCACGCTTTTTCTCGGCTCTGCGAGCAGGTGACCTTTGACGCGGTCGAGACTTTCGTACGAGGAAATTGGCTGCGCCTTGTCACATCGTGACATTGACATCCAGCCGTGTCGAATAGTCGAGACGTGTCAAATCGGCATCGTCGCGGCATCACACAGTCGGAATTGCCTGCTAGATGCGGCTTCCTCGGATTGCTCTACATGAGCCCCGGAACATGCAATCTTGAGATCATAATTCATGTATAACAATGCGCACTATGAATTCCAGAGAAGTCTAGGAAGTAGCAGCATGCCTGTGAGTGCCGTGCCGTGTCGTCTTGCCTTCAAGTGGCCCAGCGACTAGCGAGGCACTACTGCCAGTATGAACGTAAGAGTAGTCAAGCAGTGTAGACTCTCAGTGCAACGATTTTGGTTGCATGTTCATCAGCGACAATTGTTTGCTCCGGACACTGTTGATCGCTCATGCTAACTTCAATCGCCACGTGTGGCATCATCATGGAAAGGGCGAGTACCGCACAGGTTCATTCCTCACCTCTAGAGGCAATGAGACGAGACATTGGGGCATTCAGTCTCCAACACGCAACCCTCAAGCGACAGTTCTCACCTCTACCAGGATATCCAAGCATCGACATAGTCTCATATGACTTTCATCCTGTTTTCAGCAGTATCAGATCCCGCATCAATCACTCGGTCAGCTCCTAGTCGCTAGTCGCCAGCTTCGCGCGCAGTCTATCGTTTACGAGGGTGCTCCGCACGATATAAATTCCCAAAGCATCGCGCTGACGGTAGGCAGCAATGACATTTTCCGAGATAGCGGGACGGCTGCTGAAAGGGTCAGGACACTCGCAGCCACCGCTGGTCAAAGAGCAGCTACCTAACGCCCGTCTTTCACCAGATCGGACCAGTATCTCGTCTCTGCTCGCTTCGCCAGAGTCAGACAACGGCAATATCATAGCTGGTGAAGGCATGCTTGGCAGCCATCTTGGTGAACAAAGAGGACACTCCGTCGCCTCTTCATGGGCTAAAACCCGGCCCTTGTCAGACATTCGCGAAGTCACCGAATCAAGCTTAGCTGATACTATACCTCGAAACGCCCTATCTAATTACTTTCCCCGTAGCATCTCGCGCACGGAGATGTCGCGTCGGCCCTCTGCTGCTACAGGACGCCGTCCAAGCAACGACAACCGACATGGCGAAAACATAGAACCTGACCGGAAGAATAGCATCGAAAGTAACGGTATAAGATCCACCTGCAGAGGTCGGGCTTCTAGAACACCATCTCCGTCAAGTCCTGCAGATAACGTCAGCATATGCAGTATATACAGCGTTCCAGCAGGCAACGTTCCGCCACGATCCTCTTCACGCCCTCGTGCACCTAGCACCTCACGAACCCGACAGCCGCAACAGATACCACCTATACACATAACGCAGGCGACAGCGACAAACACAATTAGTGCAATACCTACTATACCTCTCCAGCCTCCTAATAACAGTTCCAACACTATCCTTCGACACGGTCAATCACAGTCTCCTCTACGCCACATCGTTGCTCGCCTCGATCCTAAATCTCAAGACATTAACCGACGCATACCCTCCAGGACGTTTGTTCGTGATCCACTATCAAAAGAGTTGCTAGAGTTTCCATTACACCGACATCCACGAATTGAGCTTGGCTTGGACTTATCCGCAGGCATATTCGTAGGCGGAAGCTCTATCGAAGGGACTGTTCAGATAAACGTCGACGATGCAGAGCGAATACGTCATAGAAGGACTCTGGACATTGCTCGGATATCTATCGATCTTCTTGGGACGGAGGAGATAAGCGGTAACAGACGAGCTGTCTTTCTCAACCTAGCCACAGAGCTTATTGACGAGCAAAATCCGCCGCCTCAGAATATGGTAGATACCCAAGAGCCAATAAGTTCAGCAGATATATTCTGGCATCTGATGCCTTCTACGACGAACCTTGCTTTCAACCTAAGTTTACCTCTCAACGTCGGGCCTCCGCCCTTCCAATCGAAGAATGCAAGGATCCGCTACATACTTTGTGTGTCTCTTCTTGTTCGCGACCAAGGAAGACAGTACATTGTCAGAACTTCTCAAGACGTTATAGTGCTCTCAGTGTACGATCGTATGAAATGTTTCGGTTTCGGTTTTGTGGTTGCATGCTAACACAAGGTAGCTGAGAAGGCACTTGTGTCGCTTCCCAGCCCCTTGACTGCATCAGATGAGTGGATCAAGCCCCGAGAAAACACTGTCGAGGTCGTTCGGGTCACAGCAGGTCTACATCGTCAAGTCTGGGTCAGCGGTACTAGCCTTTACGTCGATGTCCATATTGCCAATAACAGTCGCAAGACAGTAAAGAAGATCGAGCTTCAATTGGAAAGGGACATACTATGCTACAAACACGTCTGTTATGAGTGCATATTCTACGATCACACAATGATGCTAATGGGAGTACTTTGCAGGCTGCTGCCGCTACGATGGAGAAGTCTGCTGGTCAGGCTCGCATTTTTGACAGCAACGAGCGGTCTATTCTCAGCAAATCCATCGTGAGGAATGGCTGCGCTGGCTGGAGCGGCGTTTCTGCACACCAAACTCACATCAGAACTTGTGATCTTGAGGTACCTCGAGGCCATGGTACGGTGAAGTGTGGTAGGTGCTTCATCATGGCGTAACATGAGCCGCCTTTCTGACTGAAGTAGGCAAGTATTTCGAAGTCAGGTACTTCCTGAATGTCATCATCGCGAGTGCACATACGTAAGTATCCGCATGATTCTCCCCGATGAAGCTGACCTTGTTCAGAAAGCTCGTTACCGTTCAGTTACCAATTGTACTCATACACATGGTACGTCTCATGACCAACCCCTCTCTCGCACCCGCTGATCATCACATCTCAGAACTCTCTGGACGTAGTCCCCAACTCTGTCGCCCAAGTGGCCATGGCTATCGAAGAGAAGCGCACAGCCCGCCACTCACCACCCCGCCTTGGTCGCCGTCCATCCGAATCGGTTCAAGGCCGCGCATTCGCAGCACCGCGCATGCAATCTCTGGAACGCATGCGCGCACGTGAGGAAGCCATCCAAGAACTCGGTCAAGCCCTCGAGCAGAGTCCTCGCAAATATGGTCTCCGCCGCGCAAATTCCAATTTTGATTACCATACCCCACCTTCCAATCGCAAAGGCAGAATCGTAGGCGATGGCGAAGCAGCAGACCTCCAGGACCGTTTAAGGCGCGTGAGATCCAACGAGACGATCGGATCCAGACCTCCTACCCTCCACAGGGTCAATTCGACACGGTCGAGACGTGGCGCAGGATCGGCGTTTGGGTTTCGCGAAGCGGAGGTTCGGGAGGACATCGAGCTGGGTGGCTTGGGTGCGTCAGGGGATGGGCTGCTAAACGAGAGACTAGCCAGGAGCAGTGATCGGCAATATCGGTTTAGCAAAAAGAAGAGCGTGGAAAGGTGGAAGGGTGTAGCAAATGTGGGTGTTGGGTGGTTGAAGGGGAATGGGGTCAAGGATGAGAGAGAGCGAGAGGGATGGATATGATCTCGCACTGCTTATTATGAGCCCTGTACCTTGGATAGCGCGTCAGCATGTGCGACGCATTGACTGGCGACGTTGTCTTTCTCTTCTTGGTTCTGGATACGCAACACGTTGTTAGATAATGGCATTGCTACGTGGAGACCTCACGTACACTACGAGCAGCGATAAATTAATGTTGTTTGAATTGTACTATCATATACATGATAGTCTAAAACCCTCGATATATAATACAGTCATGTCGTGATATAGTCGTTAACCTTCTTTGGAACCCTTGCCATGCAATATGATACAGTTTTGTACACAGTACGCCAAGACAGTCGTAGCAGTAGAAGCTCTCTCATAAGGCTATGCTTATGACCTGCTCTTGGCAAGCTCAGATTGAGCGGTCGAAGTGGGACCTCCCTTTACGCGCTCTCCACCAGTGACCTTCTTCTCACCCTCGGTGATGTCGTGTAGAGCCTCGCTAGTGATGGGCTCCTTAGCATGGCTCTGCGCCTGCGCAGTAGGGCCTCCGGCTACCGGTTGTGCCTTGCCAGTGAGCTTCTTCTCAGCTTCAGTGATCTTGCTCAATGTTTCTGAGTCCAGCTTTCCTGAAGCAGAGGAGTTGTTGGCATTGTTGGTGGATGTCGATGAGCCAGATGTAAGAGCGGACTGGGCGATGGACGTTGGGCCTCCTTGCATAACCTCAGCCTTGCCGGTAAGCAGCTTCTCGCCCTCGGTGATGTCGTGAATGACTTGTGCTGTCAGGTTCTGGCCAGCGTGCTGTTGAGCTTTTGCGGTTGGGCCCCCCTTCGCTGGCTCATCCTTGCCGGTGATAAGCTTCTCTGCCGCAGTGATCTGCGAGATGAAGTTGGAGTCAACTTGGACGGACATCATCTGTGTTGTTGTAAAAAAGCGGTGGTTGCTGAGGTCGTTGATGTTGTTTCTGAACGGTGGTCTTTGAGAGGCAATGCGAGCTGCCGGTCGTGCTGCGAGGAAAACGTTGCGGTTGATACGAAGCATTCTGGAGGCCATTGTTGCGGATTGTTTATATGCCTATTGAATGGGAAGGTGCAATGGTGCGAGCTGTGTGTCCGATTTTGTAGTGTGATGGATTACTGATGTAATGCGAAAATGAAATCGTCTGAGGGTGTGCTTGGTGTGACGTTAATATGGGGAAAGATGGATTCAGATGGCTATTGGCAACTTCTCGATTTAAATGTTCGACCGTGCACAGCAAATCTCTGCATCACTGGCGACGACATCACGCTTGATGACCCTGAGATGCAGGTACCATATCACCGATTGCCGCAGCGACTTCTCGATGCGTGCCCATGATGTGGTGGAGCTATGATGTCAGCATCCTGGGGAACGAGAGCGACGACGATTCGGGTGCACTAGCGGTGAGCTAGCATCACGATCCGATCTAAGGGTCCAGACGCAAACTTCACAACCTCATTCACGATGACGATCCTATGCGAATCGGATAGCACAAGAAGAACCCACTGTAATGATTGACAAGTCGCTTTGGCGATTTGCGTTCGGTCATAGACCCAGAATGAACAACTCATGTCAGATCGTCAGAATGACACACTGGCCACCAACACCCTATGCAATTGTAGCGACGTAACGGCGAGTACTAAGATATGGCGGATTTATCTTGTATTTTTTAACTACGGATGCTGCTCCATCAGGCGAACGCACCCGGGCGGAAAACGCTCCCTCCGAACAGATCGCAAGTACACGTGCTGATCAAGCCATCGAACCGTTCCTGTCGCGCAGTGCTTGTGTACTTCTTTCACTGATAGCATCCTGCTCGATACTGATCCGTATCTCTGTAGTCATCACCACGTTTCCCATTGGCAACGCAGTTGTTCCATCCTCGTCCATACGCGCATACGTCGAGGGGCCAAATCGTGAACCGCGCGCGTTTTCTCCTAAACCATCCTTCGTAATCCCACGCCCGTCGCTTATTCCAGAGATATGACGCGAACCGGCCTGCGCGTTAAAGCCCTGCGTCGTGAAGTCGACAAGTTGATTGAGGATGTCGAACTCGAGTTTCAGCTTGATGGCGTAGGCGAGTGTTTTCCAGCTTGTCTGAACCTCATAAAGACCAGCATATTGGAAAGCGAGGATAGTAACGTCGAGCGCGATGACAACCGAATTCACGGCGATAAGATGATTGAAGAGGCGCTTCGCATCTGGGCCTCTGAACACAGCCGAGCTGCGCATGAGTATGAAGGTGCGATAGATGTACAGCCCGCTGATGACACACTCTTGAAAGACAAACCACGTAACCTGGAATATTTCCCACTTCTCGTAGATCTGGAGCCACTTTCCAGGTTTCGCCAGACTGGATCCAGTCATAAGCGTAGTTGCTCCTCCTTGCACGACAATGCAGTCCGCGATGATCATGTATAGCAACCATTTGTCCGTCTTCCCTGAGCTGATGAGATGCAGCCGCGACCAGAGTACGATAGATTGGCCAGTAATCATGAGTATGCCCCCGCCGCACGCCATGGTGATCTCCAGTGGAATTGAGTCGCATACATTATAGTTGCGGATGAAGTAGCCGAAGGCGTGTATAATGATACCGAGAGACGCTGCGATCAGCGCGTAGAAGTAGACCCCGCGATATGAGCGGAATCGACGGAAGATTCTGACGAAGACCTCAAGAGAATGAGAGACGGCGAGTGCGAGGAAGACGATGACGATGAGAGAGGTCCTGTAACTCAACGTGGGATTTGAGCCCATACCTTCAGCTCGATCAACCAGTCGGAAAGCCATTGTTGGTGTGACTGTTACCGAAATCACTTCCTACAAGATCGTGAGATGCAAAGACCAAGATGAGCTTGGTGCAGTTGCGATTGTAAAGTTCATCTGGATAGCTGGGGAAAGGCCGCGGGGATCAAGACCCGATCGTGGACCGCCTTCTCCTACTCAAAAGACTTGCAACGATTCCTATTCACACCACACTTGACGCGCACGCTGAGATTCGTTGGCCTCATTCTGTACTCGTTCGATCCAGACTGACCGCCACCAAACTTTGAATCCTTCGATCCGTGCCCCACACCCTGGTTCCTGGCTGAACGTCGATCATCACTGGCTCGCATGCATCATCCGCGGCCCGCCTGCAAGGAACATATGTTCGAGGGCATGTCATCACGACGCAGATGAAGGGGCTGATGCGAAGCCTTGCTTTTGAAACGCGGATGTGAGTAAGGAGGGCTGCTAGCAATGTTGGGGCGGGGAAGATGTCCACCAATAGAATGAAAGGGGGGACACTCTGATCGCTGCTTGTATCCTTGTCAATCAATTTTAACGGCAACGTTGTGCCGCTTGCATCAGGCCAGTATTGCTTCACACCACGCGGCAACCAGTTAGTGTTCGCGTATAAGTCCTAGTGAGTATGCGTTTTGGTAGCGGATCGTTTCGACGATGCTATTTCACGCTACGCTAATAATCCACAAGACAAGACACACGCAAAAAAAAAGAGGCATGGATCAACGTTGAGTCTGGTACAGAACAGGTATTGTTTGACTAGAGCTCGCCGGGTTGTGGTCACTATGGCTCACGCATTGTCAACGGTTGCTGATTGCCCACCGAATCATAGACTGGCACAGAATTTTGTTTCTTCGATGTAGGGTTATTGACTAAGATGCTAGACCAACATGCGTACTTCTAAGCCACGATCGGAAGCATTTCTCCAGCTATAGATCAGACAGTTTCCTGGAACCAGGCAGCCAAGACTATCCAACGGATACTATGCCGCACGAAATGCTCACCGCCCTTTCAATTACAGACGTATTGTGTAAGCGATGATTTCCTTCTGTGAGGGGAGTTGACCAAGTTGTTGTCATTTCCAGAGCGAATGTGACAAAAGGTACGCAAAACTTACGCTTCTGCAATCGCCTCATAGAGCTGTCGTTCTTAGATAAAATTACGAGGTGTCCAATTGTGTTGCCGAATATAGTGAGGAAGCCAGCATCTGTAACACAAGTAGCCGAGTAATTCTAACTACGTGATGACTACCCTCGACACCAGCTAAAAGCTCTAGTATGACACGATCCGTGACACCAACAAGGGCTACCATGCGCATAATCGTTGGGGAGCATCGTACGATTAGCTCTGTCGAGCATTCATACTTTCGCTCTCTCACATTTGGATATGACCTGGGGTCGTCTTCATCTGTCGATTCTACGCTGGGAAGATCGTCGTCCCCGACGTCATGATGGACACTGCGAACGTGGCTCGCAAGCTCAGGGCGATCCAGAAGAGTGCAAATGAATTAGTTTGATACGTAAATTATCCACCCGGTCTGAAAGTGTTCGTAGAGGGTTTCTGTTGCGATTTCATTGAGCTTGCGCGAAGCCAAGCAGATCTTGAAGAGTCATCATAATGTGACTTCTTACGTCAAGATAGCGACCTGTTTCGAATGTAGATGTTACTTAGGCTTAGCATTTCGTGCATTCGAAGTCAAATTGAGCTTCAGTCGAGGTTTGCGTCTCGGAGTTCAAGGCTTAAGATGGTAGTGTAGATCTGATTTGTGGTCGAGCATTTGAATAGGACTGTTGAAAGTCAAGCATTCGTTTTGGCCCGGCAGGTAGACGGTCCCATTCTGCGCATGGTCTGCTCTTACGTGTACCAAACTAATTTATACTGGATGCAGTAAGCAAACCAGAAAACGACAAAGCGTATGTGCTTTCACAATCCACTGATGGTACAGATCAACCCTCTACGATGTACGATAGCAAGAGACAAAGACTCGGCGATGGGTTCATCACCAGTAGTAGAAGTGTTCTTATTCAAGCCAGAATAAAAAGCTCCTCGGATAGCAATGTGCTCGAGTAGATAATGAGTGGGTTGACTCTAACTGAGTCTCGACTCCTCGCATATGCGCGTGGATGGATCAAAACGATACCAGTTCTGGAGAACTCTCAGGTATTAGGATGTTGTTTATAGAGAGAGGACCACCATAATACCTAGGTAACTTGAGAATCTGGTCTCGAGCACATGTACAGCCATCTTTGCTAGAGCATGGTTTAGCATGGGAAACCTCGAGTTGTACGCATACGTGCTGATACCTGCCCCTGTAAGTAGACAACTGATCTGAGAATATCGTGTCAACATAGGCCAGTCCGTCTTATCGTGTCGTAGAACAAGGCCAGAGGAACTGACGTGTCTGATATACACATCGAGCAGGATGTCGGCGCGGCTTGACCGTGTAAGGACACTGAGTAGATAGCATCTGGCCCGATCATAGCTTATCGTACAAGCGGAAGAGTTAGAGAATTGTTGCGAGAAATAAGAGAGGACGAGTTCCATAGTAAATATGCATTGTAGGTGTGGGAGGTTGGGAATGCAGACGCGGGTCGCGACGCGATTTGGCATTCGAGTGGACGGCAACAGCCAAGCAAGTGGCTTGAGGTCAAAGACAGCACGTGCACGTCGGAAGTTCTTGCTGTCGCTCCTGAGGTCCACTCAAACACCATCGCCATAAGTCTTACATCTGAAGCCATCGTCGTACAAGCATGTTGCTGCAGCCACGTCTACCATCTCATAATTCGCCAGAACTTGGCAAGAGGATCCTTTCCCCCGCGCATTGCCTGTTCCTACAATGTTCTCAGATTTATGACCTAGCCAGGTAGCAGATTTACAGCAAACAGGCTGCAAGTGGCTTGCGACAGCTCTTCGACGGACCCTCCCTGCAGCATGTCTCGAGCTGGTGGGGCGTGTTCGATCCGTACGATCCTGATAGTCTGAGGTTGAGAAGCAATTGTTACAATAGTGGGATGTAGCATCCTTTCCTGTTCTTACGTTTGGCACTGATAAGGTCTTGGAGGACGAGCCGACGTACTACCGACGTCTGGGTTAGTGCTTGCCGAACAGGATGTAGGCAATGTGTCAATAAGACCTTATCAATCCAGAGCCGCTTGATGCGCCATCTCGAGCTAACGGAAAAGATCCGACGGATAACCCATGCAACGAGTGTGCGCCGACGGGAATTCGCTGCAAGCCGTGTAATAGCGAGTTGGGGAGTTGATAGCCGTAAAGTTAGGTGAGGCAACAATAGCGGGGCAATTGCCGATGCCGGGCAGTACTCCAACGGCTATCTAAGAACATCGGTATATTGGTATTATGTCGGCATTACATGAACAAGATCTCATCAAGAAAACGTACTGCATACACTTAGTCTTTGAAAGCTTTCTCCAAGTTTCGAAGGTACGTCGCAAGATTGAGTGTAAGCTGTATGAATGTGCCACATATTAACAGATTGACAGGAACAAAAACACATCTAAAGCGATGTCTAGACCTGAAGTGCGAATCCCTCAAGGTACTGTTGTAGGCACCACCTTACGCGGCGACTACCCTCGTGCGGTTGAAGCCTTCAAGGGCGTTCCTTATGCATTACCACCAACAGGTGAACGCCGCTTCCGACCACCAGAGAAAGTGGCACCAAGTCAGGAGACTATCGATGCCTCAAACTTCGGTCCAAGAGCGCCAGCACAGCAGTTCATCGTGCTTGGACCGACGCTCGAGGAGAGTGAAGACTGCCTTACTGTTAACATCTTCCGACAAGCTGAACACAATGGATCAAACGCCCTGCCAGTGGCAGTGTATCTTCATGGAGGGGCTTTCAATCGGGGAAATGCCGCAATGCATGACACTGCATCCATGGTGGGATGGTCTGAACTTCCGTTTGTTGCAGTGTCATTCGGCTATCGTATAGGAGCCCTAGGCTTTCTACCATCAAAGCTGAGCGCCGCAGAAGGCGCGCTCAACTTAGGTCTGAAGGATCAGATGTGCTTGCTGGATTGGGTTGAAGAGAACATCCAGCACTTTGGGGGTGATAGGAACAACGTAACGCTCATAGGACTTTCAGCCGGCGCACATTCTGTGAGTACAAGCCTGTGTTCTTTCTGATCAGCCTGACTGACATTTCTCTAGATAGGACACCACCTCTTGAATTACCAAGAGGGCAAAAAGCCTAAGTTTCACCGTGTTGTCATAGAATCTGGAGCTCCAACGTCCCGCGCCGTCCGTAAGCCAGACGCAGAAATCCACGAGATGCAATTTGCCGACTTCTTGAAGGAAGTTGAATGTCCATCATCACTACCCGAGTCAGAGATATTTACCTACCTCCGTAAACTTCCGACTTCCGCAATCGCTAAAGCCCAAACTAAGGTCTTCCAAAAGTATAACCCCAGTCTACGTTGGGCGTTCCAGCCAGTGATTGATAACGAAATCATTCGCCGCCGTCCAATTGACGCCTGGCGAACAGGGAAATGGCACAAAATGCCAATCATGACCGGATTTCAAGGCAACGAAGGCTCACTGTATGTGAACAAAAACATGTCGACCTCTGCAGATTTTCTGGGTTTCTGGAAGACATTGCTGCCGCAGATGAGCGAAGATGATATTCAAACGATAAACCGTTTGTATCCTGATCCGACAGAGGTACCCGAATCCATCTATAAAGAGACACGACTCGAGCACGGTGTTGGCCCAATGTATAAGCGTATCGAAGCGGCTTATGCACACTATGCATACGTGGCCCCAGTCCGTCAAACGGCTTTCTATGCTAGCCAGGATACCCCCGTATATCTATACCACTGGGCAATGAAGCGGGATATCGTCTATGGAGCTCGTCACGCAGACAACATGTTCTATGAAGTAAGAGATCCTTCATTCATCGCGAAGTCTAAGAGCCAGGACGAGTTGTCGGGTACTCTGCATGCCTACGTCACTAGCTTCGTTTGTACCGGCACCCCAAATGCGCTTGGCGGCTCGTATGCCAACAGAACGGAATGGAAGCCTTACAATAGATCAGATCCGAAGGTGATGATCTTTGGAAGAGACAATACGGAGTTGATTGGTGGAGAGACTATCGGCGAGCCGGCTATCATGGTTAGTGACACTTATGCGAAAGAGGAAAGTGATTTTTGGTGGTCCAAGGTTGAGCTGTCTCAGCAGTAGTTCTCTAAGTGTACCAGGGGTTCACACATGTGTATCGAGAGCCCTCCATGTTCTATTCTGGACATCGAGTTGAACCATTCATATTCTTCTTCCACTGTTACTCACATTCATAGTTTAGCTTGCGGCACGATCTCGTTAACCAGAGCAACAACCTTCTCAGCGCATCCGTACGACCCCTGATAGCCCCACCCAGCGTGTCCATAATTGTGTATGACCCAGATTCCATCCATTTTCTCCCTCTCGATTCTGACGCCAGATTCCCTTCCAGGTCTTAACCCAACGCCATGTCTAATAACATCAAGATGTTCCGGCCCTTGGCCATCTGTCAGCTCAGGGGACATACTCACAGCTCTCTTCATGATGCGACTGGCGGTGTTGAGATCCGGTTGGCTCTCCCAGTTTCCATTCTGCATCGTGCCTCCTAGGATTGTTCCTCCACCAACAGCTCGTGTCATCATATAACATGCCTGATCGTCGCCGTCATCCGTTCCAGAAACGCATATCATCGCTGGGGCCACGTTTCTCACTACGACCACTTGCCCGCGGATGGGGTAACAACTTTTATCCTCGACACCTCCTAGCTTGGCAGATGATAGTCCTGTCGCATTGACAACGATATCGGGACTGAAACCATCAACACCAATGGATCGTAATTCAGATACATGTGTTAAAACTTTTCGATGAAACACCACTCCGTTTGCGCGACATTGGCCCACTAGCCATGGGAGATAAAGCGCCGGGTTGATGCATACAGAGCCGAATTCACAGCCTGATGCCATTCCTGATGGCATCTCGGAGATAGGGAGATCTCGGTAGTCGTCCACCAGTTCGCGCCACCAGGGGTTCTCAGCAAACACGTTGCTAAAAGTTGTGCCGCCACTACTTCTTAGCTTATCCATGTCTTTTCGTCGGCGATAGATTCGACATTCTAATTTGTTAGCCATGGACCGTGATATGTAACGGTAGAAGAGATTACTGACTCTGAAGATGGATGCCTGCTTCTGGTACATCTGTCGCTAACCGCTTGAGTTGGGGCCATGTTTTGCGTTCATATTGACTATCTGATGATGAGGACATCCTTCCCGCTATGCGTCAGCTGATTTTGTAGCTTGTAGCTTTTGTGTGCAAGCTTACGGCATGAAGTTTGCGCCAGCCCATGGTGATGCATATTCAATGTCGTGGTCGCCTGGCATATGCTTTGCTACAACAGCGATCTTATTGCTTTGATCCTTGGATAGGAGATACGCTGATGTCAGCCCGGAGACTCCTGCTCTTCACCACAAGATGTGTTAGCTGTAGAAAGACGACGTCTGCTGCACGATGGAACGAGCTTACCCAATAACGATGATATTAGGCATTGTGTAGCTGTCGTTGTACAAACGTCACGTAGGTGCGCCAACGATTACCGGGACTTGTTTGCAAGGTTCAATGAACGACGGGCTATTGTCTCGAGGTGCACAAGCGGTTATTGGCCTCGCTAAGCCTTAAGTAGTCGACGGGTCAAAGGTGCATGTTCGACGCCAAGCCCGCACCGCAAGTTCTCCGCCGGATAACCCAAAGCTTCCGGTATCCACGATCGGGTCCTACCATTCGCGAGGCTCATGAATGCTGACCTTCGTTAACTGTATTGCGCAGGCCTGAATTAAGTGATTTCTTGGAGGATTCATGCTTCCAGTTCGTTATCGATAAGATTGCGTCACTCAATCAGGCAAGGCGTCGGCCGCACCCTCCCAGCTCCTGCACGTTCCCAACAGCTACATCTTCCGAACCATCACGACCAAAGAGAACCGCACCTACACCCCGGTCACGCTTACAGTCTCGCAATTGGCATCTCCAAAACTGCGACACAATCCATCTCGACTTTGGCACCGAGAGCCAGCTGCGGAACCGGTATGCACGTCCGGCACTACGATGCAATGTCAAAACGATTACTTGCCACACCGCCACGTAAGTGACCTACCGGTTTCTGATCGAATTTGGAGAAGAACTTATCATATACTTCATTCATGGCCTTGAAGTCGTCCATGGAGGTGATAAAGATGTTAAGTTTGATAACGCTAGCAAGGCTACTACCAGCTGCTTTGAGTATGGTGGACAGGTTTTCAAGTACCCGATGCTGAAGCAATATAATTAGCCGGTGTTGACCTCTTCATGGTACATATATTTACTGTCTCTGCTTGTATACCTCCCGGGATGATCTGCATCGTTTTCCCCTCGAGCGCAAGGCTACCAGAGCAATGAACCATACCGTTGCATACTACCGCCTGTGAAGCGTTGAGTGGGGCGGCTGGCGCGTCTTCCGTGTATATTGTCTTTCTAGACATGGTCAAAACAGTATCGGATGTAGAATTAGGTACCGAAAAGGATATCTGTCATCAAATCAACTATCTGAGAAGGATTGCAGCAGGTAACTATCTAATCTTGGTGACATATCGCACATTGTACGATTTGCATTGGCTTGAGAGATGCCGTCCTCGGAGCTCTCGTACAATCGATAGATCGGGAAATAGATAGATACAAGGACAGAGATATGCCGACAGCAACAACATCCAGCCGAAGTATTACCGAGACGCTAAAGGAAGGCTAACGGCGGCTAGCGCTCACTAAAAGTTCTGACCCTGGATATCACAAGACACTAATTGTATCTCCCATCTGCAAGTATGTGGCGTTCTTATCACTACCGACGTCGCATCGCTACAGTTGCTGTAACGTTCTCATACTGTTGCATACTACTAATGTTGACCGGGGCAGCGACCCACAACTTCGATTCCTAACCCAGGGTGCGGGTTTCCAGCTTGTACGGAAGCACTGCTCCGCCTGATAACAAGATAGGAATAAAGTATGGAAGCTTCTTCCGAGCAACATGATTGGATAGTCGATACCTGTCATCGAATGTCCTCTTATCGAGACCCGCATAGGTTCTGCCCATGCGCAATCGGAATCCCATAGCGCGGGGTACGTCGTCAGACAAAGCGGCTTTCAAAGTTGGGGTAAAGTCTATGGGCAAGATTAAGTATATGTATGGTCGAGCCTCAGAGATATTGGGAGTGCGTCGCCAGTCCATGTTCGTTCTTCACCATGCAACCTGAACTGAACGCCCTCAAGGGCGACGACAAAGCAGTGGCCATGTCGAAAGACTTAGAGATCCAGCTGGACAATATGGATGGCAACTCTCTCAAGAAGGAAGAAAGCGCCATGGTGGGCGAAGTCGAAGACCTGGACGAAGCGAACCTATTTCTGCGGCAACACAATATCACTCCCCAGTACATTGCCGAGCTCCTCGAAGACCAAAATGCGAACAAGAAGGTCTCCAGGAAAGTCGATTTGCTATTGCTACCACTGCTATGCGGAACGTATTTCCTCCAATACATCGACAAGCAAGCGATCAGCTACTCTGCCGTATTCGATCTTTTCGAAACCACTGGTATCACCGGCGATCAGTATTCCTGGCTGGCATCAATCTTCTACTTCGCCTACTTGTTCGCAGAATGGCCATCAGCATACCTTGCGCAGCACTTCCCGACTGGTCGAGTCGTGTCAATTTACTGCTTCTGTTGGGGCTCAGTTATGTTACTTACAGCCGCTACGCACAACTTTGCGGGCTTTGCTGCCATGCGATTCCTCCTTGGTGTCTTCGAGAGTGTCGTCACCCCGGCTTTCATGATGGTAGGTCTTGATTACATAGCAGACATATGACACATACACTGACTTTACACCTTCGCCTTTGCAGATGGTTGGAATGTGGTACGTCGGGAAGCAGCAGCCTGCAAGAGCAGGTATGTTCTACTGCTTTAATGGCATCGGTAGCGCCGTTGGTGGTATACTCTTCTACGGCTGTGGATACGCAAAGACCTTCGTCGTCTGGAAGATCATATACATTATATGTGGAGGTATGACCGTTCTTTGGTCCATACTTCTCTTCTTCAGACTGCCGAACAACATCATGACAGCCAAAAGCTTTACTACAGAAGAGAAAGCTCTTTTGATCGCCCGTGCCGCCAGCAACCGTACTGGAGTTTACAACAGAAAGATCAAACTACCGCAGGTCTTGGAGGCCCTGATTGACCCTCAGATCTGGATACTCTTCTTCTTCGTCTTATGCAATGAAATGATCAACGGCGGTAATGCAAACTTCGGCAAACTCATCGTCAAGGACGTAGCAGGAGGTGATCCACTCAAAACGACGCTATACGGGATTCCACAGGGCTTCGCCCAGGTGTTCTGGGTTTTCACAGGTCCTTTCCTCGCTTCACGACTTCCCAACGCGCGCACCTTCATCATGGCTCTTTACCTTTGTCCCACAATAATAGGCACGTGTTTAATATGGCAGCTACCGCGCTCCAACACGGCTGGATGCTTGGCGGGATATTACTTGGTATGTCGTGAACACGCAGCAGCCTTTCTAATCAGTAGCTAACGGAAGTAGACCGGTTCGTTTGTTGGCTCTCTAGTCATTGCTCTGCAGCTACCTGCATCAAATGTAGGTGGATACACAAAGCGAACCACAAGCACAGCCTTCGTCTTTCTGGGATACTGTGTTGGTAACATTATTGGTAAGCTCTCCTGCATTTCTGGCCCATCTCAAGACCATCATTACTAAGACCAACCACTTTAGGCCCTCAGGCCTTCTTGGCTGAAGAAGCTCCCAAATACGAGACAGGCGTGAAGATGTTTCTGGGATGCGCTGTCTCTCAGGTCGTGCTAGCACTTTGCTTACGAGCCTTACTCGCACGGAGGAACGCTCAACGCGACCGCGAAGAAGCTGAGGGTTCGCATAGCCAAGACGATGATCTAAACGACGCGGATGCCATCGAGGATACTACAGACTTCCACAACAGGAAGTTCCGATATGCCATATAAGCTTGATATGGATATTGTATAAGCCGTCACTCTACCTTTCATCGTTAGCACTTTGCCTTTCTCCTCGAGATCATTTCTAATGATGAAACAACGGGAATTTTACCTACCCCTCCTTAGTCTTACTTCTCTATCCCGGAAGACATCGCAGTGCTTCCCTCCCTCGCCTTCATCTCCTCTTTCTGCCTCTCCTTGACTTTCTTCGGCTTCTTTGCGCTAACCGGCCCGTCGGCACTTCTATCTTTCCACTACCCACGACTCCAGATCAGCCATCTTTCCTTCTCTCAAATCATTTGCAAAAACTCACCATACCGCCATATCGGTAATATGGGTATTCCTCTTGCATGCCCTTTGCATCTTCAACGCCACCAGAAACTGATTTCCAGCATGTTCCAGGGCAGACGAAATGCCATTTCTGCGACTCGTCGATCTGACAGCGCACAAGGACGTCACGGGGTTTTGAACAGAGAGTGCAGGACTTTGTCATATTCGAGAGATGCAATCGAGACAGATGATGATGGATTGAGCATCGGGGATGATTCAACAACTAGTTGTGAGCGAGGAAAAGTGATGACATCATGGCTTCTATTCTCCGTCCTCCGTCTTCTGCGCCAGCACAGACCCATGATCAACTGGCTTCCATATCTCTTCATACCTTTCCACCCAATGTTCTCTCCATCCTTCTTCTAAAAGCCATTCCGCCTTTTCTTCTCGCACCACGTCTTCAATGCGCAATCCGTTCCTCGCAAGCGCACTGCACCATCCATCCCATGCGCCACAGCGTTTAGCGTACATACTCGGCGTCAGACCATCATGATCGCGATGGTGTACATCGATACCCGCTCTTATCAGCGCGTTGGCGATTTCTTCGATAGCCATTGGGTCTCCTGGACTGCCTTCATGATCGATAACGCAATAACAACGCTGGATTCTGTTGCGGCCAAGACTACCCATCGTGTTGATGTATGCAGCATCAATTTCGAAGAGTGGTGCAATGATACCTGCTACAGAAGGCCAGTCCCACGGGTCATCATTGAGAATCACTGATTCCGATATGAGACCCTCTTGCTGCAATCTTTGTATCTGTTCACCCAATAGAGAACGCGATCTGCCTTTATAGTAGTCCCAAAGCAGCATATTCATTGTTGTCTCGAAAAGAAACGAGGACGACTCGTAGACCTGAGGAATGATGTGATCAACGGTTCTCTCGAATGCGACTCGATCATGATCGACTATCGAGCGCATGAAGAGACCTGCGACTAGGCTAACATCGTGGCTTTTTTACGTTAGGAAAAGGTTGTTACAGGATGGTAGAGACGACTCACTTCAGGTTTGATACGCCGATACCTTGACTTGCCAAGTAATCGAACAGGTCTATCCGTGTGTGCTCTGCAGCATACTACGCATTGTGGGTTAGCGTTGAGTCATTCCATCAGAATATTTGGGTACAATTTACATAGAGACATAGATTTCTTCCTTCTCGGTTGATCTCATACGGAGAAATCACGCCTTGTCGTAGTGCATCATCAATCTCGTGAGCACTAGCAGATGCGAAAAGCTGGTTGTAGTGGGTTTCGGACTCAGCCAAGGTAAAGACACTGAGTTGGGCGCAGAGCCTTGGATTCGATGGACCGGAAGCGTTGCGAAGAAAGTGGGCATGAATAGCGTGGAGTGACCGCCCGATACCGCAAGTGAAAGTGAAGCTAGCCTCCTCATCTGGACGTCGAAGCTTCGATCTGGACGCTCTGCGAGAAGTTTGTAAACGCAGACTGCCGAACGGAGTAGTATGTGTATATGAGGATTTGTGAGCGATAGCTGGTGTGCTGAGGTAGAGGTTCGCGTAATGCGCTTCTTGTGTAGTAGACCTGATTTTGGATTGCCCTATTACACGCCGAGGTGTCGTCAGATGGCGCGATTTGGTCTCTTCAGAGTAATGCCAACGGTCCAGAGAGGTTGCAGTGGACTGCGGGTGCTTTGTCGCTTCCTCCTGCGCTGCTGATGCTATGAGGTTCTCGTACTCGGACTGTAGCCAGGAAATGTAATGTGGTGGAAAGGTGCTGATACCGTCGTTGAACAAATTGGCAAGCGCAACTTCCAAATGGGGTTTGACAATGAGCAGATAAGCCATGATCATGTCGCGACGTTCACCAAAGAAGAAGACATCTCTAGTCGACACGGATCTAGCGCGAGAGATGCGGTACTTCTCGAACTGGGTGACGATGACGTCCTCAAGCTTTGCCGATAGTACGTCTCGGGTCCTTTGATGCTCAATCAGATGCTCTTGGTGAGCAATCGCTATTTCTTTTGAAGCTCGTTTTGTTTCCTGATAATGGCAGACTGCCAGACGCCCCAGAAGCTCTTGTCCTTGTATCAGTGTGGCTTGGTTCCGCTTAGTCGAAGCCAACAACTTTTGAGTTGTGTTGTGCCTCTTTAGAGTCTCCAGATGTTGGTCGTCAGATCTTTGCCTAAATCTACTATGAGCGCAGGTTCATCCGCGACGCGAGGAATCATATACCTGCTTGCGACGTGCAGAGAGTTTGCGAGTAAACTCTTCGCCCGCTCAAGATTGTTGAACATCTTGTTGACTTTACGCTCGTCCAGAACGTACTTCACCCTACTCCAAGTCTTGTTGCTCACACCTCTGAATCTCGCGTTGAGTATCCTCAAATTTTGAAGTTCACGTTGTAAGCTCTTAAGTGCAGATTCGAATAGAGCTGTAATGCGATCCGTGGTATCGGCTGGTTTCCGGCTAGCGAGCGTTTCCAGAATCTGTTTGACGGTCTCAGCGAGGAGTGTGGTTTCCTTGACAGTAGTACATAATCGATCAATCTCTTCTGGAGCGCCAGAAATATCGCGCAGGAAACCATGGACCTCCCGGCCCGTTCGCACGATAACTTCAGCAACGCCAATGATAGCGAATATCCCCGCAGCAAATTCGAGGCCTGCAGACATGATAGGCGATGCGAGTTGTATGAGATGCTGCTCGTTACCGAGTTTTGAGGGTAAAAAGAGACCTGGCTAGATGGCTTTCGGTGTCGCGAACATGTTGCTGCTAATAGGCGTGGCCATTCCGTATCCCGAATGGGGGCGGCTGATGCAGCCCATGCACGTGTGTCCAGGACCTAGCCTATCAGTGATCTTTGGCCCCTGCCAACGGTTCCCGACATCTTGTTACTGCAGTAGCTTGCCACTATTTTGGAAGCAAACCGGGGGCCTTGCTTGCGGGAACAGGGCCAATAAGGAAGGTTGTTGTGCGGTTTCAAGGCACATACCATGGAAATACTAGCTGGCCACCGCGCATTGATAGGAGGCATCCTCTCCTATGGTAATCGGATGTGCCGACTGCCACTTTAATCCTATCATAGCTTGGCCGTGAAGGCCAGGACCAGTGCACATAGCAGGCAAAACAAGGCAAATCTCCACGTCAGCAGCCACCAACGGAGGCTGCTCCTGGCTCGGACAATTCCATATAATATTCTAGAAGACGAGCCGTCTGCATGCAAAGTTCGCTAACACTTGCACGGCTCCAATATATTTAAGCTGTTGGGTTTGGTGAGGCTGACAAGGAAACACTTGATGACATCACAGCTGCAACGGCTCGCTTGTCGATGGTACGCTCCAGCATTGTTGCGTGGGGAGCGCGTTAGAAAGTATAGGCGACCCCGAGAAAGCGAATAAAGCGGTGTGATAGAGGAAATAGTGCGAATGGTAAGGTCGCAGTGACGAAGGTTGCCGCTGGAGCATGGCCGTGTAGCAGACTGCAAAACGCATATTAGTTACTGTATCGACGAAAGTTTACACAACCAATTCTTCGCCCATCCTGGAACCGTGAGTTGTATCGCGCGACTTGCGCGAAAGGCAAGCGTGTAGCTTCTGTCTTGCTTCAGAAGAATCGGGCCACCGCTGCGATTTTCGACCAACCCGATGGAGATGTGCTTGCAATCTTAGGTTGTGGGGCCGTGCACCGCCCCTCACTGGCGTGGATGCCTTTGCCGATTTCCCTTGACCTGTATCTACTGTTCACTCCAAGCCCCATACGTCCTATTTACAGATCTTGTTAGATTACATTCTGATAAATCCGTTGAGGACCAAGCGGCAGAACTGTATTCAAAGGGTGGACTTATTGATACGAGCTCTGCCCTTGCTTCCCTCTCTGCTGAAGGTCGCAATAGACGCAAGCACCAGAGATGGAGGTGTACACTAAAGCTACCAAGACCATGTGAGGCTGGCTAAATAGCGTTAATCTTAAGGTGGTGACTGAAAAAGTGTGCAAGGCTGCTGAAGTTGGTGCTCAATTCGTACAAACCCTAGGCGACTTGTAAGAAATACCCAGGTATCGATAGGTACGGGAACATTGAGGCAAGACGAGAATACGTAAGACATCAGAATCATTAGTAGTATTTACACTAGGTTCACGATTGGGTATCTTGATAACTGCGAAGGTGCGCTTTTTATTTGCCTGAATCATCGAGCACATTCATTCCCTGTCACCATGAAGCAGCCGCTATTCTCCTGTTGCTAGGCGCGAGTGCAGATCTCGCGCGGGTTACTAGTATTCACACCACCAAAAACGTACTGGAAATCTGCAAAGACCCCGGTTCCCACCGCTTCGAGATATCTAACTGTCCTTCTTGTTGCAGATTTAATGCATCCACAGACACTGCTGACAGTAGATATGTCACCACGATGAGTATCGTGTCCACAATTGAGACAGATACCACCCTGATCATCAGAGTTTCACTGGTCAGCAAGATATCGACGACTAATGCAGCAACTCCTGGCTGTGTATCCGTCTATTTCGCAATGTATAACTTCATGAGAAGGAGCAAAACAAGCGAAGATCAGGACAAGTGGACAAAGACTTTATCAGATGTAGACCTAAAGGACATACCGCCAATCTTTACCGTGGAGACATCGTTACCGTGGTTTCAACTAGGACCAATACAACCACTGCTACTACAACAACCAATACTAGTACCATCATTAGTATGGCGACAATGACATATGTTCTCATCCCTCTCGATGAAACCGCTACCAGATTCTTCACGTCTTGGATGTGAATGTGGGAATGGAGTTCTCAAAAGTACATCTCGACTGTCTACTCAACCACCACCATCACCATCGGAATCCCTGGCTCAGCCTACTAGACAGCATACGTTCCAAATAGCATCATATCCACAGCGAACGGCGTAAGGATTAGTAATGGCTATTTGAGATTGGGAGTAGGTCACAAGGTTGTCAGTGCGGCGAAAAGTCCCTACGATGGCTGCATCGCCTGCGTTACAGGAACTGACTGTGGCCTTGCGCTCTTCCTCTCAAATAAGTGCTTGCGGACGATTTTCGAAGATGAGAGAATATTCAGTCAAGGCAACGGGAAGAGCACTTTATTTACAGTTCCGAACAACGACCCTATTGCTGCATTGAATGGGTAATGTGAAAAGACTACACTTTAGTAAGTCAGGCTATTGGCTTAACGTGCTCATGTATCCGGTTTGACTTCTACTGTTCATCTATGATTAGAAGTTGAACGCATCATAACACCGCATCATTGCATTCAATTTAACCATTTCATCACCAGAAAACGGGAGGTTGGTGCTACAGCCGTATATTGAATGGACTCCAACGACAACTACATATATGTTGACTCATATCTTCATTCCTCCTTTCTCCGTCCAAGCTTCATGTTTACATGCCTCGGCTGACTTCATCCATCATCTCGTTGTACTACTCGTCGCAGCCACAGTCGGAAGGAGTAGGAGCTGGCGCAGTGCTAGACTCACAGGAGCTGGAAGCGGGTGGGGCTGGAGGGGCTGGAGGGGCTGGAGGACCAGCAGTAGGAGTGGGACCACCACCACCTGTGGCAGTAGCAGTGACAGTAGCGGTGGGGGCACCGCCACCTGGGGCGCCGGCACCAGGGCTGACATCCTGACACAGAACGTCCTGACCCGCAACGGGAATAACACAGCACTTGGCTTGCTGGCCAGTGGCAGCGCAGCCGCTGATGAAATCGCTAGTGTTGGCAGGAGTGGTGGCAGCTAGTTTGTAGCGTTAGCGCTGATCTTTGTATGCAAGAAAAGACATAGGAGCGGAAGACATACGGACTGCGCAGTTCAAACCAACAGCACCAAGGACATCAGTGGCACAGCACTGGGGGTTGCTGTAAAGCCCAGCAGGGCAAAGAGTGGTGGTTCCAGTGGAAGCAAAAGGAGCGGCAGCGACGCCGGCAGCGAAGGCGAGGATGGAGTAATGCATATTTATTGCTGAAGATTTCTTCTTGACTGGTAGACAATGAAGGGCTGGTGGAAGCGAAGGTAGAATGCTGAGATGCTGCTTGATGTTGATGGTAGTCATTTTGAAGTCCATCCTTTGCCTTCTTTTATACTTTGCTCTCCGACATACTTCATCGTCGCTTGGCGGTCTACTAGTGCCGTGGAGTCTCTCTTTCCGTTTTCCCGTATCCTATATTGCGGTTGTTTTCGTCCCTAGTTCATCGAACGTGGTATGTACATCGTTTGGACGCAGCATGACGCTGTACGACAACCCGAGTCCCATCTCGGCTCGTCGCAATCCAGAACCATCTGCGGAGTAATAAGAAAACACTGATCTCATCCAATACCATTGGTGAGAAATTTCATTCCTGAATAAATTCGATAAAGGTTGTTTACCCAGTGGCCCATGTAGGTATGCGATTCCTCGATCTGACCTTGGAATAGCCAGACATTGTTGCATGTGCTGCAAGACGTGCATCTACGCGATGTCCCAGGGGCTTCCCCGCAACTCCAAAGCGAATCGCTCACTGAAGCTACTGAGTACCTTGAGTCAAGATTGATACTCTATAGAAGGCTAACAGTGTGGCTCGCAAGGGACCAATGCATTCGACTGTTCAAGTGTTTGCGTGGATATCGCAAAACCTCCAACAATAACCGAAAGTCCGCATCAATGATTCAATGACTAGTACGTGTACACAACCAAGACTGCAATTCACGTCCTTGGCACATGTGACCCCGTTGGTTGGAAGAGGACTCTGCTTCAAAGCGGTGCGTGATCTCAGTCCTTCCTCATCGCACAGCACTTTTCCACAGGTCGTGTAAGAACACATACAGTATGTATGTCAAACAACTTAGACGTTCCCCAAAATCCAGAAACGCTCTAGAACCTGATCTTAGGGCCTGGCAGTCATCCTGTAAGGTACAATGTGGCTTGCTATCATGGACCGAATGTCAGGCGGTCGTGTGCTTTTGCCTCGTAGATGCCCGAAGATTGTGTCTCGTTACGAGAGACCGTATATAGTGGCCATGTTGCTTCGTCGTCATAGTACTGATATCCGGAAAAGACGGAGGTTAGCCATGGTATGGATATGGACATTTTATTAGCCATATAAATCTGATTGGGCAATGTACATGACCCAGGGCCGGGGCAACTTGCGGTAGTGTTACCAACGTGACGGGGTGTAGCACCGGGTGTATTGCAGATAGGCGATTGGTAAGAACGGACAAGATCACCATAGTGAGCATGGAAGGTCGTGGTATCGATAAAACGTCGATGCCGGCAGCGAGGTCGAAATTAAGTTGCGGGGAAAGTAGCCTGCCATCGGGCTAGGTGATTGAACCTTGCTTAGCGCGTCGGCTCCATAGGTAAGCTCCACATCCACCTTAGCCATATCACTAGCGATGGTGGTCCAGTCGATTTCAGTACGTCGCCATTGTCTAAGTTAGACAGATTGCCTCGGCTATACTTGGAGATCTAGAGCTTGAAGAAACCAGATTGCAGGCACTTCACCGTTCAATGCCGCTTAGAACTCGGAATAAAATGCTGCAGGCGCGTCCTTCGCCGCTGCCAGATTCATCGATCGATCGTCATGAGCTCGCTCTACTCCGTAACATGCTAATCAGAGCGCCAACTAGAAGAAGTCCTACCAAGACTCCACTCTGTACTGGCGCAAATAGTGCAGATCGTAAGATTACCAGAGTACCGACGATGACGAAGATGATGGGAAGAATAATAAGTGGGCGGTAAGGCCGTTCCATCTGGGGTTCTCGGCGGCGGAGTATAAGCAGTCCAACTACCGTACTAACGTAGAAGACCCATTCAGCCATACCAACGAACGTCAAGAGTGCCCGAAAACTACCTGTCAGGATATAGACAAGGGTTACGACCAAAGCCAAAGCGTTAGCGTAACTGTTTTCCGCGTTAGTCAGTTGTGGAATGCAATAAGTCAGAAGGGCTTACATGGGAGCGTCGAGGCTGAATGAAGCGGTGGTGTCTGCCTCAGACCTCTGCGTCATTGGCAACCCTCGTTTGCTGAATACTGCCGGAAGATAATGGCGTTGCGATGCAGCCATCGTCAGTCTGCCCACCGCGAAGACATTACTAGTGATGGACCCTGCGCAGGAGATGGCAACAAGAATAGTAACTAGAATACCAGCAGGTCTCCCTAAGAGGGATGAAGCAGCAGCGACTGCCACTGCGTTGTTGCTGCTTAGCTTGTCCCAAGGTACAAGGATGTAGTAAGCCACGTTCACAAGTTCAAATGAACTGAGTACCACGATCATCGCAGCTTTGATCGCTTTTGGAAGAGCACGACCTGGGTCGCGGATTTCACTCGCAACGATGTTGGCCTGGACAACGCTATCAGCCGGCATTGTTGGAGCACAAGAAGTATGCACTTACATTATCCCATCCGTCATACGCCCAAAGTCCTCCATATATCGCTGCGCAATAGTGACCGTAACGATCCCATGTCCTCATTGACACCCAGTCGATAGTTTGGCCGTCCGATACTGTCGACCTTGTCTGAAACCAATTGCGAGTGTACCAGTCGCTCGGTCCAGATAACGAAGAGTTTGGGTTGATCAGATGTGCCACTACAGCAACGACCCCACCTAAGACTATCAGGGCCACGGTCGACAGCTTGAAGACCGTGAAAGACTCGCTCAGCCGCATTGTGAACCTGGTATTGATGGAGTTGAGCAACACCATGGAGACAAAAGCTATGGCAGCGATGAGTTTGAGCATTTTGGCATCTGGTAAGTCGCCAGTACTGGATGTGACTGATCCTATGGATTCGGCGATGACGATACTTTGGATGGCCATGGATGAAGGCTTCACGCCGAGGATGTACACCCAGGCCATGAGGAAGGCAGCCGTGTCACCGTAGATGTGGCGTAGGTATTCTTGCATACCACCATTCAGTGGAAGCGCTGCACCAAGCTCAGCAAACGATGCTGCTCCTGCCCATGATAGCAGCCCGCCAAGGACCCAAACTAGGAGAGCAGCTCCAGGAGAAGGCACGTTGCTGTCAACCTGCGCTGGTGAAGCGAAGATTCCCGACCCGATTTGAAGTGTAACAAGAACGGCAAATGCATGTCGCGTAGTGAGCTGCTTGGATAGCTGCTGTACCGCGCGTGATGAAGACGAAGAGCGCCGTGCAAGCAGTGGTTCCCGTTCCGACTCGGTTGTGTTCAACTTGGGAGCGTCTTGGCTCCCAGGGCGGCTGGAGCCGTGTATGTCGTCCATTGCACTACACCCGCGGTTTCCGTCTCGAAGGTATTGAGGCTACACAGTAGTGGATTTTCTTGCTGCTGGGTAGGAACGGTCCTTTTTTGCGACCTTGGCGGGCGGAAGACGCTAGACCATGTCACAAGACATCAAGCACGCGCCATGCGGCTCTCTGCTTACAGGTGAGATCCGATGGGTTAGATGTAGGAGATGACCAAGTGGGCCTTGCACAAATCCGGTTGACGTTACTGAAACTTCTGTAGTCGTCATATCGTGCTTTCCCCAGTTGATGTGGCGTCTGCACTAGCCTCAGGTGTGGCGCAGCAAGAGAGCACAATATGGAGAACCGAGCATGACAACGACAGATATGACAGATGATAGACCGAATATCGTTCAGAGCACTCAAGGGTAAATTTCTTCCAAGCACTGTTCCCCATCTCTTCTGCAATACCCCCATCCTGCGAGCGTGGCGCGTCGGTGGTGCCTGCCTGTGGCTCGAAAAGCTCGGACTGGCCCTTCAGCGCCCTGACACCCCTCTTCGCTTCCTCACCAACTGCCCAGGTACGTCAACACCACGCCCGCGTTTTAAGCTCCCTACCGCGCACTCATAGACTTAACTCCCCCCAGACCCTGAACCATGGACGCGAATCAAAATGACGAGCTTTACCCCATCGCCGTGCTCATCGACGAGCTCAAGCACGACGACGTTATCCTCCGCCTGAACGCCATCCACCGACTAAACACAATTGCCCTCGCCCTAGGCGCCGAGCGGACACGAGAGGAACTCATACCGTTTCTAGATGGTGAGCGGCTGCCCGGTCGACATGCCCAGTCTAGACTAGCTAACGGATGTATTCAGAGTCGGTTGAGGACGAGGACGAGGTTCTCACAGCATTGAGCGAGGAACTTGGCAAGTTTGTCGAGTACGTCGGCGGCCCAGAGCATGCACACGTGCTTCTGTCGCCTCTCGAGAACCTTGCAGCAATAGAAGAGCCCCTTGTCCGGGAAAAGGTGTGCGCTGCAATCGCCTAGATCTGGCTGCCAGCTAACACGTGCAGGCTGTCGAATCGCTCAACAAGATCTGCGAAGAGCTGTCGCAGCAGCAGATTGAAGAAAACTTCATACCCCTCGTCTTGCGCCTATCTAAAGCCGACTGGTTCACCTCAAAGATCTCCGCGACGGGACTCTATCAGACCCCCTACACTCGCGCTACACCCCCTTCACAAGAAGCCCTCAGGCAGCACTACGGCCAGCTAGTGCACGATGATACCCCCATGGTACGGAGACAGGCGGCAAACAACCTCGCCAAGTTCATCAAGGCCATGCCGCCGTCCATTGTCATCGAAGAGATGATTCCCCTCTTCCAGCACCTCGCCGCAGACGACCAGGACAGTGTCCGACTCCTGACTGTCGACATCCTCATCGCGATCGCCGAAGCGGTACCCAAGGAGCAACAGTCGAGCCATGGTGTTCTCCTGACTGCGCTGCGGAGTCTGTTCGAGGACAAGAGCTGGAGGGTGCGGTATATGGTAGCAGACCGATTTGAGAAGGTGCGTTCGGCTGGTAGCGAAAGGAAGCATGCGCTAATGGAATTAGATTGCGAAAGCCGTCGACGAGGAAGTTGTCAACCGCGACCTTGTGCCAGCCTTTGTCAAGCTTCTCAAGGATACAGAGGCCGAGGTACGCAGCGCCATTGCAGGACAAATTCCAGGTATGCCTCTTGGGAGCAGGTGCACGGCACATGAGCTAACCACTACTAGGTTTCTGCGCGCTGTTGGAGCGTGAGACCCTTCTACACGAGGTTATGCCTAGCATAGAGGAGCTGGTCTCCGATCAGTCTCAGCATGTTCGCGCTGCGCTTGGCACCCAGATTAGTGGACTCGCTCCAATCCTTGGAAAGGAAGAGTAAGTTGCGACTACGCGTGACCACGTGCTTTCTTACTAACACTAGTCAGGACCATTTCGCATCTCCTTCCCATGTTCCTGCAGATGCTCAAGGACGAATTCCCCGACGTTCGCCTAAACATCATCTCCAAGCTCGAGTCTGTCAACAACGTCATCGGCATCGAGCTCCTCTCGCAGTCCCTCCTCCCCGCTATCGTCCAACTTGCCGAGGACAAGCAATGGCGCGTACGCCTGGCAATCATCGAATACGTTCCTCTCCTCGCGTCGCAACTCGGTGTGCAGTTCTTCGATGAGAAGCTTAGCAGCCTATGCATGAGCTGGCTCGGCGATACCGTCTTCTCGATCCGTGAGGCGTCGACTCAGAACTTGAAGAAGCTTACGGAGGTCTTCGGTGTAGAGTGGGCCAACGATGCTATCGTTCCCAAGGTCATGGCTATGGGCCAGCACCCCAACTACCTCTACCGAATGACTACATGCTTCGCCGTCTCAACACTGGCGCCTGCACTGAGTCTGGATGTCATTGAACAGTCCATCATCCCCATGATGGACAAGCTGGTCAATGACGATATCCCCAACATCAGATTCAACGTGGCGAAGTCATATGGTCAGCTCATCAACACGCTCAAGCAGCTGCCTGAGCAAGGTACTGTCATCGCTCTCGAGAAGGCTGGTACACCGGGCCAGGGTTGCCAGAAGGCTACAGATGTCATTACCAAGAGCATCCTGCCGAACCTCGAGAAGCTCCAGCAAGACGACGATGTAGATGTACGATACTTTGCGACGACGGCCGCACAAAGTTTCACGGATGCGATGCAGACTTAGAAGATCCAGCTTCGTCCGTGTTCTTGAATGTGCAGAATGACATCATGAATAGCATCAACGATGGTTAATGATATGGAACGGCTGCAAAGAAGGGCATGGCGGTGAGAAAACAGCGTAAGCCGAAAGCCCTGTAGGTGTAGTTCCAAGCTTTGTTTTATGAGAGTTGAGTGGGCTAGTAGTTGGGCTCACTGGCAATAAACCACAAAGATTACCCAGTTAGAATCATTCCTGACAGATTCGCAATGCATACTTTGGCGTTATCACTAGTATCGAGTGCACAAGATGAGTGACGTTGATGATTTATTTTCATTCGCATTATGCCATGGTGTAATAGCTATAGCTTGGCCGTTGAGGTTGCAGGTAGTCAAACGGCACCAGCCTCCTTGAGAAGGTTGTTGAGCTGACCCTTCTTGGACTGCAAATCGCTGTTTCCACCAATGTGCTTCTGAGCGATGAAGATGTTGGGTACGGTGGTCTGGCCAGTCATTTCGCCGAGAGTAGACTGGATAGCTGAGCCGTCATCTATGCGCATGTTAGCTGCTAGTCTTGTAGCTCCGTCGATAGTTGCAGAGTCTACATACCAACTTGGTCCAACTCAATCGCGTAGAACTTTGCGCCACTGTCGCTGAGCAACTGCTTGGCCTGGCGACAGTAAGGGCAGTAAGACTTTGAGAAGACGGCGACGGGGTTCTCGTCGATGATGGACTGGACCTTGGTCTTTGTAGCGGACATTGTGGCGGGCGAGGGGGCGCGCGTGAAGAAGTGACGCAGGAAGGAAATTTTGGCGGTAGTTTGGAGGTGCTGGAGGTTGGTGAGTATTGTGTTTGGTAGTCGAGGGTAGTGTTGCTAGAGGGGTGGTGGGAGGCGTACTTATGCGTGGGTGATGGGATGCCGAAGTTTGTCAGATAGATTCTAGATCGGTGTGTGTTTATGAGCTCGGTGTGGATGTGTATAGAAGTGGTGATTAGTGATGTGCAGCGTGCCCCCCGCAGTAGTAAACGTTCTCGATGGCAAATGATGCAATCGCTCGTGAAAGACGGCTGCGCTAACTGACGTCGGAGATGGATCGGCGATGTGATGTGATTACAAAGAGGCTAAAAAGGGACAGGGGCCAGAGGCGCGGCTTTGGCCATGACGCGTGCGGCTGGATGCGACGCGGACGAATGTAGGGACCTAGCTTGCACACATGTTTCGGCGTCTTTGATGCCAAGCAGACAGCTGTTACTCTGAAAATGTGAAGGAAATTATGAAATACTGTAGATGAAGAGATGATAGTGCAGAGGTAGGAAGAACCAGAATCAGGAAAGCACAACGGGTCGCGTACGTTCCGCATTCCGAGATTGAGCGTTCCGACGCTTCCACGCCGTCGCAACAACTGTCAGACTATCTTGGGTTCCCGCCATCCCAAGGCGTCCATTCACTCTCACCACACACACCATCAATCAACTAGCTGTAAACCCGCGCTTCTTATGCGCACGTCGCACCACACTCCACGATGACGTCCTCAGCGGCCGGATCAACCGCCTTCTTCATCCTCTCCCTACTGTCCATATGCGGCGCCGTTCTGCTCCTCCTACGCTACTATCTCCCGCTTCGCACAACACCCGCATACGTCGTCGTACCCGTCTTCTTGGCAATAGCGCTGCCGGCCAGCATCGTCGTGCTCCTGCCCATCGACCTCGCGAGTAGTGCTGGACTCGACACAACGGATGGCGCCAGAGGCATATGGCTGAACGACACGGTTGTGTACAAGGCATGGCGCATCATATACTGGCTCACGTTTGCGCTTACGTGGGCCATCTTGCCTATGCTAGGCGAGTACTGCGATAGTGGGTATAGAGAGCCCAAGGCAAGATTGCAGTATGCGCTTAGGAGCAATGGCCGGTATTGGCTCATTGTGGCTGGGTGTAGTATCGTAGGTTCGATATACTTGCTTCTGTGGAACGGCTTCCACGTGGATACTTTCAAGAGCTTGGTCATGGCGCTGGCGTATACCTGGGGTCTGATACTGGGCATCTACCTTATGGGTCATGGACTCGTCGCCTTCCCCAGGAGTTTGTTTCGATACGCTAGTGTTAGCGAGAGATTGAAGAGGATACAAAGTCAGGCGCCCAAGGTTCACGACAAGTTGACTGAGGCATTGGAGAAACTGGATCAGTATGAATACCAGGTTGTGCAGCTCAAGCAAAGGAAGAATAGTACTGCGCGCGAGTTTCAAGAGTGGATTGATGAGTTGGCAGAGAAGGGTAATCTTCCGGAGAACAGGGCTGGTGTTGTTGGGCGTATGGGCACAGCGACAGTGCCTCCTGTCATCACTGAGAGATACCTGGCGGACCTGACGAGGAAGTTGAAGCGGGCGCGCCATGCAAAATGCCGATTCGAGAACGAATGGGACCGTGTTGTACAAAAAGCTGTCAGGACGCAGGCTATCCTCGATTCCAAAGCCAGCAAACATCTTGAGTTCAAAGGCGTCGCGTTGCCAGCCTCAAGAGGATTGTTCGATCGCATCACCATTCTCACACCATTCACGCGCTACCACCTGCACGTCCACGTCATCCCCGCTCTGGCCTACGTCTCCTGGGCCATCACAATCCTCGCATCCATATCCATCGTCTGGTCAGAATGCGTGCGCGAAGCCCAGGACTTTGGTGGACCGAAACTCTCTATTATCGGCTGGACTGTCGTACACCGCCACGACAATGGCCGATCGTCGGTCGGCTTCAACAGCCAGATAATCGCTGCTGCCTGGCTATGCTACATGTGCATTTGCGCCTTCTATAGTCTAACCGAGGTCAAGATATGGGGCAACAGGGCGCTCGTGCGAAGAAACACATATCAAGAATCTGCGACCTGGTACGGTCTCCAAGTCGCCAAGTTGACCGTCCCTTTGAGCTACAATTTCCTTACCATGACGGACAAGAACATCTGGAAGGGTACCATGTTCTACAAGTTCCTTGGCCGCCTTATCGTTCTCACACCACTCGGTGAAGGCTTCAGCGCATTCTTCCCCATCTTCATCCTCGTACCCGTCTTCGCTACGGCTTTCGGACTCTACGGCAAGGTGAAGAACATCTGTGGCTTCGGAGATCTACTCGACGATGAAGAGGACGCATCAGGAAACTACGCTGGCACCGGCTCATGGCGCGAAGGTCGCGCATTGATCGAACGCGAAATTCAAGGTGCAAGTGGAAACGTCCTAGGCCTTTCCCAACGAACCAATACTAGCCCGCCAAACGAACGATACACAGACACACCAGCACCGTCGTCGTCATCTAGCCTCCCTACCGCGACCGCAGCAGCGGCAAACGGCGGCCCAAGCACCACACGCCTCTCAACAACCCATCCCGACCGCCGACGCCCTGCACTCGAAGACGAAGAAGACGAAGGTAACTTCTTCGAAAACTTCGCTTCAAGAGTCAAAAACACTTTCGACACCAACGACTTCTCCTTCCCCCGACCGAAGTGGCTGGGTGGCGATGAGGAAGAAGCCGAAGCTGGACGTAGTAGTAGAAGACCGTTTGATCGAGGTGACGGGGATCGTGGAAGTGGGTTTTTGAGTCTGTTTGGTGGGAGGGGGGATGAGGGGAGGGTAAGGCTGTAAGATTTCATGTCGTTACTCAAATGGGCATTGCGATGGTGTTTTGGAATAGACATTAGGGATTTGGATGAGTATGTAGAACTATTGAGTATACTGGTTATGATGGGTGCGCGGCTGCGCTTTAGATATATTTAATAAGGACCTTTTATCTCTTAGGCCCGGTGCCATGGCAATCGCGTTAAGTTCTGGTGTCTTAGTGGTCGATCAATCTGACTTACTCGTGGCGCTTTCCTGGGTCCTCAACATGATGCAACCAGTTGCACTTTGCGCAAATCGGTGTAAGCGTACCGCAGCCAATCGGTCCAGGGTCGTGAACTGGCCGTTCCTTAAGAGAAGGGTGAGTGCCTTCTCCCGCCTTTCTCTTCAGCCTTTGCCCACTTCCCGCCTCATCGATAAGCAAACCTCATCGACAAGCAAACTTCATCGCCTGGAACATGGACGAACCTCCCACAGCATCCGAAGCCGATAGCAGCTACGAGGCCAGTGTTAGCGGCTCTTGTGCTGGGTCGGTTTCAAAACATGCATTTGTTGATCTCTGCCAGCCACGCCTGTAAAGCCAGGTTGCACTTCCTAGGATCGAGCTATGGAATGTTTTACATGGATTTTGTTCTTGAAAAGTCTTGGGGTCGCAAAGAAAACAGTTGCTGCGGTATCTACATCTTGGTCCTAACACTCTTACCAGTTCCCTCAACCAGACCTCAACAGCATCGCGAGACTGACGAGCTCTTTCGAGCCGGGACGAAATTAATTGTGGTGGCTACCGACGAAACTAAACATGCAGTTCAGCTTACCACCCTAGGACATGCACCCCCAGCTCTCAGGCTTCTTATGATCTCCCCCAAGAAACGTATTTCTGGCTGGATACTTGCAGTGTCTCCTCATAAAATCTACCCCATTCTTCACAGTATCATTCACGAACTTCGTCCCCTCCATATACGCCGGTGCACTACCCCCCTCTACCCAATCGATCATCGCTGCAAGGACATTATGCTGCGCATCGAACGGAATACCAGCTTGCGCCGCGTTCCCACCTTGACCCAGCACCCACGCACCAGGACCAGTACTGCAATGGAACATACCTGAGACACGGAAGAAACGCGTCCATTCATCCATGTTTTCGTAACTGCTGTTACCGCGGAGATGCTCGTAGAAGCGGTTCGTATTGAAAGAGGTAATCTGATTATCCTGCTGCCCGTGGTACATGAGCAGCTTTCCGCCGCTTTGCTTGAATCCCGGCAAAGACGATGGATAGGTGCGAATGTCTCCTGGATTCAGATCTTGGGCTGCACGTACGTCATCTAAACCATACTCCGATGCGTTCCAGGTCGGATCATTGTACACGACGTACTTGAACCAGTCGTCCGAGTAGGCGAATGGAGCGCCTGCGTATAATTTGTCTACGGCGTTGATCTCACTGCCTGGTTGCATGGCAGGGTAGATCAGCTGTCCATCCGGAAATCTGTAATCGCTGTAGATGATCTTCAGCTGTTGGACTTGGTCCTCGTTCAGGCATTCAGCCGTAGAGTTGTGGCCACATAACAGCGTCGAAGGATCGAACTTGCACAAGGCCGGGTCTTCAATGATGCCATCTTTGACCTTGTCAATGGTATCGCATTGGCGCAGCACCTCGTCGTGGATCCACGTCTGCCAAGCGGTCTTTGGAATGAAGTTGGAGCCTTTGATGGGGCCAGTGATGGTGAAGAAGCGTGCGCGCCAGGATATCAGATTGTTGAAGTCGACACCTGGTGCTCCGGCGACGATGCCATCAAAGTCATTGGGGAACTTCTCTGCGCTCTTAATGCCTTGGCGTCCACCAAGAGAGCAGCCTAAGTAGTAAGATTTGGTGAAGTCCTCCCCGTAGAACTCCTTGGACAAGGCCTTGCCGGTAACTACGCTGGTGTGGAGTCTAGATCGCGGGTGAGTAGATGTTTCGAGCTAAGGAGGAACTATGCTTACGATCGCCAGGCGAAATCCACCACCATCTCAGGATTGTCGAGAAATGCGACTCCTGTAGTACCATTATGACCATTGTTTGCACCGACGGTGGCAAAGTTTCTCGAAGCCCCATACGCTATATCCTCATACTTTATGCCTTTTGTTGCCGTCAGCATCAGGTACAGCTAATACTCATTCTTCTATTTATCCAACACTTACAGCCATCGATACCCCCATTACCTGTTGCCAGGAAGCGACCGGACCAGTCTTCCGGAAACCATGCTTCAAAAGCAATTTTTGAGATTCTGGATGTCTTGATCTCGAGTGTCATACGACAGAGATCCACGGAGACGATCTGGCTAGTTCGACCGCATGTCACGTCGTTGTCCGGAAACGTCAGGTTGGCACCCGCCGGAACGTGTTGGAGGACGTTCAGAGTCGCATCCTTGATGTACTTTTCTGGTGTGAAGGCGAGACATTTCTTCTCAAACGCTGACGACGCGATAGAGACTTGGGCCAACGCAAGGTACGAGACGATCAGCGCCCAGAACGAGGGGAACATATTGGCGATGAAGGGATTAGATGACTTGGCAAGTGCTCGTAGTAGAAATTTAGCCACAGGTAGTCTTTATGTTCCGTGGGAAGGAACAGCCGTGCATTAACGAGCCGCCTTCAGCAAGGTGCGGGGCGTGGCTTGCGGAGATATTCTTTCTACCTTCAGTGCCTATAAGAGTGAATGATCTACCTAGGACACCTCGATATCTCTGCAGTAGTAGCACCCTGAATGAAGGAGAAATAGCAGCCATATCAAGATATGAAGTTTCTGCTACATTTCCTGGCAAAGGGAGCTATAGCGAACGGAAGGTTTGCACAGTTTGCTATACAGGGCATCTCTTTGAATCGACTGAACTGGATAATTATCCCCAGACGGACCCCTGCTATTGCACCTATGTATCGGGTAAATCGTGCTGCGCAACATGGTACAGTATTGCGGGGTTCGGTGTAGACGCCGAGCACATTTCCATGCGGCAGGTGCTCATTCCACGCTAGCTTGCATGCATCCGACTGGTGCTGTGGCTCGCCTTGACTATCTACATCCATCACTCAAACACTCACATGATCCCAGAATCTCTCGATAATCTCCCTCGGAATCAGACCCTTCTCACCCTCCATCTCGAAGATCTGCAGCGGCGCGCCCTTCTCTACCGCTACCAACACAGCCTTCTTTCCCGGTGCCCCTTGCACCACGCGTCTCAGTTCCTCCAGCAGCCATACTAGTCGCTTGAGCTGCCGCTGGTGGTCCTGTGCCCATATCTCGAAGTCTTTCTCAAACCAACGTACCTCCTCAACGTTTGTTATGAGATTACGGTAGTGGTGACCAAAGACGCAAAGCGATGTGCGGCCGAACCAGCATTGCTCACTCGCTTGACGCTTCTTAGTGTTTGACTTGAGCTCTATCGTTGAGTTGTGAGGCTGGTATGTGCCACAGTTTATGACAAAGGTTTGACTGTTGTTGCTATGGGGTACTATGGCGTGACTGGCTGGTTGGAAGATGTGCATGATATTGTCGAAGAACTCTTGTAGGTCGTAGTTGTCGTGGTTTTGAGAGGCAGGCTCGATATGTTGAAGATATGCATCAGCTTCAATCCTAACTGCTAGCTGTAAATCTCCCATCTGGTACTGAATGACCCTGTGATGTCCGTCGACGTCCTGGAGGTTGGAGTCTTCGCAAGTGAAAGCATTTTCGAAGTTATGGCCGCATCCTTTTGACTGGAAGACTTTTGGATCTTTCTCTTTTCGACCGGTCACCAGGGTCTTGCCGACTACTTGAAGCTCGAGGCAGAATGGCCGATAGCTTCGCTTGAAGGACGCAAACTCGAACAGTTTCTGGAGAGAATTCCTGTTAACCAAGACGTCAATGCCATTCCAGCGTTTGGTAGGATTCATGACAGCCATGGCTTGGAATATTGGTTCGAATGAGTATTCAAGACTCGGCTTGCCATGTTGGTCGATCCAGAATGCGCCCTTGTCGGCCTGTAGCTGCCTTGGTAGACGCGGAGGCTGATAAAGAGACGGAGTCCCCGGGACGTAGATGGTGGGCTTCAGAGCACTCTTCCAGCTATAGCTGCAAAGAAGATCGTAGGGCTCGTTGCCGGTGACAGCGGCAGAGGAAGATTGCACGTCGAATATCGCGATCGTGTGAATGCGCTGTTGTCCTTTTCGAACGCGCTTGAGCATCCAAGAAGGATCCGAAAACTTTGTGCGACGACCTTCGGGGCGGCCGTTATAGCCCTCTCGTGTTTCCCAGGGCGGTACACGTTGTTCTGCTGCTATAAACTGCATTTTTCAGGGTTAGCTTATTTTCCAACAACAATTTAGTGCATAAGAGGTTCGACAAAGAGGTTGTAGTTGGAGATAGGCGGCTGAGCAGCGAAGAAGGTATGAGGCAAGGCGACCCGTGTTGACAGCTAGGTTCGCGTAGTGAAGGTGAAAAGACGTCGCCAGCTCAATCGGGCATCGACTGATGGGAATACAGTATCAGCTGTAGGCGGTAGCGTAAGAAGCAGGCTGTTCAATCGAGCTCGAGAAAGCACGATTTAGACGATACGGACAATCTTTGGTAATGGTGTTTTTCACGCTCAAGGTCAAGTAGGCATGACCGTGATGGCTGAGTGGCATATCTGTAGCTGTAGAGAGGACTGTAGCCTGTAAAGGGATCTCTTGAACAGCAAGAAATCGCGATATCATCCTAACAGAGCCTCTATATAGTATTAATCAAGTATCTGTGCAGTACTGTCAGACGAAAGTAGCTATCGATGTGTCGTCCGAAGTCAGTCAACAGGAATGTCTAGGTTGTCAACACGACTATGGGAACCACCAAGAATAACAATGAAAACACTCTCTCGGTGTTGTGTACATGTCTACTTGCAGCGCTCTTCGTCATACCGATAGCGCCGCTGTTGTCCACCACTTCTACTCGCATGTCAACACATCGGAACATGCAGATTTGGGAGAGTACTTACGACTGCCGATTGCGCCGTTCTGCTGCAACACGGCATCGCTGTTACAGAGACCCATCAGCGTAGCGTTAGCCTTGAGCTCCTGTAGCTTCAACAACGCCTTTTCAAACTTTTGTTGTAACCCCTGCTTCTGTTCGTCGTTGAGGAAGTTCGCAGTGGGTCCTTGGTTGAGACCAGTCTGACCATTTGTCGAGTTTACCAGCTTTTCCAACGTGTTTAACGCCTTGCATTCGCGAAAAGCGTCACGCTGCGCATTGAGAGAGTCACATTCGGCTGTGAGAGTTGAGTTAGATTGCAATTCTTCGAGTTTGGCGGTTATATCGGCACGGTTGCTTTTGATCCAGTCGATGCGCTCTTGGGCAAGCTTGGCAGATATGCTCGTCGCGTCCAGCGCGGTGTCATTTTTCGCGATATCATTGAGTTTTGTCAATGTACGTAGGCGTCTGCATATCTTGTCGATTTCGATTTGCCTGGTAGTGTTGAAGGTATCGCCACCTCGCCAAAGCTTAAGAGATGGATTAGTAGTCCAGGCGGTTGATGTGGTGATGAGTGCAAGGAAAAGACCGGCGAGTAATATTGGAAACTGCATCGTCAATCGAAAGTAAGTAAGTATGTGATGAAAATGCCCAGTAGAGAATGAGATTTGGCGGCTGCCACGCTGGCTTGGTATCTTGCTTCATAATCGACTAGAGCTGTCAATGTTTCAATTCATGCTCGGATGCCGCAGAGCCACAACGACTTCCTAGCCATGCGACGTTTCATGGCGAGTATGCTCTGACGTTTCTAGTTACGACGAAAGCAGCAGACATGGTAGTCAAGGTAACCCAGACGTGATTCTTAGGGAATGCGCGGATGAATGGGCTGGCTTGAGATGGATTGAGAGAGTATCGTCTTGATTTGGTGGGGTGGTATCGATAGTAGGGCTGAGTCACGCTAATGGCGGGGACCGGAGGAGTCAACTCCAGGGCTCTAGAAAAAGATTCCCCGCCACGGCCGACTCTCAGCAACCTCACGCCGCCACCATGTCTATTGAGTTTCCGAGGGAGGAGGAGCGCATCCTCGCGCGCTGGAAGGAGATTGACGCTTTCCTGAGGCAGGTTGAGCTCGTAAGTTTCCATATTACAGCCTCTTCGGGGCAAGCACGTGTGGTCGACACTTGCTGATGCATTATAGTCGAAAGGAAAGCAACCATACACTTTCTACGATGGACCGCCTTTCGCGACGGGATTGCCGCATTATGGCCATCTTCTGGCCTCGACCATCAAAGACATCATCCCCCGCTACTGGACCATGAAGGGCCGCTATGTTGAACGACGCTTCGGTTGGGATACTCACGGTGTGCCCATCGAGTATGAGATTGACAAAGAACTGGGCATGTCGGGACGCGACGCTGTCAAGGAGATCGGAATCGCCGAGTACAACAAGAAGTGCCGGGCGATTGTCATGCGATATTCAACAGAATGGAGGTCGACCATTGACCGTCTGGGCCGCTGGATCGACTTCGACAACGACTACAAGACCATGGACACCAGCTTCATGGAGTCAGAATGGTGGGTTTTCAAGCGCTTGTTCGACAAGGGCGCTGTGTACAAGGGTTACAAGGTTATGCCATACAGCACTGCATTGGCCACGCCTCTCAGCAACTTTGAGGCCACACAAAACTACAAGGACGTTCAAGATCCCGCAGTTGTCGTCACATTCCCGCTCTTGGACGATCCAAACACATGTTTGCTGGCATGGTGAGTTGCCCAATCCAACATAATCTGACTGGCACGCGCTAACCCGGCCTGACTAGGACCACAACTCCATGGACACTGCCTTCAAACACCGGCCTCTGCGCGCATCCTGATTTTGAATACGTCAAGATTCTCGACGAAGCATCTGGAAAACACTACATCCTGCTCGAGGCACTACTACGCACACTTTACAAGGACCCCAAGAAGGCCAAGTTCAAGATTGTCGAGAAGCTGAAGGGCAAGGACATGTTGGGCTGGAAATACGAGCCACTGTTCGACTACCTCTACGAGGACTTCAAGGACTACGGCTTCAAGGTTGCCAACGATACCTACGTCACAGCAGACAGTGGTGTGGGCATTGTCCACCAGGCACCCGCATACGGAGAGGACGATTACCGCGTTGCTAAGGCCCATGGTGTCATCTCTGACACCCGACCACCACCAAACCCAGTTGACGACCAAGGTCGCTTTACTTCAGTTGTCCGCGATTTCGAGGGACAACATGTCAAGGCAGCAGATAAGGGCATTATCAAGCATCTGAAGGGCACCGGTCGCTTGATTGTGGACTCACAGCTTCTCCATAGCTATCCCTTCTGTTGGCGATCCGACACACCTCTCATCTACCGAACTGTCCCATCGTGGTTCGTCAAGATTCAGGATATTGTGCCTCAGATGCTGGAGAACATTGCTGGTTCGCACTGGGTTCCTTCCTTCGTCAAGGAGAAGCGCTTCGCCAACTGGATCACAAACTCACCCGATTGGGCTGTGTCACGAAACCGTTTCTGGGGCACGCCGCTTCCGCTGTGGGTCAGCGACGACGGCAAAGAGGTGGTCTGTGTTGGCAGCGTCGAGGAGCTGAAGAAGCTCAGTGGATACGAGGGCGAGCTTACCGATATCCACAGGGACAAGATCGACCACATCACTATACCCAGCAAAGAGGGCAAAGGCGTACTGCGAAGAACAGAGGAGGTCTTTGACTGCTGGTTCGAGTCTGGTTCCATGCCCTACGCCAGTGCGCATTACCCATTCGAGAACGTGGAGCAGTTCGAGAAGTCCTTCCCGGGTGATTTCATCGCGGAAGGTCTTGACCAAACGCGTGGTTGGTTCTACACACTCACAGTTCTTGGAACACATCTCTTTGGCAAACTGCCTTTCAAGAATTGTGTCGTCAACGGTATCGTACTCGCGGAAGATGGCAAGAAGATGTCGAAGCGCCTCAAGAATTACCCCGACCCTAACTTGATCATGAGCAACTACGGTTCTGATGCGCTGCGATTGTATCTTATCAACTCACCTGTCGTTCGCGCCGAGACACTACGATTCAAGGAGGCAGGAGTCAAGGAGATTGTTTCCAAGGTCCTTCTACCTCTATGGAACAGCTACCAGTTCTTCGAGCAACAAGTGTCACTGCTGAAGAAGGTTGCTGAACTGGACTTTGTTTTCGACCCTGAGGCTGGCAAGACCAACAAGAACGTGCTTGACCGATGGATCCTCGCGTCCTGTCAGTCGCTACTGAAGTTTGTGAACGAGGAGATGGCTGCATACAGGTTGTACACCGTGGTTCCGCGGTTACTGGAGCTCATTGACAACACGACAAACTGGTACATTCGTTTCAACCGACGCCGGTTGAAGGGTGAGCACGGTCTGGAGGACACCAAACATGCTCTCAACACCCTCTTCGAGGTTCTTTACACACTCTGCCGCGGTCTCGCACCCTTCACACCATTCATCACAGACAACATTTACCTGCGATTACAACCTCACATACCCAAGGAACTGCATGTGGAAGACAACCGAAGTGTCCACTTCTTGCCCTTCCCAGAAGTGCGCGAAGAGCTATTTGACGTGGACGTCGAACGCCAAGTTAAGCGCATGCAGTCAGTCATCGAGCTTGGCCGTATTTGCCGAGACCGTGCCAACAAGGGTCTGAAGATCCCGTTGAAGACTTTGGTAGTCATCCACCCAGAACAGCAATATCTTGATGACATCAAGTCACTGGAGAACTACATTCTGGAGGAGTTGAACGTCCGGGATCTGGTACTGTCAAGCGACGAGGAGAAGTACAACGTCCAGTACTCAGCGTCGGCCGACTTCTCCGTTCTCGGCAAGAAGCTGAAGAAGGATGCTATCAAGGTCAAGAAGGCGCTACCAAACCTCAAGAGCCAGGAGATCAAGGACTACCTGAAGAGCGGCGAAATTGTCGTGGACGGTATCAAGCTCGAGGCTGAAGATTTGATGGTCAAGCGCGGTCTGGCCAAAGATTCCAGCAACAAGGACCAAGAGTTCAACACTGACAACGACGTCCTCATTTTGCTCGACGTTGCCTCATACCCAGAGCTTGAGCAAGAAGGTCTCGCGCGTGAGGTCATCCGCCGTGTACAAGATCTCCGCAAGAAGGCCGGATTGGTGCCGACTGATGATGTAGGCATGGAGTACCGTGTGCTGGCCGACCCAGAGAATGTAGGTTTGGAGAAGGCATTTGAGAACCAAGGTCCACTATTTGAGAAGGCTCTACGGAGACCTGTGGACAAGCACGTCATCACCGAGCTTGACGGCAAGATCCCAGAGAACAGCAACGAGAAGGTCATCGCGGAGGAGGAGCAAGAGCTCCACAAGGCGACTTTCATGTTGCGATTGATCAAGCTATGATAGCGTTTGGATGTGATTTGATAGCATGATGGCGTGGGATGAATCGTTGAAGAAATGAAAACCAAATTTCGAAGTTCATGTCAAAACGCCTCTATATGCCTTACGTGTCAAAAAAGCTCCTGCCACCGCTACTACCGTTGCTTGTACGCCTTCTGTTGTGGATTTAGCCGTCGATGCCTTTATATACTTTGAGAGATGACACTTACCAAATAACACTCCTTCAACTTCATAAACTCATTGACGCACATGTCTTTTCGTACGTTGTTGTAGTCTGCAAATATGCATTTGCCGTATACCGAGCTCTGCATTACGTTAGGGCAGTGTCAAGCGTGACCGGTCACATCGAGGGGCTTAACATGCCTCTTTGGAGCATTTTGCTGCCGCTGTGGCGAGTTTGTCGATGGGACGTGTTCGGCCGGGCATTTTGATGAATAGTTTGTATCTTGTCTCGCTCGGGCTCGCAGGAATGTACCAAGGAAGCGCGCCACGTCAAGATTTGTGATGTTTCTCTAAACATGGCGAACTGCCACCTCGATGAGGTCAACGATGAGGGCCCACTTAACTAAAGGCTTGGCGTTGCCTGCTTCGCGAACGCGGGCGACCAACCACTCGAACAACAAAGCGCGTCGCTGCAACGCCAGAAGCGGGCGCACAACAGCATCTCTTTTTACTTTAATCTCCTGATGCCTCATCGTTGCGCGCCTTCTCCACGACTTTCACGCATGTTGTTTTTGGGTTGCCGTTGCGATAATTCCTCCCGGTTACTTCCATGTTGTCGCGAACGCGCTGGAGACGAACGAGTCGCGTACACGAATGCTATCCTCCATGAGCCGGAATGGAGCTGATCCGAGGGCTATAACGAGCGACGACCTTTTGCGGAATGAGGGTAGGACGCCTATGCAAAATTACACCCAGAATCAAACTAACATCGCAGCAGTCTCCGAGGCCATCCACGACATTGTTCGTCGCGCACAAGACTCCCACGATGGCTCTACCAACGCTCTCTTCGTCGCATACGATGAGTACATCAAAGACTACCGTCCATCGCCCAGTGACGCCGCTCTCTACTACAGTTTCCTACTGCGCATGCAGGAATATGAACGGGATGGCGAGGACTTGATGTCGCGCCTTTTCCGCGTGGTCAAGGAGGGCTTTGGTCTTGACGCCGAACTTGACGATGAAGAGGTTGCCAGTGTCCCGAAACACCCTGAAGCGACGCGCAGAGGAGCACAGGCGAGCTTGGGACGATACTCGCGGACTGGCAGCTTTGACTCGTTCCTTGACGGGACGGCAGACAAAGTAGCAGGCACCGACTATGGCGATTTGGCTGTGCGCCCGAGGAGAGTGTCGCAGCAGGATGGGCCAAATGGCTACGGAAACAAGGGGAGCCACCGTCGTGCCACATCCGACACGGAAGCGCATTCATATCGACCAGCACAACTCCCTGCCCGTACCAGAGTGAATGGCACTGCGCCTCGCCGCACAAGTTCTGGACCGCAACCACCAGTCCATAAGCGCAGCGCTTCTGTCTCGAGCCGTGGCAGTCTACGAATCCGAAGAGGTGGACCTACCCACTCATACAGAACTGGCACTCACGATGCAGATGAGAGCGACTTCACCGATCGCACTGCGAGCCTCGACCTCTCCTCCATTCAGATACCAGGAGTCAATGCGCCGATACCTAACGATCCTTACGACTCCCCGCACCAGCGCCGCCTACGACAATCGGAGCAACAACCTCAACATCAGCAGTATGTTCCCGAACCGTTTCGACTATCAGATACCCGATTGATGGACGATGCGGAAACTTTCGAACATCAACGAGTACACAGGGTAAAGAGAGAGTGTTTTGGAATATGGCGTAATTGCACACAAGAGCGCATGAGTCTGCGTGACGACATGGAGAAAGCTGCCATCGCCTTCGATCGTCGCGTCTTGCTCAGAGCCTCGCTCCTGCAACTACGAGACACAGCGCTTGTGAGGCGTTCTGGTCGAGAGACCAATCGCTTCTTCGAACGGCTAGAAACTCGTGCAGACAAGGCTCGCAGCCTCTTCCTGCTCACCAAAGCCTTTACACATTGGGCAAAGTGCGCGGAAGATGAAGTGCAGCGTACATCAGTGGCGCGACGGCACATTCTACGCACTCGATTCTTCAATGGGTGGCGCGACATCACAGCAGTTAACGAGCTCAAGATCCAGCACTTTGCTCTGGCCAAGTTCCTCTGCATATGGCGAACACGCGCAGCAGAAGTGCGTGATAGGGATCAGTTTGCCGAATCCTATTATGAAGAGAAAATCGTCAGGAAGTCGTGGAATGCCCTGAACAATGAGTATCTCAACAGAGGCGCAGCAAACTGGCATGATACAAGAACGGCAAGAACAACACTGCAAAAATGGCGTGAGATTACTGAGATCATGAGGGAGCGGAACACGTGGGCAACCGATCGACGAGATGGGACGCTGCTGCGGAAGACATTCCAGATGTGGCAGCAGAAGACAGTGGGAGAAAATGCTCTTCAATCACAAGCGGACCAATTTCGACGTATCTCCCTCCTTTCAACGGCACTCCATACACTTCAGAAGCAGGCGCAGCTTGAGCCACTATCGCGCCAGGTCCAAGCGCGTGTCAACGGTCGCTTGCTTCGTGCGAAATTTCAGGATTGGCGTAAAGACGCTCAGCTATCACGTCAAGCAAGCAATGTCGACCGTATGCGCGTGTTACGCAACGCTTACACTGCCTGGAACGATAGACTGCGTATCAAAGCATTGGAGGATCGAATCAATGACCGCGTCATTGTTGAGTGCTTGTACAAATGGACTTTGGCATCTCGAGTATCCCTCTTCCAACGTGTTCATAATCGGCAACTCAAAGAGTCAATATTTCTATCCTGGGTCACCAAGACCAACCAGCGTGTCAACACTCTTGACGCTGCGGAGATTCGGTTCGCCCAGTTCAAACGTGCTCAGCTAATGCGGACATGCTTGCGTAAGATGGAAGCCATCACTACGGAGAGGCGACGGGAGCAGTTCGCTATCATAGCCGAGTATCAGCAAAAGATCAAGCAGCGTACATTTGACAAACTCAAGGAGAGGCTAGCGCACTTTCAAGAGTTGAAGCAATGGTCTGCCGATGCGCGCTTCTATGTTCTTAGCAAGCATACACTAAAGACATGGAGTCAAGCCACTCAACATGCACGTCGCAACCGCAGACGCGACACATACTCCCAAGTCCGTAGAACGGTCAAAACGAATCTTGTGCGCAGAGTCTTTGAGCACTGGAGGCATAAGGCAAATCACATTGCAGTGCTGACACGAAGAGCAAACGACATGATCGAAAACCGCACTCTTCAGACCAGTGGTGCAATCATGCATCAATGGCACGACAACACGCTCATACTTCGCCAACAGAATGCTCAAGCCATGAGCCTCTACACATTCAGACTTTCCGCTCGTTACTTTGCCATTTGGTCTCAACGCTTGGACCTTATACATACACTCGAAGACCAAGCTGTGGCTTTACGGCAGGAAAGCACGGAGATTGCTGCTACAGGTGCTCTCAAGAAGATGGGCTGGAGACTTTGGAACTTCCAAAGACAAGAAGACAATGCCAGGGCGTTGTTTGAGAGAAACTTTGAGAAGCACGTTAGAGCTATGGTTCGTTTCTGGGCAGAGCGGGCTACTGAACGGCTTGGCCATCGACCTGCGAGTCCAACGCCTTCCAGTAGGTCGAGAGTACGAAGACTCGATGACGGCGATGGCAACAACGGAGACTTCCATACCCGCGACGGTGACAATGATCCCGGGCAAGATGGCTTTCAGCCATCAGGTGACGAAACGCAACGACTAGAGGCATGGACAGCTTTCGATGAGAGCGCTCTAGGTCTAGATAACGATCTCGACCTCTCCCTGTCCCTCACACCAGAACAACCACCACGACAGCCAACCCTCACCCCCAAACCCTACGCTCCTGGTCCTTCTCCTGCATCAATTCGTCCACCAGGCTCCATCCTGCGCCGACCAAACACATATCCGCAACCACAATCCGCAGTTCGGCCACCGCCAGCCACCATCATAGAAGACGACGAGTCCGACCTCGACTTCGGCGAGGGCGCACAGTCGACCTTCTGGTCCGGAACACCTATGCCACCTCCTCCAAGCAGTAAGCCAGGGTACCTCAAAACACCCAGTAAACGCAGCGTCGTCCGGGCCAAACGTCCTGAACTACCTGCTAGCCCTGAGAAACAACGTGTTCTGTCTCCTGTGCGTCGGCCATTGGGCTCATTACTGGAACGGGAGAGAGGGTCGCGACTAGGTACTATGAGCGCGCCGCCTATACAGAGCAGTAGAGATAACAAGCTTGGGGTTGGTGGTGTGACGAGTTTTGAAAGGAGGTTACGAGAAGGGGGATTTGGGGGTAGTGTTGCTGCTGGGGGCAGTGCAATGAAGAGGGGGAGGAGGGGAGGTGGCAGGGCTAGAGTGGGGTTTGGAGAGGTTAGTCAGATGGGGGGATTGTAGTTATCTTGCATTTTTGGAAGCATCGCGCGGCGTCTGCTAAGGTGGATCGGTTTGGATTTGTTAGGATACCCCCTATTGCTTGTCAATGTTATCTTGATCCTGTTACCTGTCTTGTTGTAGATGTATGCTTCTAGGTACCTCACTCTCCATTGTGTTGACGGTGTAGACATTGTACGAAGATAACTTTTGAAGTAAATCAAACCTCTTCCCACAGAATGTCTACATTTCTTGGGATCTTCTGAGTTCCTTGAAGTAATACCACCAAGAACCTAGCAAGAGAGGAGCTATAGATTGTATCGCATGGGGCTAGTGAACTCGATCAAGTTGCTAAAGAAAGGAGACTGGGGTTTGGAACTATGGACACCTACGACAAGCAACACAACATCAAGGGCTCTTTCAAGGAGATGTTCGGCACAGATATGCATGAGGATTAACCCACATTTCCCAATATTGAGGAGGGCTTGGATGACATAATTGATCAATATGGTGATGAGAGCGCTGAGTTACTGGAGCTGCCGAAGAAGTGTCGAGACAAGAATCTAGAGAATACGAGCCATTTGGCAATTTTACTTCGGCTGCTAGAAAGCAGCAAGGTCAGACTGAGAAACACTGAGACAGGTTGCAGAAGGTGTGAGCGATTGCATGAAAAAGAGTAAGAACTTAAAGAGACAACGAACCGTTAGGTCCCGAATAGTCCCTAAAGCCTGAGCCAAACATCCTGTACGTACGCCAGCTATATGCAAGGATGGTATAGCTGAAGCATCTCGACGCGCTGATCAGGGGTTTTTAAGCGCGCATGCAGCTTACGCTTTTGTGAATGAGTTACGCCGCAACAGCGGGTGTATAGATGTTGTATTTTTGTTGGTCGACGAACATGTCCGTGACTGAACCGATTCGTCGCTTAATCTAAAGAACCCTGCCAATATATGGCTCTCTCCGTATATTTGTTTCATTTCTGACATCAGCTCATGCTTCGTCCAATGCTTGGTCATTATCATGGTGTACCTGGTGTTCATACCCACAGTGCTCATGCGTGAAAGCGACATCATATCAATACTACGTACCTCTTCTCTCAAGACTTCTTCATATCTACCACACTTTCCTCAATACTGTTTGCCATGCTGCATCATATCACTATCAGGATGTGCAAACCCTCGTCCATATTCCTCAGCATCCTCGCTATCACCCTCACAGCAGCCCAAATTCCCCCAGACTATAACTTCTGCACGGGTGACAAAAGCACCTTGGGCCATTGCGACACACTCACATACGTAGACACTACTCTGGCCGCCAAAAATCCACCCAACGCGACGGAATGCCAGGAAGCTTGCAGTAGTATTTTCCAAGATGCTGGAGAGTGGGTCGTTCATCTAGAAGGTAGAAGCACCACTTTTCCATCCCTCCTTGTCTCATATACGCTTGTTTAATTCCATCAAGGCTAACCTTTCTACAAGGCAAACCAGAAGGTTACCAACAACACATGCACAATGCGCCCTGCGGTTTTAGCATGGGTGCCATTCCCAATAGTTCACACGAGTTTTCGTTTGACATGAATAACCAGGATATGGTTGACATCATCGATGAGGCGATCAAAAGGTTCGCGGGGTTGCACGATGGGAAAGTGGCGGCGCAAGGAACGGTGAGATGTGATGGCCATGAGGCCATGTGGTATGTCAGCCGGGATGCGCGGTAACATTTTCACTTTGCAGTGATGTATTGATGAGATATGTTAACCCTTGGGACGTACTTATCCATATCAGTTCGTTTTGGTATGAGCTGATGGAACCTACGTAGTATCTGGCCTAACCTGACTCAGCCTCCATAATACTCTGCAATCTACCCAGTGAATTGACCACAGTGACAGCTACGTGTTTCTCTTGACCATTTAAGTCCAAAGTTGTCCCACAGTTCTGCTCTTTCTCAGCAAGCCACACACATTCTATTCCTGCTTCCGCCGCAGGGATGATGTCCCTTTCCCAGCTGTCCCCTACCATCACTGCATCCCCACTCCTTATTCCGAGAGTCTCCAGCGCCTTGCCAAACAGCCCATCTACCTTCGCCACACCAAGCTTATTCGTCGTGATCAGCCTGTCATAAAATGGCTCTAAGCCCAAAGCAGCGACAGTACGTTCCTGCGAATCCTGGGGGCCTTCTGTGACAATGGCTATGCTTTTCCCTTTTTGCTTCAAAGCCTGCAGTAGTGGTATTGCGCCTTCTTTAAGCTGCAGATGTTTTGTAAGTGCTGTTTCGTAGGTGTCGAGTAATACCTGCATCTGCAGCTCTGTACATCTAAGATCAAAGGTATCCATGACACCCTGGAAACGCTCTGCACGGTACTCATGGCTTGTTTTCCCGTCTACGAATGCTGCTGCTGTTTTGGTTCTAAGTACCTTGGTATATTCCTTCTTCAACTCGGCGGCTATGAGCGGTTGACTGGACGTAGTCTCACGGTTCGCGTGTTGTTCTGCGATGATATGCAGCGTCGCATCGACGGCGGCGGAAGATGCTTTGCGGAACTCGTGCAAAGTGTCGTCGAGATCGAAGAAGAACCAAGTTGCTCCCTTGAAGTATTCAGTCATGTCGCCGTTATTGAGTGTCGGAGAGGGGTGTAAGATGGCGTTCTTGAAGGTTGTCTAGGTACCTGCGGTCTGGTGCTGAAAGTATGGGTGCAGAGATGGATGGAGTAAGCTACGACAAACTAACTGTACTCGAAAAGAGTAATGGGGAAATGGAGTTTGACTTGGCGCTCCTGCTCGACATCGCTAGCCGGTAAAACTCGTGTCTCTATGCTATATCTTGATGTTGAAGCAGAATTTGAACAAAATCATTGGCAGCTGACAAACGTAACATAGGTCGGAGACGCGCCTCGGAATCCGGCACCTGGTTTGGCAAGTAAGAACAGCATGTTGCAGGGATGCACATGATGGCGTAACCATTAAAGAGAGTTGCGCAACTTCAGTGTTTGACTCTGCAGAGATCGTCGGGGTTAGTACGCTTTCCTCGCGCATTCGAGTGTGTGTCGTCATTGGCAAGCGCAACCGGACCTCGGAGACGTCCGACCAACGGTCGTACAGCTTTGCAATAAAGTCAACGATACAGGAAGCACTTGACACAGGGATACACATATCTTCCTGGACAATCTTGAAGAGTTAGTGACGAAGTTCGCACTCATGCAAAGATTTGAGGCTAATAGCCAGTCGGACAACCCCGCTCTTTCACTCGAGATCCTGTACCGAACATCACAAGAAGTATGCACCAAATGACACAGCTGAGTCTTGTAAGAATAGAAATAAATTTATATACTGAACTAACAATCCTATGACCATCATACCCATCAATCAATACCGAGTTCTTAGTGAGGCGCATAACCTCCCGCGTTAGGATCATCAGTAAGCACAACGTAAAAACCCAAGGGACACAGCAAATCGCTTTGCTTGAACGTCAACGTTGTATCATCGGAGCACAATGCCCCACTGACGGTCACCTTTCCGATGCCAGGAGGAATTCCACACGGAGCACCATTGACAATATAGCTGTTGCCCGGCTTGATGACCGGCGGTGGGTTTGGTGGGCTAGGTCCTGGACGTGGTTGGTGGTTGTACGTAGTAACGCCAGCCTCTGCACCAGCATTGATATCGTAACCGGTAAAAGTGAAATGACCAGGGCCTTGAAAGACGAAAAGACCAGGTGCTTGAATAAGAGAAGGAAAGTCGAAGACAAGATTGCAGATCTTGCCTTGGGTGGCGTCAGAGTCGAGCTCGAGATTGAAGATTGTGCATTTATCTTTGGGAGTTACGGTCGCCCATTCCGTGGCTGGGTATGCTTTGTCGGGGTTCTTGGCAGATATGGGGACGAGTACTGAGGTTGAGATGCTGTTTCCTTTGGGTAACCTGCCGTCAGGTTGGGCAGGATTTGCCGGACATTTGGCGAAGTTCTTCAGGACGCTCAGAGTGCGTGGTGTGATATCGCTTGGTGCAAATGTAGCTGGTGCAGCGAGTGCTGTAGCCAGGAAGGCTGAGACAAGCGTGAAGGTCTTCATGGCAAAATGGCTGACGTTGATTCGACAACTTTTGGAGATGGATCAAGAGATGTTCTATGGCTTGCGAACCACAAAGAGAGCGTATATCATCTGTAGAGGCCAATCGCTCTCTTTATACTTCTCTCTTTGATACCGTTAACTCAGCTTGTCGTCGCCAAACTGGCGCACATTGGCAACGATAATCTAACGTTCGCGTAACGATTGTCGCTCTCGACTACCCCTTCAGATGATGAAAAGCCTCATGGGTGACAGGCAAGCTGATAAGCGAGCCTCACTTGTTTCCAAGAACAGCTTCCTCGCTCACATCTCCAACTCATGCGATTTGCTAGAGACGCCAGGCACGGCTCGATAGCCTTGTAGGTGAGACGTAGCTAGCTAAGTAAGCTCTGTATTCAGGAACGACTGTCTTGACTCTGCTTTCGCTTTACTAAAGTCAGAGAGGCCTGAAAAGCGTATTGAGAGACTATTGGCTGATGGCTGTTTCATACAGTAAAGGTTGTCGGAACCCCACCTTTCTACCCGTCAACGTGGGCATCGAGTAAGCTCTCCCAAGACTATTGGAGGCATCTTCTGTGCAGCTTGATATTGGCATTTTCACTTTCAAAGCAGTCAAGGCATGCTCAGCTTAAAGTGGGCACTTCTTCGGACGCAATCGGCGGGGCGTGTTTAGCGTTCTGTATTTCCATGGTAGCGCTGCAACACCTGCATCCATATCATAGATTCGCGCGAACGAGTCGAGACCCCGAGAAAGAAACAAGCCTAACGTCTAGTGCCCGTTTGATGCCTGCTGCCCTTGGCCTTAGGCAACCTCCAAGAGGTATAGAGGTGGCGTTCGCAGCGACGGTCTACGCTTAATGAAACCACCTTAGCTATCGAAAATTAGTTCGTGGTCCAAACATAGCTCCCAAGCTACCCATTGGAGGCTTCTCACGATACTCAACTATGACTGGCTGAGATGAGCAGTTACTGACGTCGGTGTCAGAAGAGAAGGAATGGCGCGGCCGTGGTGTGTCTCCAGTGAGTGTGCAGCAAAAGATGGGCCGCATTGCGCTCTACAACAGCCTTCCTGGTTCCTGAGGTTATGTCATCGCATCTAATGCTGTGCCATTACCACGAGACTCTCATGCGAGCCAGCCTCATGTCCACTTGCTGTACTCGTGTTCCGCGGCGACCCAGTCCCATGGTAGCCATGCGCCGGTAAGCCAGAGCGAAAAAACACAGACTGACCCTGGCTAGGGCGCCGTGTCCATGTCTTACCTGCGACTACAAGCACACTACGTTGAATGCGGCCTTACGCCGTGCGATACGGGATAACAATATGTTGCCACAGATGGGCGCACGTGATTGCCATATCTCAGTGCTGATAGCTAGCTGCAGCTCATTCACGGTCGGCGTGACTATGATCACTGGAAACACACGTTGGGCATATGGTAGGTAGAGGATATGAGCGATTGGTAAATGAAGTTCACGATCAAGAGTAGCATAGAGAAGTGGTTTTTTTTTCAAGTTCAATTTCAACAACACCATCCGCAGACTAATTACAATTACCCTTTCCGACACCAAGGATATTTACAGTGAATTTCAATCCCCAATGCAATGTATCATGTAAAGTCATAGCTTGCCCGTGGACACGCTCAATTGAATGTTATGACATTTACAAGAAGAAAGCAGCGAAAGCACCAACACCGGCAACGAAGCCACCGACGTTGAGAGCAGAGGCAGCACCAGTGAACTCAGCAGGGGTGGAAGGCTTGACGTAGCCACCGGTCTTGGTGGGCATGCCAGTGCCAGCGGGAGGAGCACCAGTGCCAGCAGGGACAGAGGGGTAGGGAGCACCACCGACGGGGACAGATGGGTAAGGAGCACCACCGGAAGGCTGGGGAGCACCAGGGACCATGGGGGTACCGGAAGGCTTGCCAGCACCGGGAACGACGGGGGTACCGGTGGGGTAGGGGACAGTGACGGTGATGGTGGTGGAGCTCAAGCAAGAGGTGGTCTCAGCCTCGGGGACCTCAGGGGTCATGGAGGAGGCAGGGTAAGAGGGAACCTCAGAGGTGGCGTGCTCGGGAACCTCGGGAGTCTTGGTGGACTCGACGGGGTACTCAGCAGGCTTGGAGGGAGTCTCAGCTGGGTACTCAGCGGGCTTGGAAGCAGAGGGGGTCTCAGCAGGGTACTCGGCTGGCTTGGAAGGAGTTCCAGCGGGGTACTCAGCGGGCTTGGAGGCCTCAGGAGTAGCGCTGGAGGCGGGGTACTCAGCAGCGGGAGTGGAGGGCTCAGCTGGGTAGGCAGGGTAGGCGGGAGCAGCAGAGGAGGGCTCAGCAGGCTGAGCAGGGTAGGCAGGGTAAGCCGGGGCAGCGGGAGTGCTGGCTGGGGCAGCAGGGTAGGCACCGTATTGGGGAACGGCGGCGGCAAGGCCAGCGAAGGCAGCGACGGCGAATGAGTAACGCATTTTGATGGTATTTAGAACTTGAAACGGTAAAGTTGGAAGTGTTGGTTGGTGGAGGTTGAGGTGGTTGAGAGAGTTGGCGAGTGTGTATTATTAATGATAGTATTAGTTGGTAACAACGAATGGACGACTCGAAGGTCAAAGGACTTGAAGCTCGAAAGTTTGGCTGTGAAGTGAAGAAAAACAGCAAGGCGACCACGCTGCTATGATATATACCGTAGGGAGATTACAGCACGGTAGCGCGGACCGGAAACAAGTGGCCACTGAAAGGGGGGACCAGGACGGCGCAACAGGGGCGGAAGCATCTGGGCGCTGCAAGTGGTCTGGCGGATGTCAGGGCTAATGCAGGAACCAAGCTGGCATGCCGCCCCGCTGGCCACTCGCAGGACGTGCGTACCTGGTGCTAAGACCAGATCGGCAGGTTGGCTGTGGAGGGTTGCGGTGGCTTCTCGTGTTGCAGAAATGAACGGCTTGCGTTGGTCGCTCAGTCGAGTGTCTGCTAATGCTGTCTTGCTGCACCCAGGCCCATAACCCCAGACCGGCGGTTGTTGTTCTAATCACGCGCTATAGGCGGAAGAACACAACACTGCCATTTTGAGAGTATCGCAAGGCACGTTTGTTTCGACGGCCTCTGCTCGGTGCGCCTTTGAGCTCTAAGTGGCGATCCTAACAGGGTATCTTCAGGGGCGTCCTTATCGTGCTGCCCGTTGAACAGAGGTTCTCCACCAGGGCATGGGGCTTCCAGCAAAGCCTCTGGAGATCCTTATCCCGAAATAGTGTTTATAGCATGTCAGTGTTGCAGAACCTGCAGGGTGCGTCAGCTTTTTGTTTAGTTTTGCAAACATCCCACAGCGCTTTTCACGTGCGCGTCAGCTTGCCTCAGCGAAACATGTCTTTCGGCCTTGTCGTTTGCAAAAGATGTCACCAAATGCTCTATGCGCTGTCTTCACGCCGGTGCCGGCTTTGCACGACCGGACGGTCCTTTGTGCAAGGCGCCGTGGCCCCAGAATCGACGAAAACATTGGTGAGGCCAGTCTGCCGAGGAGTGGAGATTAAGCATCAGGCGCTTACGAATACGGCCTAGCTGGCTTCTGCGCTGTCCCCTTTCGTCTCCACTACGCCTTGTCCAGCTCGACTTTCATTTCGGCCTCACCTCCAGCGTCTTTACGCCGGTCGTACTTCACGATACGATCTCCGCATTTCGTCATTGTTGCTGTTGTGTTCCGTTAGCCAAATTGCTCTTTTTCCTCGCGCTTCAGCCTTCACGGTCATGCACACAATAGTGCGCTGCACTCGTTTCGACCGCGATGCATCTTGACCGCCTCGCTTTCATTTGCATGTGCCGCTCACTTGCATTCAGCCGGGAAAACTCCGGTGGGCATCGGCGACAACGTCCAGAAGACCCTTCTGACTGCATTCTCCGCTGCCACATAATCAATGCCGATCATATCGAAGCGCATGACTATCAGGCTGATGATAGAGCGGCTTTATCGGAGCGAGATAAGGCGGTCAGTCATTCGACGTCGGGAATGAAACCATGAGGCGTGCAGCTTGCGATTGGTGTGCTCAGCTCGGCTCGCGAAGACGAGAGACCCACACTATCGCCTAAACATCAGCCGGCATTTGATCTGGCTCTGATTGCATGCTCCTACCATCGCTGCCTTTTTGACAGTGGATGAGCATACGTTCTTAGATCTTCACCTACCTTCGCACCTCTCCACCAGCCCACTAGCTCTACGTTCGTAGACTCTGATATTCACTGCTGGTCGCGTCTGCTCGGATCTTGGGCCATGTAACTCTGCGGCATGGGGATCTCCGGCTCATGTGCACCTCACAACCTTTCGGCGCACCCTCTGCATCCGTTACACCACCAGAGGAACACACCAACAGGAATCCCCCAGGGCTCAGTCTATCGCCTACGGCCGGAGCTCTCATAACTGCCACCTCTATTCTGGTGTCGTAAGTATGAACGATCTACTGCCCATGGCCTGCGAGGTATTGCTATCCACGCATTCCATATGGCCGCTTTGCGTGACAGGTGCTGTAAGTTGCACATATGGAAAACGCCCGGGTGGGAAAGCTTTCGAGCTAAAGGACATAGCTCCTAGAAGCGATGTTGCTATCGCTCATAAGGTTCGAGAGAAGATTGGATCTTTGCATGCTGAATATTACCCGGTTCACAGCTCCTACAACAAGGAACTTTGTATCTGCCCAGAATTGGAACCACCGTTACTTGCTTGTTACCATGACAAAGAGGTTTCTTCTATACCATATGGTGATGGAGATTTCGCGAGCACTCTTTAAGGGTGGAACCTTGCTATGCCATGGACCATCGTGCATAAGCTCGTCTCCGACCACCAATCCCGGGTTGTTGACGGGATTTTCGTAAGTGAACATTTAGCAACATTTTGCGCTTTTCAAATCCGCACGGCCATGGCTGGATCCAACTTTAATACTAAGCAACTGTTTTTAACCGCGACTAAGAAGGTACAGCACACTCTTGTTCGCAAAGTTTACGCCTCATTCGTGTTACAGCCCGTGTACCGAACAAGATAACAGTTATTCATCAAAGCGCACTGGTCGAGATCCGACCCCGAATTATATGAGACAGGGTACCACAACTTGCCACCAGAAACCCTCGATGGGCCCGCTTTGTTCCTGTCAGCCAGTTTCAAAGCGCGTGTGTCCTTGACTCCGCTCAACAGAATGGACGAAGCGTCTAGACGCGCAACAAGAGCTTCCATCACCACAGCTCCGACACAGCTACTGTACCATGATATTGAGCGGACTTCTTACTTCGCCCTCAACAACCCTCATATAGACTTCGTTCATTGTTTATCGAAAAGAAACGGGCTAATGATCCTGCAAGCGTCACGATATAGGCCCTTTAGCATGCGATCTATGTTGCATGCTTTCAAGATTGAAGGTCACCGCTCCATCCGCTACGGTTATGTCGTTCACACCAAACTTGGAGGGTATGCCGTCGTGGACGAGGGTCAGCAGCCGGTGCTAAAAAGAAAAACTATTATGAAGTTAGTGGTGCATGGATCCGATTCGACTATGGGGATTGGGAAGGACTTAATGATCCAGTCGTCGGGATCAGCAGTGTGGCAATCTACCGCAAACCTAGGCGGGAAAGTTTGCTTGTTACCGGAAGCTTCTTGTGGGTTGGTAGGGTCCTGGGAAGATTTGTCACTCATCTATAGGTCTTGTGACTATCGACAGAGATTGGGTAGGAGCAATAGCGGTAGCTGAACGCGTCAAGATATTGCTTTCCATTATGAGCGTTGCGATGTATTATGCTTGCTGCGTTCATCACATCCTGGAGACACACGAAGGGACACTTGGTGGGAAGAGGGCGATCTTGTCACGAAGACAAGATGACAATGTCTAGGTAGGCTCGAGAATACGTGGCGAGTTGTTCGCAAGTTACAGACGGCCAGTGTTCACCAAGATGAGTTTCCCCATGACGTGGTATAATACATCGCGATGCTTCAGTGTTTCCATCACTACTTAGTTCCCACGTGGTCAAGTACCATGTGTTTGTAACAACCTTTCAGTATATTCATACTGTACTCGCACAGGCTAGACGTACACAAACACACGTGCCTTCCAAGCTCCTACGACAAGAGCAAGGATACAAAGATGACAAAGTCCCTAACCAACGCCATGCTAATACACACGCTTCCACGGTCGTAGCCTGTGAGTGCAAAAACTATGCCTGTCCTGATCAATAACATGCCAACATCCTACATGCTATACCGCGATGCCCGATAAGAAACACCTATGTACGCCTGTTGAACCTGAAATAATATGCCTAACCTGGTAGGTGGACATTGAGTGGTCGCAAAAAGAGCATATTCAAACCAAACGACTGTCAACATGCTCAACCGATACTGCTTCATGTCTTCATCTTGCCAAGGAAGCCATCGAGGTCAAACTCCTCCTCGTACTGCTTCTCGTCCCAGAGATCTCCGAGCTCATCCAAGAAGCCCTTCTTGCCCTTCTCTCTCAGCGCACCTGTCGCGTCCACAGCATCATTTTCATCGATACCCGTGCCGTCGTCCTTTGCATTGCTGGGTGGCGCCGGTAGTGCGGCAGGGTCGTTGGAGTCGGCGGAGACGTTGAAGAGATCGAGAATCTGATCCGTTTGCATGGATTGTAGACCGGCGTTTTGCTGGTTCACGACTGTGGAAGCTACGTCGATCTTGAAGCGTTGGAGACTGGAAAAATTAGTTAGAAGGACTTCTTGGGTATTGGGGGTTCGAAATACTTACTTCAAGATCTTTTCTTCCAAGGTGCCCCGCGTCACGATTCGGTACACGTTCACGACCTTCTTCTGACCGATACGATGGGCGCGGTCCATAGCTTGAATGTCTTTCTGTGGATTCCAATCGTGCTCAACGAAGATGACGGTATCGGCACCAGTCAAATTGAGACCTAGACCACCGACACTGGTTGTCAGGAGCAAAACATCGTACGAGGGATCAGTGTTGAATTTGTTGACAATCTCCTGGCGTTTGGTAGCCTCGACACCACCATCGAGACGCATGAACTGCACAGAAGGAAGAAGCTTTTCGAGTACGTTATGCTGGACCATATCCAGCATCTCCTTCATTTGACAGAAGACGAGGGCGCGATGCTGAGAGACAGCTTCTGGTAGGTCGCCATTAGCGGCGGCAGACTTGTCACTAACAACGTCAGATGCACCGATACCGCAGTCGACAAGCAAATCCTTTAGGGCGCCTAGCTTGGGTGCGTGCACGATGTCGTCGATCGTGGTGTTGTGCTTCTTGAGATACTGCTGGGTAGGCTCATAAGCTTTGTTGGTAGGACCCTTGACAACGAGTGAAGGCGAATTGCAAAGCTTCTTCATGTACTGTAGAGCCTGGAAGATATGTTGCTTGCTCTCACGATCGGCGTTGCCAGCCTTGGACTGAATCTCCTTGCCCTGGCGCTTAGTGAAGTCGTCGAAGAGATTACGTTGCAATTCAGATAGATCACAGTAGTAATTCTGCAGAATCTTGGGTGGCAGGTCATCAAGTACTTCCTCCTTGAGACGACGAAGAAGGAATGGGAGCACTTGCTTGTGTAGAGCTTCGATTGCAAGCGCACCTCTCTCTTGCTCCTTCGACGAGCTCTTGGCGAATCTGGAGGCAGCGATGGGCTTTGCGAAACGCTCCTGGAAGACCTTCTCGGTACCGAGGAAACCGGGCATGAGGAAATCGAAGAGTGACCAGAGCTCGAGCACATTATTTTGAATGGGTGTACCGGAGAGAATGAGACGATGGTTTGATTGGAACTGCTTGACGGCCTGGCTGGTCTTCGACTTGGAATTCTTAATCAGATGACCTTCGTCAAGTACGCAGTAATTCCAGGTAATGGGCTTAAGAATGTCCGCATCGTTCCTGCAAATATCGTACGAAGTAATGACGATGTCCACCTTGTCGAGCTGGTTCCTGTGCTGACCACGAATGGGTGGAGAACCAACATAAGCGACGCAACTGAGGAAGGGTGCATATTGCCGGATCTCCTGCTGCCAATGACCAGACAGTGTAGGCGGACATACGATGAGAGATGGCAGGCGTCGGAAGTTTGGATCGCCAGTTTTTGCAAACTCGTCTGCGCGTATGTGATGATCACTAGCCACCATGCACAGTGTTTGTAATGTTTTACCGAGACCCATGTCGTCGCAAAGGATACCGTGAAGATTGTAACGGTTGAGGAAGGCCAACCAGTTGACACCTTCCTGTTGGTATGAACGAAGCGTCGCCTTGATACCGACAGGAATTTCGAAAGGCTCCACCTTCTTCGCATCGAGCATCTGAGCAACGAATTTTCGTTCTCGGTCTCGGCCCTTGAGGAGAGAGTCTGGAAGACCCGGTGGGTCAGGGATACCAGACTCAAGCGGTACGAGCTTGACCAGTGTGGCAAAACTGGTTGTAGCAAGCAACCGTACATCGTTGTCTGAGTCGCTCATACGACCAAGAACAGGGGTGATAAGGAAGATGACGTATGGTAGGATGGCGTCTTCCATGACATGAATGAGATGGTAGATGCACTCGATGGCTCCTTGGCGGGCGTGCACGTTGCCACCATCGCTGATGGTCGGTAGAACGTTCTCGACAAGCATCGTCACACCTTCCACAGACATGACGCTGCAGATGGTAGCGAAGCACTTGGCAGCTGCGTACCGCAAAACGTACAGCTTGCTCTGGAGAGCCTTTGCAATGAGTGGAAGCAGATCCTTGACAAAGCCTCTGACACTTGGGTGGAAGCTACCGACCAGGGCACGTAGAGTCGACAAAGCATCAACGACTTCCTGGCCAAAGACACCATCTTCGTTGAAAATGTGCGCTGGAAGAGTGGCCTCGGTGAAAGCGTCCTTGATGGGTCGTTCAATCAGGTCCTTGAGGATGGGGACCTTCTCGAAGATCTCAGCGCCGAAACTCTCGACAACCTTCTCCAAACCCTCTCGTGCACCACGCTTGGTGATCCTAGCGGCTCGTGACTCCTCTGCAAAGCGAGCAGCGTCCGGGTGGTCGCGCACGTCTTCATCCTTCTTGAGAGTAAGAATGCCTGTTTCGATATGTGACTGTCCGGCAAACTCGGGTGTTTCAGCTGTTTCCATGCAGTAAAACTTGACCAAGTTTCCGACAACTTTGTTAACTACGCCAGATCTCTTCGCGTTGACCAAAAAGACGATGTAGCCCGCAACAGCAGCCGCTGAGCGTTTCTGTAGCTCGACGTTCTCCTCCTTCTTGACGCTGTCCATCATAGCCTTGATTGGTGGGGATGGCTTCCTCGGGGGTGAGTTGAGCGCCACCAGTGCACCGGCTGCAGCAGCCTTTATACGGACATCGCGCTCTTCCTTGATATCCTTGGCCTCTTGGATACTCGATTCTACCTCCTTGCGTGCTGTTTCCAGGTTTGTTCCGGCAACCATGCGGGCTGACGGTGTCATTCCCTTCTTGAGTTTCTCATACTGCACATTGAGCAGCTTCTCGGCATCGGCGACACCAAAAGCATAGTGGTTCGCATTTGGCATGCCCTGGACAAGAGCAGCAATCGTTGGCAGATTTTGCACATGTGCTTCGTGGAAGATGCTCAGCAAAGAGTGACACTGTGTTCGAACGATTTGTAGTTTCGGCACGAGATCCTCGTAGGCGGCTGGTCTTTCGCCTTCGACGATAGGTAGGAGGGCCTGAACGAACGATTCAGCCAAGGCATCTTTGGTCGCCAAATTCTTTCCGAATTCCTCGATGATGATCGCGCCCGTCAATTGGGTTGACGCATTGGGAGAAGAGAGAGGCTTCAATAGTCTAGATTTGAAGGCCTCCAACCTCAGTTCCTCAGGCCACGCTCCCATCGCTTTGCCAAGAGCCTGTGCTGCAGAGGTCCTGGAGCGAATCATCACGTCCGCTCCGATGAGTTCCAGATCGCCAGTAATCATATGTCCGTCGACGTTGTGACTTTGGGAAGTTGGAGTAGGCGTTGACATGTCATCCTTTCCGTGGCGAGACTTCTTCCTCTTCCGAGCCGGCTCACCAGCATCTGGCGGAGATGATTTACGACTCGGCTCAGAGTCTGGTGGCGGGCCCATGGCTTGCCCAGAAGGTTTGATGAGTAGTGACTTATTCAGCGATATCGGATGACGAGAAACTCCGATAGGCGTCAGGGTGAGGGGGATCACAGCATCTAGTATGGGCTCCATATGAGTGGCCAGCTGGTTACCCAGGGCCTCCACGATAGCGTTCCAAAGCTGGAGAGAGAGCTTCAGCACGCCCTCGTTGCGTTCGAGCAGGATGTTCTGGAAAACAAGCTGTAATGCCTTGCTGTCTACCCAACTGTCTGCACCTTCGCTCTGGATATTGAGGAAAGTAATCAGAGCACGCAATACCGCCGCGCGAACACTGGTGATTGTATGGCGTAGGAATGGGAAGAGTCGAGGCACCAGTTCGTGAAATGATTGACTTGGGTCCTGTCGTGCGTTGGCTTGCATGGCTTCTAAGACTTGAGGAAAGCCACAAAGCTTCGCCAGCAGATCCATGATGAAACCAGTGCTCGCGCTCAGGTCATCTTGTAAGCTGGAGAGACACGACCAGACTACGTTCATCAACCCTTCGAGTGATTTGGGACGCATCTCGATAAACTCCTTAGCGACCGGGATAAGAGTCGCTGCACTGATTGCTCGAACATCGTCGTCGGAATTGCTTAAACCGCTGATAACTGCAGCGAGTACCCCATCCAATAAAGTACCATCTTCTAGGAGCAGATCGTTCCTAACGGCGACAAGATACCGTAAACCAATCATACCACCTTGACATAAGGCCCATGGTGCGCTTAGAGGGTTAGTGTCGAGGGGAAGGTTGTGATTGATGATCAGGCGGTTGAGGACCTGAAATGTTGCGAGAACGTTGTCGCGAGACATGTATTGCAGCAATGAACCAAGGGCTTGTCCAGCCGTCTCGCGAATGGGCGCGATGGCATTATCGCCAGTGAAGTCCGCAAAGCGGTCAAGCATGAAGATGCAGATCATGCGACATGCTAAATCGTTGAGCCATCGCTGGTTGAGCCGATCATTCTCAGTCCGACTGAGACCCTTCCGTCTGCCAGCACCACCGCCGTGGATACGAAGAATCTCTCTAAGACCCATTGCGGCACCATGACGTACCTCCCAAGTGTAGTCAAATAACTCAACAGAGAGATACGCACACACGCGCTCGAATGGCCATTCCAATCCGGCCTCTTCAGCCTCAGTCTGGAACGATGACTTCTCTGCCACTGGCGCGCCCTTGAACTCTTTGACGAATTTCGCATCGTCGTCCCCACCGTTGCGCTCGAGTGAGAAGTAGTCGTTCATGGGTTCGTCTTCGTCGCCGTTCTCCGATTTCTCAAATTTGAGGGCCACGGGGTGTGGGCGTACCGGCGTCTCAACAAGGTCTGGTTGTGAGTCTTTTCGTGAATTTGAGTTGAAGTCGACGACTTGTACTTTGTTAGTACCTCCGGCAGCTTGCCTCTTGTTCTTGCGCCGTAGGGCATTTTGTTGACGCTTGCTAAGCCCTTTACCATCAGGTGTGCCTGCAGTAGGAGAACTGGCATTGTTCATGCTATCTGATCGTGAAACATTGGTGTCGATGCGATTTATAGCAGGTGTTTTGGGAGCCGGCGTTTGCGGCATCAGCTCTTGGGGTGGTGTAAGGTCCTCAACCCATGCGCCTTCGAAGCCGAGACGCTTGAGCAGGGTACTCTTTTGGTACTCTAGTCGTTCAGCAGGATCCATGGCTGCAAGCTTGTAATCATGTTCCTTTGTTCCGAGAGAAGCTAGGACTTTGCCAAACTTGAGGATGGAAGGCAAGTCAAGTGTAGCAAGATCGAGCCCGTCGGTGAGCGGTGGTAGAGTGCTGTCGCCATTCTCCTCCTTCTTGACCGACGCGCCGTTGGTATCCTCAGACTTGATTTCGCCATTTGAATCTGACTGGCCTTCCGGTTTGACAGGCCCCTCGGGATCCTCTGCGTTGGGGTCGAATTTGTCGGCATTGGCGGCGATGCCTCCTATGGCCTTGGCAGCAGCAACTCGAGTTTCCCAGCTTTTGGATCGCAGGTAGGGAATGACTCGAGTAAGAAGATTAAAAAGTTCGTCGGGATGTTGTTTTTGGACGTCGGCGAGCTGGTCTGCTGCTGTGTTTCGGATTAATGCTGTGCTGCCGGTCTCGAGGAGCCTTGGCGTGGGTTAGCGAGAGTCAGAAAGTGTCGAGTAAGGCAAGGCTGTCGAGGCAAGATAAACCTGTCGCAAAAGACTGCAACTGTAGTGTATCAAGTTGCGAAGAGCATGCAAGATGTTGCGACCGGGTATACTTACGTTACGAGACGGTCCAATCTGGTGGCACTATCAAAGCGTTAGCGCGTCATGCATGCATCGATGCGATATGCGACATACCTCATGTTTGCGCCGCAGGATGAACAGCCAGGCTCGCAAGTGGAGCGCAACCGGAAGAATTAGAAATTACTAGGCGCCCGCAGGCGTGGCCATTGAAGCACTGAGCACGGCAAATGATGTTGGGCTATGTAGTCAGAGGTGTGTATGCGAGTCACGTGACGGAGTGGTAACTCGATGCGGTGCCGGGAGCGCGTTCGGAGAAGGTGGGCTGCGGGCCTATCTAAGAGAATGAACAGGTCATTAAGTAGGCTGGATCACCACCAGGAACGGGCTAGTGCGGTGGCCCGAGCGTCCCGTTTCAGGGAGTAGAGGGAAATTTTTGCAACATCAACGGCGCCGGCCAGAGTGATGCATGTACAAACAGAGTGCATGTCCTCACTGTCCAGGTCGTCTACCGAGTGCGAGACATATTTTGATGCTTATCGGGCGTGGTGCGATGAACTGCGCCGGTCGCGACTGCCTTTGAAAGCAATGTGGCCTCTGCGCTAGCCGGATCCATCACCGCCTCATGTGTACGCACCAACGCGCCTGCTCAAAGACCAACTTCCAACATCTCCACTCCTCCACCTACTCATAATCATATACGATGATCGCATTCGTCGTCGCGTCAATTTCGCGACAGCACTCTGTGCATTCAGTACACGACATACAACTCCCAGTCCCAGCGTGACTCTACGCGTCTTTGTTGTCACCCGGCTAGGCTACCATCATTTCTGACAGCCAGCCAGAGCTCTCCGGTGCCCTGGTGGCTTGCAAGGCTGCCCACCGGTAAGCCCTTGACCACTTTTTGCCCATCGCAGCAGCCGCAAACAGTGCAGCCCTTTCCGTGTCGCCTTCTGCTCTATTCGACACGAATCAAACGCGACAATTCTGATATCCGTGGCAAGGCGGATGTACCGGACGGACCCAACCTCTCGCTTGAACTGATCTGCATGAAGCGCTGCAGCTAGCGCATACCTGCATCGACATATCATCTGGGGATATCGTTCTTCTACATGTCTTCCTTTTTTCTATTGATTATTCTGTCTTCTGGCCCCAGCGCTCCCCCATGGGAATTCGACGTTTTCCCCGCAGCATTTGCGTGTTGAACGTGTAATTTCGAAGTGGAGTCCAACGAACGCAGGTCCAACGCTTTTCGTGCTACGCGAATTGCCCTCCATGTCATTGGTACCGCGCCTGTGGCTGGCTGCAGACAGCGGTCCGCGATACGCCCGTGCTTGACCACTATTTCTATTCGTAAACAATGCGCGAAGCTCTAGCGCAACGCCTGGATCGCATTCTCGAGCAAGAGCCAGGAACGTGTGGTACACCAAAATATCCGTCGTCGTGAGGTTGCGCGCTGCGATAACACTTCGCCGCTCAAGGCCGTATTTGCTGCTTACCAGTCATGATGTTGTCGCGTGACATTACAGCATCATACTTTAGTCATGGTCATTGTGGTACTGCTCGGCTTCTGCTCCATGTTCCGCACGCACACTACTGGTCATTGGACACTCGTCATCATCAGATTTCATGATTATTCACGTGCGCAGGTATTGCCCTTGCATCTTTACAGCGCTTAACTCATCGGCGTCGACTCGAATTTGAACCACATTAATAGCAACACTGTTACACCATAAGCAAACCATCGTATTACACTGCTACAGCGTCAGCCCTAGCATGGGCGTGCCCTTGCACATGACAGACAATTTCAGTACTTTCAGAAAACTGCTTCGGACATGACAAGTATCTGAGGAGGCAAGTAGCGTTCGATCTCGTTATTTCTCTGTGCCGTGATAGAGGAACATGATGGCAGTCTACCAAACTTTGGAAGAGCACGCACCGGCCATGAGCCCCCGTCAAGTCATTTTGGTATTGAATAGCCAAGTTCTGGAACGTACAATGGATGCGAGAGTTGAATCGGATGATTTATATACCCAACTCCTATCAGAGGCGCCAAAATGGAGAAGCATAGCATAGTCTTCAAAAGTTTCCGCTGATGTTATCAGCGTAGGTTACTGCACATATCTCCAGAATAATAAGTCCACTCTATAACAGCTTTGGAGTCATTCAATTACTATTCAGGCATGATTATCATTTCATCATCTTCCCAACTTGGGCACTTGCACATCATCTAGTTCTCCTGGCTGTTTAGCTCTGCTACACGTGCGATAGCAGCGTCAATGGCGCTAGGTTTTATGTTAGATCATGCTTCTGGGATAAAGGTGATGACTTACTCTGTGTCAGGAGAATCGGAGAAAAGCAGAGTCTGCAAATCTGCTCTTGCAACAGCGATGCGTGCTGCAAGAGAGCCCATGGTCGGCTGGCCGTTTTCGTTCTCTCGTCCTGCGTTACCTTCCGACACAGTACCGGCGTTATCCCCTGTGTCTTCTCCATGTTCATCTTGGCCGGCGGCAGCAGCAAGAGTATTTCTGGATTGCGCTCGAGCAATATCAGTGCCTGCCGCAATAACTGCATCCACGGTAGCTTGGAGCCTCTGGATTTGTTGAGTGAGGTCCGATGAGAAAGCGTTGCGTCTTCCTCCCCGAGCTCCAGAGGATACAGGTACGGTACGTAGTTCGTGAGCGACCTCGTTGGTCAAATGATCCTGGCACCAATATAGCCGATCGGACTTGGGACTCGTAACCTCAGTAGGCTGACTGGCTATATATAGGCTCATTCTGCTTTTCTGGAATTTTGCATAAGTGTCGAAGCCCTGAGAACGCATGTAGTAGCATAGACGTAGTGCATCCTTGGCTTGTGGATGCTTGTCTTCCGCTATATTTTCCGTCCAGTAGTAAGCTTGTCGGACAGTGAGTGTATCGGATGCATGAAGACCTAACCACTGCAGCAGTTGGAGCTGTATTCTGATATACGCCAGGCTTCTCACGGTATCCTCTGCCTCGTCTGTTTCATTGTAGGTGGTCTTGGGTAGCATGGAAACGAGCGTAGTGACAGGCTTCTTCGGTCCTCGCTGCGGGGCCGTGACGTTGTTCTCGTGAGGTATAGGAGGTGTGGACATGACTCCAGTAGGTGGTGCGAGTGGTTGAAAACTGTGGTTGTGTGGTGTTGTGGACATACGAGAGGGTAATGCAAGCTCTTGACGTGAAACCTGGGTGAGCTCTTGTTCCATACCTGGGGTATCCATACCTGGGATATCTATGAGTTGTACAGGAGTTTCGGAATGGACGTGATTGGAACGGTGAACATCTGTGAGTCCAGTATCGGCGCTGTTGTTATCGGCCATTTCGAGGAAGTCTATTTATCTAATTGGGTTGTTTGGCTATGAAAACGGTGGGCCTTACTGACGGCGGAATAACATGAATTAGATGAAGTATAATAGATCGAGTGGGCGATTGCGTGAAAGAAGGATATGAGGGGCGCCAAGAACTACTTCGCGGGTAGGTACGAAGAAGCGCTGCTTTCTAGGAGCGGTGTGAAGCCAATAGTGAGTGATGAAAGCACAAAGAAGAACACAGCGGTACACAGATATCTGAACAAGATGTATGAGGCGGGCTCAAGGCACCGTTGATGGCACAACTACAATAGTATAAGAGTAAACGAATGCGTCTAACTCAAACAAAAATACGGACATAAACGTGGACAACTCAAATGCAATAGTACTGATGCTAGGAAAACACGAGAAGATTAGATTCCTCTGGTGTACTTCGACCACCATGAGCTTCGATCGAACCTTGTAGCCCGTGCAATTAAGAAGTCTTACTCGGTTCCACGTCCGAATGCTCCGTGTGGCACATCACCCCATGCCTCTCTTCTCTCACTCAGGGCATGCACAGAAAGTAAAAAATAGCTCTTCAGCAAGCGGTAACAAGTGACAGAGACGAGAACGCAAGTATGAGATCAGAAAAGCGCTAGGAAGTCACCGCTCCAAGGATGTAAGGTGAGAATCGCTTCGAAACGTACCGAGAAGTAGTCTAGATCAAGCTGGACTCTGTTTCGAGCATCGAAAAGCTCTGGGTACGCATTGCACTATCTCGCACGGATTCTAACTGTGACTATGCGGGATTGCGCTGTGGTGTCGCGGCTCGTTTGTGTCTACCTAGGTACTGTTTAGCCTTCATCTCGGCTATTCACTACAACTTAGGAATCTCTTTCTCAGTAGTAGTTTGCGTGAAACTCTAAAATTGTGCTCAACACGCGTGCAGTTGTTCTCATGGCATGAATGTGGTAGTCGTGAGTTCCAGCTGTGCGGCCTGCTGCTAGCTTCGCTTCACATGTCTAATCGCACCGAACCCAACCAACACAATCTTAGATTCCATCAACCAATCATACCAAGCGCACCAGACATCCAGTTCCAGAGTCTAGACGCCCTTGGCCCTGTCTGGATACTTGAATGGCGGATATCCAGCCAAGAGATACGTCCGACGTGCAGGTTTCCACGCGGGACGATCAGTTGGCCTCGATTTCATGGTTCAGATGACGTATAGCGCAACACCATCTTGCGCAATAACCCTGTCTACATGCCACCACAGCGGGCCACAAACTTGTAACGAGCACGGTGCAAGTGATCGAGGATGAGATCACCGCTGGCGCAGATGGCGTACACACGGGATGTACAAGCGGAGTATATATGTCGGCTGCCCGATCTGGGTGTTGGCTTGCACATGCAAATACCCACAACCTGAGCGAACCCTACGGACAGTTTACATTGCTATCTTTACCTTGAATACAATCAACACAAAATAACATTCCCAAAATGACAGACCAAAACAAAGGATCACAAAAAACCTACAAGGAGGCTGCAGGGGAGTACTACAACCAGAAGTACGAGACATGGATGCCATGGATCGAGGATCAGTACCTGAAGTGGTTCACCAAGGATAACAAGGCTTCTTACGCTACCAAACGTACGTCTATTCTAGTTTAATCTCGTCTTGCCATATCACATGTCCCTAACACATCGCCTAAAGAGAACCTCGACAAGACCAAAGTCACAGGCGTATCCCAGGTCGACAACCTCCAAGACGGTGTGAACGGCCTCGTCGGCGGCCAAGTTGGCAAAGGAGGAATCGCACAACCCCTCGGTGACGCCGTCTCCAAAGAGGGTATCAATCGTGCTGAACGCGGCGGCAAGGATGAACAAGGCAAGCCCATCGAGGGACAAGGCCCACTGGGTGGCTATGGCCAGAGTGCTGCGGATGGAGTGAAGGGCGGTGCGAGCAGTGTTGCAGGAGGCGCGAAGAGCGCTGGGGGTTACATTGGAGGCATGTTTGGTGGTGGTAAGGGAGAGCAGAAGAAGTAGAGAGGTAGAGGCAGGTGATATGATACCACGATCCATAGGATTTTTACTCTAGGCAGACCAAACTGAACAGTTTTGTGCTGGATTTCGTAGTTTTATGCTTGGAATTTATCTTCCGTAGTAATACATATATACTCTCTGGTCGTTGTTGCATCGTTCGTTGGCTTACAGGAAAACCTCCCTCATATCATCAAGACGTTGACATGGAGGATCTCTACACTACGACGTCGCGTGTGCATCCACGTCTACCACGGTGCCTTCCCCCTCTTCCACCCCAAATAGCTTCAAGCAGTTTCCTCTCTTGAACATCCTCGCGCAATCTACAGCATTCGGTTGCCCCTTTTCTACATCCGCTCCCCCCTCATACAACACTCTAACAACGTCGTCATATCCCTTGAACACCGCGCCCGCAATAGGACTCTGACCTCTCCCGTTCAACACATTCGCGTCGGCGCCGCTATCTAAGAGCATCTTTGCAGTCTCGGGATTACCGTGGTACGATGCCAGCATGAGAAGTGTGTCGCCGGATGCATTGGTGAGGTTCTTGGGGATGCCGGCGCTGACGTATTGGGAAAGGGTAGATGTGTCCCCACTGCGGGCGAGGTCGAAGAGGCGCGCTGCTAAGTCGAGGGCAGCAGGTGGGAGTTCAGAGGGGGATCTGGAGTCAGGTGGGGCTTGGACGGCACCGTCGGTATCGGTTGCGCCTGTACCTGTGACTGCTGCTTGAGAGGCCTGTTGGCCATATGATTCTTCGTAGGACGGCATCTTCTATTCACTCTTTGGTGATGCGACTATACGGCGTAAAGTGAAGCAGATGAAGATGTTGCTTTGAATTAGTGTTGATGGCAGACCGCCTGCTGATATCGTGATTTACATGGTGAAAATCTAGAGCGCAGACGCTCAGTAAGAGTAAAGGCGCCATTAACCATCTCTCGAGCGTCGATGACGAAATTGATCCCGGTCGCGCTTTCCGAGCAGGAAACGCGCTAGTGGTCGCTGCACCGTTTGCTTGGCGGCCATCGCGACTTCCCCAGTGTCGTTCCATTGTTAAGTCGACGGTCTTCACCACAACCCGCATTACTGTGACGCCGCAAACAGAACACGACACTCGCATTGCCGTCGCGACCATGGCGTCACCACCACATATCCCACAGCTCAATGTCCCCGGTAGTCGCAAGCGCGGCAGCATATCCTCACACTCTGGCGCGCCCACCAAGAAGCGCAAACCCTCCAATCTCCGCAACGCATTCTCGCCAGACGCTGAATCAGTCGGAGGTTCCCCCCGCCAATACTCGCGTTCACCTTCCGTGGAAAGCAACATTACTACATCAGTCGTGAACGGCGCAGGAGGAAAGAAACGGCGGAAGAAGGGTGGAGACGGAGGTAGTGTCGCTGGCTCAAGTATAAGAGGAGGCAAAGGCGGCGACGGAAGAAGTGCAATCGGAGGTGAAGACGAAGATGGCGACGGAGAAGTAGAAGACGACGACGATGACGAGATGGGCGAGGAGATGGGTATGGAAATCGAAGGCGGCATGAGTGTTGAAGCACGAAGGAAACAAGAGAAGGAATACGAACGGTATGTTCCACCATCAACTTTCTGCTATCCAAACCCAGTTCACTAATTGCCAATGCGATGAACAGCATGCTAGAAGACTTCATGACCCCCGCCCAAATGGACCGCTACGCAACCTACCGCCGTATTCGCCTCAAGCGCGAAACAGTCCGTAAACTCGTCAATCAAACACTCTCCCAATCCGTACCTCAACCTATCATCATCGCCGTAACGTCCTACTCGAAAACTTTCATCGGTGAACTCATCGACCGCGCCCTCACGGTCCGCGACGAATGGTCCGCCGTCCGCACTCACTTGCTCAACCCAAATCTACCCGGTCCCATCCTAAGCCAGAGCTTAGTGAGACCAAGCGCTCATATCAAGGACGACAGGAATCGTCCCACCAACTCGGATATCACAAGTGCGGGATGGTATCCTGGCCAGGTTGATCGGTCTGAGAGTTTGTGGAAGGAGGTAGAGAAGGATGCTGGTTTGCAGGATAGGCTGAAAGCGTGTGATAAGGGACCACTTACACCGGCGCATTTGAGGGAGGCATTAAGGAGATACAAGAGGGATCGTGATGGTGGGGGTGCTGGCTTTGCGGGTATGAGTTTGGAAGGCGTGGAGAGGACTATGGGGAGGACGGGCGGGAAGAGATTGTTCAAGTGAGGGCATCTGTTTGTATTCCTTTCAAAGTACTGGGTTATTTTGGGTGCCACGGCGATTGGTACCGCCAAGCATAGCGACGGCGTTTGGGTATGGATATCACTAGCATAAGACTGCATGTTTTTACGGTGCAAGAATCGAAAAATCTGTCCAACATTGACAATAACACAAGTCAGTTGCCAAGTGAAATCTGTTTGGTCATTGCGGAAAGTCATACAATGTCACACGAAAGAACATATATTGTACTCAATACAAAGCATGAGCAGCATCAGGGGGTCATAAGTGGAAGTGGAAGTGAAACCTTCTCAGAGGCACTTTTGAAGAGCTACATTTATTCATAGCTATTCATCATTCCAGTCCATCCCAACCGAAGAGAGAACACCTTAGGAAATCATAACGCTAATCAACAACCATCTAGTTCTCGTGGAGGAGGTCGAGGAAGGTGTCAGCAGCAGGCTCGGGCTTGCTAGCCTCGAGCTTCTTCTGGCCCAACTTCTCCTTGGAGAAGGTAGCAGCGTATGGGTTGAGGCGGAGCTGCACCTGGAAGTTCTTGAGCGGGTTCTTCTTTTGTACGACACCACGCTTGGAGACGGCTCCACCACGGACGGGGCGGAGGAC
>Ga0265797_10000412_pt1 | contig 78709 bp, 81 predicted proteins | sample P2T30metagenome_FD_192433 | JGI IMG/M metagenome (GOLD analysis project Ga0265797, IMG submission 192433) | Plant litter microbial communities from East Loma Ridge, Irvine, California - P2 T30 | ecosystem: Environmental > Terrestrial > Plant litter > Unclassified | place: USA: California... | reverse complement strand
CTAGTCTGTGTTGTAGTAGGATTCCCAAGCTCAGAAGGTGCGACTGGGGCTTCAAGTGTGGCAGACGATGAACAGACACAACACCCTTTGACCACAGAGGAGATACCATCGCACTCGTTGCATTAATATGACTACTATCTATTCGCCTGTACATATCTAGACACCTGTTCATGTTGGTTCCCACCTGCCATATCCAAGAGTTCTGGACAACAATCAAACGCCGAGTCATACGGTGGTGCGGATCGGGTGCAGAAGATCTCTGCATCCTTACCGCAGCACTTGGCAAATCACGCAACTATGGTTGTTGGTATCTTCCCTACGTAGCCAAGTGGAGCGACAAGGTGTGCATATAGCATACACATCTTGATCTGGAGCCGAAGATTCTGAGAAGAACATATGACTAACAATGTCATGTCTCATTAGAGTATTCTTACACGCCACTGTTAAATCTGAAATTCCAAAGAAGAGATGATTGTCAAGATCACAGCTAGACTAGCAGTATTTCCTTGTTTCGGAAGTCTCTCACTTGAGTGAACGTCTGCATTAAATTGGTAGAGACAGTAACCTTTTCCTATGTTATCGAGTTGTTGAAGCTTTTTTGCAGTCTAGATGATCAACTGTAGGGGTGATGAACGCGATGCGGACAATAATATCCTACACTTGCTCTAGTAGCATAACTTACAGCTTATGGTGAGACAGTGCGAGTACTTGCCTCTCGTTTTGTCTCTATTTGTTATTTTGCGAACAGTCATGGACGTCAAACGTAGCCTCCCGTGAAGAAGAAACCACACCTAAAACTAATCTATAAACTTCATCTATCATATATCGGACGAAACTCCTTCCCAACCAACCAGTTGTTAAGCAAATGTAGATCACCGTTTCACTCCTACCTCTCTGCTACCGTCCGATACTGCTGTTATAGAAATGAATAGTTTCTACTGGTTTCATCTACAGATAGCGTATGTGTAGATACATCCTGACAAGCGGGACAGTAAGTGTAAACTTGGAATCAATCGCGCTGAAGTGCTTATGTGACTACCCGGATAATGTAACAGCCATTGCCAAGGCGCTTATACTGCTCAGTATCGTCGTCTTCGCAGCTGACTCCATTGTGGAAATCTTTTCACTATAACTACACCCCGTGATTCGACTACGATATGTTTCGAGTGACGTTATCTGCCGCTACGCAGCTTCAGTTGCATCGGTTGATCGTCCGTCCAGCCTTACGTTTCTAGTACCATCACCCTATGCTTTTGTCTTGGTTGTTCCGGACCAATTCATCCCATAGAGCAGATGAAACAACCGTCCATGAACAAGGAACCTCGACATCGCGACAACAGGTTGCGAAATTGAGGATGTAGTTACTTCTCTATTTGTCCGATTCACTCACGCACGGCCACTTACCCGGATATGCACCTTTCGGTCCTTCTCCAATTTGGGCTTACCAGAACTCGTATACATCTCGATTCCTCATTTAGCTCTGTCGCATGCGGCTGCGATCTTCAGATTCGCAAGGGAAACGACTGGAGATGCTATATAATCTTCCCCTTGAAGTATGCTCGGGCCGTGCCGCAAAATGACGTTCAACGTGCGTGTAGATCTTTTTTGAATCGAATGAAATACTGAAAGGCAACGAACCTTGGGTCGGCAGAAGTCTGACTTGAGGAATTCAAAGTAAACACTGTACATGTAAACACTATGGTTGCTAAGGTGGATAACGCACATTCGATGGCTTTTCTGGGTATGCAAGATGGGGGTCAGTGTGGAGCAAGGACGGCATGCTCGTGTGTTGTTAGTGGAGTAGTGCGTCCACTCCAAGGGCAGCGTAGTCAAGTAGGAGTCTCAAGACATCTTGAGAGACTCACCCGTAGGCGATGAAAGATGGTTAGCATGGAGCAAACCTGAGCGGTCCGACTGCGACAGAAAAGGAGTGCCCTCGAAGCCTTCACGAGACCATGACCACAATCCAACCCACCAACGCAAGCAGCAAAGCTAACGGCCGACGTACTTCCACCACCATCTACCAGCATCGTAAATTCAGGTCTTCATCTCACGACCGCTTCACGCCTCCCATCCTATTGGCTGGCGCCAAACACCGCGATTTTACCTGCAATCCACACTCTCCTACCACAATTACCTGAAGCAGCAATAGATCAAGGCATCTTGATCTCGATACATGATTTCGGATCGAAAGATCGTGAGAGAACGGCTTTGTAGGCCGTTCTCCCAATCGGGTCGGCCAACTGGGGTGGTCGACCGATTTGGAATCGCCGATGAGTACAAGTGCTTGTAGTAGTAGCGTTGAAAGTCGAGTCACGCAACACTGAAGAGAGCTGTTGACGTCGTTTGTTTTGTAGACGCATCGCAGACAATTGCAAGTGCTTGCTGAACAGACTGAATCAATTCACCTGTCCAGTAATTTTCGCTCGGTTGTCGCGGTAGAAAGTCAATGTAACACGAGTTCAATGTCGTTACTGCACTACCCCTGTCACACAGCTAACGCCAGGGTCCAGATCCCTCCGCGGAGTGCCGATCTGTGTGATGAATGTAAACGTGCTCCCACCTGTTTACAACTGCCCACCATGCCGTTGTATTGTTAGTGAAACCCGAGGCATATTCATGAAACGCAACTGTAGCTCTGCAAAGAGCTAGTAGAAGAATGTTGGATTGAGTCCACGTTATGAGGCCTGGTGGAGGGCGTATAACGTCAGACTTACGAAACTGTGCCTGAACGTGGCCCGCGGGATGTGCCTTCGGCTACGTCTGTACAGGCACGGGCCGAGAATGATAGTCTTGCGTGAACCGAGAGGTTCAGTCTAGAACCTAGCTGCAGTGAGGCCAGGTAAAAATCGAGGAGTTCGTGTCTTGGGCTATGGAACAGGCGTACTGAAGGCACACTTGAAGAAGAGCATACTTTGTATTCTCGGCGACCCAAGAGACAAGAACATGACTAAGCCGAGTTCTAAGATTAGAAGAGACTGCTGTCCTCTCACCCATGTTCGTAGGAAGCGGTTGCATGCGCTCTCTCGCCACCAATTCTTACTTATCGACTTCACTGTTGTACTCACCAAGGATGGTGAATGACGTGTAAAAGGGCTCGTAACCGCCCCAATACGAAGAAGCCCAGTATTAGATCTGCACGCTTGGCCCAGCTCCATGCGAATTGAGAGTATTGATGCCCGTGAAAGGAGGTAGTCACTGAGAACCTATGCATAGGTGAGCGTTTGTAGGGATTTTGATGGTGATCCGCTATGTCCGCGCACGGATGGGGAACGAGGCGTACGGGTCCAGAAAACCATCTCCGTAGCCTGGTGTAGTGGCCATCTATCGCTTACGGTCAGCGAACGATTTGCTCAAAACTAGAGTGGCAGCCGTGGACTGCATGTTTGTTGCAGAGATTAGCAATACTGCAGGGATGATGAAGCGACCGCATAAGTGGCTTTCCACCCGCAACAACGCGCATGCAAAGGCGTCGGATGCTTGGTAGCGTAGAGCAGCGAGTGAAGGTGCAGGCGAACTGATGTACGGTGAACTGGTCAAACGAGGCTGCCATCCGAACCGACGCGGGCAGGGCGTACTGCCCGTTCGGGGTCGCACTGAATAGGCTAAACGGCAGGGGGTGTGAGTAATTCGTGAATATCCAAACTGTCGGGCCGCCACTTGATTGCAGTTGGACGGGACGGTGAGTATTTCGTAAAATGGCCGCGAAGAGGTGAAATGAGGCGAACGGATCGTCAGGCCGAAGAGGTGAGAATTGGCGAGATGTTGATGTGCGCCGTTTGACGCATTGCGCACGTGTTGCGGATACGGCAGGAACGGCGCATCGGATTCTGGCAAGCTGCCCCAACCCAGCGTTTCACACAAGGGATCCCGATCGACGGCACCTGTGGTGTTCGTCCGGAGAATAGCTCGCTGGAAGTCGGGCCTAATAGAGTCGATGTCACGTCGCTGTGAGACGCCCGCGTGCATGTGCCGATGTCCACTTACCTTTCTCCTGATCGACTTCCCCTCTTTCTGTCGGGATGTGCTCCCTGAAACGGCCGTGCAGAGGTAGCGCCCTATCTGTGATAATCTACATCCAATGACGGCGCCCGGGCAAGGTTCGCGAGTCGAAACACCACGCGATTATGGCTCCAAGTGGGCGATCACTGCCATTGCGACGCCGCTGGTCGCCGGTGGTTGTGGGTGCAACGCGAAGTGAAGTTGGCATGCATTGTGAGCTGGCAATCTAAAGTGCAGCTGCCAGCTGGACTTTTGCCGTAGTGCTGTAGCGAAGGAGAGACGGTTGTGATGGAAGATGAAGGTGCGCTGCGAGTAGAGATGAATTATGTTCATAGAAGGTAGGTAAAGTTAAACGACCCTAAAAGCTGTCAAAAATAAAGAAATCTTTTGACTCCCAGAAGCGTGCTGCATGGTGCCTCTTTGGCGTGCCGACAGGAGGAAATACAGAGTACCGATCAAAATGCCATAAAGAAATCGGTCTAGATAGATGATGAAGGCGAATACGAAGAGCGCCACCAGATAGGAAAGATGGAGTCGATACCAGTAGTAGAAGTAGGGTGTTCGGAGGCGCATCCAGCAGACGTGAATCCGTTACCCCGTAATGCGAACCCAAAGTGACAGTATCGAAGAGAAGGTGTACTGGCAGTACGCAACAGCAGCATCGCGTGTTTTCTTCTGCTGGACCAAGCAGCACCGCCAATGGCCAGGGCGGGTAACCGAACCCAGCGGTGTAGGTATCTCTCTGACAGCGTGCGCGACAACAACGACAACAACGACAGTGGCTTCCATATCCTTACATTACCACGCATCCACAGCATCCCTTCTTCTCCGCCTGGTCGTCCGTGTCGAATGTCGTCTTCTGGGGCCCGTTGCCGTTTGAGCCAGGGGCGCCTGTGTACGAGGACATTTCCTTGTTGTATCTGCGGATTTCTCGGACGATGTCGTAGAAGGCGTTGTCAACGTTGATGCGGGATTTCGCCGAAGTCTCGATGAATTTGCAGCCAAAGTTCCGCGCCAGAGTCTGGCCCTCTGTGCAAGGGTTAGCATAGGGAAAGGGCAAGGGATGGAAGCAGCAGGCAAACGCACCTTGTGTCGACACTTGCCTCTCGCCGTCGAGATCGCACTTGTTGCCGACGACGATCATGGGGAAGTAGTCCTTGTCCTTTACTCTCAGGATTTGTTGCTGGAACGTCATAATCTCCTCGAAGCTCTGCCTGTCGGTTATCGAGTAGACGAGCAGGAAGCCCTCTCCTGTGCGCATGTACTGCTCGCGCATGGCCGAGTACTCCTCCTGTCCCGCTGTATCGAGCACATCGAGCAGGGCGACCTCATCGTCAATGACACACTGCTTGCGGTACGAATCTGGAGGCGTGGGTTAGCTTGCTGGCGCGCGAAACACGACAGGTCGGAAGTGCTTACCCTCGATGGTCGGGTCGTACTCGTCTACGAAGTGGCTCTGGATCAGCTGGATAGTCAAACACGACTTTCCGACTCCACCGCCGCCGACTACCACCAACTTGTATTCTCGGAGAAACTGGCGCGGGTTAGCAGGGGCGCAGGCGGCGCGGGCGATGGACGGGCGCCTACCTTTGATGCCATTGTGAATGTGAGGAAGAGATGCCGGACGAAGCTGCAGGTCGCGGGCGATGGGCGTGGTGTATTAGGGTATAGGGTATAGGTAGGCAGGTAGATAGGTAGACACGCAAGTAGGCAGGGAGGGAGCGAGGGAGGCGATCAAGGGAGCGAGGCCGTCGTGTTGTGGCGATGCGACGCGCGCTGTCAGGGCGTTTGATGCAAAGGCCGGCGGTGACGGTCGGGTCGGGATTAGCAGCAGCAGCGAGGGAAATGGGCCAGGAGAGCTCGTCGCGATAGTAGAAGAGGACGGGAGAGCACTGAGCAGAGCAGGATGATCTCGGTAGCAAAAACGACCTTCTAGCTTCGTCTGGGGCCTTGAAGGAGGAAGGGCTAGGACATGGGCTTGGGCGCGGCTTTAGCGCTAATGTAGCCGTGCATAGGCCTGCCTTCCAACCAAAAGAGGAGCAGAGCGAGCCACCCGTCTCCACCACTATGGCGTCGTCTGCAAGGTGAATAGGCTTGGGCGTTTGCCTGCGTCGTGCGCGTCTCCCTATTTGTTGCCCGTCCAAGTGCATGCATTCCATCTGACGCCTTCCGCATCTCTTCACCCCCGGGCCAAAAACAAAGCCCCCTCCCCTCCCCCCAGCAGAGAGAGAGAGTCCACTCCTAAAAGCGGCGGCACTCGACATACAACACCGCATGGGCGGCCTGCCTCCGACGCTTCCATGCGATCCCAGCGCCCGACGCCATGAGGCACGGAGTACCTGATGCCCTCCCACGAACCACTACGGCGCACGAGGCATGCGACGACTGATACCAAGCTTGAGGCGGGCGTAGAAAAACATTGTTCCTCGACCGACCGACTCGCAGAGCCTGTCGCGTCCGCGCTTGCGCTCTTGTAGTCACTCCAATTGAATCCTCTCCTGTGCATGTGACTATCCGACCATGCGGGTGCTTCATCTCTCGCACACACAGAGCATGCTGCTGCTTGCTTGGGGAGCGTCACACGGGCGGGGTCGGCGGCTTATCCATCGTCATGCACGCGAGCCTTGCCCCGAGAACGACGTTGTCAAGGTAATCATGACACCTAATTCCATTGACAGCTTGAAAAGCAAATCTCCTGTACCGCACAAAATCTGCCCTCGATCTATCCGTCGTATCAGGGTCCAGCGTGAGCGCCCAGCCCTGGTGGCACGCGCTTAGGCTGCTTCTCGAACATTTGTAGAAGCTTGCCGCATGGTTCGCTGACACCCGTCTGTCCCAACATCATCTTCACAGGCATTCCATTCTGACACACGGTCCCTGCATCTCGACACTCGATATATGTATATATGTATATTTACATTGACCGACTGCGGCACGTCTGCAATGTCAGCCTACCCTCTACCACCCCCTATGAGTCCTTGTCAGACGTCTCTCCGTCGTCCTCGCCTTCTACAGCTACGCGCCTCCCCTGAACAGCCTTCTCTACTTCAGGAACTAAGCTCTCCATGAAGTCGCGATCGCGTCCAACTAGCGTCACAGTGTTGTGGTCCTTTCCCCATCGTGGGTAGCTTCCCACCTTGACCCCTTTTGGCTCCGCCTTGGCAGCGAGCTCGGTCAGATATCCAGCAACGGCGCTCTCGGCCATCGGAGTCGAGATGAGGATCCGCAACACGCCTTTACCCTCTGGATCCGTCAATCTAGGTAGGATGCGGGGCTTTAGTCCGTCTAGCATCGCTTCAAAGAGGCGAGGCACTCCGGGCAGAATGTGCACGTTACCGTTCACGACGCTAACGGGAACCCAAAGCGACTCGCTGACGAAAATAACCTGATCTTCATCTGGCTTGGATTCATCAATAGGCAGTTCAACCATGCGCTTCTTTGCTGTAAGCGCTGCAGACTCGACGTTCCAGTCAAAGTTTGGCTGAGACTTGTGCGGCTTCGAGAGGCGCTTCATACGTTCAAACGCCGCATCGTGTAACTTCAACGGGAGGCCAAAGGCCTTGGCTATTGACTGGTAAGTGATGTCGTCGTGACTAGACATCCGTTAGCTCAGCGGCTGGGTGGTGTAGCGAGTATGCTGCACGCACGTAGGACCAATTCCGCCACTCGTCACCACCATGTCGTAGTTCTTGGACATGCGTTGCACGGCTTCTACAATCTCGCCTTCATCATCTGCAATGACTTCGATGCGGCGCAAGTTGATGCCCAATGAGAAGCAGAATTTGGCAAAGTACGCCTGTGAAACATTAGTCCATGTACCACAACTTTAAAGTGGTATAGTCTACCGAGTTCGTATCGACTGTCTATGGTTCACGTCAGCTGTCAGACTAAGAATTGATCTACATGGACACTGAATACCTTGCCTCCAAGGACTTCGTCACCGATAATCAAACAACCTGCCGTGTGGATCAGGCTCTTTTGCTGTGTCGAAGCCATGACTGATGACGTTATCGATGGGCGGAACGAAACGGCGGAACGATGCGCAAAGTTGGGTATTGGACGAGACAAGTGTCTGGCAACCTGATTCAGTCGTCCGAACATGGATCAGGAGAAGTAACTCAGGGGAAAGAGGGTATGAGTAGCTAGGTGCATGAGAAGGAAAGGCTTCTGCAAAGCTGAGGGTGTATGGACATGACGGTAGTGCATTAGCTAGCGCCATCCGTCCAGCTCAGGAACCCCCGCCAACAGACCCCACTAACGCGTGCCGTCCGTCAGACTTCCTCAGCCCTACACCACCTCCCCGAGCTTCGTCAAACACCCGTTGCGAACCCAAGTCTTCCCATCATTGTTCGCCATCATGGCAAGTGCCGCCTTCGTCTTACGCGCGTCATATCCACCGGTTCGCTAATACCTCGGCCCAGAGTTCGGAGGCACGACTGTACACCTTCTCCGATGAGACCAAAACCAAGCTACGCAAGTTCCGTCTAGGCACCTCGCGCGCCAAAGATCCCCAGGCCGTCATCTGTTCGTATACCTGCTGCCTTTGCCGCAGTCGTTCCTGCCACTGCCCGCCATAGGCCCACACTATGCAATGGCGCTGACGCCCATGCGCGCCAGACGAGATCGATAAGAAGACGCTCGAAGTACGCCAGGCAGACGACGATGTCTACTCCGACGTCCAGAGCCTCGCCGACGAGCTGCCCGACCATGCCCCGCGATTTGTGCTCTTGAGCTACCCGTTGACCCTCGTACGCTATGCCGACCATACACCGTGAGAGAGAGAGAGAGAGGCTGAGACTTGACAGGACTCGGGACGATTATCGGTGCCATACGTCATGCTATACTACCTGCCCATAACATGCAACAGCGAGGTGAAGATGCTGTACGCTGGTGCAAAGGAGCTGATGCGCAATACCAGCGAGGTCAACAGGATCATCGAGATCGACAGTGCTGAGGACCTGGAAGAGATCGAGAAACTGCTCAAGGATGTCTAGAGTGGGAGCAGATAACGACACGATGAGCAACGGCCGACTATGATGCATTATGCGCCCACTACAATGACAATATCAACACATGGCACATCTATACAAAATTCCACACAGGGTCGATTCTACCAGCAACCTACTGTCATCCCATCACACATGCGTCATTCCTTCTCAACGGCCCCTGCCGTTGCTGCGTGCCGCCTAACCCTCTTATAGCCGAAGTTTCCGCAAGGCTGGTCCCCACGCAACTGCGACGTTCACGTAAAGCAGCATCGAAAACGTGTGGATCATGGGCCCAATCCTACGCGCGCAGTGACCATGCAAAGCATCCGTTATCGAATTCCTAACCATTAGCAACGGCACTCCCTATAGCTGCTATCCTCCCTCACGCCACACGTGCACGCTCCTACCCTTACCTCATTGGCCGGCACCCCCATTTTCCTACAAATTACATGTGGACCCCCACGATACCCAACCATGGCAAAAGAAAATCTCCGAGGCGCACACCACGCTGCAATGTCTGTATACGGCAGGTACGCTGACCCTTTTGACAAACCTTCAACATGTATGATTGCGGCACGTTTTCGCAAGTAGGGATAATGACTTGTGTACCCCTGTCCCCGCGGGTTTTTGGAGGGTCTCTCGCTTGCACCGGAGTTGGGAGATGGGAACACGGAAATGCTACTGCTTTCTGCAGTGATCGGCGGAGGGGAGTTGACTCGGTAAATTGTTAAGAGGACGTGAGTTGAAGAAAACGTTATTTGAAATGAACTTTGCACGGATATTGCGATACAAGACGCGCGTTGGGCTCCGAGCATCATGAGAATCGGGTCCGGGAAGCGATAATCTCTCTAAAGGGACCGATTTCTTTCACATGTTGAGTGGTGAGTCACATGGTACGGGTTTTCGACCATGAGGTTTGTGCTTGTATGCGTTTGACTTGTTTCATGCGACGGTAGAAGCGCACCCTCCCCTTTACCAACATCATATGGGGGATCGTGATTCCAACTCAAGTAGGTTGGATCCCTTCACGAGCAACTTCCAACGCTAGCTTTCTTTCCATCACCAGCAATATTTTCTTCCAAACCTGAATATCCAGTAGTGCCTTTCTCCTTGTCTTCGACGCCAACAACCTCAATTACATCGTAAGGCCACGACGCGTCTCTCCCAAACTTGGAGACAACATCGCGTCTGAAGAGTCGTTCCAGTGCTGTTTGCGGTTAGGGTAGTCGCGTAGAGTAGTCGTAAAGACTAATGTATAAGAATCTGGAGGCACGTTCAGGAGCGGTTGAGTTGACAACTCTCGCCGAAACACCAGCAGCAGGATTAACAAGCACCCCTTATAGTGGTAGTGGGTCGCCGGAAGCAGTACAGCTGGACGATGAACCAAAGGCGTTCTATTCTTCCATTGTTTCTGCTCACCAGTATCGAATTGAAAAAACATTGCTTCTATACAGTCTGATAGGGCGCAACAACAATGCTATCGTCCCTCCTCAATCTACTTATACTGCCCACTTGCTGCGCTTCCGGAGACTCGGTCCGAAGCGGTATAGTACATACGGAATGGGCAGCGCGAGAACGCTAATGATACCAAGCAAAGTCAAGGTCCAGTGAGTCCCCAGGTTTCTGTACATGGGAATGCCGACAACTGTCATGCCACCAGCTGCAACATATCTGACCAAGGCGACAAATGTCAAGGCTGATGCTGCATATGCTTCGTAACTGTCAATGATGTACATGTATGCGGACATGAAGATGCAAATATTGCTAAAGCCGACAAGCAATGATGCTGCCAAGGGTGACCATATTGAAATAGAAGCCTATTATTTGTTAGACTTGTATACAGAACATGACTGGGGGGCGTGTATGGTATACTTACATAGTCAGTCCAACCCATCCAGAAGAGTCCGATAGGTAGTGTAGGCGCTCCAATCATGGCAAAGAACAATCTCGATTCGCGATGTATGGTCTTGCCAGATCCATCGTCTCCATCTTCCTTAAGTTGTCGCACAGTCTTGTGGTAGGCTATTGGAACAAGGAGCGCCGAAAGGGCGATTCCGATGAACAATCCAACGAAGCAAATATTGGATAGTCCCTCATTTATACCAAAGGTTTCCGCAAAGATGTAAGGGTAACTGCAAGAAAGTCAGCGATTCACGCCCTACGCTGCAACCTGAAACATTCAAGAGGCACATACCCGTCTAGAAACGTAAACAAAATGATGTAAACAATCATCAAATAAAGTGTAAAAGCCACTACAATCGGCTGTGTGCAGAGAAGAAAAGGCCGAGTAAAAGACCTAGACAAGAGCTCACCGATGGAGCCATGCGATGCTTCAGTCACGGTCTTGAACTGTTGATTGCCTGTAAGTTTCCGGAAGTGCTGTGCTTTGTAGTGCAGTAGGCGAGGTGCGAATGACTCTCTTTTGCAGAGCAAGATAAGTGTAAAAGTAACTCCAATCAGAATAAGCGTTATCCATTCCGTCCATCTCCAGTTGATGTCTTGCTCGTAGCCAATGTATGCACCTATCACAGGACCTGTTTTGCTTTTGGTTAGTAAAACCAACAAGGAGCGGATCGTCTTGATAGGAATAACACGAGTATAACAAACTTACCAAGAACTGGTCCACCAAATGCGGGTATCGCAAACAGTGGGAAGGCGAATGTCTTCTCCACTGGACTCCACAGATCACCCACGGAGCCACCTGCAACCGTCAAGGGAGTGCTCGCTGAGAACCCAGCTAGGAACCGAAAGACAATCTGAGCGCCAAAGTTCGGTGCTAGCGCAGACCCAAGCGTCCAGCAGGCAAAAACGAAAAGGGAGCCAAGATAGACAGGATATCTTCCGAGAAGCTCAGAGAGGGGAGATAGGAGCAAGGCACCAAAGCCAAACCCTACCAAGAAAAGCGCAGTGGCCAATGATTCCGCTACTTCTGACACTCCAAAGTCGGCAGTCGCTCTAGTGAGCACAGCAGAGTCGATAGAAGATGCAAGGGTTGCAACGAAAGCGACGAGACATACGAGTAGTGTCGCAAAGATACGGTGTAGGGTCGAGAAGTGCTTGGGGTTGAATGGGTCATCGGGTCCGCTCCAGTCAACCTGGTAATAGAGCTGGCTGTTACCATCTTCCCTCAACGTGATACCTGGGATCCGTGTGTACGGTTCACCTTTGTTCAGCTTACCAGGTGACTCCAAATCTCCCAATTCGTGTGCTCCGTCGGAAAAGCGTGCTGACAATGGATCTGGAACTTCAGTTACACGTTGTAGCTCTTCCTTCACATGTCGCTGTATAGCTCTGTACTGTAAAAAGAATGCCATCGAGGAAAGGGAAATGGCAAGCAATGGAGAGATGAGGTCAGGAGATGATGTCGCAGACTTTCAGAAATGTAAGAAATTGTGATGAGCTTCTTCTCCGTGACGTCCCCGAGCCATCATCGGATATTAAGAGTCTCCGATACATAACCGAACGCTATGCTTCGAAAACTGGAACTTTTTGAATGCTTGTGACGGGAGATGTGATGGTGGGTCAAAGCTAGAGAGTTTTCGATCTACCGATGGCTGGCGCCTTTGCTCCCCGAGACCGCGCTTTCCCCAAGAGAGCGCCGCAATTGACGTATATGTTCGGAAATAAATCTTGACGTAGCGATCTGGAAAGATAGGCGGCAAATACCTTATCATGTAGTTAACTCAAGGAAGGTAAAACTATGCATATCAAGAATCGTATCTCTGTGCACATGCTGCTTTCTAAGCTCTGGCGCTCTAGAAAGAACACTACAAGGAAGGCGGCTCCCGCTCCACACTCTAATCTGCGTGTGAGAAAGAGGAACGTAACGTTCCAAGAGACTCTTCAAACTCATGGCCCATTTTAATTTCGCCTTCGTTATTTTCGACTCATCGGACAACGAAGTCTCGTCCGTGGTGGCGGACATGAAGTGCGAAAACCCCGAGTGCGGCTGCGACCGTGAGGGTATCGGTGGCCGCGGAGCGGGTGGGTAAGGCAGCGTGATTTTATCGGCGACTTCCTTTTTGTCAGCTCTGACCATCGCCTTTACATCCTCAGAATCGAGTTCATCGTCATCATTCAGAGCCCTTGCTGTGATATATACACTATGCTCCTTGCGTATGGTTACGTCATCGTCTTTCGACACATCTCTTTCGGCCTTTGCAAGGCCTACAATATCTTCTATTCTATGCTTTCCCGGCTCATCAAGCTAAACACGTATATGCTTGAGTGCCGCTAAACTGTTTGTATTTTTCTCCCGGGTCGCATCGCATGCCTGTTCAGCCTTGGACCTCTGATGGTCTGCTTTATCCCTATCGTCAAGGGCGCAAGCCATGAGCGCGCAATGTCCGATGACGTAGTAAGGGAGTTTAGGGAGCATATCAGTAAAGATGCGACGCACAGCCGCAGTAGATACGATGTGCAACTCATATTAGAAGACTTTCACCATCGAGATGTACTTTCCAAACTCTTCATTGAACATGAACTTTACGGCTAGATGACATGTGTCATATCTCGTTGCTTGGAAGAGAGTTCGTTATGATAGTTGCGAAGAGATGAATAAGCGCGAGAGCGTGCAGATTTTGGTATGGTGCGAACAAAAGGGGCTGGTTCGAGAACATATCGTGCAACGGGCAGCTATCTGCGTGTTCGTATAACACGACCTAGCGGGATTATCTAACCAACACATTACGTATCGTTGTTAAGTTTGATGCCCTACTCAGGCTACGTGGCGCTATACACAGCTCGTGGAGCTCATCTTCACTAGTCTCAGGCTCGTATAGATCCGACAACGAAATCCAATTCGAAGTCCAGATCGCAAGATCAGGCTCTTTCGGCATTCTCAGTCTTCGCCGCGGCGTACTCAGCGTTAGACTGGAAGCCACCTTCAGGAAGCTTGTCAAGCATATCGTTCTCCTTGTCCAATGTTCTGAAGGTCCAGGCGAAACCCACCCAACCGAGGAATGTCAAGATGGCAATACTCATGTACAGCCATACAAGGAGTGGGTCACCAGCCAATGGTACGAAGGCTTGGGCAATGGCAGAAGAGAAGGCATGGGTAAACCAAAACATGCCTGTAACCAACGAGCGCATATTCTTCGGTGCTTTTGTGTACGCGTACTGCAAGGTTGAAGATCCGAAGTCAGCACATGCCTCGAATGCACATCATACACTCTAGGTCTTACCTCTAATCCAGTGATCGATGCGAAGATCTCCGAGAATGCAATGAGGATATAGGCTGGAACCTGAGTCCACACCGAAAGGTCAGGTGGCTGGTCGCAATCTGTTGGAAATTCTCCACATGGCGACTTTTGGTAGATAAAGTGTTGAATGACTGCCGCAACAACCATGGAGAGCATGGCACAGGCGAAACCGGCTTGGATCTTCTTCAAGGGAGTGAAATTGATACCCCAGTGGGCAAGTCTTGGATAAATAATTTTGTCGAAGATTGGGATGGAAATGAGCAGCGTGAACGGATTCTTTAGTATACGGAGTCAGTATGTGTCTGCTGATACGAAGTTCATACGTCGGAGTTCTTACCAGATTGTGCACTACATCGTTTGGTACACCGTTAAGTTTCATAGTAGACGCCTGTGAAACTAGGTTGCTGGTCCTTGAAGAGAGTCAGCGCTGGTTTGGCTCATATCTCAGACAGTATCGAGACTCACATCTGGCCATAAGGCAGCCAGAAGATCGGCAACCAGAAGAATACTTGACAGGCTTTGATGCCACGTCGGACTTCCTCCACCCACGCATCATCGAAGGTCATCCATGCCGGTTTGTTTGCGATCTTGCTTGGCTTCGCAGCATCCCAGATGTTTGGATCAGAAAGGTTCTTCCACGTTCGCACAGGATTGAGCGAAAAGCGCCCTTTCAGAACTAACCCATACGTTCTCATCGACTTGACAAGCACGTCACCCTGCGGAGGCTTCTTGACGTAATGCTTGCTGAAAGCAAGCATCAGAAGTGGGCAGAGGGCGAAGAGAATGGTTGGCAATGTGAAAGAAAGCCAAAACCCGACGTATTTCTCCGCGTACACTGCATTGGAGGTGAGCTTCTAGACAACGTACAATTCATTGACAAACAGCTTACCCATGGAAACTTGACCGACAAGTGCTCCAACGTTGATCAGAAGGTAGTAGCGCATGTAGACTCGGGAGTAGGTGATCCCTGGATCGACGATGACTCGTTCTCCGTTTGGTTCGGTGCGAATGAAAGCTCGCGGGTGGCTGGCCTCATACTGCTCCGCAATCAATGGAGATATGCAGCACTTGAAGAAACCCCTATATTTGACGAAGTCAGTATGTGTCTCATAAGTGCTCGTTCTAGCGAGACTTACACGCCGGTTCCAAACAAGATCAATCCTAGGATGAATGAGGCAAGAGCTCCTTCGGGGTTTGGCCCCATAACCTGAGGGATCGCGGCGATGATGATCAAGACATGTCCGAGGGTTGCGACTCCAATCGCAAAATATATCGTTTTGAATTTTCCCCAGTATTCATCTGCAACCCATCCGCCTAGAGAAAGGATTTAGTACGATGATCGCTCTTGAACAAAGAGCATACTAACCGACTAGGGGCATGATGTAGGAGAAGAAGGAGTTGAATTGGACGAGGCCAGTACTAGCGCGCTGGCCCATTCCAAGTGCACCAGGCTGCCCATCACCTGCAGCGCCTGCTTCCGGGAAAGGTCCTGAAGTAGGCAGGTCTCTCTGAATGAAGTTGACAAATACCGCGGTGGTTCCGTAGTAAGCAAAACGCTCACACATCTCCACAATACCAATAACGTAGACTAATAGTAGTTTCGGACGTTAGCACATGCTACACAAAGCCTCGTGAAGAAAATGCACGTACTCATCCAGTTGACTTTGCCATATACGCGGCGGAGCTGTTGCCAGTCTTCATCGGTAGGGTATTGCTCCCCATTAGGGCCAAGAAGGCTCTCAGAAGTCGACACAAACTTATCTTGCTTTTCCAGACTCACACTGCCCCTTGTGTTGTTGTGAGGGGCGTGCACATTTGCCAGAGCGGCATCAACTATCTCCAGGTTGGCGCCTGTAGACATGGCGACGAGTGAGAATGCGATAGAACTGTCCGGATCACTGTTACATACTCATTATATAAGGCTCTACGCCTTGTTCCTTTCGTTTTCGAGCTGCCTCATTCAGCAAAGTCGTGGAACTGTATTCCCATTCACGACGTTCTCGGCACCAAACAACCCTTCCACTACCCTGATCGCCCAGAGATAATCTTCTCTGGACGGCGTTCGGTACTCGCTCGAATTTCATCCTGCTTTCTTGGATTTCTTGGGTATCCGGATATGCGGTTGGCGCCGAGCGATACTAAGCCTGCGCCATTCTTGAACGTTTGCGACCTGACCTTGGCAAGCACCACTTCGCCAGGCCAAGCACGTAATATCCAATGAAACGCGTCAAAGAGATGTAGAGGGGCTGTTGGCCACCTGATAGCAATCCAAGGCTGTAAAAGATCCAAGATCTGACAATATCTTGACATCCCTACTCTATACCGCGACCTTCCTCATCAAGCAATGTGGCAACCCTTACGCAGAAGATACAAGTCGCGTGCGCATTGCCCAAGAAAACGCGAAAGAGTATCTTTACCCTGGCTCCACCCCTGAATGTGTAAGAGATCATCGGGTATCGTCGCAGTAGACTCTCAGTGAACACTCGATGCTGGTGAAGTAGACAAGATTGTCATACTCATATATCTGGCATGAACAAACGCTATGGGATGGATAGGTATGAAGCCAGACGCAGAAGGGAAAGAAGGTTCCATAGCAGCTTTGAGGGTCGAGAATGAAGGACGAAGCAAGCTGCACCCTCAGCCTGTGAGCGCCAAGCACACCCCGCTCAGCTAAGCAGCTTTTGACTGGTGTAAACTCCTCTCACCCGCCCACCTGTACAGCGACCCAAAAGCATTTGCAACTACATCTACACGGTACTCGCGCAGATTGCCCAGTATGAAATGGCCATCAAGACTGCTCTCGAGGTGTTGCAACCACCTTCGCCTTCCACCTCACAGACACAGTGCAGACACAGTGAAGACCTAGGCCCACGTTGCTAACGGTTGGCAAACCTACGAAACATGGTGTACGCCTAGAAATGCTGTTTCGATAGATAACAATTGCTTCGGATGTTGACTACATCAAGCTGTTTGCGTCGTTACTGATGACCGTAGTCCAGACATACCGAGATACCCGGGCGTCCTACCGCACCTGCATCCGCCCCTCCACCCCTCTGCTGTCGCCACTACGACCCTTTCAAATCCGAGCGATAAGCGAGCAGCTCCTCTTCGGTTCTCCGCAGCTTCTCTCTTTCAGATTCTAGTCGTCTTCTTCGCTGATCGTTCGAGCCCTTCTGCGAATCCTTCTCTCTATCATAAGCCAAAGGATGGTTCACAAGTAATCGGATCTTCCAGTCTTCGAATAACACGTCTTTCGCGACTCTTTTATTCAATAGCAGTGCGTTCACTACGTTCTGCAAACGTTGTGCGCATGTCGCATCAGCATCAGCTTCGAGGCCTCGGTGAGGTTTTAGCGCTTTGTTGAATTGCGCTGGTCCTCGGAAGCCATTCTTGCACCGGTCGATCAATGCTAGGAAGATCTCACGACATGTTGCTTCGAGGAGTAGGGAGTCGTACGCTTCCGGACGAAATAACTTGGCTGCGCTCGAGTCTGTGGGATCTTTGATGTCCTCGAGATTGACCATGGCCAGGACAAGCTTCCGCACCCAAAACTCAGCATGTTGCTCTGCGTCTATGATAGAACTATCAAAGTGAGGATCGACTTGAGGCGCTCGCTGTACTCTCCGCCTGTACTCTCGAGCGTTGTTCCATCGGCTGCTGGTGGCAGGTGCCGGTATCGTATAACGGACATTTTCAGTATTTTGAATGAGTGGTGAGTACATGGCGGCTAGGTGTTGACTTGGGTAGGATGGTGGAAGACGGAGTTGACGACATCCCCTTTTCGTAGGTTCAAAAGACATGCATCAGGGTACAAGCAACTTGTGAATACTAAAATGGAACATTCAGCGTCTGCCGGTCTCTGGAAGCTCAGCCGCTGGCGCTTAGACTCGGATCAAGCGCATAATGTCAGGATGTGACAGACTCTCCATATTGATGGTCTTACCTAGCGAACCGTTGTTCAAGTATTGACAGCATTGCAGTACAGTGAATCTGCTAGATCGGGCGCCTGCAGGTCGCATTACTTTATTCACAGTAATGGCTTGCTTTGTCTACACCATGAGCATGTCAGGCTTTCACGACGCCTTTACTGTGCTACGTTACCTTACGATACATCTAGTCTCCACTAGCAAGTTGTTATTCCACCAGACAAGCAATCGTCCAGCCTTAACTCAGCAGATTCGTGGGTCGAATCTGTAGCTTTCATCACGGCAAAATAGTGACAGGTTATTTGAGTAAGACACACAGGTCATGGATTCAATCCACACGACATCAGCAGCGAGAGCTTTATCTCCTTTGTCACGTCCTAGTACGACCTCGCGCATGAGGTGCTCAAATAATTCTTCGTCTGTATATACAACACCAAGGCCGCTACCATCGCCACCCTTCTCTGCTATCACAAGGCCGACTGTGCGCACAAACCGATATCCATGGGATGATAATTCTGAAGATGAAACTGGCCCACAAAGTCAGTCTGGAACTGCTGTGGAGAACATCATCAGCCAGCCACAACCATTGTCATACACATACGATACTTTCATGTGCGACATGAGGTCTACGGAACAACAGCATCCCATCGACATGCCCGACCACAACAAGTATGTTAAACCAATACTCGCTGGGAGCAGAAGAGATCAGGATGTCCTTCAATCACCGCCATATCCGATACACGGTCAATACATTGAAGGACGGTTAGCAGGTGCTATGCATAATAATGAACGCAGCATCATACGTCGGCCGACAACAGAAGACTATCTCCGGTTAGACCACCCACTACCCGCGCCACCACCCGAGTATGATTCTGATCAAGACCTTCCTGTCATCGAGCCGGATTCCTATCTCCCTGAAAACTTTCACAACGAACACGAACCGCAGCAAGTCGATACCCAGTTTCAAAAATCATGTCTGACCGTTCCGGAACGACACTCCGCAGCTGCCAATGCTCTGACCCACCCTAAATCCGCAATTAAGCCAAATTACAAACATTCACAACCCGACATCATCTCCAATTCGCACGTGCCTGTTCTTGCATACGAGCCAACTATGCCTGAACACTACGGCACACCTGAACGTGTGCCAACCATCAGTGTTGACATGTACCAGCCAGCTCTCGGCGGCTTGCAGATGGTCTCAGGTATGCAACGCAGTGATTCGAAGCGAGATCGCGTCAGGCACTGGATGAAAGTTCACAACCCCTTTCGTCGGGGCCGAGAGTTTGGGCGCCAGCAGAAAGACCAATGAAGAACGCTGGCTAACAGGGAAACTGCGTTCGAATAACTGATATGGTTTGGCAATTATTGAGACTGCGGAGAATTAAAAGTTGAATAGCAGCGCGAGATGCGTCGAAGAAGATGCTAGTGCAAAAGCGCCATACCATGTACATACGACCAGTGTCTTCGCACACCACAACCCCTTCTGTATTTCGAGTCGAACCAGGCTGGAAACAACAGAAAGATCAAGAAGACCGAACGATAATGTATTTACATGACTACAAGTTGCAAAGATGATGAAGTATCCAGTGGTGTTCCCACGACCTGGTACGACCCCACCAGCTTCATGAATTCGCCTTCTTCTTTGACCCAAACTTTGAAACCTCACCTTTCAGTTCCATATGCACAAATACAAGCATGCATCATGCGATCATACCCGATCCTGAAAGTAGCGATATATTCCCCACTAGAATCCCCGAAACCAGTTCAGCGTCACATCTTACAATGTCACCGTTCACTTCGCCTAGGCTACAGTGTGTGCGGCTGAACAGCCGTTACGCACATACATGACATTCACATAAGCATGACTAACACTAGTGCTGTCACTGCATGCAAGAAACTCAAACACTATTCACTCGCTGTACCTCGTGAATATAAGCATCGTTCATTGAAACATCCGACACATTGTTCTTGCTTGTAGAAAGATCAAGATGCCGTTCGGACCCTTCGCCTTGCAATGGCGCGCGCCAAATCCCAACCCACCGCCTCCCACACGAGTGCCAGATGGCATAAGAAGAACCTACATCTCAACCCCGTCCGGTTCCCTCGAGCTCCTTTCAGCCCTCCCTCGATCCCCGTCCACCAAACCACCCCTTTTCTTCGCCCATGGCGGCTTCGGCTGCGCCGCTATCTGGATTTCATATATGCTCTTCTTCTCATCTCGTGGATATCCTTGCTATGCTGTGAGCTATCGTGGACATGGCGGCAGCTGGTATCCTGGCTTCTGGAAGATGTATTTCACAAGTCGAGGTTGCATTGCAGAAGACCTTGTAGCAGGCATTAAGGAAGTCGAGAGACTCGAGGGTGAGCGGAGAAAAGTTGCAGAGAAGATTAGTGTCGTGTTGATCGCACATTCGGCGGGTGGAGCGCTGAGCCAGTGGGTGCTAAGCAGAGGGTTGTTGAGGGTCCAGGGCTTCTGTATGTTTGCTGCGGTACCAGGATTCGGATCGTAAGTCCATCTCTGCGCTGATGTAACTTGTGGATACTGACTAGAAAACAGGTGGACATGCTATAAATTCTGGGCTCTTTCTGCGCCGCTGAACTTCCTCTACCGTTTCATGCACCCAAGATACATTTTAGCGACAACCAAGCAGGTTCATGACGCCTTCTTCTCACCCTCAACACCGACTTCTGTCGTCAAAGATCTGGAACGCCTTCTCAGCCCCTACGAATCCATGGGCTGGCCGATGCAAGCACTCTTTCCTTTCGTGACTGGACCAGACGTACTCAAGTCTATTACCGGATGGAAGTTGGAACATTCGACTAACGAAGATGGAAGCGAAACTACTGTTATGCCACGATTTTTGGTTCTAGCGGCAGAGTTAGACGTCCTCTGCACACCATCAGTATTACTTGATGCAGCGAAACGTTACCGTGCTGCGTTGTGCGATTGCGTCAGATCTGGAAAATTGGATGGTATCAGCAAGTATGATGTGCGTGTCATGGAAAACGGTGATGGAGAATGGGGCGGTGTTGTATTCAAAGTTGTGAAAGGAGTAGCGCATCATTTGCAGAATCATATTGAGTGGGAAAGAGGTGCGGAAGAGGTTTGGACATGGATTGAGAGCTTGTGAATCTTCAGTTTTCTTTTCCGAATGCATGCGGATCGCATACTGCTCAGAATGCTGTCGAATTCACTCTCTCTTCAAACAGACTGCAAACGAGGTTTCCAGTGCGCTATTGCCGATGCCACCACGCCAGTGTCAGAATGGTTAACAATGTATCGACTTTTGGTTCTCTTGAGCAGGCGCGTGAGTTAATCATTGAGCAAGTCCAAGTTGGGTTTGTGACATGTGAGAATGTAGCGGTTGGTATTTGAAAAACGTTATCATAATTCCATTCGGCCACCTGCTGCCCATGATTTGACCCTCAACAAAACAGTATCCCTCTACTCAATGTCCAAGCCTAGTCTGGTGCTGGATGCGATCGTCTGTATTTGCGGGGCGGCTTCGATTGTGCGCTCTATGCATCGATGTTGTTCTGGATAGCGGTCTCGAGAGCCTTGGGGTTGGCGCCAACGACCTCGGCGACCTTGGTTCCGTTCTTGAAAAGGATGAAGGTAGGCATGGCGCGGATACCGAGGTCACCTGCAACGTCGGAGGCTTCGTCGACATCGAGCTTGTAGAAGCGCGCGTTGGGGTACTTCTCAGAGAACCTAGCGAACGGTTAGCGGCGGGTGGTTTTCACGGCAGGGCAGAACTTACTTGACGACCTGGGGAGCGATCACTTTACAAGGGCCGCACCATGTCGCGAAGCAGTCGACGACCATGAGGCTGTCCTTGACTGCCATGACCTCCTCGAACTGCTCCTTGCTACAATGCCGTCACGTCAGTACATGTTCAGCGGATATGACGTCGTGCATCGCATGTGAGATGCGACAGCAAGTCAACTTACTTCTTGAGGTTGTGTACGCCCTTGTGGTCTTCGCTCATTTTGGCGGTGTTGTGAAAGAACTTCTGGGTGAAGAGTGGTCGGTAGAGGTTTGCGGTGGATGTGGGGTTGATAGCTGTTTGCAGGCGCGCAGATGTGAGCAGTGTTCTGGTAGCTCTGAAAGACGACGGCGCGAACATAGTATATGTAGAAGCGTGGTTAGACAGCAGGGGAAGGGCGATTTCAAAGAACTCGGCTGATGGACTGAACTGGCCGCCGTTGCCGATAACAATTCTGATGCGCTTATTTTTCGGCAAAGCCGTTCGAGTCCCTGCGCAAATCGAAGACTCGTAGAGATGCCGGGAAATGTGAGCGGAGATAGGGAAGGCGTTACTTACAATATCAAGGATTTGTGTGTATTTGGGATGGTCGACGGAGTAGGGTTTCTAAAGGGTTCTTAGGTCTGGCGTTATGATGATAAAGCGCGGATTACTGTACACTTGCGCCGCAGAGGGGCTGCCATGATAGATGACGTGCTTGCCCGACCGCCCGATTTGCCCCACCAGGGTCTGCCTTCTTCGTTAGGCAAGGCGACGGCAACATGCCTCCTGTGTACAGCCTCCAATACCGGATACGGCCAACGAAGACAACAACGGGGCAAACTTGGCTGTCATGTACACTATAGCCATGTAGCAGTCTGCTCTGTGTTGTGCGACGCATTCTAGAGTTACTGCGACCCCTTGCATGCACCCTAGCAGCACCACGTGGAATCGCTCAAACACGTGCGCACTACGTCACAGAACGCTGAAAGGCTTATTCGAGATCCAATGTGAGAATATACAAAGCTGATACAGCTGATTTAAACTAAGCTCTCTTCATAAAGAGTGGTGAACGCAGCATCTTCTCGACGCCATGCTCGTGGTATCTGCCCTAACTAAACCTTATACAATGTGGCAGTCCATATGACCCAAATCCAGGCTTCAAGCCCGTCTATATACTACAGATATTTCCTTACACGCCCAAAAGAACACAACCCGAAAAGAGGGTATCACAGAAGCAGCCCCAGGCAGCTTGTGGTATCACGCAGAAAAAAAAAACTTTGAAACAAATGCCAACGCCACGCTATGTATGCAGTCTGGAAGATGATCCAAATCCAGTGGAGTAATCCGAGGGAGCACGTCCGTCCGAACGGTCGATTGGTCCAGGAACGCATGCAGCCAAGCCAGAAAAAAGCAACAAACAGGTAAGGAAATTCGAATGAGTGGCTGTAGTTAGGGGAGAGACGTGTAAGGAAATGTAAAGGAGTGACAAGATACAAAGGAAAGCAAAATGAATGGCGTGGCTGGCATGCATGCATGTTCCTGGAAGAAATCAATCGTTAGGAACGGGTGTTTTACTCCTGCTCAGACATCCTGGGCGACCGGCCGTGTACTGGTGTACCCGATCGCTTCTGGATATCTAGAAGTCTTGCGGAACCAGCGCTGAGGTGACGAACGTGACCATGGCCTTTACCGAGATCGACGCTCTTAGCGCGCTGTACCAGCACTGGTTCCTCCGACGTTGGCGAAGTTGGTGAACCCGAGTCTGGTGACTCTTGCCCAACATCGGCAACTTTGGATGATGTATCCTCCGTGTCGTCTAGAAACATGCTGAGGAGACCTTCAGTAGACTTGACGCGGGGCCGGCGGTGGATAATGGTAGGCTGACGACCGACACTGTTCTGGACGAATTCTCCTTCTTGAGCAGGTGGCAGGTCTTCGGATGGAGGCGCAACCTCCTCGTCGGACTCAGCCGCAGCATCTAGCGTCATAAGCGTGCTGCTAGCCTTGCGTCCCCGATCGTCGCTTGCATAAGGGGATCGGCCTCTGTGGTCTGGCAGCGGGGTCAATCTCTTGAAGTATTCATCATCGGCCATGCCCAACTCCTCGTAGGACGCATTGAAATCGTCGTTCCGTAGCGGGGCAGAAGACGTCAGACTGGAGCGCATCTGCGATCTGTTTGACGATCGCTTTGGTGGTCGGCCAGAGAGCCAAGATCCCTCGGAGTCGACTGAGGCGAGCGATTGTGACATGACGTTGATGGGTGCACCCGGACTGACAGGAGAATCAGATCGATCTCCGGGAAGCGACCCAACCTGAAGGTCTGAAAGATGTTGGCTTCTTCGGCGGGCAGCAATGATGCTCGTCGAGGGGACTTCTGGTGACTGCACGCGTGAATCTGGGGGTGATAGAGGAAATTCTGGGAGATCCTCTCTGAATTTGGACATTGTCCGTCGGGGTACGCTGGAAGGTCTCCGAATTTGAATAGGTTGAGTAGGAGGTGCAGTTCCAACCAAATGAGCTGGGAGAGGTTGGCGAGACATGGACTCGCGCGAAGTGTTGGAAAAGGAGATCTCGGATGGCGTGGGTCGTGCTTGTTCTTGCGAGTTGCGCTTCCCTCGTCGGAATAGTGATGCAAATACACCCATGCGTCTGCCCTCTGAGCTACGCCGGCGTGTAGAAGAGCCCGGCTTTGAAGTGGCAAAGGTATCGGTGGTGTCAATGGGATGCAGCGAGCCGCTTCGAGTGGGATCGGGTCCATGCTCAATAGAGTCTACAGGCATATCGTTCGCGAGCTTCTCCGAGATGAGCTCGGGTAGAATCGAGGCGTTGGATGGGCCGCGGGTGTGTACGTGTGCGGAAGCACTGCCTTTTGAGTAACGAATTTCCCGAGCATTAGATACTACAGGCTCTTCAGTAGGGCTTTCCAGCGGTGTCGGCAGCTGGGTGTTGTCATTAGTACGAGGCGTGACAGGCATGTTCAGCCGCTGCGGCTGAGGTGGTGTAGATGGGCGGACGTCTTCCATGGGAGCAGGCGCCTCTCGCTCAATACCAAGACCAACCATGCCTGTACCCTCCTTGCGGGGAGTGGCAGGCGTTCCTCTTGCTTCAATGGCATTCTGTTTCTCTGCACGACGTTCTAATCTTCTCCGTAACCGCTCCTGGTCAGCCTTGGCCTTCTTTTCTCTCCGTCTCTTGTCTCGTTCTAGAATATCGCGTAGGGCACCGGCATCGAGTTCGTCGGCGAGGTCATCGATGCGGCTCGTCCTCCTGCTCGCCTTCTCGTCTGCACTGCTGCTGATGGGTCGACGTGTGGACTTTTCGCTGTAGGTGTTTGGTGACATGCGGTCACTGCCGTAGTGGTTGGAGCCGACGGAGACGCGGATGGTTGGCCGTGGTGAGAACATGTCGAGTGCACTCACGCGGAAGGCACGGTTCTCTGAATTGCCCGACATGGATGAATGGATGGAGTTTTCGAGGGGAAGCGATACGTTGGACGTGGGACGCTCGAAGCGGTGGTTCAGGGCGCCCTTGACCTTCTTGCTGTCGCGGCGGAGCATGCCTCCAGAGTTGGCAGCGGGACGTTTCTGAGGCATGGGGAATGACATGGCGCGGATCTCCTCCTCGCGGACGTGATCATGTTCTTTTCGCCTCTTGCTCGACTTGCGGCGGACCAGGGAAGAGTCAGTAGGCGGATCCCTGCGCATGGACTGGGGTCGCTGGAGCTTGCCACGGTCCTTTGCAGAGGGCGGCAGGCTTTGGTGGGAGTGCGAGGAGTGGAAGTTGTAGGGGATGCCGGCGTGTTCCTGCGTTATTGGGCGCAGGTGCGGGCTGTGAGCAAGGCGGTGCTGGTTGGGCAGGGCGGTGATGTCTTCGGCGCTCGACGGGGGCCACTCTTTCGCAAAGGCGGGCTCGGGAAGCGACTTTTCAACGTCGCGCATCGAGGCGGTAGTGGAGCGTGAACTACCCCTTCTGCGGCGCTGGCGCTGGCTGGGCCCTCGTCGCGGTCCATTGCTGGTCTGAATCGTGTTGGTTTGCTCTGCGACAGGCCGCTTCCTGTCTGTAACCTCAGTGGGTCCGTCTTTGAACTTAGCGGCCTTTCTGCGTCTTCGCCCAAACAGCCACATGGAGCTGCGAGAGAGCGGGCGCCAGGGCAGCGGCGACTGTCGAAAAGAAATGCAGTTGAGCGTTGAGTCGCGGCCGTCGCGTTGGGCGGCGCGGGCGTGACGTGTGCGTGTGTGTGCGTGATAGCGATAATGCGTGCTATCTGAATACGGGAGTCTGGCTGCACGGTCGGTTGGGCTGCATATTGATGGGCGGGCTGGATGGGGCGACGGGTAGCTCTTGGCGCGAACGTTGGAGCGGGTGGGTGTGAATGCGATGTCAGGTCTGGTCAGGGACGGCGAAGGGGAGGAATGTGAATGTGAAGGCAGGTGGGAACGAGCGAGGACGCCGGTTGTGAATGCCCTGCCACAGCCTGTGTGTGATGTAAGGGACGATCCGCTCGTACTCCTAACAGGCTTGCACAGTGCAGGCGTGCCTTCAGGGCTTGGTTTGGTGGGCTCGACCCTCGCTGATGTCGATCCCCACCACCAGGCACACCAAAATAACTTTCTTTTGTTTCGGGCATTTGCCAGCCCTGTCCGTCGCGCGACTGTAACTGCTTTTACGATAGCACATTCACCTTGCTTCTGCCCCGGTGCACCATGCCGTACCACGGCATCGTCGCTGTCTGTGACCTGCGCCGCCCAACACTGAACCACGACAAGTCTGCCACAACCAAACTCTGCCACGCCGTCCGGTCGATCTCGACATGGCGGCGCCGATGAACTCGGCTCAAAGGCCCTGTCGTTAAAAGCTGCCTAGTGCCTCTTCGACACGAACGCCGAACGCCACCCACACCCAGGAGCTGGGCTTCGCTCATCAAGCCAGCTGCCAATCACGCGCCCCAGCCTGGCCAGGACATGGACAGCTCAATCTCTCGACCAACATTCTCAGCTGGTCGCATGGCTACGAGCCACTTCAATGACGATGGCCTGGAAAAAACATATCTCGTCAGGCCCAGGGCCTCTGCAGCGACAACACACCTCGCGACGGTACCGTGCGTGCATGCCACCGTGCTGCGGGAAGTATCGAATATCCAAAATTCAGCGGGACATGGACAGCCACGTCGGTCTTGCAGGCCAACGGCGCAATTGTCTAGCCAGGGATTTCGAATCCTCCTGCAGCTGTCCCGGCCAGAAGAGCGTCGACAACAATGTCGTGCGCTCCTCCACTCAGGTACCCGTGTCTCCAACATGCACCTGTCCTATTCGTTCCGCGGGGATTCCTTATCGTTGCGGACTGCACCGTTGTCGGGCGGGAAAAACGGCTAGTCACATGCTTTGAGTTCTCGTCTGAAAACTAACGGTCCTTCCAAGACTCACAGGCCGTGAAACCACCTAGGCGTGGCAAGCTCGTGTTTCAAGTGCACGATGCTGTGTTTTATCCTGTCTTACCTCGTTTGTATCTTCGTACAGCCTGTTGCAATACCTGCACTTGGTTCCGCTTCTTGTGTCGTTGGTATTTCGCACCACCCGTGGACGTCTGGAACATATTTGCAGGGACCGAAAAACGTCACAACTACGTCTAGCATGCAGGTTTCCCTTGTCTGGGGAAACGCATAGCGTGCCGTAGCCTAAAACCATACGCTTGCACGTGTCCAGATCCAACACTATCGAGAGATCGGCGCCTAACAATGAGGCTAAACTTACCTACTTGACGTTCTTACAAGTCAACCGAGCGGTTCGAGCACGAAACGCACTACCAGACTTCAAAAGTAGGGTGGGTGTCATCAATTTTTGGTCCATCGCATCCATCGTCCACGATGGGAAGGTTTGGATGATATCTCTGATTTTAGATCTTAGTAGATGCAGGAAACGCATTAGCTACGTCTCCGGTACCGAGATCTGACTCCGCCCCACCTGTGGAGTTGACCCTGATGGAACATGGCCAATCGAGTTGGACCTTCTGCGATCCTGAGCCGTGTAGACATATTCACCACAGTCGGAACCTTGCACGTAACATAGCAGCTACGACAGTCAGGCAATACTCGTTTGCATGGACGCTGTGGAAGCTCCGTAGCTCGCGAGAGGTTGGCTCCACGCACAAATAACAATGGGCATTTAGCTACCCCGCCAACCATGCGAAACAAAACATGCCAGGACGGTAGTAGTAAGCTCGAAACCGTACGAGTGCATCGCCTGAAGAAAGCTCATATGGTGGTTGGTGTGCGCGCACCATGGACTGAGGAGGCAACCTTCATCTCGCCAGACTTGCGTCCTGGAGGCCTCATTTCCTGGTTGTTTCGATACAAATTCTGATACTTGCTTGCCCTTTGCTTACCTGGAGAAAGTTTCCTCTATCTTGTATCCAGCATCAGTGCAGTCTTCAACCCGGCTTTGAATCCAGTATCCCCGAGTATGGTTATCTGGTTCTGGTTTTGACATCTGCGCTCATGCTCTACGTGGAGATATATCGATACACAAAACATTGCAAATGTGTGTGTCCATCACTCCGACATGCGCGAGTCTATATACATTGGAAGGTCCTGTGTATGATTTTGAATCTCCAATGAGACTACGAGCTCATAGCCTAAATCTGACCTGGGCAACCTTATATTGTGTACTCGTCAATCCAAACTTCACAAGATATTTGCTATGTAGCATGGTTGACCATCGCCCATTACATCTCGAATATTGCAGTTACCTCGTACATTGACTCGAGTAATGAGAGTGATGTAGAGAATCTCAGCTCTGTTTCAAACACGGATAGGTGTTGCGCTTGTCCATGGAGAGTCGGGTTGCCCGCAAAAACTTTGATATTCGTCCTAAATCAGTTCTTTCGCACTCGCTCAGTTTGCATGAGAACGAACGAGTACTTGGTGAATATTGAAGAAGACTAGAGAGCCATGATGTGCTCACTTGCGGTCCTATCTGCTGTGTGGGCATCGTTCCCATCAGACCAATCAGGCTTGATAATCAGCGTTTTCTATTGGCTAGATCTCCAAAAGCAGGGAAGGCGGATGTTTTGCATCGTACGGCCATAGGAGTGAAGACGCGTATAGCGGCTACGGGCATTGCTTATCTTGTACAAACTGATGGAGAATGTGTGAGCTGTCGGTGGAGTTATGGATCGATGCGCTGTTACGCGATACTGTATCCGGAAGGGCGGCACCCGAGGTCGCTCCTTCCGTGCCAACAAACTGTTGGACCCTGTAAACAAACACCGCCCACCGCCTGAACATTACCACCCCACGATAGCGAACAGCCCTACACTACACGACTAAGACACTCACATCCGATTGAGATCGCGCAATAACCCAATATGTCTTACAACGGGCGCATGAGTATGGCGCGAACGACTCAGCACAACCAACGTGCGCCGCCCGTCAACGAACACGACGCATTTATGACTCTGGTATGGGCGTAGATTTCGTCCAACTTTGCGCATTACTGACGGATATAGCCCGACCATGAAATTGCAGGCTGCATCTCGGACATCGGAATTCAGTTTTCCGTCTCAGATCTACAGAAGCCGAATCCCCAAATCATCCAGAAGGTCTTCGAATGGCTCGCCGAGCTACTCATGAACACAACACGCGAAGTTGTTGCGCCGGCCATGCGCGCTGCCGCCGAAGACATGTGTGGTGGCGACGCGGAGAGGCTCTATACAAGCGACACAAGGGACCTGATGGCCTTTTTTGTCATCCTGAGGAAACTTCTTCGCGAAGTGAGTGCCTCTGAATTCGGGCCTTCCTGCCAGTACTAACGAGCTCAGTGCGGTATTCACGACTTCACTTTCAACGACCTTTACAAGCCTACCCACGGTCGCCTAGTCAAGATCTTCTCTTACATGATTAATTTCATCCGCTTCCGAGAGTCACAAACTGAGATCATAGATGAGCACTTCAACAAGGCGGAGCGCACGAAACTACGAATCGAACAACTATACGATGACAAGCAGGCAAAGGAAATGCAATTGGCCGAGCTTGAGCGCAACCGTGCGGCGACACAAAGGCTCATGCAAGAGAAGGAAAAGCGCAACAACGAGCTCAAGAGCAGGCTGCTGGAGTTGAAGAGGGGTCAAGAGGCGGTTGCAGAGAAACTCGAGCGTGCTAAAGCCGAGCAAGATAGGCTGAAGAAGCTCTTGCAGCAGAGGGTCGAGAACAAGGAGAATGTGCAGCGCGAGGTTGTAAAACTGAAGCCTTACACACAACAGAGCCCGACAGCGCTGGAAGAATCACTGCGAGACCTAAGCGACCGCCTCACTGGAGACAAGACCCAGATCGACATGCTGGACCGTCGTGCTCGAGCCCTTCAAACGTCTACCGACTCCTTCGCTGTAGTTGCGACTGACGTTACTTCGTGCACACGACTACTCACAGATGTACAAGCCGATCTATCACGCGAGGAGGAGGAGTTGGCAAAGGCATCAAGACACCGAGACGCATTGGCAGATCGAAGCAACAACGTTCGGGATGTGGAACGACAAGAGCGCCTCCTACAGAAGCAGCTAGGCAACATCAACGCACGAACCAGCAAACTCAAGACCAAGGGCGACGAGGAAGCGGAACGTGCGCGTAAGCGGATGGAGGAGCTACGAGAGACGCACGCGAAGCTGACCGAGGAGCGAGGGGAGAAAGGGCGTGAAATGGAGAGGAGGCGAGTACGCATTGAGCAGACGGAGAAGAAGATGGCTGAACTCAAGGACAACATTGAGAACGAGGTGCACGCTGCCCATGATGAGTACCTCAAGATGGAGAGTCACATCAAGCTTTATATTACGGAGATGGAGCAGAGCATCTAGGGTCGTTGTTGTCACGTACAATCAGCTTACGTTGGCGTTTGGAATCTTTTTGATGATACCAGGTTGCAGGGCTTGTGATACCATGTAGTTCTGATTTAATTACTGTTCTGTCTTGCCGTTTTACGGTGCATTTGATATTCAGACCTCCCTTGTAACTTGCAGTCTTCCAAACCCATCATCATGAAAGCTACCAAGGTGCATGACCTAAATACAACGCAGGTCATGGGTCCATCACAGGTCGCTAGGGTTAGCACGCGTAATGTAGGCGGAGAATAAGTATAGATCAGGGTCTTTGCTATGTCCGATGCACCACGTCGAACGGAAGTACCTGCATATGACCCTGAGAACAACCAGCTTATCTCAAAGCTACGCGGGATGGAAGCAATAGAGTAGCACATTAGGCTTTGAGCTTGTGCTAGGGCTCAGAAAGGTACTTGAACGTCTGATCTTACAGCTTAAGACATAAGGCTCTTGATCTCGCACGGCTATTGAAGTGTTTCTACCTGATAGGTATGTACGTACCCTGAGGTCGTACCACGGGACTGGAAACCAGGGACGACCCGTACCGTGCTACATAGACCATGCATAGAGTTCCGCTCATGACTACCACTCTGGTGCAGGCCTCTTGGTACATACGACTTGTTTGACTCAAAGCGGGGTTGTGTGACACCTACTGGCGGAAAGCTGTGTATGCTTATCGTAAGGGATGAAAATATTTTCTAGACAGACTCATGTGTAGCGACCCACCGCTGTATTTTGTTTTTTGTATTTGTGACTGCACATGTTGGAAGATGCCAAATGTTGAGTGTGTCTTGGTATCGCGTGCAGCAAGTCCGCGGCCAATATCACCACCGAGCCTGGGTAACGAGGCGGTGAGGTGGATCGCCAATGGCATGGTCTGCGTGCAGATGTTCGTTGCTTGACCCAGGATAGGCATCCAGTCTGGAGCCTCGGCCGCACTTTCTCCAGGTTTGTGGAGAGAAAACAGATTGAGAGCGGAAAAACGAAGTCTACTCCGCCTTGTGTGCCTCAAAGCAGAGTCATCTCGTTGGCCGCCGCCAAACGGCAACCCCACATGCGAACGAAGGCGGCTAGCGCAGAGCTACAGACCCGATCCCGGCCCTGCGCTTTCATCATCGCTCTTCGCAGCAGATTTTTGTCCTTCTTGACTCACCTTGGAATTGATTGCCCAGCATTCAAATACCGCCCTTCATCCACCATCCCTCCTACCTCCTCATTCCCATCCACATCAATTGCCCAACATGTGTCCTCAACCCGAAGAAACACCTGCTACCAACGGCCATAGCAATGGCACCAACGGCGCCAACGGCAACAAGGAAGGCTTCACAGGCGTTCAGACCAGACAGAACCCTCACCCTTCGCACAAGAGCCCATACGCGCCCGTTGGCGACTTCTTGTCAAATGTTGGCCGATTCAAGATTATCGGTACGTCATAACGCCTATCTCGAGCGTTATCGGATGCGCACTCGCGCCGACTGAAGTTTTACTATTGGCAGTTGAAAATAATGCTAACTTGCCTGTGCAGAGAGCACACTGAGAGAGGGCGAGCAATTCGCCAACGCCTACTTCGATCTCGAGGCCAAGATCAAGATTGCCAAAGCTCTTGACAACTTTGGTGTTGACTGTACGGCTACCCTCCGCGGCACTTGGCGCGAAGCTTTCAGAAGCTGACCACAAATCTAGACATTGAAGTTACCAGCCCTGCTGCCTCTGAGCAGTCAAGAAGGGACTGTGAAGCTCTTTGCAAGCTCGGAGTACGTAATTTTTTCTCGCCCTGTTTTGGCGGTGAGGACGCAATCTGACAACGTGCCAGTTGAAAGCCAAGATCCTTACTCACGTACGATGCCACATGGACGATGCCCGAATCGCTGTCGAGACTGGTGTCGATGGTCTCGATGTCGTCATCGGAACCTCGGCGTACCTCCGCGAGCACAGCCACGGCAAGGACATGACATACATCAAGAACACAGCGCTCGAGGTCATCGAGTTCGTCAAGAGCAAGGGCAAGGAGATCCGATTCAGCTCTGAGGACTCGTTCCGTTCAGACCTCGTCGACCTTCTGTCCATCTACAGCGCTGTCGACAAGGTTGGCGTCGACCGTGTTGGTATCGCTGATACCGTTGGTTGCGCATCTCCTCGTCAGGTATACGACCTCGTACGAACTCTTCGTGGTGTCGTTTCTTGCGACATTGAGACACATTTCCACAACGACTCTGGTTGCGCCATTGCGAACGCTTTCTGCGCGCTAGAGGCTGGTGCCACTCACATCGATACCTCCGTACTTGGTATTGGTGAGCGTAATGGAATCACCCCTCTTGGAGGTCTCATGGCCCGCATGATCGTTGCGGACCGCGAATATGTCACCAGCAAGTACAACATCAAGGCTCTCAAGGAGGTTGAGGACCTGGTTGCCGATCTTGTTGAGGTCAACATTCCCTTCAACGTAAGTGCGAGTTCTACTACTGTGCAGCAGTCAAGACTTGGCAGATCATGTACTAACTTGAGCAGAACTACATCACCGGATTCTGTGCTTTCACCCACAAGGCTGGTATCCACGCTAAGGCCATTCTCAACAACCCTTCGACATACGAGATTATCAACCCTCAAGATTTCGGCATGTCCCGATACGTACACTTTGCCAGCAGGCTTACTGGATGGAACGCGATCAAGAGCCGTGCTGAGCAGCTTGGCTTGAAGATGACCGACGCGCAGTACAAGGAGTGCACTTCCAAGATCAAGGCTATTGCGGACATCCGCAAGATTGCTCTTGACGACACCGACTCGATCATCCGTACCTACCACAACAACCTTCACGCTAAGGAGGAGGTACCCCTTCTTCCTGGTATGACCGAGGAAGAGAAGAAGAAGTTCGCTCAGGCTGAGGCCGAGCTGAACGGCGTCTCAGAGAAGCGGGAGCTTGATGCTACCGCCGATGCACAGGCCGAGGTGCCTGTTGCCAAGAAGAACAAGACTGCCACTGTGGCTTAAGCGCAAGACGCTTTGTATATACTGGACTTTTGGAGTTGGTTGATTTCTTTACTGTTATCAGGGGTTTGTCTTTTCGAGCATATTCGCATGTCTTCCGGTTACGGAAAAGTTTCTGAGTTATTGATACCTGGATCGAAAAGCCCAATGGCTTCGGCAAAGTGTATAGCATGATGAGCAACGGTCAAAACTAGACAATAAGACAAAAGCGCTTGCAAACAAAAACTTTTCCTATGGTGATCTGGTGCGTTGCTCATTGCCACATGCATACTGGCGAACTGCCAGTTGACCCAGACCGCCGCGGAGGCGGAACCCTGCATGGGGGACAGGGGCGCGTGCTCGCTTTGTTCAATACCCCCCGACCGCCCCTCCTAATCCTCGGGACATATTTTCTACGCCTCAATTCCCCTCGCCTGCACGCGTGTCGGTTCGCAATCATGAGCACCATCGAGACTGTCACTCAGCACCCTGAGATCACGGCGGAGAACGTCCTGCGCCTCTTCCCCGAAGTAAACACCACCCTCATCGGAGGATCGCACAACTCGGCCACGAGCGACAATGCGCTCCAGGGCTACGACGAGGAGCAGATACGGCTGATGGACGAGGTGTGCATCGTGCTGGACAACAACGATATCCCAATCGGCAGTGCGACCAAGAAGCTCTGTAAGTGGCTACAGCGCGATTCGTCAATTGGCCGGTACTGACATGTTGCAGGTCATTTGATGGAGAACATCGATCGAGGCCTCCTTCACCGTGCATTCTCCGTCTTCCTCTTCGACTCCCAGAACCGTCTCCTTCTTCAGCAGCGCGCGACCGAGAAGATTACATTCCCGGATATGTGGACAAACACATGCTGTTCGCACCCGCTAGGCATACCGGGAGAGACTGGCGTTGGTCTGCAAGAATCGATCCAGGGCGTGCGTCGCGCAGCAGTGCGCAAGCTGGACCATGAACTGGGCATCAAGGCCGAACAAGTGCCCATAGACGACTTCAAATTCCTCACCCGGATACACTACAAGTCGCCTAGTGACGGCAAGTGGGGCGAGCATGAGAGTAAGTTGTGCTACTGACTCTTGGATACGTGGACGGGTACTTACGAATCATTAGTTGACTACATCCTATTCATGAAGGCCGATGTGGACCTGAATGTCAACCCCAACGAGGCCCGCGATTCAAGATGGGTGTCCCAGGAGGACCTCAAGACCATGTTCCAGGACAAGTCGCTCAAGTTCACGCCGTGGTTCAAGCTCATCTGCGAAAGCATGCTTTTCGAATGGTGGGACCACCTCGATTCTGGTTTGGAGAAGTACATGGGAGAGACAGAGATTCGTCGCATGTAAAAAGCATGGACAAGCTTTCCCAACGACATGAAGAGCACCGTAATATGTGCATCGATCCCTTGGATGCTATTCGAGCGTACCGGCTTCCAGATCCTTGGCCTAGATTACCCCATTCCCGAAAGTGAGGCGGTACGTGCATGCAGGCTCGGCCTCCTTAGATACCACAACTGCCATTTAATCCAGTCATTGACCATTGAATCATTCCCCACGCACACTAGTCGTCGTGGCTTTATCGTGCGCGCATCAAGGTCCGCTCCTCTCCTATCATTGTGTTCTAATAACATTGCGTGACAGTTGATCCAGCCTAGCCCCGCCTACCGCATATCTCCAGCTGATAGATTAGTAGCATCCGAGCCAGACGCAGACAATCATGTAGCGGAAGTATTCCGGGTGTTTGCTTTATCATTAGCTACCAGAGAGCGTAGGCCTAATGCTGGTGTTACTTTTGCGCTTACCTGTTCTGAGGAGGTACAACCGAGGTGTGCAACGCAACCCTTCCTCTCCACCCCACAGTTTCCCGCCAGGCGTCCGATGTCAGCCCGGTACTCTCTGCCTTGACTCTCTATCGCCAAGTGTAGTTCGCAAGCAAGCTGCGAGTTATAACGCCAAACGATTAGCAAGCAAGCCACAGGGCAACGTCTACGTTGAGCCGCTTCGGCCCGACACCAAGTCGAAGGTCACAGGACGAATGAGAAGGACACTCGCATGTGTAACAGCCTAAGTGGTTGGTCCGAAGATAGCTCCCGTGTTGAGCTACATCCGTGAAGCATGACCTTTACCTCCACCTGGCGGCGCTTGGTGCGCCGATCGTACAGGGTGGATGGAGGTATATCAAACTCCCGACTTCCCATCTCTGACTCCACCACAAAGACACACAAGCCTTACATCTGGCGCAGGGTGCCGACCGTCAGCTTACACTCACCTCACGTCACTAGCCACTGCACCCCCACGCCATACGCAACCCGCTGCAGCCGACCTCCGTTCGCGATCCTTCATAAGACGCCCGCTGCTGCTCGACATCAGCCAAGCATCGTACTGCAGTGCTGCCACTGGTCTTGTGACAAAGCTGCCAGCGAGTCAAAAAGCAAAGTCCAAACTCTAAGCAGCCATACATCAACTGGCACCGTCCACACACACATAAAGGTTGGCACATCGTTCACCCAAGGCGCATATTATCGACGCAAAACTACCTCATCGGACTGACACACTACGTCTGTCGAGCCTGAAATCAAGAGGGAGCTCATCTAGCCTCTTACATTGATGTCGGTAGATCTACGTCAAGCCTTCACTTCATTACGCTACCCATCTCGAGTCGATACCGTCTCGAGATCGCAGCTCTCCAGAGTTCACACGGGAGATCTTAATCGTCCGGCTAAAACGTAAACACCAAGCGAAGTCAGAAAAGGTATACTACATGGCAGGCAATCGACGGTCACGGCTCCTGCTCAGCCCACGACGACCCATTGCCACAACCAGACTAATCACAATCTAGTCGTGTTGTTTGAACTCCAGGTGCTCATCTAGATATACCGCGGTTCAAGTGACTAACCTCTCACCCCTTCGCCGAATCCTGTTCAAAGCCCTGCGGGGAACACCTCACGCTGGCGAATTCCACGACTGTCCCTATAACCAAACGAAGCGGCAGATCCCACTTAAATACTAGTAGAAGCTTGCGGTCAAAACTGCAATCATGGCGAAAACATTCTCTCCCGTTACGCCAGTCAGCTGTAATTACACAGTGGACACCAAGTCATCAACCTTGAAGTCTGCTAACATTAGGGTCAATGAGGTACCTGCTAGCTTCAGAATCCTGAAGCAAAAGACAAATGGTGCTGGCGCTACTGTTCTGCCTCCGCTCACCGACGGCGTCCGCGTCGTTACGGCTGCGGAGTACAAGCAGGCGGCTGAGTGTCTGGCGCAAGCCTTTGGCCAGGACGATGTTGCCAGGTACTTCATTGACGTGCCTGATCGTGAGCACTGGACCGAAGAGCAGAAATGGGCATTGCATGTCGAAATACTTGAGTACATAACGTATGCTCACATTCTCAAGGGACTAGTGACTACGGTAGGCGACTTCGAAGCAGTCGCACTGTGGTAAGTTATCGATGCTGTGAAGCTGGTATGGTTTGGAGCTCACGCACGTAGGATGCCGCCCGGCCAGAACATGGACGACTACCTGACGATTTTCCGCTCTGGCATGTGGCGTCTCAACTACCGCCTTTCCTCTGAAGGCAAACGCCGTTTCTTCGACGAATTCCTGCCCCTCCTCCACGACACTATGCATAGCGCGCTTGGTGAGCGAGAGCATGACGCCTGGTACCTTGTTTACCTAGGTACCAAGCCCAGTGGCCGTGGTAAAGGTCATGCTCGCAAGCTTATTGAACATGTAACGAAGCTTGCAGACCGCGAGGGAAGACCGTGCTACCTGGAGTCGAGCAATGAGACGAACCCTCCGATCTACAGAAAGTTTGGCTTCGAGGAGACGAGAAGGATCAATCTGCAGAGGGGTGGTAGGAACATCCCGTTGGACATTATGGTTCGAGAGCCTGTTGGAATGGAGAAGAAGGGTGGTGCGTAGAAGGATGATAGAATGCTGATAGGAAGAGCACCATTTCAACATGCGTGTGTCTCCGAAGAACACGAGCTTCGTGTGATGGGCGATTGCAATATCCTTCAACAGGATCGTTAGAGACAGGCGCGAGTCTATGTTTGTTAGCTACATTCGTTCAACTTCACCTAGATAGATTATCGCATAACGCCGAAGTCAGCGGCGGTGATTGTTGCAACTTGATGTCCTTGGCTATCGCGTGAACAGGTCGTGACGAATTGCTGATGAAGATTTGGACGACTGTTGAGCTCCCAACCCTCGTGGACCCGACTTTGTAGTTGGGATCAGGTCCTAACAGATGACCGAGCACACGATAAGCAAAACACGTTTCACCTGCCATACGAGAGGCTCCCCAAAAAGGCCGTCAAGAGACGAAGTGCTGACGTTACGTTATGCGCCGCGGATCGCAATACATCGATAAGCCAAGCATGCATCCATGGGTTCGAGAGGCATGCCGATTATGGAAGATTGAAGATGCGAAGATTGGTTACACGAGAAATTGGCGGTGGAGCATGATAATCGCTGGGTGGGCAGTGCAACATTGACGACAAATTGCGGTGTCATGAAACGCGGCATTGTTGCCCAGTTGCCAAACATGCTACGCCCTTCATCTCCCTCCTGATCCGTTTGTGCCGAGTGTATACCTCTACCCCTTCGCCCACACCGTCGAGGCTGCGTGACTGTCTGCGCGAGTGTTTTCAGTGATCGTTCTCTAGCTTCATCTTTCCCGGCGGCGTAATCGATAAAAAAGTGGTGTCTCCCCACTCGCGAATCCGCTTCTCAGTCCACTCGGCCGCATCCGCAGCGCTACCTAACGCACCCCGCAAGCCTCGCCCATTGCGCGCGTCGAGGGCCTGCAAAAGGTCATCGTGCAGCCTGCCAGCACATCTGCGCAGAAGAAAGGTTTTTTGCTGGAGCCTGCCACTCGACCGACTCCACGTAACACCACACCACGCGCCCTCTCCCTCTCGCTCTCCCAGTCTTGACTCCGCACCCTCGCTGCCTCACCTCAACCCTACTCACAATGGTCACCCAGCGCAGATACTCGGTCACGGGCCAGACGCCCCCGGACGATGCTGAAGCCATGAAAGCGCGCTCTCCAAAACTCCAACCTCTTGATACTAGTGTGCAAACAACGCCGTGCGGCTACTGTGACGGCGCGCCCGAGCTGAGTACGAGCAGCGAGGATAGCGCCGCCAGCCAGCGGAGAGGACGGAACATGTCCCAAAAGGGTACCATTGTACGCACTTCGAGCAAACGATCTGCCACCCAGCTACCTTCGCCCAGCTCGCCCACGCACCAGCTGCCGCCCAAGATCCCGAGATACAGACTCAACGTGGATATAGACATAGGCTCCGATACAGACACGGACTCGGACGACGCCGACTTGCTGGGAGATGGGAGCGAGCACAGCGACTGCCACGGCTTCGAGAGCCAGGCCACTTCGTTTCCGTCAACTCCCGAGCACTCGCAACAGTACGGCGTATCGACTCTGCCCGATGCCACGCGTTTGGAAGGTCTGCAGCTGTATGCAGAGGAAAGACCCGACGACGATGAGCACATGGACGACTACGCGCTTTCCCCGTCCCATTCTAGAAACCACAGCCTCGACCGCATCCAGCTCGATGGGTCCAACGACGTGCAGAAGGATTGGGCCGCACACATTGCCCTGCACCAAGAAAAGGCAGAGATTATTCATATGGAAGATATCCAGGCCACATCAGTCCATGATATCGATACACTCCCTACCAATGACATGACCATGACGTCCGCCCCACCCACCTTCGTTACACTGCCACCAGAGATCCGCCATCAGATCTACCGCAATTGTGAGAACCTCGTCATTGATAAACCCCTCGTATACTGCATCTCTACCTTTGACGGCCAGATGCAGCACGCACTCGCTTCAGTATCCCGCCTCGTCCGCTCCGAAGCTCTCGCCATCTTCTACAGCTATAACCTGTGGGTCATCAAAGTCGAGTTCAAGATGATGTATGAGGCCTTTCAAGACTGGATCATCCGCCTGGGGGACGGCGCAGGACTGCTAAGACTGGTCAGCTTCTCGGTACGCGGCTCGCTGTTCAAGCCCAGGAGGAATCATACACAGAGTGTGTTGATCCATGGACACCTTGTGCAGCTTGCTCCGGGCGTTATTGGGCCAGCGACGACACGAGAGGAACTGTACTGCCCACCGGACGGTGACGCCAGTTTCAAGATCGATCTTAGTGAAAAGTTCGCTGGTGGCAGGGTGCAGCTGGTGCGGAATGACGGCACGAGAGAGGCAGGTGAGCAAGCAAGAGCTCACCTGGGCAAGATGGTGGAGGTGCTCTGGGCGAAGAGAAAAGCGGGAACACTGAACGGCCAGGATTGGATTAACATGGTGGATGGCTTCATTACCTTCATCGGAGGCTGGTGATATCTACAGGGACAACACTTTTTAATGTGCATATGGTGTTTGGACATATTGTTCGTGTGTAATCGCGTCTAGCATGATTTTTACGACGTTCTGCATGGTTTATGGCGTTGTCAGGGACGGGAAAAGATTCTGACTCGGGGATAACATATATCGCATTTTTCAAATATTCACCCAAGAGTAATGGTGGAGATGGAAGAGGAGGTAATACTCTCAATGTTGTAGGCAGCTTTGATTTGTAAAATCTATACCCATTTATCTTCACTTTTTTCTTCCTGTCTGCAAAGGAGATGACTAACATACGCAACTGACTGCACAGTATAACCACCGTTTGTTAGATGGGCCAAGATCGCTCCTTTCCACCCGGAACACGGGTATCCTCATAGCAGACAACAGGCCATCTTCCACATGAGCTGACGATCCGGGGTCCCGGACTTCTCCTATTCCGGCTGGCACGTGCGTTCTGATAATGAAGAAAATCCTCACGATCCTCATAAAGTGCAGCGCAACGGAAACAAAAAACAAACATTACACTCCTTCGCAAAGAGTTTATAGTCGAATCCGGTCGGCTTCTTTCTCACCTTATACATTCCTTACCGGAGGCAGCACCAAGCCAAGATGCGTATTCTCCTCGCGCTCGGCGCCATCCTCGGCGTCCTAACAACACTCATGTACAGCCTGGACTCGCACCTTGAGAAGTTCTACATCTTCACTCCTTCTGAACTTCACAGTCTCAGTCAGGAAGCCATTTCCCTCCACGGAAACGACACGGCTTCTGTCGTGTCCCACATTGTATCTACCCTCTCTGCAACCCACGGTCCCCACATCAACCTGGACGAAGAATGGATCTTCAACAATGCGGGTGGTGCCATGGGCGCCATGTACATTATCCACGCGTCTATTACTGAGTATCTGATTGTCTTTGGAACGGCGATTGGAACCGAGGGTCATACGGGTCGGCATACGGCGGATGACTACTTTCACATCTTGAAGGGCGAGCAGCTGGCTTACCGACCTGGAAAGGGCATTTACGAGGCCGAGGTGTACCCTCAAGGAAGTGTGCATCATCTTACTAGGGGCGACGTTAAGCAGTATAAGATGGACAGCGGGTGCTTTGCGTTGGAGTATGCGAGGGGATGGATTCCGCCTATGCTTGGGTTTGGGTACGCCGACAGTAAGTTTGATGACTCTTTTACCGTCTTTCTATCCTGTTATGTTCTGGAGATGAAGACAGTACTTGGATAGTACATGGCTAACAGAATCGTAGCGTTCTCAAGTACATTGGACTTCCCGACACTCTGGAGGACCACTGTGGTCACTGGACGGGAGATGATTGGAAACTTGATGATGGGCAAGTTGTAAGAAGTAGAAGCTGTGAGTGGGGTGAGAAGGTGTGCGTCCAGAGCTGAACACTGCCGCGCTGTAAGATCGAATTCGGGAAAAGTGTCGCTCGTAATGATACTACCCTCATTAGAGAATTACGGGCTGGTTCTACAGCAGATCACAATAAGCAAAAACGTATACCCATCCGCGGACAAGGAGCAATACGACATCTGTATAGCATGCTTTTCCTGCATTGGATTGGCCCACGATATACTTTCCTCTGTCGGTGCTCTCCACCAAGCTATACGTCATACAATCAATGCCATGTCGGAACTACGGCATTGACATGTTCGACAAAATTCTCTACAAGCAAGTTTCTTTATCAGATGGACGTAGCTCGATTTTGCTGCATCAGATGCGCATCATAGTCATGCGGTAGTAAGAGCTGTATTTTAGTAGTAGGCAAATGGCGGATCAGATAGTGCCCAACACGGGGAGTTTTGGCCGTGTCTTTGCAAGCGACGCCTCTCTGAGCATCATGTGTTGTACATGTACCGTAATGGTGTAAGCTTACCTTTACAAAGGCCGCGACATCCGTTTTGCCTCCTGCAAGATGTACACCGAGTATGCACTCGGGTTCTTCAGCTCTTGTTTGAAGTCAGGGTTTCGGCATCAGACGGCAGCCAAGGCATCGTGGACAAGGGCGGACGAGAATGCCCGGTGGTCGTGTTCGAGACCTGGTGCTATTATAGGTGCAGAAAGCTAGATGATGGCAGGCGCTGCTAGTCACGTCAAACTTTGAGGCTAGCAAACGTGCTGTCAAGAAAGTTTTCCCCTTTGCATCATCAAAAGGTAGGCGGGAGTGAAAGCAGCTACGGCTGTTACGAAGGGGCTGGGGTGGAGAGCTGGAAGAGGCTGGGCAATAAATCAAGCTCCCAGTAGCCTGCATGCGGTCTTGTCAACGGGCCAATGTGGACGCAGCGAACGGGAGCAGGGGTTGGGTAGTGTAGGCAGGACGGGCGCGCGGGAGAGAATATTGAATTGCGATTATCCAGACGCTGTGCGTCAGGGCCCTCAGTGCGTAGGAGGCGTACCGCGCGCTCCACGGTGGTCAGGGAGCCGCGAAGATCCACGGCGCTCAAGGGCCCATGACGAGGCCTGGTGCGAGGGTAAGACGGCACAGGATCGAGGAACGGACGATGATGCGGATTCGGGGCCATGGCGAAACAAGGCTTATTGAGCCTCCTGCCGCGGATCATTGTGGCTAAGGGTTCGGTAGCCGCTCAGATTGGCGTGGGTGCAGATCTGAGGCAGCCACCATAATTGGAACACGGAGTGTTGTCGGCAGTAGCTGACGCGTTTATCCTCTTTTTTCCAGTGCAACGCGCAACGCTGCTGGATGGGTGAGGGCAGCAGTGTGGGATGTGATATTCAGCGGCCCACCTGCTGTCAGAGGTCGCGCGTCTCAGACCGGTTTGCTTGGTGTCGCAGCGTCCGGAAGCATGGCGGCTCGTGATGTCATGTGCTGTTGAGTCTGGCGCGTCGTCTCTGGCATCGCCCGGACCGGCGCCACTTTTGGCCCATTTAGTGACGCATGTCTGAAAGTGTTGACACTTCCTTTAACCCCGGTCGTCCTGCAAGCGTCCATTCATCATCGACCCTGGCTGCATGTCCCTCGCTCTCCGTTTCCTGTGATAACCTCCCCTGCGCTCGCTTTTACTGATTGCTAGTCTTGACTTTACTTTCCGCTGTTCTTGTTTTCTTCTTCGACTGTCTGCACTCGCTTGCATCCGGACGGCTCCTATCAGCAGCCATGTTCCCCTCGTTGTCCGCCAGCAGTCTAGCCATACTGTCGTTACCCGCCGTGCGCCTTGCCCTCGCCCAGTCCATCTCCATATCGCTAGGGAACAGCCCGCCCGATGGCGCCTCCGACTACCTCGACCCCTCGTATGCTGGCTTCGGCATTGAGCCCTCGAACCTCTTTTCCTTTACTGGCAAGGAGGAAACGAACCAATTCTCCGTCAAGCTGCTACAGAATCTCGCAGATTACTCGGGCGCGCCGCCGCATATCCGGTTAGGAGGAAACACGCAGGACTACATGGTGTTTGAGTCGAGCAACGAAAAATATGCCTGGATTTCAAACGAAGACTCGACGGCACAGGGCGCCATTGCCGCTGATTCTATGATCATTGGACCCAACTACTTCAAAGCGCTCGACCGCTTCCCCAAGGACACTCCCGTGACTTTCGGACTGAACATGGCATACATGGACGACGACTACCAAGACAAGATTGCTGCATTGGCCCAGGCCGCCGTCGATGGCATGAACAACGTCAAACTATACTCGTTTGAGGTTGGCAACGAGCCCGATTTGTGGCTACAGAACTCTTTCCGCTCTGCGCCTTGGGATGGACAGACATACACAAGCCAATGGTTAGACCGCTGCGAGGTCGTCTACGAGCGCGTGCTCAAGGCTGCTGGCCTACCGTCTTCCTTCTTCGAGTCTCCTGCGACCGCCTCCACCATCGGAACCACGTTTGAGATTGCGCAGCTCGTGGACGATGGCATTATGGAGGGCAGGAACGGTGATAACTTCCTGGCCACCTGGAACCAGCACGACTACTTCTACTGTATGCTATATCTCGACGAGTCCGCTCTCTGTGCTGTACTAACATCAAGTAGTCATCGGAGTTACCCCAACACCCCTCACCCTCGACGATCTCATGGATCTCGATGCTACTAACACACAATTCAAATACTGGGAGAAGCAGGTCGGAATTGCCCTCAACACAAAGCACCCCTACGTCTTGCGTGAGATGAGCTCCGTTGGTCCCATAGGCATGCCCGGTGTGAGTGACGCTTTTGGTGCTTCTCTCTGGACCCTCAACTTCTTCCTCTATGCAGCATCCATCGGCATCTCCTCGGTCCAGATGCACATGACCGATAACTCCAATGCCAGTGCCTGGGCACCTATCCCTATCTATGGCCGTCAGAACACATTCGTACGACCACAGTACTATGCCCATGCTGCCGTCGCGCAGATTGTTGGCAACGGCAACGGAACCACACAGATTGCTGCTCTTTCTACAAGCAACGTAGGTGCCGCGTACGACGGCCGCATCCGTGCATACGCAGCGTACGCAAACGACAAGCTTCAAGCTGTCACCATGATCAACGCAAAGCAAGTGAATGCCTCTTCATCGGACAAGGGCAGCTTCACCTTCAACCTCAACCTCGGCTCTGCAAACGCCAATAAAGAAGTATACGTCTCTTACCTTACAGCTCCCGGCGCAGACTCACAGACAGGCGTCACATGGAACGGCATGAGCTACGACGACACCACTGGCGCGTCATCCGTTGCTGAGAACACAGTCACAACTACAACAGCCGATGGCAACGGTAGAATCTCTGTCCCTGTCCGGGACAGCCAAGCTGTGGTAGCCAACATTGGCTTCCAACTAGGCACTACCGCCGTCCTCAAGCCAGACGGCACACAGTCGAAGAAGAGTAATGCCGCTTCGACCCCGATCGGTGGTGCCAACTATGCCATCTTGAGTGGTGTGTTGGCTATGATGGCGGCGTTTATCACCGCGTAATGGCAGGTGTAGCGAAACACATTTTCCTTTGTCAAACAACACAAGCATCATGGAATTGCATATGCATTATGACGGCGTTCTTTCTGCGATAGAAGGCTTTTCATCCGCATCACTCATGGTCAGGATTTTTCCGCCTCATTGCTTCATTCGGAATTGGATTTGTAGGTCAGGATTGGGAACCATTAATGACATGCGACACAGGAGAATTTCTCACTTACGTCTTCTTTTTTGTTTGGAACAGGATAGGACAGGCGCGATGACGGCGCCTAGGAGTGTATATACACGGTTTTACATTGCGTCAAAGAAGTACATATTGTACCCGGTATCTAGATTTCAAATCTCTAGGAAGCAAATATATGCTTGAAACTTTTCAGTCACTACAGTTGTTGCATATGTGAGAATTGCTTAGCATTGCAGGTTAGAATGAGGGGCTATGCCGCAAGTTCGCATATAGAATCATCAAAAGAATAGGATGCTAAGCTTTTCAGGCTTCCGGTTCTACCATGGCTTCGGAATCGAGAGTCTAGTAGGAACCGTTGCCCGTCCCGCTTTGCCGAGCGCGAGTCGGTGGCGAGCATCGTGGGTGGCCCTGCGTTTTGATTTTTTCCTCGGTAAGCTTGGGGCAAGGGATCGTTGCCATGCAGGGAAAGAGAGACCTTGCTTCATGCAAGCTGAGGCAGGGAAAGTCGCCAGACAGATGTGATTAATGCAACCATAGTTCCAATACAGGTTGTTGTTCATATGTCTGATTTAGACGATGCGAAATACCTGTTTTGATTGAAAGCGGATGTCGTATTGGCGAGCAGTGGTCTTGTTTGTGTCGAAAAAGATGCTTCCACAACGTCGATATGAACCTGTGGAACCATCCGCAACCAAGCAAAGGCCGTTCAGAATGACTCTGTCACTATTTGGCTGAGAATGTTCTCGAAGGTATGCCCACGTCAAAGGCACGCCGAAGGGACGGCCGGCGAGATTTGTATCAGTGGTATCCCATTCAATGCTGCTCAGACCTTTCTTCCTTTTCCGCGTGTCTGCCTCCAATGAATTGTAGGTCTGTGGGTCGAGCTCTGATATTTCGAATGGAACACCATGGAGGATGACAGCGGAGTCATCAAGTTCATCAAAACGGGCTTCGGCAAGGAAGCCCTCGAATCTACCACCTAGTGATACCTGGCTTTGTATGCTAATCCACGACCAGGTCGGCCATGCTGTATTGCGATGTGGACCACGCGTGTTGGAGAAGACTTTCCACAGTAACTCGATAGTCAAATGGTCTTTCCACAGTCCCCAGTTATTCGTCCAATTCATAAGTTGTGAATAGTGAGCGATAAGGCCTGCTATTGCTGGGAGCCTGTCGCTGGGGTAGGTAAGATTCCGAAGTGTGTAATCGATGAGTATCTTGTCCCATTTTTTCAGAGCCGGCCAAGCTTGAAGTGTCTTTGATGCTGTCGTGTCAAGCGTATCGTCTTGATGAGGTTGTTGCAACACTGGGCTCCCCTTTACCACCGGGAATACAAGGGCCTTGAAGTGAGCTTCTAAGCCTCCGTAGTTCAATTTACCTTCTGTCTCAAATTTGGAATTACACTCCCAAAATATACTGGATCCAAAATACAAGGTACGTCGTGACAGAGCCCGCTCTTGGAAGGTCCAACCGCGCGAATTCAAGGTGCTGCTGCTGAAACAAGCATACTGATTTACGACACTTGGGGAATGGTGACTACGGTCGGGACTCTGATTCCATGTTCGGTAAAACTGACATCCTTGGAAGATCAACGGATCACGCCGCGCAAACAATCCGTCTGTAGCGCGTGCTGCCCCCAGTGCTGCAATGGTCAGTGTGGCGTTGCGATAGACGTCGCACATGCCTTTCGCTTCTCGTTGCCAATCTTGAGCATCGTCTTGTAATATGCAGAGGCTATCCACCCACAGGAAACGGGATCCAAGCCTATAGGCTACTCCGATAGCATCTTGGATTGTGAGTGCTAATTGATCGAATGGTATCGAGGATTTGAATGCCGCAAGAGATTCGGTTGTGGACTTTAAGACGTCTGAACCACCCCAGCAATAGCTCAATACAAAATAATGCACCTTATTCGTCGGTTCTACGAGTCTGATCTCGCGAGGGTTCATGATCTCAATCAGACGCGTCGGGACTTTAGACGGTAAGCTATGATGGCATTCTGAATGAGATTCCAAACAGTCTTGTAGCCATACTCTGCAGCGTTCCAGACATTCATCCGAACCCGTATAGATGCTTCGACAAAAGGCAGATGGAGGCTCAGAAGTGCGCGGGTGTTGTATCAAGAACGTGGAGTAAAAGTTCCCACCCTCATGACGAGTGGCCAATGTGACCCCATGAGTTGAACCATAGGTGTAATCGTCTTCAAACCCCTCGTCCATGTCCCCAGCAATACCTTGATCCACTGGGGCTACTAACCTTGACCACACAACATATGGAGCGACGCTCCGAAAAGGAGGTGTTTTCTCTGTCGCTCCATAAGAGCGCTGTGTTTCTCTCAAGACCAGAGTACATAGATAACAACCACCCAAAGCGGAGTCGCGCAGAAGACTCTCGTCGATCTCGATCTGTCCTTCAATAGGGATAGTGGAACTGTCCTCTGTGAAGAGCGGAATCTCTGGTAGCTTAGGACTTTTGCGAAGTAAGTTCTCACACCACTGGCACAGAACATTGAATGTGGTCTCGGCAGTCAAATCGAAGGACTCTCGCTCTCTGGCGCTGACTGGTACGAAGGTGGGATCATAGGTCCATGGAACAGGCCTGGCAAGCGGTGGCAGTTTTGGAGGTTCCATGGTAACACGAGCAACCACCTGCAATTTTCATGACAGGAACTGGTCATGGAGATATGTGCACAGAGTGGTTGAGATTGAGACAAACTGGCAACTGTGCCGCGCCGCTCCAGGTGCGTTTCGTGTCACGCTGCATCTGCAGCATGGGTGACATCTACGTCTCGCCAATAAGATATTTGGTTCTCCACTTCAACAGGGTATAGCGATAGCACATCTGCCATCATGCTAAATTTTCCCACAATACAGGGAGATAGGATGAAGAATGGAGAGATTAAAGGAAGCACTGAGAATAGAGAAAACGTATCCTGGTATACGGTGAACCTAAATACATGGCGCTGTTGTAATGCTGTGAGTCGAAAGACAGAGGTCGCTAAGAGTGTAAAGTCTTCCCTTGCATGGGGCGGGGGTGCCTACCTGTGCTTACTTGTATTCTCAGTGAAGCGGGTAACAGCTGGCCTACACACACCCACTAACAGCGAAGAATCAGATGGTTACACATCAACCACCATCCAAGATTGTTGAATTCTTCCCCTTCTGAGGTGCATGTGTTCAGCTCGATGCCTTACGGTCGGTCATACGGCCTCTGACGTCACAGCTGTCAGTGCGCCAAGCCTTAATCCTCACATTTTTTGCTAGACGCTTGCGTGCCGATTTCCGAGACTCAACTACGGGGCTGCCCGTCGTTCCTCTCATTTGGCGCGTAGACACCAAGATCGCCACTAACTCTAGAACAAGCACGCTATGGGCCCGTATGACGAAACGCGTCCGGCACTCTTTCCGGGATGCTTGAGAAGAAGGTGTCATGGCTGGGAACCTGTAAATACTACCTAAGCATGGCTCAGGGCTGCTCAACACCTGGTCGCGTGCTTCATACTTATCACCAAAATGCGATTCCGCGACAGAACTAATACCACGTACGAGAAAGATGAGGAGAAGCCACCGCAAGAAGTTGGGTTGCGCGATCGCATCGTGCATTTCACATGGTACGTACACGCGCCGAGGACATTCGAATAACGAGCTCACGATACCACAGGCCATGGTTCGCATGTACGATGTCAACAGGATCATTGGCTGTAGTCCTTGGGAACACCCCAAACAGGTTTACCGGCCTGGAAACCATCGGCAAGGTGGTCTTCATCTTCGACCTCGTACTCTTCATCATATTCAACATCTGCATGTTCGCGCGGTTCCTCCTTGTCCCTCGCAAGCTACTCGGATCGTTACACCACCCAGTTGAGGGTCTGTTCTTCGGCACGTACTGGGTGTCAGTCGCCCTCATACTCAACTGCATTTACATTTATGGCAACACGTCGACTGGGGCATGGCTCACGAAAACTCTCGAAATTTTGTACTGGATGTACTGCGCCGCTGCTTTCCTCGTCGGTGTCATCCAGTATTCGCTCTTCTTCCGTCTCGAACGCCTCAACGTTGGCGACGCTGTGCCTGCTTGGATTTTCCCAATATACCCTTTGCTTGTCGTGGGCACCCTGGCTGGTACTATACTTCCATCCCAACCTGAGACGCCCAGTTGGAAGATATTCGTCGGAGCTATACATTTTCAAGGACTCGCATGGGTTGTTTCTTTCCTGCTGTATGCGCTATACATGCAGCGCCTGATGACCAGTTCTTTGCCGTCTCCCACTACCCGACCTGGGATGTACGTATCTGTTGGTCCAGCTGGTAAGTCCATACTCTGCATCTTTTCTTATCACAGAGGTATTGACAACGATAGGTTACACCGCCGCTGGTCTCATCTCCCTCGCGAACCAAGCACCGTCGCTTATCGCCGCAAACTACTTTACGAACACTGTAGTCCCAGACGGCGAGATTGTACGCATCATAGGCATTATGGCAGGCCTTTTCATCATATTGTTCGCATACTGGTTCTTCATCATAACAACCATCGCTGTCATAGTGGGAATGCGTAGAATGTCCTTCTCGCTGAACTGGTGGGCGTTCATCTTTCCCAACGCAGGACTTACGCTTGCAACGATACAAGTAGGGAAAGTACTACACAGTGAAGCTATTAACGGTGTTGCGAGCGCTTTGACCGTTCTACTGGTCATCATGTGGTTCGTCACGGCAGTCTTTTGCATTCGTGCCGTATACCTCGGACAGGTCTTGTGGCCTGGAAAGGACGAAGACAAGACCATGTCCAGATTAGCCTGGGGTTGGCAGGGCAACAGGGACAACCCTGAAGCTGGCAAGATCAGGCCATAGTGTCCCGCGTTGAAGGGATTGTTGTTTATCGAGCGAGGCGTAAGGTTACGAAAGCGTTGTAATACTAGCATGATACCCTGTTCAATTTCGAGCAATTCTATAGGAATAGTGACCCGACTGTCATTGGTATTGGTTCGTGTAAGCTTGACTATTTAAAGGTTCGCTTTATGATGGCGTATAGGCTACGGTCTGTACGAGGCTGACCATGTGGACCGTCGACATTGGGTTTCCGAGGCCATTCGTGATCTGGGGTGCGTTGGCGCGCCCTGGCGTTGTTGATTAGGCTTGGTGCACCTGCCACATGACCTCGTATCGAACAGTTGGCGTCGAGCGGAATTGCTTGGATCCAAGAGTTCCCGCCCTTGTTCTGCCTGCGACAGCATGTAATCCTTCTCCACTGAAGAAATGTCTGAACAGTAGATTACCAAGCAATCGTACTGTCACGCGGATGTTGCGGAGTCGCGACGCGTACAGCTAGGTATGGTGCAATCCTATTCTACTTGATCGTCACACACGTTCGTTGGTGCACGCTGGTCACCATGAGCTATTCTGTCTAACGATGGTAGTTTCAGCCCAGGGGCAAACCGTATAGCTGCTCGTTTACTAGCCGAGTGCCACGGTTCAACAGAACGATACAGAACCGTACAGAAGCTCTCGGCAGCATTCTCGGAAGCTAGGCGCCCAGCATTGCCCAGCCGAGCCGTGACAAAGAGTTTTCTAACCGTCATCGTGAACTGCAAGGAGGACGAAAATGCTCGTCCGCAGTTGCACAGTGTCTGTAGAGTGCAGCAGGTGACTGTCGAAGAAGCACTCGGCCAATATTCGCGGTCGGCACAATGCATGGCCCCGAACGTGATCTTAGGCAACGGCCGGACATAAAGTCAAAACTCTAAAAAGTGAATAATCGCGATTCTGTAAACGCCGATCTTCCGAAACCCAGTCTCCCTCGCAATAATTCCTTATCACCCTCCAACTCAACACCTTGCATCATCCCTCGCCTAGAATTACACCACGATAACAAACATATGGTCTAGACCCTGCGGACAGGGCGACTTGGCCGGGCTAACGTGTAAATCGCACCGTTTAAGCGCTGCTTGGCCGGCTGGCGGAGAGGAAATTGGTGCGGGGCTGCCTTGTCTACGCACGCATGAACCACTTATCGCCGCTCGTCGGACACAACCAAGCGGCACAGTAAGCTGTTCGGGGAGACTTGCCACGCGTTGTGCAGGTCCTGGGCCGAATCAGCGCGTTGGGCTGACACGGCGGAGCTGGCGTTAAGGCACCCTTGTTTGGTAGCGTGCTATAATTGGCTGCGGGAGTGACGGGTGGAGCATGCGATGCTTGGATTGTCGGGGATAGGGTTTTGGGTTGGTAGTCTGGTGGATGCATGCGTGGAGCTGGGGTTTGGGATGCCGCATGAGCAATGGCATTCTCAGGTGAGCCGTGGGATTCTGGCACAGTATATAGCTGAGCCGTATCCCCACATGAAGGTGAAGACCCAACATCGCAGATTTCCTGTATCAGACTTTAACTACCTCATCATCAGTCTACACTACTACTACCACTATCATACCAATCTCAAACACAACCTATCCTATCAACAAAAATGTCTTCACCCGCTACTCAATTCGTCTACGTCCCCAACCTGGTTGGCGGCCAAATGCTCAGGATCCCCATCGAGGACATCGAAGCCGAGGGCCAGATCTCCATCTCACAACAGCCCATTGCCAGCCCAACGCTCTCGTCAAGATACGTTCGTGAATCATCCCCTTCACCGAGCGTCGAGAGCGTCGACGACACCGACGAGTGATAAGCTCATACCAAGACGACGCACGGAGACGATACAATGACGGCAAGCCTTGCTCTGGTCTGCAGGCAAGCAAGGCGGAACCAGCAGCGGACATTGCCAAGCAGCCTAGTCGCAGCCTCGATCAATACCCACGAGTCAAAAACACGGAGGACTGACATCATCGTCCCCATACCCTCACTGCAATCACAACATTTTCTTCCGAAATGACGACAGTCGATCCGTTGGACCCCATAATGCCACCGGAGAAAACTTTCATATTGCGTGGAGTTGGCGTGTGGGGAATACTTGCAAACAAGGAGAGGATCTTTGGCTTGGTTGGAGTCAAAGGAAGCTTGGGGGAGTGCCGATCGGAGATGGATTGGGCAGGGAAGCACGCGTTGGCTTGGCGGGGTGTGGGGTTTGCGATTCAGTACTTGAGATGGGACGAATCAATCGGTTATCATCGGTAGTTTTGGTTACTTAATGTCTACTATCTAATTATTTGTGGTACTTTTGATCACTTGACCATGTCCATGCTGCGTGAGAATGTGAGTTGTGATTGCGATATGCGGTGTGATTGCATGCTGCATGCACTGACTATGCATTGACTACGTCGTGACAAAAGCAACAAGAGGGTGATGTTTCGTATCTTGCACAATGGTTATTCTTTTTATGCATGCAACCTGTCTCATGATCGCTATGTACCATGATGACCAAAACAGAGCAGTAGGTGTTGTAGCCTACGATGACTCTCCAGAGGTACCTAGCCAAGCTCCGCTACAGACCGACAACACTTTCCTGTACGTCCAGCTGAAGGGATTACTATTCCAGTCATCTTTCCAATAGACGGTGTTCTCCACGAGTGGCATCTTCTCCAGCCGTAAGCTCGATCTCATACCCCAACTCATACGTTGTTGCGGACCTTGCTGGCATGATCACTATGCCAGTCCATGTACCTTCTTTCCTTTTCTACAGACTCCTCATCTTCTGTTACACACCAGACACCTCACCCTGCATTGCCTGTTGTATCTTTCTCGTATCTGCAGGTGTAATAGCGGCATAATCGGAAGGAGGGCTGGTGAGTGTACTAATGCAAGTCCAAGCTTATAGGGTTTGGGCCCTTCCAGCAACCCTTCTCCGTATCCGGGACAGCCACGTCACGAATCGATATTTTGGAGTATATGGTGAGTTGAGTAAGACATCGATGACACCGCGGCCGTCGTGACGATGATCCCCTGTAGTCTTGGTGTGAGCAGCGGTGCATCTTCTTGCCGATCTGTCCGGTCAATGGCATCGGTATGGATTGTATGACTGTGGGGGTACCGTATGCGGAAGAAGCTTGTTTTCCCATAGCTGCTATAGGTATAAACCGAAGCTAGGCCAGGTACTGATGAGCGGTTTGTGGTAGATCATGTCAGGTCCACGAGCCTAAGAAGGTTGTGTAGGCATGGTAGCTCGGTAATAAATACCATCGAGAGTCGCGAAAAGAGTATCCTGTTGCACGGGTTGATTTCAGCATGCAACTACTTAAGGATCTGCGCAACCATGGTGGTGTTTGAACTCGCTGTGCGAATTGATACGGCCGGGTTTGGCAAGGAAGGCGGCGGCGGCTTTAGGCTGTGCATACAATTACAGAGATCAGTGTAGATACATCCAGTATCTTCAAGGCAGATTGACGATGGAGACAACACTGGATCGTGTTAATGAAGCGGATCGGGTTGTGAAGGTTGGTTGAGAAACTCCGGTAACGCACGGACGGCCCGCAAGCATACATTCGTCATCATGAACAAACTTTCACCCATCATCTTGCTCACTTCTTGATAATGTAGAGCTGACGGCGAGAATAATACGACACTGTCTTCAATCATAGCCATGGAGTTGTTTCGTTGCTTTTCTTGCGCATAGTGGCGTTCCCGACAGCATCTGAGATTCTTCCGGGTACCAGACTCCCTAAGTCGATTTCTGACCGTATCTTCGAGTGTTAATTAAGCAAGAAACGATTGGAGAGGTTGTGGTTAGTCGAACGGCACAACACTCATATCGGGATGTGGGCCACTTAGCGTCCATGCTACCCGATGTGGAGTACCAGGTAGTTCGGGGTAATATGAACCCTATATGGACAACGGTAGGTTCAAAATCTTGATTCGGGGTAACTTTCCAGGATGCCGAAGCCACTATGATGTACCTACTATATTGCGCCAAGTCTGGGGTCAAGTCTGGGGTCGAATCTGGGGTAGAAGTACTATTAGCTGTGCAGCCGTTCACTGGACCATGTCTTGAAGGGGTCCTGAACATTTGCAAACCTACTCATATCATCAGCTTGGCCTTTAGATCTAGCTAGGTTGACCGGCTCCACATGTTGCCCTTCATGCTCCTCATTGCGATCTTGTGGCTTCAAGCTGGATGCTATCCCGACCAGAGAAGATGACAAGAGGCCCGTCTGTAAGCTATAAAGACCAGCGATCCAATGTCTAGGAGATTCCGTACACTCCACCAAAACTCAAGCATCGCCTCATTAAATATGGTTGCCTTCAGCATCATTGCCACTTCTCTTGTCTCCTTCATCCCCTTCGCTACTGCCAGTCCGACAGCGCGTCAGCAACCTGCCTACCTTGACTGGAAAACGTTCAAAGCCAATGGTGTCAATCTTGGAGGATGGCTCGCCCAAGAAGCTGTCATTGACCCAAATTGGTGGTCTCAAAACTGTGGCACCACAACTGATGAGTGGACTTGCTGTGCCCAACTAGGATCAAAATGCGGTCCTATTCTCGAGCGACGCTATGCTACGTTCATCACGCCCACCGATATCGACAAGCTAGCTACTGCTGGCGTGAACATCTTGAGAATTCCAACAACGTATGCCGCTTGGGTCAAAGTCCCCGGGAGTAACTTTTACAGTGGCAACCAAGCTCAGTTCTTCAAGAACATTGCCTCCTATGCGATCGCAAAGCACGGTATGCATATTATCCTTGACATTCACTCCCTTCCCGGAGGCGTAAACGGCATGGGCTTCGGCGAAGGCGAAGGCCGCTTTGGATGGTTCAACAATGTAACGAACTTCGACTACTCTCTACGCGCTGTCGATGCTGCATTGGCTTTCATCCAATCCTCCGGTACTCCACAGTCGTACACTCTTGAGCCAATCAATGAACCAGTGGACAACCGCGACTTCACAACATTTGGAACACCAGCCGCTTTGACGGATAACGGCGTTGCGTGGACACAGAAGTATTTTGACGCGGTTGTCGCGAAAGTAACGGCCGTAAACAAGAATATACCCGTTATGTTGCAGGGTAGCTTCAAAGGTGAAGCATTCTGGTCTCCCAGGTTCTCAGCTTCGGCCAATCTGGTCTTTGACGTACACAACTACTATTTCGCTGGGCGTCCCACAGACTCTGATACTGTGAGCGCAGATATCTGCTCAGACGCCAAGGCATCGGCAGGAGATGGCAAGTTTCCTGTATTTGTCGGGGAATGGTCCATCGAGACTGTGGCAGATAACAAGTTTGCCAACCGCAGGAAGAACCTGAACACAGGGCTGTAAGAAATATCCCTGTACGAACTGCGTTTGAGATATACACTGACTTGCTACGCGTAACATTAGGTATGCTTTTGCAAAGTACACAAGAGGAAGTGCTTATTGGACTGCAAAGTTTTTTGGTAACGTGCCTGTAGTGGGAGAGGGTGTCCAAGGCGATTACTGGAACTACTCAGCTTTCATTGACATGGGTATTGTCAAGCCAAGTGAAGGAGCACAGTACTGCAACTGAGGGCTTGTTCAGTGGAGAAGCTCGATCTTGGTGTTGTCTGGCGTATAGGCGAGGAACGATCTTCCAAGTAGCATAACAAGCATCAGGGTCACCACAACCGGTAGCGTCCAATACTTCCTCTTCCGTACCCGTCCCCTGTATCCATGCATTAGCGTATAGTATAAAATATAGGACACGATCTACTTACAGGTTACTCCTTCAACCTTTGAGTCAATACGCAGAATATCTCCCCCAGCCAATGTTTCCCACAGCTCTGCTATACTACCCGTAGTCGTCATGAACCAGCCAAGAAAAGGCAGACGATCATGTCTTGATCGTTGCTCGTACTCTGCGTACACATAATCAACCTTTACGCATTTCAGCCATTGCTTCTTGGTTTCCGACCATTCCTTATATGTGTTGCCGAAGTACCTTAATCTTTGTTGCTCGGTGTCGGGAAATCTCTGGAAACCATGATGTCGATAACACCATCTTTGCGCAGTTTCCGGAGCCTCAGCATCGCTTGTAGCGAGGTCTGGAGCACCTTCCAATGCTACATTCTTCTGTGGCAAGAAGTAAGGATCCAGCAAGACCTCTGCATCGGCGACGAGAAAGACACGATCCGGTCGACCGAAGTTTGGCGACGGTATACAATTTGTGGGGGGATTACAATAGACCTTTCGGAGATCATCTATAGTAAGACCATCATACAAGGAGGCGTCGGAGCGAAGATCTAGGCGAAAGAGAGAGTAACAGTTGAGATCTAGGCGGTGTTTCATCCTTGCGCAATCCCGGGATGGTTCCTTCGACTCCAAGTAGGATCGCTTCGATTAAAGATTCCCATCGCGACTGCGACTCAGGCGTGTAGCATGTACGGTAGATTGTATAGCCCCAAGGGTGATAGGAATCTCTGGGCTGATCTTCTTCCTTCTCGCTGTCCTCCTCCTCTTCCTCTTCCTCTTCTTCTTCCTCTGCCGACCAGTCCTTTGTCTTGATCAGGTCCCGTAGCATGTGTTTGGGAGATTCAATCATGGTATTTCGAACCAGCTATTTATTAACGAGAGTTCGATGTGTCAGTAAATGATCGGTAGAATAACCATATCTTTAGATGTCAGGTTCATATACCTGCCTGACACGTAATTGTGGCACGGTAACCTCCAGGCGATAACCGCACTTACTCTATCAGGCTTAGTGAGTGTTCTCTGCACTGCCTTCAGACTTGCGGTAGCGTTGGTGGTAGAGCTCGTATAGATGTTTAACAGAAAAAAACAGTCTCTCTGAGTTAAAACTAAGGCCTACTAAGATACGTGGATACAACGCGTCCTGGGTATCCAGAATTCCCGACTCATACCAAAACAACAGCGGCGTATTCATGTATACCTAGGTAAATACCCCACAGAAAACATACCTTGTTTCTTCAGCATCTCCCTCGCCTCCGCCTCCCTGTTCATCCTCTCCTGCTTCTCCAACTTCTCCAACTCTTTCTTCTTCTTTTTGTTGGCTTCCTTCCGCTCCTTTTGCGCTTGCACCTGCTCCTCCTTCATCTTCTTCCGAAATTCATCATACCAGCTATTCTTAGTTCTTCCCTTACTAGCGTCCCCAGCACTTGATCTACGCAAGTTGCGTCCTCCAAGCATGCGGTCAGTTTTAATTTCTTGACGAGCGCGCCCAAGATTCCACGCTTGCCACTCGTAGGGATCGTTTTCTTCTTCTAGTCCTGGTGGCGGCGTTAGCTGACGAGGCTGTAAACTATTTTGTGGTCGATTCGTGCGCCGAAAGTATTCTTCTTGCGTTATTTCACGACCAGGGAAGATCAGGCTGGAGGTAGTAGAAGGTACTGGTGAGATACTGCGGGGTTCCGGTTGGTAGAGAGTTACTGCGTTTGGTTGTGAATCAGGACTTGGGCTGCTGCCAGTCGAAGTGGTTGGTTGAAGAGTACTGGGAGAACTATCAGACGAAGCGGTGGAACGTGACAGCCGAAAGGATTGAAGCGTACTATGTAATGAAATAGTACCCGAAGGCTTCTTGGCATCGCCCGAACCCTCAGTCTGTTGCTGCTGCGGTGTAATCAAATTTGCATTCCCTCCTGCTTTCTCATTTCGCTCTCTTTTCACCCAGGAGAAAGGCCTGGCAAATCTGAAGGATATCCAGTAGTTTAAGCTAGGTTCTGAGTAACGGCGAGCAATCTTCTTCATGAGTTTCTGAGGCTTTTTGGGGTATCTTGATGAAAGTTCGGCGTGTGGTACAGCAGATTTGGTTTGAGGATTTTGACGCGACCAGGTCTGAAGGAACGCAGGCGGACACCAGTGTCCACATGTAGCCATGGCAAGCATATAGGGATCTAGGAGGAGGTCTGACTCTTCTGAAGAGGCTTTTAACGTGGAATATGGAGAGGATTGTAGGGTCTCCCGACCTGTAAGTTGAGATTCAACGCTTTGAGAAGAGTACAGCGACGTAATAATGTGCCAATTAGCCTCATTTTCCTCAACGGAATGGGATGCGCTGTTGGTTTGCCTTCTTGTGACGGGATTGGAAGCAGACCTTTGGTACAAGTACCTGTTCATTTCTTCATTGTCTTCTAATCTGGAGTGAGTTGGCAGCAAGCAATGCTCACTGACGACTTGAATGTCCTGTCTGGGCCTATCAGTCGTATATCTATGCCACTCTCTCAAAAGCTCTCTTCTTGGGGTTTTCTTACGTTGAATTTCTCTGCTTCCCACTCAGCTTCTTCATCAGCCCAATGCAACCGAATTTTCTGTTGTGTCATGTGAGACATTATGCTCGCTTGATCACTAATATCCATCTCCTTTGCCTCCGTCTCATATAGTCCCCGCGTTGACCTTTTAATCGATTCCTGCTCCCAAACTTCCTCAAAAGTCGGCCTTGGCCCATCGCCCATCATATCGCCGTATACCATCTGGGTCCTGCGCCGTCTCTTCTTTATCGCTTCCTCCATTCTCTCTGTAGCGGCAAGATACTTTTCATCATCTTGAGAGTGCAAAGAGACTTGCCAGCCCCAGTTCTGAAGGTCCTTGATTTTAGAGAGCTCGGAAGGGGTGGGATCAGCAAGCGTATAGGTAAGGGGCTGATTGCACGTGTAGATGGAGTGCGCTGGTGGCTGGATCAGGTATGGCATCTTTTGTGCGAGTTGTATACTGTGGATGATAGACAAGGAGTCAGGAGGCTTTGTAGGCGGGGGAATATATTCATTGTCGAAAAGTTTGCTCTCGCTGTCAATGGAATCGTATACTTCACGTTGATCATTCTCACACAAAAGACGCGTCGTTACAATAAGGCCAGCTCCTTGAAGAGGTAGGAGGGCCAAGAAATGTTGCCATTGCATAAATCTATTGGGTATCATATGCCGGCATCGCCAGCGCGATACCACGTCATAACTGGTCGTTGTCTTTCATCGTACTCGCTTATTCCAGTCTTCTTTGGCAAAATAGCCAATTTTCGAGCGTTTTCAGGTGAGCTTTTCATGCGCATGATACCTTGCGACATGAATGTCCCAATCTCGAGACGTGCTGCGCCGGTTGCGGCGTACGCGTGAAGGTTGCGGAGTCACAGATTCGCCTTCTACGAAGTTCCTATGATTGATGTGAGTACCTTCCACAAGACTATATGCCCATTGTGCGCTTGCAGTAGAATAGTTGCTCTGGTGTGGGATGTAGGCTATGCTCAGGGAGGGCTCAAAACCATATCTTGATCAACTCCTCTGAAACGGCAGACGGGGTGAGGACGCCAGACTCAGTAATGATACCAGATATCAGATCAGGTGGCTAGTTTATGTTAGCAAAACGTACTTCAAGCAGAGTGGACAGAACGAACCGTGAAGTCGACAGCGTCATGAGCGTCGAGTGGAGCGACTGTTGACCCCTTGGTAGCCATGTCTGCGATGGCTTCGTCGAAGACGTTCCGTTGCTCTTCGTCACTCTTCGCCTTTTGTTCTTCCTTGGGTTCCTCTGCGACCTTGAAGTCTAGCACCTTCTGCTCGATGGGCAAATCAAACTGGCTGAGGGGATATAGCCTGACAAACTTGTGGCTCTCGGCAACCACGTAGAAGGGCTTTCCTTTGCTCTTGGCTAGTACGCCCAACTGATATGTGCCCATGCGCGAAATGATACCGCCGTTCTCTACGACACCTTCGGCTCCTACAATAACCATATCGACTTTGCCGAGGGAGTAGGCGACGGCTGAGTCTGGGATCGTGGCTACTGGAACGTTGTGGTCTCGGAGGTCGGCGACGGTCTGAAGGCCCTCTTTCGCGTCCGACGAGCTTGATGAAGGGAGGACGTATATGACCTTGAAGCGGAGAGTGCTTGACTCGGCTGCCCTTCTCAGTAGCGCGCCCACTACTCGCGAACCACCATTTGTGAGCACTGTGCCGCCGTCGCGGATAAAGTGCTTGCCGAAGCTCGCTATCTTCTCCCTGCTCTGTTTTGCACGGTCTACGAAGAGCTTGCCGTTGGAGAGTAGGTGGTTCCGTATCGCGCGGAAGTCGTCGTCTGGGCCCAGGTTCAGGCTTGCGGGGCGGTTAAGCGTTGTGATCAGATAGCGCTGGAAGAGATCTGTGCCGGCGGAAAGGGAGATGGGGTTCGCGATTGAAGCCTTCAGGGCAGCTGTGTGCCGTTCGAGTAGGTCGAGTGTCTCGGCGACGGTCGAGACGGAGCTCTGTGCAATGGCTTCTACGAGCGCCTCGATGGCCGCCACGGGCATAGTAAGCTCCGGGTCATCTTTAAGAATGCGGCGATATGTCGCGACTATGTCAAAAGTCGGCTGTGTCTTGACTCCCGATTCGGTGCTCATCTTGACGGTTGATTGCGACGTGTTAGTGCTCCGTCAACTTTTGGATATTTTGGAGGGGTGGTTCGCGATTGAGTCATTCGCCAAGACCATGATCGGACGGCTAGCCTCGTCATTGTCCTCCCAGTCCTACACTCTCCAGTGCGCCAAACTATTTGCGGCAGTGACCATGGAGCTCAATAGTCGCCAAACCTCCACTTAGACCTGGCACGACTATCATCTTCCACAATCTACTTCACTCAATTGTTGTGAAGAATGTCGTCGTTGGACCGCACCCACTCCTTTATCATGGTCACAGTCTGCCATGCGCGATAGGCTGACCAGACACACTTACTGTCCGTTGTGATTGCACAGAATTACTTGAAACTCATACTCACTGAAAGCTAACACGTAAATTGCAACCTTCTTACCAATCCTGATCACTACCTAGGTGCTCGTACCCTTTCACTATAGAAAGCCCATCACCGCTAGTCTGCAATCACTCACTAGCAGGCAAAAGAGTGCAAATTTCCTACTTACATACCTACCGAAACCTAGTAGGAAAACTACCACTGCAACCAAAGAACACGATGCCGTACATCATCTACGTGCCTGGCGTTCCCCAACCATACATCACCAACGATCCGAGAATCTACATCGACTGTCTAAAACTACTCAAGTGGGAGTGCGAATCACGGCCATTCCACGATGCATTCTGCAAGGAGCTCCGGGCAGATGAGGATGAGCAATCCTTGGCTGACAGGCGTCGTGATCAACTTGAGGCCTTCTGGGTTGAGGCACTTCAGCGGCAAACAAACCTGAGGGACGGATCTGACCGCCCGGATGAAAACACAGGCACACTGATTGAGAAGACAGTCGAAAGTTCGGCAGCGCATGACTTGACCAAAACGTATTGTCTGATATCAAGAAGCGTGGGGAAGGTGAGTTCTAGCAGATACTAGTACCACCCCATGAGCACTTCCTTCATCATTGAGTCTTTTGTATAGGCAGCTACGAAGCCATAGATGGTCGGATGTGATTGCTATGGTACAACCATTGGATACCACCCATGGTAAGCTCTTACCTTCTCTTTCTCTGGGCTTGCTAAGTTAAACAGTAGATGAAATCTATCATTCTTATTTCTGTACACCAACAACACAGTTCACAAGTAATTCGCCATATCATTCATAAATTTTTTAGCCTGAACACACTTGTATCAATATTCACCCCTCTCTTTACCACGAAGCTACTACAGCTCGCCATCACACTACTCCGAAAATGCCTGGCCTCTCGAACACAGTCGACGAGCCGAGGCCAGGAATATACTGTAACAACTGTAATGCTATCATTCGAAAACCAGATGCTCCTGCGGTGCCATCCAGTGAGAGGGTCGTTGTAGTTGAGGAAGGCCCGTATACAGTAACGGCAACTGACGATGCAACACCACCGCCTCTGATATCCCTCGATGCAAACGACCCATCTTCTGCCCCCGATACTACTGCAATCCCTTCTATCACGCCATCGCATCCGACTGCGCAAGCATGGAAGTCACCCAAGAACTTTACAGTTACAGTACCCATTGTCGTTCATTTGCCTGTCGAGGCATTCTACCGCAACTTCCCGACAGATGCATCAGGAAGACGAAGAAGAATAATTATGACGAACTTGACCTACGATGTGACAGTCGAGCTGCCAGAGACCCGAATACCTTCAGAAGACAATCCATTACCAACGTCATATGCGCGACCCGTCAATCCGTGGTCTTCCACTACCGGACAGTGTCGATCGACGGTCATTGATGAACCCGAGTCTCTCCCACGCTCCAAAGCAGGCCATTATGAACACGCTCCGGATGCTCCCCAGTCTTCCGAGCAGCCTGACATGAACTTTCCTGGCACAGGCATCGATGAGATCACGCCTTTGTCTGACAAACAGCTCGGCATGAACGCTTCTGACAGAGCTGGAGACGGACGAGTTCTTCGCTCTGATTCTGCGCAAAACACGCCGCAGCTGATAAAGCGCCCTTCAGAGGAAGAAGTCATTGGACACAACTGGATCAAGTTTCATGATGAAGGACAGTCGTATGTATCGCTCAGTGACAACCCGCCCCAGATGACGACAATGCAGGAACGCCATGCGCCGCGAGACTCGAGATGGGTCGCTTTGCGAAACAAACTGCGTGATACTGGAGAACACATTGGAGAGAAGCTTAAGGGATCTGGGGATTACGAAAGCAACAAGTTGAAAAAGGAAAACGACCCCAGGAAACAGGGAGAAGGCCGAGCGAGAAGGGCGTTTAATTTCTAAAATTGTCATCAAGGTCCATAATGTATCGTACGAATAGAGCCAAACGTCCGCTTACGACATGTTCACTCATGAAAGGCCCGCGCGTTTCCGCGTTCTGCCGCATACGAAAGAGCTCGTTTTTTCTCTGTTGTATCTGATCACACAATGTGCCCGAAAGGTATGCGCTGTCTTTTACGTGCACATTATATACAAGATGACGGAGTATAGGCTATTGAAGTATACTCCAGGCCTTGGGTACAACTCAATATAACCGAGCTCCTTCATTTCATCAGGAACGACAATCTGCTTCTTTGTTTGCAGGCTAACTTGTTGAATCGGAGTAACCGGAAATTATCTCGGCATGCTTTCATATGAAGTACTACCTAAACAAAGCTGATACAGTGGCACTGAATTATCTATCGCGACACCTGCTGCAGTCGCAATCAGCGATGACGCACCTTGCATGGTACCAGCGGATGCGCCCGTGGATCCACAGCGCCTAACGTCATCTTCATGCGCCGAAGTTTTCAGAGACCCTGAAGCAATCTGCAGCGGGCACGCGACCTCTTACCCGAATGAGCGTCATGAAAATAAGAAAGAAGGTCCGAACCATCACGTTTTCAGACATACAGTTATCCACTGGCTCAAATGCCCTATATGAAAGCCAACTTTAAACAATTCTCTCCAGCATAGCTAAGCGCATATTGAGTCCTACCACGATTCACGACTCGGCCATCATCACGAAAATGACCATACTGTCGGACATCGCCTCAACCGTCAAAAACACACGACTCGTTCCACCAACCGAAGATGAAATCGCATCAGCAAAGAAGGCAAATCAAGACTCGGAAACTTCTCAAAGTCGACCAATCCTCGAAATCACATCCTACGACCGCTTCACACCACCATCTCCTAAACCAGATCTAGAATATGATTGCCGTATGACCCAGAACCCGTCCCCTCAAATGCGGAAAACATGCACCGGACTCGACTCCACGCTCCAAGACGAGCTCATGAGCCGCGAATCATTCAGCGACATTGTGACCCGCGCTGAGGACGATATTCGGCGGCTCATGGAGATTAAGGATGTACGAGCTAGTAGGGAGGGTGAGAAAGCGGTAGTACGAGTAGGATGTTTGTGTGGGAGTGGGCATCACAGGAGTGTGGCATTTGCAGAGCAGTTGGGTAAGATACGGTGGAGTGAGGATGACGGGTGGGAGGTTAGAGTTGTGCATAGGGATTTGACAGAAGGAGTGGAGGAGATGAAGAAAGCCAGGAGCGAGGAGATCGGAAAGAAAAAGAATGAGAAAGATGGAGAGGAAGATGAAAAGTGAGAGCTGTAAGAACTCAATGCTGGTTTGGAGGTGTAGAGAATGGAGTAACACTCAACCTAATAGCAACCACGGGTATCTAGTCAAAGGCGCTACATCATATACTGCAGTCTTCTCAGGCGAACTCTTCTTCGCATCCATACCACCGCCACCTCTCAGGTTGCCCGATTTGAAATCTCCCTCCTCTTCTGTCCCACCCCCCTCTGTAGGAGGATCCGCAAAAGGATCGTCAGGCAGATCCTCGGACATCCCCACAATCTGATCGTCCGCCAACCTCCACCTCCTCTCTTCCTCCTTACCCGACTCCTCCTTTCTCAATCGCTGCTCATCAGAACAGACCGTTACGCCATATTTTCCAAGATATATTCCTGCCTTCTTTACCCCATGTACGAACTTTCCTTTCTTACCCTTCTCGCTCGCTTCCTTCTCCTTACGTTCCATATCCGCCCACCCAATCTTCAGTCCGTGTTCCCGCTGCCAGATTCTCCAGATGTCTTTATCCCAGGTATTCTTCTTCGCTGCTTTGTCATACTTCTTGAACCACTTTTCATGTTGGGAGCAGAGGGATCGGTATTAAATACGCGCCAACCCCAGTCTGTGACGTCTTTGGCGATGGCTGCGTTACGGGTTGTGAGGGTTTCTGTCGAGGCGGGAGTGAGGACTATGTAGCGTGCTGTCGTGGTGGGGCGCTCATCCCGGGACTTTGGGTAAATGAAGACATGGGACTCGGTTTGGTAGTAGGTTGGGATGGCGACTATAGTCACCGTCGTTGTTGTTTGTGGAGGCATGGTTGTTGAGGTCGCTGAAGAAGACTGTGGAGTCCTGGTTTGATAGTGCTGTGATATAGTTCCTTGAGAAGAAGCAGTGAATGATGCTTATTGCTGATTGAGACCTTACGCTGTGAGGTAGCTCTTCTCATAATTCAGAGCATTCACATCAGCCACCCAAGCGGGTGAGTGTAGCTTTAACACTGGATGAATTTTCCATTGATGTACAATTCGAAGATTTGTTGCACGAATGTGAATTCACAAGGTTTTTACAGGATTGCCAACATTCGTTTGCAACTATCCCACGACTTGCCCTATTCAAACCACTTACGGACCTTCACAAATACAAGTTCAGATCTCACCATTACCACTCATGCAATACATTCTGCACGCACCCCGAAGCAGCATCGTCTTCTCCACCATCGACAGTTCAATATCGCGCTTTCTGCGGCGCCAACACAAGTGGGCCGGCTTCAAAACCGAGCGCGACACGCTGCCGGAGTACATCAGCGAATCGTGTATACGAGAGCTTGATGACGGAGAAGTTGAGATTGACGATGAAGCCCTGAATGGCAATCGCCTGTCCGAAGAGATAAGGTCTTTGCTTATACGAGATGGTTTCCTAGAGCCAGATTTCCGCTTTGTTGGGCGCTTGGTACACCCTAGAATTATGGATACCGCGCGCAGTAATCGAGAATCTACTAAAGCGAGAGTTGAAAGTTGGGATGAAGATGGCTTGGATAGACGTAAAAACTTACTTTAAAAGTATACACCGTGACTTATCCATTGGCATGGCAACGTAAACCACCGTGTATACCCTTAGGACAGATTTTTAGCAATGAGCACAACTCAGAAAAAAAGTTTCATGTGCCATAGAAATGTGATCGTGATTCATATGCCTCCATTGGACGCGAGTCATACAAATATAAATTCTATCAACTTTTGTTCTTTCATGAAAGGGTGGCCTGAAGGTAGTCATAGAGTCTGGGTATCGCAGGAATGGGAAGGAAACGAGATGTAGTTGACAGGTCTAGATGGCCCACCCGGCTTTCTTCTTGGCAGCCTTCGTGGTCATGGTGGGCTCGGATGGTGGAGGCGGCTTAATGTCCTTGAGGTCTGGTAGTGGGTCGTTGTCTCGAATCTCGAGTATGGTCATCTGTGAGGCAAGAGTAGGTTGTCCGTCGGCTGTCGTGTCATCGGCAGCAGACATGTCGTCGCCTACAGGGCCACCTTGGAGGGAGACGCCGCCGTCTTCCTCTTGACTAAATTCGTCCTCCTCGCCGCCTTCATCGTCATCGTCGCCGTCAACCTCTTCTCCCTCTACTCCTGTGGCAATGTCTCCAGCATCACCATCGATGCCATGCTCCTTCATGTAAAGTTCCAGCTCTTTCGCCATCTTCTTGCTGAAGCCAGACGCTTGTACTTCGACGTCCAACCTCTTGACAAGCTTCTTGGTGGCATCCTTGAAGAACGGACCTGGCTCGTCGCTTTTGAAGCCGAATCGGCGATCGAAAAAGCGCTTTACGCAAGCGACATCGCGGTCAAAGTAGTATTCGGCATTGGCATGATCGATTGAGACCATTTGCGGGAAGTCAATAAGCGTGGGCACCAGTGACACGGTGTCGTCCTTTTCGGGTTTCTCTTCAATCATGATGTTGAACTCGTTGAAGTCACCGTGGATCAGACCATACTGCGCCAGACGAACGATGAGGGCGAGCAGTTCGGCGTAGAGTTCCTGCGGATCGCCAACTTTTGAGATTTGACGCAGAGGGAAACCGTCGATGAGGCTCATGATGACTGTATGTCTGTTCTGACCGACCGGCTCGGGCACTGGGAATCCTTCTGCTCGTAGAGCCTTCATGAACTCGAATTCCTTCAGGGCAGCGAGGCGCGACATGTACATCCACGACCCACCCTGGCGGTTGCGCAGATAGTCACGGTTCGCTTTGACGGTGCGGAAAGATATGCGGCCCAGACGGTGGATCTTGAGAACCAGCTGCTTGCCCGTCTCGTCGGCGCAGACAATGATGTCCGACTCTTTTCCTATGCCAATCTGGTTGCCGACCGAGTAGACCGTCGACGCCTTCTGGTGGGTGTGCAGGGCAAGGTAGTCGAGCCCGCCGTATGTGAGCCGGTAGCCGTCATATTTGGCGTTTCGGACTTTGGCAATGAGGCCAATCTTTGCGAGGTTGGAAATGCACCTGTGGACGCCGGTGCCTGAGCGAAGGGCAGCGATCTGGGCAATCAAGGGGGTTGGTACGACTTCATGGTTGCGGCTGCCCATCTCTGTCTGTCATGGTCTTCATCAGCGTTAGTCCCCCACTACGTACGGAAAGACAGTGCGGGCGCATACCGCAGTGAGGACGCGCCAGTCGTCTGCGGCCAGATAGCGGATGTTCTTGACATTCAGCTTCATGGTGAGAGATTGTGCGACTCGGAAAGCCTTGCGGGTGCGGGTTGGGGAATACGCCGGGGTTTGGGTGCGACGACAATAATTTTTGGAGGTTTCTCGAAGGCCTGAGCGGCGGCGGCGGCGGCGCTCATCATCGGTGGACGGTGCTTGGCCCTAGCGCGGCGGAAGTGGTGTACGCGAAGCAAGAGCTGCCTCATCGACATCAATCCGCCATTATCACTCTCCCCACTTGACTTGCCTCTCGCTCTCCCGACCCATTTGAGCGGCCATCTACATCTCATAGCCCCCCCGGATTCCCCTTCACAGTCGCTATCCACGCCGCTCCGTCCCGACACACACTTCGCCGCTTGTCCTAGCTACATATCAACATGGCGAAGGAAGACGAGAAGAAGCCCACGGCCGCCGACAAGGGCAAGGGCAAGGCGCCGGCAAACAACGACGCGGACAAGAGCAAGGATGCAAAGCCAGATCTTGACGACAAGAAGGGCGGTGTTGCGACAACTGGCGGTATGTTTTGTCTTGGGCACAGCTGTAGTGGCTATCGTCATGGACATGCACTGACTGCGAACCACAGAGGAGCTTAGCGAGGAAGATCAACAGCTCAAGAGCGACCTGGACATGCTGGCAGAGCGGATACTGGTGAGCTGCTACCATGGAAGCTGCCCCTCGCAGCATGCGCTGACCTCATGTGTTTACTAGGGATCCGACACCAGCCTCTACAAGCCCGCGCTCGAACAGATCAAGGAATTCATCAAGACATCGACGAGTTCCATGACGGCCGTGCCCAAGCCGCTCAAGTTCCTCCGACCACACTACGAGGCCCTAGAGAAGGCCTACGCATCATGGCCCGCAGGCGAGAACAAGCGCTCGCTCGCCGACATGATGTCTGTTCTGGGAATGACGTATTCTGACGAGGACCGCCTGGACTGCCTCAAGTACCGTCTTGAGGCGCCCTCAACAGATCTCGGCTCCTGGGGCCACGAGTACATGCGCCACCTTGCGCTGGAAATTGGCACAGAGTACCAGAACCGCCTGAACGACGACAAGTCCACCGACGATGTCACCGACCTTGCCTCGAACCTCGTCCCCTTCTTCCTCAAGCACAACGCAGAGGCGGATGCCGTTGACATCCTGTCTGAGCTGGAGATGATTGATCAGATTGAGCAATACATTGACGAGAACACATACTCGAGAGTCGCTCTATACATGGTCAGGTAGGACATTGTCGCATTCGCCTACACGAGTGACACTGACATCAGCAGCAACGTACCCCTACTCACTTACCCGGACAACGACAAGTTCCTCCGCACTACCTACCGAATCTACGCCAAATACAAGCAGTACACACAGGCAATCGTCATCGCGATACGATTACACGAGACCGATCTCATCCACGAAGCCTTCAACGCTACCAAAGACAAGTCAATTCGAAGACAGATGGCCTACCTTTGCGGCCGACAGCGGATATGGCTCGACGTCTCCGAAGACGAAGACCCCGAGCTCCAGGAGTGCATCAACAACACGCGCCTGCCTGATCACTTCAAGGCGCTGGGCAAGGAGCTTAATATTCTCGACCCCAAGACCCCTGACGACATCTACAAGACACATCTTGAGAGCAGCAGGACTGCCGGACTCACCAACACCGACTCTGCCAGACACAACCTCGCCTCCGCCTTCGTCAACGCCTTTGTCAACACCGGTTATGCAAATGATAAGCTCATGCTTAACGAGAACACAAAGAGCAGCTGGGTCTGGAAGACCAAGGAAGAAGGCATGCTTTCAACAACCGCATCTTTGGGTATGCTCATGCTCTGGGACGTAGAAGAGGGTCTCGATAAGGTCGATCCCTACACACACGTTGAGGACGACATGGTCAAGGCCGGTGCCATGCTTGCTACCGGAATCTTCAACTCTGGTGTGCGCATGGACTCAGATCCCGCCATGGCCCTGCTTGGCGACGAGGACAATATCAACTCTAAGAACAAGAATATCCGCCTCGCTTCCATCATGGGTCTTGGTCTCGCCTATGCAGGGTCAAATAAGGAAGACCTTTTGGACATCCTATTGCCAATCGTCAGCGATACCAGCCTTGATATGCAGCTCTCTGCCATGGCAGCGCTGTCTCTCGGTATGATCTTTGTTGGTTCAGCCAACGGAGACGTCACAGATGCCTTGATGAACACACTCTTGGACGAGGACCGAACGAAGCAGCTCAAGGACAAGTGGACCCGATTCATGGCTCTTGGTCTTGCGCTACTTTTCTTCGGCCAGCAAGAAGAGGTTGACGTCATCTTGGAGACACTGAAGGCGCTCGACCATCCCATGGCCAAGTCAGCCTCTGTACTCACCGAAGTATGCGCGTGGGCAGGTACGGGTGCTGTGCTGAAGATTCAGCAACTGCTCCATATTTGCAATGAGCACATCGAGGACGAGAACGAGGAGAAGAAGGGTGACGAGCTACTACAGTCTTACGCTGTCATTGGTCTCTCACTAGTCGCCATGGGCGAGGATGTTGGCCAAGAAATGATCCTCCGCACACTCGGCCATCTGATGCACTATGGCGAGGCTAACATCCGCAAGGCTGTGCCTCTCGCTTTGGGTCTCATCAGCCCTAGCAACCCGCAGATGAAGGTTTACGACACTCTTTCGCGTTACTCTCACGACAACGACAATGATGTCGCCATCAACGCCATCTTCGCCATGGGTCTCTGCGGTGCTGGTACCAACAACGCCCGTCTCGCACAACTGCTCCGCCAATTGGCCAGCTACTACCACCGTGACCCCAACGCTCTCTTCATGGTACGCATAGCACAAGGTCTGCTACACGCAGGAAAGGGCACACTATCCCTCAACCCATTCCATACCGACCGTCAGGTATTGTCTCGCGTAGCGGCTTCGGGTCTTCTCACTGTTCTTGTTTCCCTGATCGATGCAAAGTCATTCGTTGCTGGTGACTCACATTACCTTCTCTACTACCTCGCTACCGCCATGTCACCGCGCTTCCTCATCACGCTCGACGAGGACCTCAAGCCATTGACGGTCAACGTCCGCGTTGGTCAGGCTGTCGATATTGTTGGCCAGGCTGGTAGGCCAAAGACCATCACCGGATGGCAAACACAGAGCACGCCGGTACTGCTGGCGCACGGCGAGCGAGCCGAATTGGAAGACGAGAAGTACCTTAGCCTCACCAACGTACTGGAGGGCGTGGTCATTCTGCGAAAGGTATGATATTCCAACTCATTGTGATCTTACTAGCCAGACTAACATGATTTGTAGAACCCAGAGTGGGAGGACTGAAGGACTCCGGTGAGAGGCGGAAAGAAGGAAGAGATGTCTAGGACATCGCGCAGGGCATAGAGAGGGTCTGCACCAAGCATTTTGGCATTCTAATAGCATTACGGTCCCTGCCTCAACCCTCGCACTGACACAACGACAAGTCCGAGGGGCACACCCTTGTATATATAGATGTGCAAGAGCAATGAACTGAAATGAAAGTATTGATACAAATGCTCCTTTCAGCGAGTCTAGCGTGAATATATATGCGACAGTGACCAAGGCCAAGCTACAATTACCACAGAAGCACGCGATGCCCTTTCACTACACCCAGATTGGGTGCCAAGATATCACAAGGTTCTTTCGTCGTCTCATGTTGACACGGTGAAGACTCAATGCGAATCTGATGTGGAGTTGAACGGAACGAGTCGTTGGCACCTGGGCGGGAAGAGGCTTTGGAGATGTCAGAGGGAACAACTATTGAAGAGCAAACACCAGCACAAATCTCAGCTGGAAGAAGATCTATTGTACGACGAACTATCGAAACTACGACAAATCCGACCATAGCCCTAGCCACCGCTGATGAAACCTGCCCTTGCCATCGATGAGAAAGAGATACATTGAATGACCCATTAAGATCCTTTTGGTTTGCTGGCTTGCCCAGATGCTAACAAATACTTCTAAAATGTGAAAGAAGCAACTCAAATATATTAGTTGAAAGGAAAACGCGAGACTGGACTGCCGATGAGAAGGATACGTTCGAGGTGCTGGCGCCAAGAGCAAAGTATTAGGGGCCCAACGACGTGGGCATGGAAGTCAGAACAATCGACAGAAAGGAACGACGAAAGCGTCGTGTCGTGGCATGTTGATATAGCGTGGCCTTCGTAGAGTATACTTGTGGTATAGGATCGATGCCAAAAGGAGTCTCCAAGGAAATGTGACTGGAGGATGGTGAAGAAGCGATCATGAAGAATAGTGCGTACACGAAAGGTATATCGATGGTCGACCCGGAAGAGGCGGTGCATGCTTAGTTGGTGGGGCTCGGTGAAGCAGACGTATCGGCCTTCACAGGAGTGGCAGGGTTGGTCTTGACATCAACACCGTTGTCAGAAACACCATCATCGCTCTTGATGGGTCCGCCCTGAGGCATATAGTAAGATCGGGCTGGGCCAAGGGTCGATGGCACTGGTGGTGACCATGGCTGGCGCTGGCCGCGCATGAACATCTCGAACTCGTTGGCATGACCTGCAGGTATCGGAGAGACGGAGAGGTAGCGCTCGGGCGTGCCCAGTGCCCTAGCCTGGGCAACACCGACCTCGTACTCCGCAGCACGGAAGACACGGCCAGCTGCGGTCTGCTGCTTCAACATCTTCTGCTCGTGTGTATCGGAAAAGCGGATCTGAATGAGATGCTCTTCGCCGCCGAGCTTAGACACAGGAGTGTTGTTGAACTCCTTGATGACCTCGTCGCAGATATCGCGAGATTCAAAGCTATAGGCCGTTAACGACGTTCAGATTGGTAGCACACGGGTGGACTACCGAGCAAAACCGACACCACGGCCAGTACCGGAAGAGTCACGAAGTATCCTGCTCGAGCAGACCTTGTGAGGTGCGAAGATGGAGGCGAGCTCATGTTCGTTCATGTTTTTGGGGATGTTGGATACGTAAAGATTGGTGTTACACTCATCGGCGAACTTCTTGAGTTTGGAGTAGAATGATTCCTAGAGAGCATCAGTGAAGTTCATTGTATATGAGCGTAAGGAAACACACCCGAGCAAAGCTGACTTCGTATCCGAGGTAGTGGAAGCCGCGGATACAGTCCTCAGCATCTTCGAAGTTATGGTACTTGATGAATCCGAAGCTGCGAAAGATAGTCAGTCATTGAGGCGATGGGATGCTTGGGGAACTGCTTACCCCTTGCAAAGGTTGGTCTTCAGGTCGATGATGGACTTGGAGCTCTGGATGTCTCCGAAACGCTTGCCCCATAAGTGAAGCATCTCGTCAGTGGTCTCGGGCAACAGGCCTCGGATGTAAACGTTGGTCTCACCAGTCTTGTTCTCCAGGCTACGGTCGAGTGGCTTGTGCGGGGAGCTAGGAGCGGGAATGGCCCGAGGAATGGGGGGCTCCTGGTGCACTAATGCCAGTAGATTGGGAGGCAACGTGGGCATGGTCTGCTGCTTCGGGATGGGCGCCATGACCTGGTAGGGGTGGACCAGCTGTGATGGCGAAGGAGTGGCACTGCTGGAGTAGAGGGTGTTCGGCGAGCGATCCATAATAGCCGTGTTGTTACCAAAGCGGTGATACATACCACCACTGCCGTAAGGTGTGCCTGGGTTGTCATTCTCGTTGGAGGAGATAGAGTCACGACGCGGTGTCATAAGCGACGGCATCTCAGCCGAGGACATTCGAGCAGCCCATGCCGGTGGTATAGCGCTGTTGTCGATGACAGCTTGGCCATATTGGTAAGCTGCCTGCGGAACGTACGCACCGGTGTGGTTGTACATGCTAGGAGAAGCCGCCATGGCAGTCTGCTGCTGAGCACCAGGCATCATCTGATACATGGATCCGAGAACCTGCTGGTTGGGAACCCAAAGTCCTTGACCATTAGAAAGAGGAATGTTGCCATAGTCGGATGAACCTCCTGAAAGTGCAGAGCTAGCAGACTTGGAGGTAGCGGACGAACCGTAGGAGGCGTGCATGTTGAGAGCTGCCAAGTTGCTCGTCAGACCTTGCATACCATTATCACCGTGGGGGGACATAGGCAGACCTCGAGGGAGGTATTGAGCGCTCCCGTGACCTTGTCCGTGCTGGTTGTAGTTGTTGAGAATGTGTTGTCCCTTGTATCCTGCGTTGGGAGGCGCGTAGCTCTGCTGGCGACCGTTGGTAGACATTGTAGCGAGCTCTGAAGTGACGCTGACCGAAGGAAGAGTAAAAGATCGACGAGGTCTCCGGGGCTGGAATCTGAGGCTACGAGCAGGGGCAGGTAGACTGAAGGATACGAGCCTGAGGACGACTGCGACGAAGGATCTCAACAACGAGCTTGGCAGACAGACTGAGATGCAGAGAAGAACGTTGCTCTGCTCGAAAGATTAGCTTTTATCCACTATGGGGAGGCTGGGGTTCGATCTAGCAAATTTGCTCGGTGATCGATGAGGACGAGCAAAGCAGGCCTCGCCAGCCAATGTGGAGGAGGAGCTCACTAGGTCTGGCGGTGGCAGGGCGGGGCATGAGGCAAAAAATGGGATGGTGAAAGTGAAAGGGACTTACTGGGCCGTAAATGTCAAACTTGTGCAATGTGCGGGACTGGTAGTGACTCCAAAGCTGCCGAGGCGTCAGTATTGGAATGATGCATGACAGTGAGAGATAGGTTGAGACGGAGACTGACTGACCTGGGAAAAGCTACAAAGAATGTGGCCACTGATGCGTATTGGTGAGAAAGAAGTGAAGAAGAGTGAAGAAGAGACGAGGGACGATAGGATGAGGCGAGCTGTTGTACTCGATGATGGCGTCTGGGCATACCAGATAGGGAAAGAGCAGTCGCGATGTCTCGGTGGTCTTCCACCAGCGGAGTGTAGCCGGCAGTCTCAATCTCGACAAAGGGAAGTTGCGAAGAGGGAATGTGACAACACAGGAAACACTCACCTTCTTAGTGAATTCACTCCGAGCAAGAATGGACGGATGGGAACATGCAACACTCGCACCCTGCGTATCGTGGCTTCTCTACCTGGCTGTCGCGCCGCGGCAGTCTCTGAGTAATATCGTTGAAAGAGCTGTTAGATAGTGATGTCAAACCTGGCTTTTGAGCGAAGCTGTGGTGCTGTCCTACTCACCGTGGTGCAAAACGTGTTGCTCTTATATGTCCGCTACAATCAAGCACGCACAGTGTTAAATGCGCGTACCAGGAACACGGTATCGCGAGCGCTGCAAGCATAACCAGTCGCATCAGTGGTGCACTCCTCGCACATGCATCTTTGCAGCCATCCCTTTCTTGGACCGGTGTGCGTAGCATACAAATGACAAGGCGTCAACTGGTACGTGTCGAGTCTAACTTCACTTAAGTAGCCAGCTTCTCACTGTGGCAATGGCTGATGCAGCCATGTCGCCCTTGCAGCAGGGCTGAACAGTCTCGTAAGATGACGTTGAAAAGAAGGTATGTCATCGTTTGTTGAGTTGCGGACAGTATCCACGCACGTCGAATTGAACAGACGCGATGACTTTGGCACGCAGGCTCTCGTTATGAAAACTAGACCTGTCGTTTCCTCACCTCCACGCATTGATCAGCATGCGGGTACACGCAACAGCCCTTCCCAGACCTCGAGACACGCCCAGGTTCTGTTTGAAGACCATCCAGTCTATTTGGCGCTTAGTGTGGCTACACAAACAGGGTGACTCTCTTACAATGCTTTACAGCAAAACTGCCGCCATCCCATCACAGACCTGTAGTAGCTTGACGGGGCGGCGCACCTGTTGCACGCCCGTAACCTGCGCGACGAGCCGGCGCAGTGCAGCCGTTGCCGATTGTAAAGCTTCGAGTCGCAGTCTCGAGACGGATATGGAAAGGTCCAGCTGATGTCATTGGAGATGCGCCGTCGTCCGAGAATTTCTTGATATGCAAGGCGATAAAATCTGCATTCTCGAAGCCATTGATAGGGCAAAGAATTTCTGCACCAAGACGCAGATGCAAGGGGTATATCCGACGCCTGTGGCCCGACCAACCTCGCCGCTCATACAAGACAAGCGCAACGAAGATAGCCATGTGCGATGAACCTTTCCGAGTATACTTAAAGATAGTATGAGTTATGGGTAGGTGTCGAACAAGCTGGCAGCCCTGTACCTAGTGAGAGACAAGGTACTAACCTGCATCGTGTACGAGATCCTCAGGTGCTCCACCAAAGACCTGATGGCGCTGGAGTGATACAGACTCACGAATGGAACATGTCCCGCTTCCTCGCGTGTTGCGTGGGCGCAAGCGCACTGATTACCGTGCCGCATATGTTGCAAAACAACTATCCGGCCGGTTGTCCGGCTCTTGATGCGGCTGTTGTAGGTCTCGTGGCAGTGTAGCGACAGAGGAGAGTTAGAGAACATCTACTCGTGCCTAGACTCAGCAAGTGAAGGACACCTCCAAGGGTCCATGCCGGGTGGCGTTCTGGTACACAATCATTCGTCGATTGCTCCATAAATGCCTGCCTGTAAGGTCCTTTTAGGATCTGTGCATGCTGTGCGCGCGGAGAAGCATGCAGTTTGTCTACATGCATGTCTCTCCAAATTCTGCGTTTTGTACTGAGCTGCTTGACAAATGTTTCGTTGCGAATGTTCCAACGTGACCCGGCTTGACCTCAAACCTGGAATTCATATCTTCCTGCTACCATGATCGCAGAAAGAGACATACTACGCAGATCGGCTCTTTCTAGTCGCATCCGAGGGGTGACACAGAAAGCAGATGAGGGACAGCCCGGCCTCATATAAGCCTCGCTAAAGTTCATGGCGTTTCGAAGCACTGCGTTCTTCCGGGTTTCGAGCCAATGCCCCGCATGCTCAGGTTGCAGCGGTGAGTGACTGGTGTGGTCATCCTACCGTAAAGATTTTCAGCATGCGATGCGCAACCAGGTCAATACAGAAGACGACACTTAGCCGGAACTTCTGTGCAAACCATTACCGTACGCATGATGTCAGTGTCCTGTACAAAGAGATGTGCCTGCACCTCTGAGCAATGAAGTTTTGCCACGCAGCGGTCCAGACAGGCAACCTAGACATTGGGGGCCGTAACCTGAGCTTGTGATCGTAAAGACTCTTCATCAGTTATCGTGGCGCAGTCATGAGCCAGGAACGGCAGACGTCGATATTAGTCCGAAGCTGTCGATATGCACGCAAGGCTGATGTTCATCGAAGAGACGAGGTTTATGGGACGCGATCGACGCGGCAGGCACCGCGTGCGCTTGCGCCAATCATGGCGTGGACCCTGGACTAGCGCACGTTTTACCTACCACAACAGGGCCTCACAGCATTAGGTCGCGCATCGCTCAACATCTTTCTGATACCCATCAGAGTTACCTGAGTAAGAAGCAAATCTTGAGGTATTAATGTTTTTGTTATTCATCAAATCAACTTGTCTACATCGCAGGCTATACAGAGTAGTGAGCGGTTAGATATCCGCACATGGTCATCCAGGCCTCAGATACAGAGCCAGTATATTCCAACACGAATGCGGTCGTCAGATCGAACGCCGTCGCTCACACCATTCTACCCATGAAAATGCATGCTCAAAAATCTCGTTCCGAACTCCTCTCAGTGGTTCCTAGCTCATGACCAGACGTCCTCTTGATATTGATTTGACGCCCTCATGGCCTTTACAATCTCCTCGCCCTTTGTCTCCGAAACGTTCCTGTACTTGGAGATTATCTTTCCAAGAAGAGTGTTGACCTCGCGGGCCATGTGTGCGGCGTCACCGCAAACGTAGAAGTAGGCCTTTTGCTCGAGCAGCTTGTTCACTTCCTCGCCAGCTTCCTCAAGCTTGTTCTGTACGTAGACCTTCTTGGGACCATCTCGCGAAAAGGCGGTGTACATCTCGAACTTATCACCCAAGTCTGCTTGGTATTGCTGCGTATCTTGTTAGTCTCAACTTGGTGGTGGTCGTGGCACTTGACAACTTACCTTCCATTCATCCGCGTACATGAAGTCCTCAGACTGCTTTCTGCACCCGAAAAAGAGGATAGTCTTTCCAACGTTCTGGCCAGCCTTCGCTTGTGCAGCTCGTTCTTGAATGAATCCACGGAATGGTGCGACACCAGTACCGGGTCCGACCATGATAATGGGCTTGGAGGGGTCCGAAGGCAACTTGAAGTTGGAGTGGCGGACATGGACTGGAACGTGAATACCATCGTACTTGTTACGAGGACCGGTGATAGAGTAATTCAGGCCATGAGGATCGGGGTTGGGGTCTCCGTGTTGCTTCTGCTTCAAGGCCAAGAGGTAGTTGGTAGTGACACCCTTCAGAGCGTATGGCGCACCGGGCTTTTCGATGGACTCGACAATAGCAGTGATGGAGATCTTGTCCTTCTGTACCAGAGACGACGAGGAGATGGAGTAGTAACGAGGCTGGATCTTGACCATGGTTTCGAAGAGGAAAGAAAAGGGAATCTTGTCCCATGTCACACCCTTGCCAGTGATTTCGAGAAGCTGTGCCAGGTTGAGGTTACGGTCGGTAACGTGCTCCTTGAAGTAGTCCTTGTCGCTACCTAGTTTCACGATTTCAGCCTTGATATCGTCGTTGGGCGCAAACTGGGCAATGACGGAGACGAGTTGACGGGACACAGCAGCGTTGATCTCGATGTGGAAGCGGACAGCAGCATCGTATGTGGTCGGTGACGGGAAGGGAACCTTGGCGGTGGGGTCGAGGCCTCTGACTGCAATGACGGTGTGTCGCTGGTCTTCCTTGCCAAGAACCTTGAATAGCCTATCGACTTCCTTGCCAGCGTTGTTGGGCCAGATGGCAATGTGGTCACCGGTAGTGTATGACAGGTTGGATCCAGCAATGCTGATTTCCATGTGTAGGCAGTTTCGGTTGGCAGAGTTGAACAGTTCGGCGGACTCGACGATGGGCGCAATGAAGGGATTGTTGGCGTTGAATGGGCCCTTTTGGTTGCCCTCAAGATGGTTTTTGTTGGGCTCACCAAGGTAAACAGTGTCGTCTTCGGGAGTAAGATCTGGCCTTTCGGTGACCTCGAAGACGGGCTCGTACATAGCCTCACGTTCCTCCAGACCCATCTTTTCGGCAACAGCAGCCCACATGGGCTCCTTCCAGGCGAGGAAGTCCTCTTCCATGGTACCAGCACCGTCGTCACCCTCACCGGCAGCACCCAATCTGGTGGCACCGAGGTTTGTCAGGTACTTGTCGACGTTGCGGACCATGGAGTTGTAGTGTTCGTAGGTGTTGTTTCCGAGACCAAAAGCGACGTAGTTGAGTTTGCTGAGGGGCTTGTCGTCGGCGCTGCCACCCTCAGAGAAGCTGACATCTTCGGAGCCAATAAATTCGTAGAACTCGACAGCGTTATCGGTGGGTTCGCCCTCGCCATAGGTGGCCAAGACGAAGACGGCGAGCTTGTCTTCGGGAAAGGTGTCCAGGTTGTCGAAATCGTACTCCTCCAGGTCTGCCACCATAGTCTTGAGGCCGAAGCGTGAGTGACCCTCCTTGGATATACGCGAAGCATAGTCCTCAGCCGTACCTGTCTGGCTGCCGTAGAAGACGACGCAGTTCTTGTCCGTCTCGTCCATCTTCTCTATTTTGTTG